>Ga0207675_100003076_pt1 | contig 16354 bp, 14 predicted proteins | sample KBSSwiS42_FD_184305 | JGI IMG/M metagenome (GOLD analysis project Ga0207675, IMG submission 184305) | Switchgrass rhizosphere microbial communities from Kellogg Biological Station, Michigan, USA - KBS Switchgrass S4-2 (SPAdes) (version 2) | ecosystem: Host-associated > Plants > Roots >... | reverse complement strand
GGCGAGCGGCAAGTCGACTATCGCCCATGCGCTGGAGACTCGGCTGGGCTCGCATCTCGACGTCGTCCGCATTCACGCTGGCAAGCCACCCGCGACGGCTCTCACCCTGTTGCCTCGCCTTCTTGTACCCGCGGCGCGCCTTCTATTTTCGGAGGAGCGTACCGGAGAATACGAAAAGCCTGAACGTCGCCGGGAAAAGCGATATTCGCTGCTGTACGTCCTCCGGATGGCCATGCTCGCTTATGAACGCCGCAAGCTGCTCAGCCGGGCGCTGCGAACTGCGACCGCTGGCTCTGTCGTCATCTCGGACCGGTACCCCTCGGAAAGGACGGGTGCCATTGACAGTTGCTGCTTTGACGATGCAACGCTCGAAAAATGCGGGTCTCCGCTGCGCCGATGGCTGATGAGGCAGGAACGCGCCCTCTACAAGGGGTTGCCCAGGCCAGACCTCCTGCTTTGCCTTGAGGCTCCAATCGAGATGACAATCGAAAGAGACGCGCGGCGCCTGAAGAAAGGTGGCCCCGACGCCGCGGCGGTGCGGCGACGTTGGGAGCTGGAGAGCCGGCCCGAGCCGTTCGGAGGGCTGGTGATCCGGATCAATACGAGCCGCCCGTTGGATGAAACCGTTCGGACGGTGGTCGGAGCCGTCTGGTCTGCTCTATGAGCGTCGGCCGTCGCCGGGCCGAGTGCCAGGAGCCAAAAGGAGGGAGAGCGCCATGTTGACCCCGCATGTGCTTTACGTCGGAGGTAGCGATCATGATCTGCGAATTCCTTTCATGCTGGCCGTTCGCAACTGCGGATTTCGGGTGACGGCAGCGGGCAGTGGCGATCGCACTCCCTTCGACAAGGTCGGCCTTGACTTTTACCCATTCCGCTTCGAGCGTTTCATGAATCCCTTCTCTGATTGGGCGGCACTCAAGAGTCTCTCTGCGATCCTTGGTGAAGTTCGTCCGGATTTGGCGCAGGGCTTCGACACCAAACCGTGTTTGCTCCTCCCCTTGGCCGCCCGCGCTGCGGACCATCCCGCGATCGTGCGCACGATCTGCGGGCGAGCCTGGGTCTACTCGTCCCGCTCGCCGCTCGCCTTAGCGGCTCGTCCGGTTTATCGCGCGATGCATCGCGCAGCAGCCTTATCGACCGCCGCTACTGTATTCGAGATGGACGACGACCGGGCCTTCTTCGAGCGCCACCGGATGACAGGAAGAAACGGCCTCGTGATCCCGGCTGGCGGCGGCGGGGTCGATGTCGAAGGATTTCGACGAGCTTTGGCCGAAGCTCCTCCTGCAGAGCAGCTTCGCAGAGAGCTCGGTCTCGGCAGGTCCCCGGTAATCATCACCGTTACGCGGATGACGCGGCATAAGGGAATTCCGACGCTGCTCAAGGCGGCTGCCATGGTGCATCAGGTTCGCCCAGATGTGAAGTTCCTGCTGGTCGGGCCTCGTGATAGCGAGGGACCGCTCGCGGTCACGCAAGCCGAGATCGATCAGCATGCGCCCTATGTCGTGGCCACTGGACCGCGATCCGACGTCCCGGCGCTACTCAAGTTAGCCGACCTTTTTGCGTTCCCGACGGAATACCGTGAGGGCGTTCCCCGTGCGCTACTTGAGGCAGCTCTCGCCGGCCTCCCAATTGTATCGACAAGCATGCCTGGTTGTTGCGAGGTGGTTCGCGACGGCTGGAGCGGATTCCTGGTGCCGCCGTACGCTCCGGATTGTCTGGCGTCGCGCATCATCGACCTGCTTGGGGAACGCAAGACGGCGGGAATAATGGCGGATCGTGCTGAAGCGCTTGTTGCGGAGAAATTCAGCCTGCGGACGATTGTCGCTCGTCATGTCGCACTCTATGCGGAGCTGCTAGCGCAGGATTCCCGACTGGACGCAAGCAACGTCGATTCGACCCGGCTCGCGCATCAACACGCAAGCCATTAAGGCCCGCGTCCCCCTAAGCAGGTGGCCGGCGAGGAGAGCATCGTGGTGCTCTTGACTTGTCCAGTCTCGCGATGCGCAACAGCATTTCCGTGCAGGGCGTTTGATCCGATTAACGGATTAACGCGGTTGGCTACCGCTTGATTGGACGTCAACGAGGAGGCAGGCAGAGCGGTTAGCTCAGCCAAGCCCGGCCGGCTGGAGGCTCTTTTCCAGGCGTCCCGTTGTGCTTTATGGACGCTCTGAATGGCTTGCGTCAAAAGTGCCGGGCAATTTCGGTCTAATGCGGTTGCCCGCTGTGCCCCGCCTTCCATTGGTCGACGAGATCGCAGATTGGCATCCATTCGAAAGCGCCAACAAGCGAGGCGAATCGCTCTTCGCAGCGATGGAGGTTGACGCGTTGACGAAATCCATTGGCGAGATCGATCCCGGCAGCCCGCGGCTGGCCTGGATCGATCTCCCACGGGTGAATGTAAAAGATGTAAGGCGTCCCGGAGCGCAGGATCGCATGCACGCCGGCGAGCCACAGGGCGTAGGGAACGAGCCGGAAATAGCCGCCGCCGCCCCAAGGGATCCCGCGCTTTCCCACTCCAACGCGGATGCATGAGATGCCTGCTTCGTAGAAGCCCTCGCGCAGCGACACGATCGGCCTGCCCGCATGCATGCCGTTCAACTGCCCGTACCGATCGTGCGCGACGGTGGGCACGACGGAGGAGTCGTAATCGAACCCTGCATCCTGCAGGATCGGAATCGCCCATTCGGTGATAGAGAAGCAAGGCGCCCGGTAGCCGCGGACCGCCGTGCCGGTCAGGTCCTCGAGGTATCGCTTTGACCGCAGGATGTCTGACCGGAACTCGCTGGGCCGGAGCGAGTAAACATGCTCGTGACCATACCCGTGAGACGCCACCTCGTGGCCTGCCGCGGCGATCGCGCGCACGAGATCCGGGCACTTCTCGGCCACCCATCCAAGCACGAAGAAGGTTGCGCGCGCTTTGCGCGCCTCGAGAATTTCCATTAGTCGCATCGTGTTCCGCTCGACCCGTAGTTCACATCGCTCCCATGCCTCACGCGCGATCACGCCCTTCAAGCAGTCGGTGTGGAACCAGTCCTCGACGTCGATCGATAGCGCGGTTCTGATGGAATCCGGATGCTTGGCGGTCATGCTGGCCATCGCAATTCGCCTTACAGGAGCTGATGCCCGCGTTTGCGGAACTCCTGCACGTGTTCAGGTTTGGGAAACGAAAAGTAGTGGGCGTCAATCATATCCAGCGGGCTCGGCTGTGTTCGGCCTGCCCGCAGATCGAGCAGCACGCGCATGACAAGTCTGGCACCCTCGCACTTGGTGCCCGAGATGACCCGGTCAAGAGAATCGAATGTCTTAATGGCGAAAGCCTGTGTTGCCAGCAAGTCACCGGCATCGAGCTTCTCGGCCATGCGGTGCACTGTCATCGTTACCGCTCTCTCCCCTCGCAGCATCTGCCAAAAGGTCGGCATCATGCCGCGATACATTGGCAGTCGTCCGGAATGAATGTTGATGCAGCCGAGCCGCGGGACCTCGAGTAGCTCGGGCTTGAAGACCTCCGGCGCTGCGACGGATATGATTACGTCCGGCGCGATAGCGCGAACCTGCGCGATGTATTCCGGCTGATTGACCGATCGCGCCGGGACAAGAGGTACTCCCGCCGATCTGGCAAGCGATGCGATCGAACGGCCGCGCAGCCGGGCATCGATGAAGCGCAGGCCCTGACGAAAAGTCCCCCACGGGCCATAGAAGCCATGCATGCGGCCCAGCGTCTTCAACATCGGCTCGTGAAAAGCGCGGTCGATCGTGATGCCGCAGATTTCGAGCTCTTCACGGGGATACTCTGAAAAAAAAATATCGAAGAACCGAATGACGTAAAGTGGGTCGTCCTCGGTCACGAACAGCACCCGCAGTTTGGGCAGTAGCGCCTCGTCGGCTACCCCATCTTCCCACTGGATCGCTGATGTTGCGTTCCGGAGTGACCGCACGATGTGCCCGATAGTTGCCCGACCGTCGGTCGACCGCGGTGCCTGCCGCTCCGAAAGATCCATTACTTTCATTTCCTTTGCGCGATGACGCGATGGCGTAGGCGAGGGCGGTTGGCATCGCGGTTCAAACGAATCGTTTCGACCATGGCGTGTGCTCGGGTCGCCTTGCTGCGTAGATCCGCGAGAAAGCGCAAAGTCTCGCTGCGCAAAGGCTAACGATTACCACAGAAAACAAAAAAGCATTTGCGTATTAGGGAGTATACCCAGATCGAGGTATGCAGTCGCGTCATTAGCGGCTTCGCAGCGGGCCGCGGCTGCTCTGCACGTCGACGCAGACGGAGTGAGCATGTCGCGTTGCCTCGCGTGGCGAGTGTTCGACGCGCCAAACACTCATCAACTCGTCCGTCGCCGTCCCGTATCGGCGCCATCCCACTTCTGGGCGCGTGTACGATTGGCTCGCGCGCCGTCCAACGCTTACTGGTTATAATCCGTGTTAGTCATGCGACCGGAACGCGCGCGAGAGTAAGCTTCATCTAAGCGTCATATAAGCTTCATCATCGGCTAGGCGCCGCGATGAATTTCCAAGCGCGAGCGTTGTTCGCATTTGTTCGTATCTGTGCAAAAGCGCGTTCGCGGATCTCGCCCAAGCGAACGGCAGTGATCCGACGCCCGGGAGAAACATAATGGCCATGCTAACGCCAACTCCGCTCTTGAGGCCGACCTCGTTTGAACATATCGCTCTACTTCATAATTCTTTTCGCAATTATTCCGGGCTGCGACCGACGCTGGGAACGGTGCTGCGCATTACCGCCGATATCGGCTCAATCTGGGTGGCATTTTTACTCGGTTGGCTCATCATTGACGGCAATGACTTGGCCGCGCTGATCGCCGGGAAGTCGGCAGGGATAGTCCCACTGATCGGGCTGCTGTCGATCTTGGCAATTGCGGCCTACATCGCCGTCGGGCTCTATACGTTTACGCGCAGCTATCGCCTGTTGGCGAAGATTTGCCGGGTCGCCGCAGTCAATCTCACCCTTTTCGTGGTTACCGTGGCGATCTTGTCTATAACCGTGCCGCCGACGGGCCTTAGCTTCGACGTGCTGGCCACAACCATCGTAGGGTCGCTCATTCCACTCTCCCTCGCACGCGTTGGTTCGGCGGTGCTGCGCATGGAGGATTTGCGCGGCGACAGGCAGCATGAGGAGGCGGACGAGAACAAGGTTCTTGTCATCGGCGGAGCAGGTTATATCGGCTCCGCCCTGGTCGAAAAGCTACTGAAGCTGGGTCTGCAGGTCTCGGTTCTCGACGCAATGCACTTCGGCGAAGAAACTCTCTCAGATGTAGCCGGACACCCAAACCTTACCCTCATTCGTGAAGACTTCCGTCATATCGAAGCGCTCACTCGAGCTGTGAGCGGCGTTGGCTCGGTGATCCATCTCGGTGGGTTGGTCGGCGATCCGGCGTGTGCAGTCGATTGCGACCTTACCGTGGACGTGAACGTGACGGCGACTAAGGTCATCGGTGAAATAGCCAAAGCACGCGGAGTTCGACAGTTCATTTTTGCAAGCTCCTGCTCCGTCTATGGAGCAAGCGACGAAATCGTGAACGAGAATTCTCGCTTTAATCCGCAATCGCTTTATGCACGCAGCAAGGTCGCCTCTGAAGCGGTACTCGGTGCGCTGAACAGCCGAGACTTCTCTGTCACATGCCTTCGCTTCGCCACGATTTACGGCATTTCCGGACGAACTCGGTTCGACCTCGTTGTCAACCTGCTGTGCGCGAAGGCTGTGCGGGACCGAAAGATTACGGTCTTCGGCGCCGACCAGTGGCGGCCCTTTGTGCATGTCGAGGATGTGGCGCGAGCCATTACGATGACACTGCGGGCACCGCCCGAGCTGGTCTCAGGCGAGGCGTTCAACGTCGGAAGCGACGCTCAGAACTATACCCTGGCCGAGGTCGCAGAATTAATCCAAAGGCAGGTGCCGGACGCAGAGATTACGTCGGACGATAGCGTCGATAAGCGCAACTACCGTGTTTCCTTTGCAAAGATCCGATCACGGCTGGGATTTGTACCTGCCTGGACGATCGAGCGCGGCATTGCGCAGGTTGTTGCACTCATTCGCTCCAACCAGGTCGGTGACTATTCGCTGCCGACATACAGCAATGTGCTCTATTTGAAGGCGTGCGGGACGAAGAGCTTCGGCGGTTTCAAGATCACCGGCTGGGAGCAGGAGCTCATGAACATCGACCGGATAGTGTCGCCCAGCGCCGTCGATCGATCGGCCGCTTAGGAAGCAGTCATGCAATACTTTCGTTCACACCGCTCATTAGCGTCGCTAGGGCGAGAGCGCCACCGACGCGTGTCGAAGCCCGTCGTGCCAGCGACGCGTGCCACCCCCGACAAAATACCATGCTTCCGGCCCGTCATCGGCGATGATGAGATCGCGGCGGCAACAGCCGTTCTGCGGTCTGGATGGCTCACCACAGGTCCCAAGGCCCGGGAATTCGAGGAGAAGTTCGCAGCCTATCTGGGCCCAGACGTCGAGGCTGTCGCGGTAAACTCGGCGACCGCAGGACTGCATCTCGCCGCCGAGGCCTGCGGCATCGGACCGGGCGATGAAGTAATCGTGCCGACCCTCACTTTCACGGCGTCAGCCTCGGTGATCCGCTATCTCGGCGCGGAAGTCGTGCTGGTCGACGTTGAAGAGAAAACCCGCTGCATCGATCTCGATCATGCGGAGTGGCGTCTGACACCGCGCTGCAAGGCGATCATGCCGGTCCACTTTGCCGGGTTCCCCTGCGACATGACTAAGGTACAGGCGTTCGCGCGCCGCCACGGCCTCAAGGTCATCGAAGATGCTGCGCACGCGATGCCCGCTCGGCATGACGGTCGCCTGATCGGCTCCTGGGAGTCAGATGCCTGCGTGTTCAGCTTCTATGCCTGCAAGCCGATCACCACCGGCGAAGGCGGTATGATCGTTACGCGTAACGCCGAAATCGCCACCCGTGCGCGCGTGATGCGCACGCACGGGCTCAATCGAGACGCTTTCGACCGCTTCCGTAACGTTGGCGCTTCGTGGGCTTACGATGTCGTGGCGCCGGGCTTCAAATATAACCTCACCGATGTCGCAGCGGCCATCGGGGTCGTCCAGCTCTCGCGGGTCGACACCTTGCAAGCGTCACGGCAGAGGGCGGCCGAATGCTACCTCAGGAAATTGGCGGACTTGCCGCTCGACTGTCCGGCTGCCGCACCTCCCGGCGGCCTTCATGCCTGGCATATGTTTCCGATACGGCTCCATCAGAATGCGCGCGCCAACCGCGATGACTTGATCGCGGGCCTTACAGCGGAGGGCATCGGCACATCGGTTCACTATCGGCCATTGCATGAGATGACCTACTGGAAAGGGCGCTATCATTGCGAGCAGAGTGAGTTTCCGGTCGCCAGCCGCTACTTCGAGGGCGCGGTTACGTTGCCGCTATTTGCCGGCATGACCGACGCTGAAGTCGATCGTGTGGCCACCGCCGTGCGCGCGATCCTGGGGTGACGCGCCATGCGATCCCGCTACAATCGCCGCTTACCGGCGTTGGCATCGCATAGGACGATGGCAATGAAACGCATATTGGACATTGTGGGATCGGCGCTCGGTCTGCTTCTGCTGCTGCCAGTGCTGGTTGTCGTTGCGGTCGCCATCAAGCTCGACAGTCCCGGCCCGATTTTCTTCCGTCAGGAACGGGTCGGATTGAGAGGCGGCTCGTTCCGCATCTTCAAGTTTCGTTCCATGGTAGTAGGTGCGGCGCGCGCTGGCACCGCAATTACGGTGCGCGGCGACTCGAGGATCACGCGGGTCGGAAAGTTCCTCAGGAGCAGCAAGGTGGACGAACTCCCTCAGCTCATCAATGTCCTGGCTGGCGATATGTCAATCGTCGGCCCGCGACCCGAAGTGCCGGAATTCATGAAATTCTACACGCCGGATCAACGCGCGATCATCCTCTCGATGCGACCGGGAATCACCGACTACGCAGCCATTCTGTTTCGCGACGAGAGTTCGCTCCTAGACCGGGAACGCGATCCTATCGACGTCTATCGGCATGAGATCATGCCGGTCAAATTCGCTTATTACGAACGCTACAGTCGCGAAATCGGCGTACTGAACGATTTGCGTATTATCCTGGCGACGATGTTGCTGCTAATTGTGGGTAGGGTACCCCCGCGACTCGGAATCGAATGCAACTGGCAGCCGCCGCTGCAAAAGAACGCAGCGGAGGCAAGCATGTGAATTCTCCCCACCAATTGCTGGCGGAAGGAACGGTGTCGGAAAGAGCCTCTCGCGGTTCGTTGATGCATCAAGCCGAAGGTAAAGCGAAGCCAGGCTGCAGTTGCTGATTGCGCCAATCGACCGGATATTTCAGTAGCTCGTGGCGCATACGATAGCAGAAGTGGTCACGTCCGCGCAGCCGCTCGCTATCATCGTACCGCGTGAGACCGTGAACTTCAGTCACCGGCTTTTTCCCGACGTAGGCGGCAGTAAGTCATGCGAGAAAGCTAAAAGCGTCGTTGGTGCATCGCGATCGACGGGAGCTACGCGACTTGTCGGCCAAAATTCCTTCCTGGCCGAAAGAGCAGTCTGATTCACTTCTAAGAGGCGACAAATGCGCGGTCATGAGCCCGTCTGGCGGCGACCATGACCAAGAGACCGATCCACGCGCCAATCGCACTGGTGGCAAAATCGAGAGCGCTTGCGGTCCTGCCTGGAATCCACAATTGAACGAACTCCAATAAGCCGGCGCAGATAGCGAGCAGAAGGCCGCTTGAGAGCAACTTCATAGGACGCCGATTTCCAACAGCCCACAGGCTGGCTGTGACAAAATACGCGGCGAAATGTTCGAGACGATCATTTCCCAATATGTGAGGTCGCATGTTGCCTGGCACAAGTGAGAGAAGAGTGATGATCAGCACGGTTAGGCCGGCGCCCATGCGGGTCAGCATGGTGAGCTTCGTCAACCCGTCTTTCCTTTCCTCAGGTAAGCTTCAAAGGAGCGTTCCTGCCTGCAATCCCGTCGTCGGCGGGTCTTGAGAACATCACGTCCAAGATCCCGGCCTCTGGTGCGCCTTTAAGGCGCGGGAGACTTTTTCGGACCATATCGTCCGCGGCCTTGGGGGGCGCCTGATCGTGGCGCAAGGACCCCGTCGTGGAACAGGACTGGAGTCTGAGGCGGCACCAGCCGCGAATGCTCGCTCCCTGGCGATCTTGGCGGCGGTTTTTGGGAAGCCAATTTTCGGTCTGGCAGCCCTTTAAGCAGGGGCAACGCCTCTTCGGCAGCCTCCAACAATGCCGCTGCGGCATTGGGCGCTGGGGCCGGCGCGCTCTCAGCTCGCCCGTTGGCCGTAACAGTCGCGTTTCCGGTTGGCGCGGCAGCAGCAGCTTCCATCACTTGATCGGAAGAAGCGTCGTCCGTTGCCGAGATGAACGGGCCTTTGCACATCGCCCAAATAGCGGCCTGCGTGCGGTTGTGGACCCGAATTTTCCGAAGGATCGCTTTGACATGAACCTTCACGGTAGCCTCGGCGATGGCCATCTCGCGTGCTATCGCCTTGTTGGAATCACCTTGAGTCAAGCAGCGCAGGATGGATTGTTGCCGAATCGACAGCCGCGGCGTGAAGCTGGTCTTGGCCTGTGGTACAAGTTCATCCGTTTCGACTTTGGTCTCGATCATTTCGCCACCGTCACCACCGTCGTCTGCGCGTCCGTCGTCAGCGTCATCCTTGTGGTGAGCTGCAGGCCCAGTGTGACCGGCTGCGCGGCCGCTGCGGCCGTGGTCCTCCCGGTGAGCGAGGAAACTCAGTATTTCTGGAGGGAAGAGCGTCACGCCGAGTATGACCAATTCAAGGGATTTGATGAATGTTTCGCACGCGGCGACCTTGACCAAATACGCGTTGGCGCCCGCTCGAAACGCCGACACCATTTCAGCCAGCTTGTGCTGATGAGCCAGCACAGCGACCCGCCCCGCCGGATACCGTTGCTTGAAAGACTTGATTCGTGCCAATGCCGTATCGAAATCATCGCCATCTTCGATGATGAGCAAGATGGGATGCTCTTGAGGGAGCGAGCTCCAGATGGGGCCGTCAATGTCGGACGCTGAAGCGAGGATGCGAAAACCAGCCGCGCTCAAAATCCGAGCTAGCCCTTCCCTCAGCAACGCATTTGGCCCGACAAGAACGGTTGCAGTAGTTCCCCGCTTCATGGTGGTCCTCGCTGATCTGGGACGGCCTGACTACCCGCCCGTGTTGCTCTCCCGTCCTCTTCAGCGAAACGCCACCCACGCTCCGATTAGCCGATTTTCACCCTCCCGGACCCGCCTCACCATGCGCCCGCGACAACGTAAGATGGAAGCCCACTTCAATCAAACGTTCAATGTGGTTACCCCTTTTTAGACTTCTGCTCCTCGAACAATAAGGCTGGCGGTGCGCGCCGCCTCACCCGATCTGCTCCGCGCTGTGCGCGGCGAACTCGCCTCGGGACGGTTTCTGGACAGCAGGTATTCTACTCGCGGCGACCGTGTCGCGGTGCTCGGCCCCGATGCCGCGCGCCGCTTGGGCATCGGGGGAGTCGAGTGGTTGCCCGCGATTTACGTCGGCGATCACCTCTATCTGGTGATCGGCATTCTCCGCGACGTGGTGCGAAAGCCCGAACTGCTTGGCTCGGTCATCATTCCAGAGGGCCATGGAGCGACGGGATTTTGGCCTCTTTGGGCCCGGTCTCGTGGTCGTGGAGACGAAGATCGGCGCTGCCTCCCTGATCGCGCTTCAGGCGCGGCCGGCGCTGCGGCCCGATGACCCACCCCCAAAGCTCTGCATAGGGCCGGCTATCGCGGTAGCGGATTCGAAGGATCTGCTACAAACTTCGCCGCATCGTTTCCTGGGGCAGCCGAAGCGAGCGCAGCACCTCGGCGAGTTGCGTGCCGGTCTGTTGGACAGCCAGAGCTGAGCATCTTTGAGCGCGCGCGCAGGGGGCGTGCCGGAATGCAGTTCGCGCATGAGCCTCGCCATAAGAAACAGGGTAGGGCCGTCGCTCGCGGGCCACAGAGAGGAAACGGCTCCGTTTGCCCCGATGCTCATGAAGGCAGCCGGAAGTCCAACAAATTCGTTTGCCATGTGGCAGGTTCGACGAAGCGGAGCAGTACAAGCCGGTCTTTGATCGGCGCTTTTCGATGCTGCAGGTAAAGATCTACGATGCGCAAGCCAATACAGACCGGGAGATAGGCGCCTTCCAAATATCTGCGTTGCAATTGAGGCGCGCCGCGGGTCCATGTGGAGCGGTGTGCAAGTTTGCACTTCCATCTGCCCAGTTCACCACGATATATCGTCGGCTGGAGAGCATGGCGATGGTGGGACGGCGGAATAAAAAATCTCGCGCGAGCGATGTGCGACAGGCCCAGCAACGGTATGCGCGCAATGAGAGCTCTGGCAGGGACGTTCAGGCTCGCATCGCTGAGCTGAGAAACGTACCGCGTGAAAAGCTTGCGGACACGGTGTTCCTGCTCGCGATGGCGGCAAAGCAGCAGAGTGAGCGGATACGACAATCAATCAAGGAGCGCGCGGAGGCCGAGGTTGAGTTCGACCCGCCACCGAACGGAGATCTAGCCGCCTATCTCGCGGAGGAGGCAGTCTCGATCTTGCGCCATCATGAGACGGATGTGCCGACATTCATGGATATCTTGTCTAACCGATCGTGTGACGTTGGCTTCACCGTGGAACAAAGAGACGCGGTTTCAATGCTCGCTGCGATGATCCGGGAACAGCGGCTCGAAGGTATTCTGGAGGGTCTCCGGCTTGCCGGCCTCCTGAACAAGTCCCCCAAGAATCGTCACGACGACCTGGGTTCGTAGGGACGGCTGCCGCTGTTCAACATAATTCGCGAAATTGGAATCAGAGCGTCGGCTTGCAGCCGCCTGTGTTCTCGAATTGACGATGGATGTTCCGTGTGGAAAACCATAAAAGCCCGCGCCGCCAGCGCGTTGAAGATGAGCAAGGGTTCACCGCGTTCTGCGGTCTCCTCTTCTTCGCCACTCGGCATGTTGGCGCTCCATCTCCTCGAACAATGGAGGAAGTCCGGCCGCGACGGCATCGTTTTCCTTGCCGAAGACGAGAACAGGGCAGAGCGGCTCGGTAGCGTGCTCCATTCGCTCGACCCCTCGCTCGACGTGCTGGTATTTCCGAGGCTGAACACCCTGCCATTTGATGGAATGGAGCCGTCCCGAGAGATCGCCGGCAGACGGAGCTCGGTATTACGGCGCCTCGCCAAGACGAAGAAACCTGTCTTGTTGGTGTCGACGGCGGAGGCGATCATGGAGCGGCTGCCGTTGCCGACCAGTTGGGGGCGCCTCAGCATAAGCCTGAAGGTGGGGGCGACATATGCCGAGCAGGATCTCCAGACCCGTCTGGAGGCTCTGGGATACGATCTCGACGAAGAGGCGGAATATCCGGGCACGGTACTTTTTCACGGCAAGACTTTCGAGATCTTTCCGGCGGGCGCCCTTGGTCCGTTCCGAATCGAACATTCCGGTGGGGCGATCCGTAAAATCCTGGCCGTCGACCCGGCAGAGCACGACGTCTTATTCGAGGCCAAGGAGCTGCTCGTCGATCCGATGTCCGAGCGCCTTGCATTGGGAGGCAAGCGGGGACAGCGGGCGACGCTGTCGGACTACTGCGATCGAACGCGATGGATCGCGGACGCAGCAATTCCTGTTCATGCCGATAGCTGGCTGAGCATGATCGAGGAGGCGGCCGGTCGCAAGGAAGCGGAACGCGAGTATTTGGGACGTGGGGACTGGAAAAAGCTGGCGAAGCGTATGACCGTGCTGCCTCGCAAGGCGGGTTTCACGGCTGCGCCCGACTTCTCGAAGGTAGCGGCGCCAAGGAAGGCTCTCCGCGCGTTCGTCGTCGACACGCAACGCGCCGGATCGCGGCTGCTTTTCATCGCGGCGGTTGACGACGACCTGCGCGCGATGGAGCGTATGAGCGGGATCAAGGCGGAGCGTTTCGCCAACTGGGACGAGGCGGCGGCAGGACGAAGTCGCGAGTGTGCGCTTCTGGCCGACTTCGACGCCGGCTTCGTCGGTTCTGGCCGGAAGCCTCTCGTCGTCGTGACAGCGTCCGATGTGCTCGGCAGCAGGGCCCATCATCCGCAGCCGATGGCCAGAGCTTGGACCGCGGCTTTCGATCACCCGGATGTGCCGGAGCGGGGTGCGATCGTCGTTCATCTCCAGCGGGGACTGGCTTTGCTGGACGGCTTGCAGACCCTCGACATGGGAAAAGGGGTAGCCCGGGAGATGGTCAGGCTCGAGTTCGCGGGGGACGATGCCGTTCTCGTTCCGCCCGCCGATCTCGCGCTGATCTGGCCTTACGCGACGGAGCGCGGCAAGCTGACGCTGGACAAGGCGGACGGAAGCACGTGGTGGGGAAGACGTGGCGAGGCCGAGCGGGAAATCCAAGCCGCGGCCAAGGAGCTTGCCAAACATATCGCGCAGCGGCGTCGCCGGCGGGCTGCCAAGCTGGTCGCTCCGGGGCCCGCCTACGAGAGGTTCGTCGCGCGCTTTCCATACTTCACGACGATTGACCAGGCGAGAGCGATTCGGGACGTCCTGGACGATCTGGCGTCCGGTCATCCGATGGATCGGGTCGTCTGCGGCGACGTTGGCTTCGGCAAGACCGAGGTGGCCTTGCGCGCGGCCGCGGCCGTAGCGCTGTCGGGGAAACAGGTCGCCATCGCAGTGCCGACCACCGTATTGGCCAGGCAGCACGTCGCGACCTTCCGCAAACGGTTCGGTCCGCTCGGCATCGAAGTTGGAAACCTGTCGCGGGCCACGTCGGCTGCGGAAACGAGGCAGACGAAGGAAGGCCTGCGTCGCGGCAAACTGAAGGTCGTGGTGGGCACCCAGGCGCTCGCCTCGAAGGAGGTGAAGTTCGCTGACCTCGGCCTCGTCATCATCGACGAGGAGCAGCACTTCGGGGCGGCTGAGAAGGCGAAACTTTCGGGCCTGGCGAAAGGCGTCCACACGCTTTGGATGAGTGCTACGCCGATACCGCGCACCCTTGCGGCAGGGCTCGCGGGCTTCAGGGATCTCAGCGTTATCGCGACACCGCCTGTTCATCGGCTGCCCGTCGCCACCAAGGTCGCCCCGCTATCGGACGCTGCCATTATCGCTGCATTGCTGCGCGAGCAGAGACGTCACGGACAAAGCTTCCTGATTTGTCCTCGCATTCAAGATCTGGAGCCGATGCTGGCGCGGGTGCAGGCGGTGGCGGCGGATCTCCGCATCGTCTGCCTTCACGGCAAGTTGCCGGCTGACGAGATCGACGATCGCATGATGAGCTTTGTCGAAGGCGCGGCGGACGTTCTCCTGGCGACCAACATCGTAGAGAGTGGTCTCGACATTCCCCGGGCAAACACCATCGTGGTCTGCTGGCCGGAAAAGTTTGGTCTGTCGCAACTCCATCAGCTCAGGGGCCGGGTAGGTCGAGGCGGGACGCGGGCCTTCGCATATTTGCTGACCGAATCGAATTCGGAACATTCCGAAAGGCGTCTGGCCGTTCTGGAAGAGTTCAGCAGGCCGGGCGCGGGCTTCGCCATCAGCGAGCGAGATCTCGACCTCAGAGGCGCGGGGGACCTCTTCTCGGAACGGCAGTCCGGCCATGTGCAGGTTTTCGGACCGGTGCTTTACAGCCACCTTCTGAAGCGGGCCTCGGAGAAGACCGACGACAGGGCTGCCGATCTGTGGGTGCCCGATCTGAATCTGCCGCTCGCGGATATGCTGCCAACGAGCTACGTGCAGTCGGACCCGGTCCGGCTCGAAATCTATGGTCGCGTCGCCAGGTGTCGGAGCGAAGACGATCTGGACGATTTGGAAGAAGAAACCGCGCGCCGTTTCGGCCGGCTGCCGCCGGCGGCGTGCGATTTCTTCGCGGCGGCGAGGCTCAGGCTCGATTGCAAGCGTCGGGGTATCGTGAGACTCGACGTCGGACCGGAGGCGGTCGCTGCGACGTTCCTGCCCGGCCGACTGCGCAAATCCAAGTCGAAATCGCTCGAGCGCGATGGCGATCGCGTGGTCTACGCCAACAAGGGGCATGAGAAGCCATTCGAGCGGATCGAAGAGCTTCTGGAGATCTTGGACGAGTAGAGGGTGCTCCCGGGGCAGGAGATCGCCTCAACGCCGCTGAGTCATCTTTACTGTTCCGGGTCCAGTGCGTCCAGATATGTAGCTGAGGTTACATTTTGACCGAGTCGCCTCCATAGAGGGCCACGACTCGACAATTCCATGCACGGTTCGCAATCGAATCTAGCAGCGTCGTATGATGCGAGGGCAAATCCGTGATGACATTCTTCACGCCAACGGCAATTCGCGTTGAAAGATCGCTTTCGCCTGACAAGGCCAATCAACTGCGCTGGCCCGGTCCGAGCGACTCAGCTTAAACAGTCGTCGTTGATCAAAAATACCTCAAAGGAATAAGATGGTCGTAGCCACTCGTGAATTGCCTGCTTCTGGTTATGCGCTCGAAGTTGATGGTCGGTTCAAAACCGAGTTTGCAACCAGAGACGGCGCGCGCGCAGGAGCGGAAGAGCTGAAAAGGCGTTTTCCCATGCTTCAGGTCAGGATCTACGACGCTTTGGCCAAGGCCCGAGAGGATGTCTAGCTCCCACGAGCTTGAGCTTCCCCTCAGATTCATGTTTCTGCGCGTTCGGCTGTCGCCGCACCGGGCTCTCGTGAATCGAGCCGCGCAGCGTCTCGGCCATCCGGCTTCGATCCCTTCTGTAATCAGAGTTGCGAGGTCAACCCCCCTTTCTTCGGGGGCGGATGTCCGGTTTCGGGGGTAGAAGCGGCCCTCCCGAGAGCAAGCGCGGAAGTCACACTTTGACCCAAAGCAGAAGATGGTCAGCGTGAGACTTCGCCGCTCGATCATACCAATAGCCTATTTAGATCGGTCGTTCAGGCGCTTCAATTCGTCTGTCAGTTCGAGCGTTACGTCAGCCAGAGACCGGCCATCTTTCGTGAATAGGCCGCGCCGGAGCGCTCGCCCCACATACCAGCCGATCCATATAAGCAAAATGAACGGCAGCCATGCCACGATAAGACTGACAACCCAGTGTGGTTCAGACATTGAAATGTTTTCCTTGCAAGATGCTCAGAGCCACCTCGGTTGACGGCCTTTTTCAGTTCAGATTAAGCGTCAAGCTCGCGTCTCAGCTCGCAACTTAAACGCTAAGCGCGCAATGTACACACGAGTCGCGTAGTCACGATTAACACATCGTTGCTCGGTGCAGCTTATTGGTGTTCGACTTCCGGAATTGGCACTTTTCGGACCTGACGGCTCGAATTGGCGATGTCCGTTCATGAGAACAAAGCGAACTTCCCCGTTGCGC
>Ga0207675_100003073_pt1 | contig 16366 bp, 11 predicted proteins | sample KBSSwiS42_FD_184305 | JGI IMG/M metagenome (GOLD analysis project Ga0207675, IMG submission 184305) | Switchgrass rhizosphere microbial communities from Kellogg Biological Station, Michigan, USA - KBS Switchgrass S4-2 (SPAdes) (version 2) | ecosystem: Host-associated > Plants > Roots >... | reverse complement strand
ATCTCGCGGCGCTTGAGCAATAATTTGGCCGCGCGGGTCGCAGAAATAACTTTGGCCGTAAAACTCGCCGATGTCCCAGGGCTGCTCGTGTCCCACCCGATTGATCGCACCGACAAAGTAGCCATTCGCGACAGCGTGCGCGGGCTGTTCCAACTTCCAAAGATACTCAGACAAACCGGCAACCGTCGCTGACGGATTGAAAACTATTTCCGCGCCGTTCAGCCCCAGTGCGCGCGCGCCTTCGGGAAAGTGCCGGTCGTAGCAGATGTAAACGCCGATGCGCGCGTATGCCGTATCAAAAGTTGGATAGCCGAGATTGCCCGGTCGAAAGTAAAACTTTTCCCAGAAGCCGGGATTGACGTGCGGAATGTGGTTCTTGCGATATTTTCCGAGATACGTGCCGTCCGCATCTATCACGGCCGCGGTGTTGTAGTAGATGCCGGTAATCTCCTCTTCGTAGATCGGCACAATGATCACCATCTTGTGTTTCTTCGCCTGCTCCTGCATCAACTTCGTAGTCGGGCCTTCGGGAATCTTCTCGACCGCTTCGTACCAGCGCACTTGCTGTTCAGCGCAGAAGTAAGGGGTGGTGAAGACTTCCTGCATGCAGAGAATCTGCACGCCCTGCTTCGCCGCGTCATCAATCATCGCGAGGTGCTTTTCGATGTTGCGACGCTTGATGTCTTCGATGGGGCCATCAGTTGACCCGGCATTTGTTGCTTGAATCAATCCGCATTTAACTGTTCGTGACATATGAACTCCGGTTTCAAGTTTTGAGTTTGAGATTTCAATTAGCTTGAGCGGCGACCGGTCGCGGCGGCGCGACTTTCATCAGGAGAAGATAAACGGCCCCGGCGACGCCAAAGCCGACAAACCACGCGTAGCTGTAAAGTTTATCGAACAACCAAATCGAAGTCCCGAACCAGTTCAGAATCGGGCCACTCCAGGCGAGCACGCAGCCCAAAAGAGTAGCAGCCACTGCCCGCACATTCCAACCACTGAGATACTTGTAGTCGCCCGTGCGTCGATAGAGATCGCCCAGCGTCAAATTCTTTCGTCGCACTAACCAGTAGTCGGCAATCAAAACTCCGGCGATTGATCCCAGTCCGCCCGAATATCCTACCAACCACGCGAAAATATAGCCCGACGGATCGGCCAGCAGACGCCACGGCTGCATCAAGATTCCGACAATTCCGGTTATCAATCCGCCTGTGCGAAATGAAATCAATTTTGGAAAGGCGTTGGCGAAATCGTTCGCTGGTGATACCACGTTCGCAGCGATGTTTACTGCGAGCGTGGCCACTACTACCGTGAACATCGAGATGGCGATAACGACAACTTGATGAAATTGACCGACAAGTTTCATCGGATCCCAAAGATCTCCCGGCGGCATGTGCGGATAGATAATGACTGCGGCTGAAGTGATCATTACGCCCATCGCCGCAAATACCGTCATCGTGGTGGGTAACGCAACGATTTGTCCGACGGCTTGTTCGCGCTGGCTGTGACCAAAACGCGTGAAGTCCGGCATGTTCAGACTAAGCGTCGCCCAAAAGCCAATCATCCCCGTTAGCGAAATGATGAACGTCGGCCAGAAATCGGTGAAGCTGTGAAATTTGCTTTGCTGCGTCAGCAAGTAACCGAGACCATGCGCTTTCCAGATCGCCCAGCCGAGCAAAAGCGCTGTCATCACCAGGACGAAGGGCGCGGCCCAGTTTTCCACTTTCCTGAGCAGATCCATGCCGCGATAAATGATGTAGATGTTCATTCCCCAAAAGAGAAGAAATGAAATCCATTCAGTGGTCATGTGCCCGCCGATGGGACCGCCGAGCAGGGTGGTCCAATTTGGAATGATGGCGGCGAACAGAGTGTTGAGCGCTTCGCCGCCAATCCACGCCTGAATTCCGAACCAGCCACACGCGACAATCGCACGCATCAGCGCCGGCAAATTCGATCCGTAGGTTCCGTAACTGGCGCGCGCAAAAACAGGGAAGGGAATGCCGTACTTCGTACCCGGATGCGAGTTAAGCAGAATCGGAACCAGCACGATCGTGTTGCCGAGCAGAATCGTGATCAGCGCCTGCCACCAATTCATTCCGGCACTGATCAATCCGGACGAAAGCATGTAAGTCGGAATGCAGTGCGCCATGCTGATCCAGAGCGCCGCGTAGTTGTACGTGGTCCAATTGCGCTCCGAAACTCTCACTGGCGCAAGGTCGCGATTGAACAGCGGGCTCGCGCTGATCTCGGCAAACGCCTCCGGTTTTAGTTCGACGCGGCCGTCGGGATACTGGATTGTTTCGTTGGCTGCCACGGTTTACATCAGTCTAAAACGAACGGTTACTTGTGCGGTGACTGAAATCGTGCCGGGAGCGGTGGCGCTGTCACTGTCAGAGGATGCGCCGGTCGTCGTGGTAACGTTCTGGTTCATACTACGGGCATAGTCAACACCACTCTCTTCCGTGATTGAATACGCTGGCCCGATCGATTGCCCGATTTCACCCGCGAGAAGCTTAGCCTTCTCTTGAGCAGCACGAATCGCCATCCGGCGCGCTTCATCCCGATGCTTGCGAATCTGCGAATCGCGAAACTCGAGGTTACTCAACCGAGTGATGCCGGCTTTCAGCACGTCCGCCAGCAGATCGTCAAAACGCGCTATTTCCCGCAGACGGATCGCTACGGTTTTCGAAACTTCGTACCCGACTAAGACGCGCTTCACTTTATCGCGCGATTCATAGGGCAGGTCATCCGTATTGTATTTTGGTTGGACACTGATGTGACTGGTCTGAACATCCTCCGGCTTGACGTTATTCTTTCTTGCAATGGCCAGAATCTGCCTCACACTGTCGTCGGTTCGCTTGCTCGCCACCACCATGTCTTTATCAACGTTTTCGACCGCGAGCGTGAAAACAACCTCGTCGGGTGGCACGCGCACTTCAGCCTGGCCGGTGACGGTGATTAACGGTGGCTCGACATTATTTTGCGCCGAAGCCGCGATCGGAAACGCCACCACCATAAAAAGTACGAGTAGAAAAATCTTCATAAGAAAACTCTCACTTCCCCGAATCGGTTTTATTTCATCGAATCCTGCATGAATTTGCCGATGTCGCTGCGCATGCGCGCGAGCGACTTCTCGTCGATATACATCATGTGGCCGGCTTCGTAGTAGCCCGTCGAGAAATTTCGCAGCAGCTGGGGATCCAAACTGATGTGATGCAGCGTGTAATCGACCGCGAAGTAAGGCGTCGCCATGTCGTAGTAACCCATCGCGACGAAAATCTTTAGATAAGGGTTGCGCGCGAGTGCGTTGCGCAACGCGACGCTGGTGTCAACGTAGCCATTGTTCGTACCCCAATTCCAGGGCGACGTGATTCCGCCGCCGAGAATGTAGTACTCAAGGTCGCTCTTGTAATTCAGCTCACTGCGAACATAGCTATTGAAAGTTGAGGTGTACGGCGGACGAATCGCCGCTTCGCTGGCGTCAAAGTCGGGACTGTCAGTCGCATAATTTGCGTCGTAACCTTTGAAGCGAGCATCGAGCCGGCCAATCGATCGCTTTTCGCTACGCAGCAGCTCTTTTCGGAAGAGACTGAGCGACACGCGCAGATTCGCATTGTCGAGGAACGATTGGCTGAGGCCGGTATAACGCGAAAGCCTCGCGATTACGTCCTGCCGTTCCTGACCGATCAATCGATCGCCCTTGCCGAGCGCAAGCGCGTAATCGTTCGCCGCCCATTGCTCAACCTCGGAAACAACCTGCTGAACGGATTTTGATTGCAGGTCCGCAGGCAGCTTCTTGTGATACCACGCCGTCGCCGCATACGACGGGAGGTACATGATGTAAGGAAGATCATTGCCGGCGGCGAAATCCGTCGTCTCGAAATTCATGATCGTCGAAATCAGGATGATGCCGTTAAAGGCGATGCCGCGCCCGATTAGATAACCAGAAAGCGCTGATGCGCGCGTGGTCCCGTAGCTTTCTCCCGCGAGAAAAAGCGGGGACGTCCAACGCTCGTAACGGACCAGATACATGCGAATGAACTCGCCAACAGATTCAATGTCACCTTGTAACCCAAAAAACTTTGACGCGAGTTCCGGCCGCACGGCACGGCTATAACCGGTGCCCACCGGATCGATAAACACCAGGTCCGACTGCGTCAACCAGGTGAATTCGTTATCGACCAGTTCGTACGGTGGGGCGGGCATTGTGCCATCCGGATTCATCCGCACACGCTTTGGTCCAATCGCGCCCATGTGCAGCCACACGGAAGCGGAACCCGGACCACCATTGAACGAAAAAGTCAGCGGTCGGTGTCCGCGCGCGCCACCGTCATCGAGCGTGTACGCCGTGAAGAACATTCGCGCTTCAGTTTCGCCGTCGCGGTTCTTAATCGGCATCATGCCGGCCGTCGCGGTGTAACGCAGCACACGTCCGCCAACGCGAATTTCATGATGAGTAATGACGGGTGGTTCTTCTGGCGATGGCGACGGGCGCTCCTGTGGCCCACGTTGTTGCTGTGCTCCTCCGGTCGCGGGCGAAGTGGATGGCGACGCGGCTGGCGTAGCGGTGGGCTGTTGCAGTGGACGACGACCCTGTCCTTCTTCCTGACCAAACGAGAGAAGGGCAAAACAAACGAACAGAGTGGCGAGCATCAGTGATTAACCTCTGCGAGACGATTTGAAGGCAACAGCAAGGCGGTCATAGTAAGGGAAAGACGCGTGAGAGAACAAGTTGTTTTGTGGCGGCGGCGCGGCACTAGCCCGACCGTGAGGGAGGGCTCAGTTCTGCCGAAGCGAGCGTCCGATTCGGGACATCTGTGCGTTCTTCAGGCTCAGTAATTGGATTTGAATGAGCCCTCCCTCACGGTCGGGCTAGTGCCCCGTCAAGCTTCTCACGGTGGTGATTGGAACTTCGGCTTACCGCCACGAATCTTTCGGTAGGTTCCATCCGCACGAACGTTATGACCAAAACCGCAATCGGGAGAGTCACCTTCCTGAATTACTTTCAGTCTGTTGTGAGGCAGGAAGACCAAGTTCATCTTGCACGGCCCGAATTCAGGTAGGTCGAGTGTGGCGACATTGCCGTCAATTATCGCTTCTCCTTCGGCGTAGCCGGTGTTCACGCTCTTCGAGATCGTGCGATAGACGCCATCGAACTGCACCTTCAGCTTGCCGTGTCCCAGCGCAAGAATGCGAAATTCGTTGTCGTAAGAACGATAGACTCCGTTAACTTGCTCAGCCGTGACAACAGCTTTTGGCGACGGCTTGGGTGGGGGCGTTTGCGCGCGCGCCGGCAATAAGGAAACCGAAAGCGTAAAGACAGTCGTGAGAATCACCTTTGTCATTTTGGTGTTTGGCGCGCAGGTAATTAGATTGCCACGCATTCGCCGCGCTTCAGGAACTGACCATTGCCGGCTTTGCCTTTGAACTCGCCTCTGTCGATGACAACCGATCCGCGCGACAAAACTGTGTCGACGACACCTTTGATTTTCTTGCCTTCATAAGCGCTGTAGTCAACGTTCATGTGGTGGGTCTTGACGCTAATGGTTTGATCGCGATTCGGGTCGAACACGACAATATCTGCGTCAGAACCAATCGCAATTGTGCCTTTCTTAGGGAATAGGCCAAACATCTTAGCTGCCGCCGTCGATGTCAGCTCAACGAAGCGATTCAGCGAAATGCGATTCTCAACCACGCCGTTGTAGATGAGCGAAACGCGGTGCTCGACGCCCGGTGCGCCGTTGGGAATCTTGGTGAAATCATCTTTGCCTAATTCCTTCTGCTCTTTCATGCAGAACGGACAGTGGTCGGTTGAGATGACTTGCAGATCGTCCATCTTCAGACCTTTCCAAAGTTCGGCCTGGTTCCACTTCTCGCGCAGCGGCGGCGTCATCACGTACTTCGCGCCATTGAAGTCTTCACCATAATCTTCGATCGAAAGGAAGAGGTACTGCGGACAAGTTTCGGCGAATGCCGGAATGCCGCGATCACGCGCCTCGCGTACTTGATTCAAAGCGTCGGCACATGACAGGTGAACAATATAGACCGGCGCTTCGGCCATTTCCGCAATTGCGATCGCGCGATGCACACCTTCCGCTTCCGCGACAGTTGGTCGCGTCAGCGCGTGATACTTTGGCGCAGTGTGACCTTTCTCGAGTGCCCGCTTGATGATCTCGTTAATCACTATGCCGTTCTCCGCGTGCATGCAAATAAGGCCGCCGCGCGCACCCGCCGCCGACATCGCGCGAAAGATAGTCGCATCATCGACGAGAAACACTCCGGGATAGGCCATGAACATCTTGAAGCTGGTCACGCCTTCGTCCATGACCGTGTACATCTCTTCGATCTGCTTGTCTTCAAGTTCGGTCGTAATCAAATGAAAGCCATAATCGATCGCGCATTTGCCCTCGGCTTTCTTGTGCCAGTTATCGACTCCCTGAATCAGCGATTCGCCCTTGTATTGGACGGCGAAATCGATTATGGAGGTCGTCCCGCCATGCGCGGCCGCGATCGTGCCGGTGCGAAAGTCATCCGCCGCGGTCGTCCCGCCGAATGGCAACTCCATGTGCGTATGCGGATCGATGCCACCGGGAATGACGTATTTGCCTGCGGCATCGATGGTCACATCAGCTTCCATATCAAGCTTCGCACCGATCGTCGTAATTGTTTCGCCGTCGATGAAGATGTCCGCTTTGTATTTGTCGGTGGCGGTGATGATTTGGCCGTTAGTGATTAGAGTTTTCATAGGTTTTAGCTGCGCGCAATCAAGAGCGAGATGTTTATAGAGCGTGGCTTGAAATAAATCAATCGGCGAAAAAAATCAGTACCGCCCGCTTGAACGGGTGGATCGAACATTCACTCTGCGATGAATTATCGACCCATCCGCTTATGCGGATGGTACTGACCTTATTTCGTTGCGAGCTCTTATTCCTACTGCGTCAACTCGCTCGTCAGTGTTGCGCCACCCAGGCTGGGAATTGTCGCGCTGATCTTCAGGACCTTGTGCGAGTCCTTGGCGATCCACAGTGTCTGTTTGTCCGCTTCGTCCTCGGCCGCTACCGATTCGACTTTGTAAGCGTCGAATGTTCCGGCGCCGACCGTAATGCTCTCGCTGCCGACGACCTTCAATTGTCTGATCATTGGCTTCTGTTTCTGCACGTCGAAATTCCGGAACGTCGTGGTGTAGTTAGCTGCCAGCGGTAAACGCGCCAAAACATCAAACGCGCCGCCGCCGTCCGCGAACAGAGGACCACCGACGTCTGCCGAGATCGGCTTGCTTTGTCCTGCTTGTGTCATCGTCCCCGTCGCCTTTCCGTCTTTGAAATCAAGTTCGATCTCGACTCCGCCCTGGCTCATCCAGCGATGCTTCAAGATCAAAGTGCCCTTTTCGATTGTCGAGATGTCTATGATCTTTCCGAATGCAGGCGATTCAGCTGTCTCCGTGGCGATCCAGTTCGCTCCGTCTTCTTTGATCTGGGTGGTCGTCGTGATTGGAATCGTCTGACCTTGCACGGAAAGGCTGGCCTTGTAGCTCGAGGTGCCGGCGCTCAGATCCATCGCGGGCTTTGGCGCCGCTGCGACCGCTTCGATTTTCTTCGGCAGCGTTACTGTTTTTACGTCAACCGTAATCTCCTTCAGCCGTCCGGCGATTTCCGGTTTCATGTCTGCCTGATAACGTCCGCCGAGGAATTTCGCCATGAACTTTTCGGCCGCGGCGAACATCGCAAGATTGTTCTCCGGTCGAGCGAAGCCGTGACCTTCATCGGGTGCGTTGATGTATTCGACCGGGAATCCGCGATCACGCAAAGCGATGACGATTTGATCGGCCTCGCGCTTATTAACGCGCGGATCGTTCTGGCCCTGCACGACCAGCAGCGGCGTCTTGATCTTGTTCGCCGAAAACAACGGCGATTGGCGATCGAGTTGCGCTTTGCCTTCGGCCGTCGAAGGATCACCCATGCGCTTGTAGAAAACCTGCCGGAACGCTTCCCAGTAGGCCGGAATCGATTCGAGCAGCGTGGTGAGATTTGATGGTCCCACATAATCAACCGCAGCAGTGTAAACGTCCGGCGTGAACGTAACACCTGCCAGCGTCGCATAGCCGCCGTATGAACCGCCCATGATTCCGATCTTCTTCGGGTCGGCGATGCCTTCGGCGACCAGATATTTCACGCCCCAGGTGATATCGTCCTGCATCTTGTCGCCCCACTGCTTGTTGCCGGCATCGAGAAACTTTTTCCCGTAACCGGTCGAGCCGCGGAAATTCGGTTGCAGAACTGCGTATCCACGATTCGCCCAGAACTGCGCGAAGGTGTCGTAGCCCCAGTCATCGCGCGCCCACGGACCGCCATGCGGGAACACTATCAAAGGAAGGTTCTTTGCCGCGACGCCTTTGGGCAGAGTCAGATAAGCAGGAATTTCGAGACCATCGGAACTCTTGTAACGAACTACCTTCATTGGTGCGAGCGAATCGCGATTCAGGTTTTCGCGGGTGCGGTATTGAAGAGTCAGTTTCTTCGTCCGTCGATCAAACAGGTAGCGCTCGCCGGGTTCGGTGTCGCTACTCGCGCTGATTAGCCAGAGCTGTTCGTCTTTGGTCGCCGAGGCGAGACCAATTTCTTTACCGGGCAATTGCTTCTCCATCAGTTTGTAATCGGCTTCGAACGCCTTGTCTTTCCAGTAACGGCGCTCGCGATCGTCGTCATACGTCGTTACGATGAGTTCATCAGTCACCTCGGAAAAGAACGCATTGCCGAAATCAACACGATTCATCGGATCAGATTCGACGACTTCTTCCTTGCTGGTTTCAGGATCAAAGAGCTCCAGGCGGCTGAGATTGATGTCTCCTTTATTTGTAGTGAAATAGACGCGCCGTCCATCCTTGTGATATTGAAGAGGTCCGCACTGTTCGAACACATTGCACGTGTAAACTTTCGTGAACCCTTTATCATCAACGCGAAGGACTTCCGTATTGCCCTGCTCGTCGACGCGGCCGGCGAGTCGCAGCTGATCCTTGAGATCAAAAGTCCAGCCGACAATGCGTTCGGTGTTTTGCCGAACCAGTGTGCGCTCGCCGGTCGAGATTTTTACCTTATACAGATCGTGCCAGGCTTTATCGCGATCGTTCAGCCCAACGTAGATCGCGTCCGGATCGGTCCTGGGGACAGCATAGATTTCCGCGCGCACGCCTTTTAGATCAGTGAGGTTTCGCGCTGCCGGCACTTCCTGGCCGGAAGCGGGTGCGTCGGCAGGGTTCACGGCGTACACCAAATAGTTTTCGTCGCCCGCCTTGTCCTGAACGAACAGAATGTATTTGCCGTCGCGACTCCAGAAGTAAGCGGGAATCGGACGCTGTGTGTCGGCCGTGATTGGCTTCGCTTTGTCGAAAGGCTCTTCGGTGCGCTTCACCCAAATGTTGCGGGTGCCTTTGAACGGTTTCATGAACGAGATGAATTTGCCATCGGGTGAGATCTGCGCGCCGGAAATTTCCGGATCGCCAAAGAATAGTTCGCGATCGATGATCGGCGGCAAGCCGCTCGCCGGCTGCGCCAAAACTTGTGTCTGGGAAATATTGCCAAAGCAGATGAGTGCTGCGGCCAGAGCCAGAATGACTGACCGAAACTTGTGGAGATTCATTTACTACCTCTTTTCTGTTGGTGATTGATAATTCGGACTAAAGTCTGAATGGATTAGTACGCAAATCGGGCGAGGCTGGTTTCAGAGAATACCTCGTGTCGTGATGCGTCGCCTCCGTTAGGAGCGAAGCGTTTCTAGAACAGATTATGTGAATAACGCTCCTTTAGGAGTCGAATATCTCGCTCATAACGGAGCGAAAACCGCGACACACCGCGATCTAATTCACCGAGGCAAAGCTCCCGTCCAGCGCTTCAATCAATTCGTCGACATGATCCTTCGTCGAATTCAGCATCATCCCGGTGCGAATGACGTTGCCGTAGAGGCCGCCTTTGCCGACAAGTACCCGGCGCTTCTTCGTTTCTTCAAAAACCTTCAAAACCGATTGCGGATCCGGTTCTTTCGTTTCGCGATCTTTCACCAGCTCAATCGCCTGCATCAGACCCATGCCCCGCACATCCCCGATGACCGGATACTTTTCTTTTAAGCCTTCAAGCTTCTCGCGGAAGTAACCGCCGACGACAGCTGAATTCTTTTTCAGGTCGTCGTCTTCGATCACTTTCAAAACAGCGAGGGCGGCGGCGCACGAAACAGGATTTCCGCCGAAAGTTGAGAAGGTCAGGCCGGGGAACTTGTCCGCGACTTCCGGCGTCGCCACCGTGATTCCGATTGGCACTCCGTTGCCCAGTCCCTTTGCTGACGTGATAATGTCCGGCTCGACATTCCAATTTTCAATGCCGAACCATTTTTCGCCCGTGCGGCCCCAGGCGGTTTGCACTTCGTCAGCAATGAACAAGCCGCCGTGTTTGCGCGTGATCTCAACGGCGCGTTCAAAGTATCCCGGCGGCGGCACGATGAATCCGCCAACGCCTAAGATCGGTTCAGCCATGAACGCCGCGATTTCGCCGGTCGTCGTGGTCATGATCAATTCTTCGATATCATTCGCGCACGCGAGACCGCACTCCGGATAAGTCAGCTTGAATGGACAGCGATAGCAATAAGGCGCGCGGGCATGGACGAAGCCGCCGACTTGCGGCGGCAAAGGACGCCAAGTTGCGTGGCCCATGGCCGAAAGGGAAGTGGCGGATCGTCCACTGTACGCATGACGCAGCACCACAATTTCATGACGACCAGTCGCCAGCTTCGCCGCGTGTACTGCCGTGTCGTCTGCTTCCGTGCCGGAGTTCGTGAAGAAGGATTTCTTCAACTTGCCGGGCGTAATCTGCGCAAGCTTCTCAGCCAAATCAGACTGCGGCTTGTTGCAATAAAGCGTCGACGTGTGACTGATCGCGTTGACCTGATTGATGACGGCTTCGTTGACGACCGGATTCGCGTGACCCACGCTCACCGTCAATACGCCGCCAAACGCGTCGAAGTACTTGTCGCCCTTGTCGTCCCAAACATGAAAGCCTTCGCCTTTCACCAGGGCGAGCGGCTCCTGGTAGTACGTCGCCACCGCAGGAAAGAGAAACTCTTTATGTTTGCGAATAGTTTCGGATGAAGTTGTTTGTGGTTCAGGTGTGCTCATGATGATTCAACAACAGTCTGACGCCGGCGACGTACGAATTTCTCTACGTCCGCAGGCCATCGTCCACGTCCACGTAAACTACTTTCAATTCGGTGTAAAAGTCCAGCGTCTCTTATGAAGTTGAGGTGTGATCACGTTTCAGATCTTAGCTGCCCAATGGGCCGACGGTCGCTGTACGCGGCAGCCACGAATAAAACGGTTTCCGCAGCGAAAATGAAATCCTGAAACACCCTGGCCACGTCATAAAATCGATTTGCTCCTGCTGCCGACATGTCCCGAGTCAACCATTGAAGCAGCAGGGTGAAAAAGATGCCTACGAAAGCCAGCAAGACCATCGCCAACATCGTGAGCAAAGAAGCTCGTGGGTGTCGCCGCATGCGGACCAGTGACAGCACGATGCCGATCGCCACAATCAGAAATATGGGCGCGCGCCGCAGAAACAAGAATGAATTGTACGAATAGGAAGCGCGATTCAAGATCACGAAAACACTAATGCTAATGAGGAAAAACAAAGCCGCCAGGGCGATGATCGCAACCAAAACATAGGGTTTTTTCTGCGGAGCGGCGATTGTGCCCCGTGGTTCGAGTCGTCGCTCCTCAGCCGGTTGATACATTGCCGTAATCGTCGAAGCCGGAGAGGTTTCGGGCGGCGCGTTTTCGCGTCTTTCATTCGACGGCAAGATCTCTGTGGGTCCACCGCGCGCATTATCCGACGAGTCATCAAACGGAGCGGACAGAACTGAGCCGTCGATCAGACAGTAAGTAAGGGTGTCTTCGAAAGTTCGACTGCAAGTGGGACAACGTTTCATATCGTCCGAGACAAGTTGCTGGATGAGTGCTGGTCAAATACTCTCGCGCGGTTGTCGCTTCGCAAAGATAGCCAGCAGGTAGAGCACGATGACTGCAACGGTGACTGTATTGGTAATCAGCCCAAGGACGGTGTACACGTTTCTGATATTAGTTGAATCGTAATTGCTGCCGAGCAACCAATCGGGTACCCAATTATAAAGAATTGTGAAGAAGATTTGATGAAGCAGATCTGCGATTAAGGCAATCAAGAGCAGCAGCGATACTCGTGGATACCGTTTCCATCGCGCAATGACAAAGACGATGCAGGCAGCGAATGTCAGAAACGACGGAAGTTGTTCAAGAAACGACTTCAGAAGCTCTGTCCACTTTGTCGCGTCCATCAGATTAATCAGTCGCGAGAAATCTCAGTACAAATTACCCTCACGTTTCCTGCCGGTGTAGTCGACGTAAACTACTTTTAATTCCGTGTAGAAGTCTAGAGCAGTCGATCCCTGTTCGCGCTCGCCGATGCCGGTGCCTTTAGTTCCGCCGAATGGAATGTGCGCTTCGCCCCCAGTCGTGGGTGAATTGATGTGCGTCATGCCTGTTTCAATCTCATCGACAAAGCGAAACATCCGCGCCACGTCGTTGGTGAAAATCGAAGACGACAAACCGAATTCGGTGTCGTTGGCGACAGTCATCGCTTCTTCGAAGCCCGTTACGCGCATCACCGACAGAACCGGACCAAAAATTTCTTCGCGCGCGATGCGCATGTCCGGTGTGACGTGATCAAACACGGTTGGCTTAACGAAATAACCCTTGTCGAGACCGTTGCCCGTGGCTCGTTCGCCGCCGCAGACCAAAGTGGCGCCGTCTTCGCGGCCAATGTTTAGATATTCGACGACGGTGTTGAATTGGTTTTCGTCAACACTCGGTCCCATCTCGGTCTGAGGATCCATGCCGTCGCCAATTCGCATCGATTGCGCGCGCTTGGCCACGCGCTCGACGAATTCGTCAGCGATCTTGTTCATCACCACCGCGCGGCTGGTCGCGGTGCATCGTTGGCCGGAAGAGCCGAACGCGCCTTGCGCGGTGTTTTCGACGGCAAGCTCCATGTCGCAGTCTTCGAGAATCACCACCGGATTCTTTCCGCCCATCTCGCACTGACACTTTGCACCGCGTCGCGAAACTTGTTCGTATAAACGAATGCCGACCGGATTCGATCCCGTGAACGACACGGCCTTGACCGCCGGATGAGCGATGATTTCGTCGCCGGCATCCGACCCTGAACCCAGAATCAAATTCAGCACACCCGGCGGAATGCCGGCTTCTTCAAAAATCTGGACAATGCGGACGGCAGTAGCTGGCGTCAAGGTGGCCGGCTTAAATACAACCGTGTTACCTGCGACCAGCGCCGGAGCAATCTTCCACGTGGGAATTGCTACCGGAAAATTCCAGGGCGTCACACAGGCAACGACGCCAAGCGGCTGTTTGATTGTGTAGACAAAATTCGAGGGTAACTCAGAGAAGATGGTTTCGCCGTTCATGCGCCGCGATTCGCCGGCACAGAACTCGGCGACATTGATCGATCGCTGCAGCTCGCCGCGTGACTCCGCGATGGTCTTTCCTTCCTCGCGCGTCAGACATTGCGCGAGTTCTTCTTTCGCGGCTTCCATCAAGCGGGCGGCCTTCGCGACGATCTTTCCGCGCGCCGGAGCCGGCGTACGTCGCCAGTCGTGAAAAGCTTCAGCCGCCGCTTCAACTGCTGCGCGCGCTTCTTCGCGCGATGCTTGCCGGTTGGTGCCGATGACGTCGTCGGTATTTGCCGGATTGATGTTGTTGACGGTTTTTGCTGAGGATGATTCGACCCACTTGCCGCCGATGAAATTCTTGTATGTATCCATTGGTTTTTGCGGGCGAAACTATATCACGAGTATTCATCCAGCGTCAGAACCGGACTAACCACGAAGACACCAGGACACGAGGAGGAATCAGTGGTTAATCCGTTGCGTCCAGCTTGGTTATTTTCTTGGTGACTTTGTGGTTAATGCAGTTGGTTTAACGCGACGAGTCAGCCGCTGCGCTCTTCCTGCCAAACTCAAACCGGCGACCAATAATCATCTTGAGAATCAGATGATCGGTGCGGCCGGTTAAGCCGATACCGACTCCAAAATTGAATTCCCACTTGGGTGAGACATTGAGATCGATTGCCGGAAAGATTTGATGTTGCTGTTCGCTTGCTGGATCGAATTCGTGAAGCGGGCCGAGACCTCCGTAGTACTCAAAGCCGACATCGACTTTTCTGGTCACGGAATATGCGACTTTAACTGCCGGCGCGAACTCAAACCCGCGTTTTGTTCCCGGCCCGCTCAAGGCACGCTCGAGCGCGGGATTGAATGAGACGTACCACTTGCCAAGGTCTTTATCGATGATGGGTCGAATTTCCCAACTCCATTGATCTTCAGAAAATGGTCGTCGCACCCATCCGATCTCCTGCGAGAGACTAACGCCCACGGGCCATTTCAATCCTGGTGGCACGCGAAACCGTGGTCGAATGTGGGTCCCAACAAAGTCCCAACCACTTCCATTGCGCGCACTCATGAAAAGATAGAAGCCTGTTTCGAACCACTCGTTGAAACCATGCGTAATTTCGATCGTTTCGTGCCAGGCGTGGTGTGTCGGCAGAGTTCCATCGCTGGTTGTCTTCGCGCCTTTGGCAGTGAAGTTGTTGTGCAACTCAACCATTGTCACGCCGCGCGGAACCGTTTCCGAGCCGTAGACCTGAATTTCGTAATTGTCCTGCGCGCGCACTGAGATCCCCGAACTGAGAAAGATGAGCCACGCGGTAATGAAGAGGTAGCGTCGCAGGCGCAGGATTGTCGGCCTCAGTTGGGTGACGTTGACGAGCGCGGGCATTCTACAACAGACAAGCTGATTTGAGAGAAAACGGTTACTTAAGGTAGGTTAAGCGCACTAATGAGTTCCGACGCACAGAACATTTACGACCTCTTGGAGCGAAGAGTGACGGCCGCTGCCGAAAAGCAGTTTCTCTTTTCTGAGACGGACGGCCGCGTGTTCACATATGCAAAATTTAAGGCGGCGATTGATCGAGCGGCCGCGATGTTGTCATTTCACGGAATAGGCAAAGGTGACGTGGTGAGTCTGCTGATGCCGAACAGCGCGGAGTACGTCATCGGTTATTTTGCGTGTTGGAAGCTGGGAGCAATCGCGGGACCCGTGAATTCGCTTTTGAAAGAGCACGAAACTGAATTCGTGATGAACAATTCAGAAGCGAAAGCGATTCTGGTGAATTCCGAGTTTCAACCGCTGATTGAGCAGATCAAAACGCAGCTTCCGCACCTGCGATCTGTTATCAACTTTGACGACGAAGCAGAAGCTACGCGAGCGTGTCAGAAGCCCGACCGTCAGGGAGGGGAACTCTCGACACCGGCCCTCCCTGACGGTCGGGCTTCTGACACAATCAGCCGTGATGACGACGCAATCATTATTTACACGTCCGGCACCACCGGGAAACCGAAAGGCTGCCTGCTCACGCACGGCAATATCATCGCGAACGCAAGACAAATCAGCTCATGGCTGCGTTTCAAAGAAGCCGACCGTCTGCTGACAATCATGCCCCTGTTTCACATGAACGCGGTTTCCGTCACGACCATGTCAGCTTTGTATGCCGGCGGCTCAACGGTTGTAAGTCCGAAATTTTCGGCTTCGAAGTTTTGGAACATCGTTTCGGATTATCAGATAACCTCGTTCGGTTCCGTCGCGACCATGTTGTCGATCCTGCTGAATACATATCCCACGGGAGTTCCGGAGGGACTCAAGACTGATCAACTTCGCTTTGCGATGTGTGGTTCTGCGCCGGTCCCCGCTGAGGTGATGAAGAAGTTCGAAGAGACGTTCGACTGTCCGGTGATTGAGGGTTACGGGTTGTCGGAATCGACATGCCGCTCGACATTTAACCCTCCAGACGAGGGGCGACGTCCCGGCTCATGCGGCATGCCAATCGGAAATGAAATGAAGGTTGTCGATGATGACGACAACGAGTTAGCCAATGGGGAACTCGGAGAGATTGTGTTGCGCGGCGAAAATATTCTGAAGGGCTACTTCAAAAATCCTGAAGCTACGGAAAGAGCTTTTCGTGGCGGTTGGTTTCACACGGGCGACGTCGGTTATCGCGACAAGGACGGCTTCTTTTTTATCGTCGACCGAAAAACCGACATGATCATTCGCGGCGGTGAGAACATCTATCCGCGCGAAATTGACGAAGTGCTGTACAAGCATCCGGCAGTCGCGGCCGCTGCAACGATCGGAGTTCCGGATCAACTTTATGGTGAAGAGGTCGCCGCTTTCATCGTCTTGAAAGACGGAACGCGCGCGAATGAAGAAGAATTGATCGCG
>Ga0207675_100003071_pt1 | contig 16378 bp, 13 predicted proteins | sample KBSSwiS42_FD_184305 | JGI IMG/M metagenome (GOLD analysis project Ga0207675, IMG submission 184305) | Switchgrass rhizosphere microbial communities from Kellogg Biological Station, Michigan, USA - KBS Switchgrass S4-2 (SPAdes) (version 2) | ecosystem: Host-associated > Plants > Roots >... | reverse complement strand
AGGCCCGCGAGCTTCTCGCGGAGCCACCCGCGCGCGCTCTCCCACGTCTCGGTCCAGGCGACCCGCTGGGCGCCGTTCTCGTCGCCGGTCAACTCACGCAATTGCTTCAGCTCGGCGACGGTTCGCGCGGGGTCGAGAGGCACGGCGCGACTCTAACCTCCGCCCGCCGGAGTGTGGTAAGCATCGCCGATGGCCACGATCGCCATCGAGCAGCCGCGGCAGAGGCGGAGCGCCGACGCCGCGCGGGGAGCGAAGCGGGTCGGGCTGGTGCTCGTCGGACTGGCCGTGTTCTGGGGGCTGTGGGAGGCCTACCGCTGGATCGGCGAGAGCCTCGGGATCACGTGGCCGTTCACGGTCGACGAGGTCAACATGCCGCACATCCACGAGATGCTGAGCGCGTTCACGAAGCCGCTCCAGCCCGGGGGGCCGACGCTCCTGCACTACGAATGGCACTGGGCGCTCTTCACGGCGAAGGAGGCGGTCGTGGGCTTCCTCCTCGGGGGCGCGATCGGCTTCGGGCTCGCCGTTCTCCTCGCCCACTCGCGCATCCTGCGCCGGGGCCTGCTGCCCTACATCGTCATCTCCCAGACGGTGCCGATCCTGGCCGTCGCTCCGATGGTGGTCGTCGGCCTCGGCTCCAAAGGCGTCGAGCCGTGGGTCTCGGTCTCGGTGATCGCCGCCTACCTGACCTTCTTTCCCGTGGCGGTGAACACCCTGCGCGGGCTGCTCTCCCCCGACCCGCGCTCGCTCGAGCTGATGCGCTCCTATGCGGCGGGTCGCAACGACGTGCTCTGGAAACTGCGCCTGCCCGCCTCGCTGCCGTTCGTGTTCACCGCGCTGAAGATCTCTGCGACCGCGTGCGTGATCGGGGCGATCATCGGCGAGACGCCGGCGTCGATCCAGGACGGCCTCGGAGGCGCCATCGTCAACTTCAACCAGTACTACTCGACCGCTCCTGAGCGGCTCTGGGCGACCAACATCGTCTGCGCCGTCCTCGGGCTCGTGTTCTTCGCGATCATCGTCATCGCCGAACGGCTCGTCCTGCGCCGCGCCCCGGAGCACTTCGCGTGAACGAGAGCCAACCAGCCGTCTCGATCACTGGCGTGTCGAAGCAGTTCAAGGCCGGCGTGACCGCGCTGACCGGGATCGACCTCGACGTGCGTCCGCGCGAGTTCGTCTCGCTGATCGGCCCTTCCGGCTGCGGCAAGTCGACGCTGCTGCGGATCATCGGCGACCTGATCGAGCCGAGCGAGGGCACGGTCGAGGTCAACGGCAAGCCCGCACATCGCGCGCGGCTCGACCACGACTACGGGATCGTCTTCCAGGAGGCCGTGCTCTACGACTGGCGCACCGTCTCGAAGAACATCGCACTGCCCCTCGAGCTGCTCAAGTGGAGCCGCGAGAAGCGCTCCGCGCGCGTGAGCGAGATGATCGACCTCGTCGAGCTGGAGGGCTTCGAGGATCACCACCCGTGGCAGCTCTCGGGCGGGATGCAGCAGCGGGTCGCAATCGCGCGCGCGCTCTCGTTCGACCCGGCGCTGCTGCTGATGGACGAGCCGTTCGGCGCGCTCGACGAGATGACGCGCGAGCGAATGAACCTCGAGCTGCTGCGGATCTGGGACGCGAGCGGCTCGACGATCGTCTTCGTCACGCACTCGATCCCGGAGGCGGTCTTCCTCTCGACGCGGGTCGTGGTCATGTCGGCGCGGCCCGGCCGCGTCGCCGCGATCGTCGAGGTCGACCTGCCGCAGCCGCGAACCGGGCGCACGCGGGAGGAGCCGCGCTTCTTCGAGCTGGTGACGGAGGTGCGAGAGCGCCTCGCCGCGGGCGGCGCCGACCTCGTCGGCGCCGAGGCGGAGGTGGAAGCCTCCTGAGCTCCGCGGCCGTCCAGCGCCGAGCCGTCGAGTGGGCGCCCGCACTGGCGGTCTTCGTGCTCGGCATCCTCGCCTGGCAGGGCCTCGTGGCGGCGTTCCACGTGCAGGAGTTCCTGCTCCCGAAGCCGACCGTGATCGCCCGCACGTTCTGGGACGAGCGGGGAATGCTCTGGGACGCGGGGATCTACACCTTCAAGGAGGCGCTCGGCGGCTTCGCACTCGGCTCCGGCCTCGGAATCATCGTCGCGCTCCTGTTCGCCGCCTACGCGCCACTCGGCACGGCCTTCATGCCCTTCGCGGTCGCGGCCAACGCGATTCCGATCATCGCCTTCGCGCCGATCATGAACGACTGGTTCGGGTTGCTGAACCCGTTCTCGAAGATGGCGATCGCGGCGGTTCTCTGCTTCTTCCCGGTGCTGATCACGACGCTGCGCGGGCTCACGTCGGTCGATCCGCGCGCGATCGAGCTGATGCGCTCCTACGCCGCAAACCGCCGAACCGTCTTCCGGCGGGTACGCATCCCCGCCTCGCTGCCCCACATGTTCGCCGGGCTCAAGATCGCCAGCGTGCTCTCGATGATCGGCGCGATCGTCGGCGAGTACTTCGGCGGCCCGACGACCGCGCTCGGCGTGACGATCCTCAACGCGTCCGCCTATACGAACTTCCCGGTCGCTTGGGCGGGGATCGTGCTCGCGAGCGCGTTCGGGATCCTCTTCTACAGCGCTGTCGCGCTCGCCGAGCGGCTGACGACCTCGTGGGATCCGTCGAGGCGGGACTTCCGCACGGAGTGACCACGCGTCACAATGGCGCGGATCGGACCGAGGTCGTCAAATCGGAAAGGGGAGCGGATGAAGAGTCGAAGGTTCCTGCTCGCGGGGCTGGCGGTGCTCGTGGGCGTCTTCGTCGCCGGGTGCGGCGGCGGAGGCAGCAAGTCGTCGGAGAGCGAGACGGAGGGCGGCGGCGCGAAGACGAAGGTCACGCTTCAGTTGAAGTGGGTCACTCAGGCCCAGTTCGCCGGCTACTACGCCGCCAAGGCGAAGGGCTACTACGACGAGGAGGGCCTCGACGTCAACCTCAAGGTCGGTGGGCCGAGCATCACGCCCGAGCAGGTCGTACTCGGCAAGCAGGCCGAGTTCGGGATCGACTGGCTGCCGAGCCTGCTTTCCTCACGCGACAAGGGCCAGGATCTGGTCAACATCGCGCAGGTCTTCACGCGCAGCGGCATGACCGAGCTCACCTGGAAGGACTCCGGCATCACGACGATCGGGCAGATGGCGGGCAAGAAGGTCGGCGTCTGGTGCTGCGGGAACGAGAACGAGCTCTACGCGGCGCTGAACAAGAACAACATCGACCCGAAGACCGGCGTCACGATCGTCAACCAGCCGTTCAACATGAACCTGTTCCTGAACAAGGACGTGGAAGCGGCGGCTGCGATGACCTACAACGAGCTCGCCCAGGTGCTCGAGACGAAGAATCCGCAGACCGGGCAGCTGTACAAGCCGAGCGACCTCAACGTGATCAAGATGGAGGACGTCGGAACCGGGATGCTCGAGGACGGCGTCTTCGTCCGCGGCGACTGGATCTCGAACAAGGACAACCAGGCGACGGCCAAGAAGTTCCTTGCCGCGAGCTTCAAGGGCTGGGCCTACTGCCGCGACCACCTCAACGAGTGCGTCCAGATCGTGCTGAACAACGGGCCGACGCTCGGCAAGGGTCATCAGACGTGGCAGATGAACGAGATCAACGCGCTCGTCTGGCCGGCCCCGGACGGAATCGGCGTGATGAACAAGGCGGCGTTCGACCGGACGGCGAACATCGCCCAGCAGTTCAAGGTGATCTCGAAGGCGCCGAGCCCGGACGCCTATCGGACCGACATCGCGCAGGACGCGGTGGACGAGCTCGACGCCGAGGGCGTCGACGTCAACGGCAGCGACTGGAAGAAGGAGAACATCAAGGTCACGCCCGGCGGTTCGTAGAAGCCCTGCCGACAGTCACTGCGACTGTCACTGTGAACGAGGCCTCCCTCACGGGGGGCCTCGTTTTCTTCTACGCTCGCGCTGATCGCCAGAGGAGGCCGCGATGTCCGTATTGATCAAAGGCGGGCGGATCATCACCGCCGCCGACGACTACGTCGCCGACATCTACGTCGAAGACGAGACCGTGACGCTGATCGGCGAGTCGCTCGACGTGGGCGCCGACAAGGTCGTCGACGCGACGGGCAAGTACGTGCTGCCGGGCCTGGTCGACCCGCACACCCACCTGGACATGCCGTTCGGGGGCACGACCACAATCGACGACGTGGAGTCGGGCCAGACCGCCGCCGCGTTCGGCGGGACGACCTGCCACGTGGACTTCATCATCCAGCCGCAGGGCTCGACCTTCGCCGACGCGGTCGGGGAGTGGCGTGCGAAGGCCAACGGCAAGCAGGTGATCGACATGGGCTACCACATGGCTGTCACCGACCTGGCCGAAGGCGGGACGCTCGAGGAGCTCGCTTCGCTGCCGGACGAGGGGATCACCTCGTACAAGCTGTTCATGGCCTACAAGGGCGCTCTGATGGTCGACGACGAGACGCTCTTCCGGACGATGGAGGTCGCGGCCCGGACCGGCGCGCTCGTGATGGTGCACGCCGAGAACGGCGACGCGATCGACGTGCTCGTCAAGCGGGCGCTCGCCGAGGGCAAGACGGAGCCGCGCTACCACGCGCTCACACGCCCGCCCGAGACCGAGGGCGAGGCGACGAACCGCGCGATCCAGCTCTCGCGGGTGGCGGGCTCCCCGCTCTACGTCGTCCATGTCTCGTGCAAGGAGGCGATCGAGCCGATCGAGCTCGCCCGCGACAAGGGCTGGGCAGTCTGGGGCGAGACCTGCACGCAGTACTTCTTCATCGACTACTCGTTCCTCGAGAAGCCGAATTTCGAAGGCGCGAAGTACGTCTACACGCCGCCGCCGCGAGCGAAGGAGAACCAGGAGCACCTCTGGAACGCTGTGCGCACCGACAAGCTCTCGGCGATCTCGACCGACCACTGCGCCTTCCTCTGGGACGGCCAGAAGACGCTCGGGAAAGACGACTTCTCGAAGATCCCGAACGGCGGCCCCGGGCTCGAGAACCGGCTCCACATGATTCACGAGTTCGGCGTGCGCACCGGGCGCATCTCGCTCAACCGCATGGTCGAGCTGCTGGCGACGAGCCCCGCCAGGCTGTTCGGGCTCTACCCGCGCAAGGGCACGATCGCGGTCGGGTCCGACGCGGACATCGTCGTCTTCGACCCGGAGAAGAAGCTGACGATCACCGCGGCGAACCAGCACTCGAAGACGGACTACAACCTGTACGAGGGCACCGAGGTGACCGGCTCGCCGGAGTTCGTCCTGCTTCGCGGCAACGTCCTCGTCGAGAACGACCAGCTGGTGGCCTCGCCGGGAATCGGCGAGTACGTCGCCCGCGCGAAGTTCGGTCAGGAGCTCCGAGCGCGCTCCGCGGTCACGCAGTAGCCCGAGGCGCCTCGAGAGGGAGCAGGACGGCGCGCTAGAGCTCGAGCTCGGCGGTCCCCTATCGGCCAATCGGGGGAGGGCCAGCCTCCCCCGATAACCGACATGTCAGCCTACGGCGTGAACGAGCAGGGGCGCGAAGTGATCTCCGGGCCCTTGAAGTTGTGGAGGCCCGGCGCGCCGTGCTCCGGTCCGGGCGAGCCCGAGACGGGGATGTGAATGTTCGAGTGGAACTGGTTGAACGCGGGTTGCAACGACGGGTCGTCGCAGACCCGCGGCCCAACTTGGATTAGTCGGTCACCGTTCTGGATGAAGTGGCGGTGAGGCGAGATGTTGGGCAGGTTGGGATCGCCGAGGGCGACGTTCGCCCTCCCTCCGACGAGCACTGCCATCACCCCGGTGAGCACGATCAGGGTGGCGAGCACGAGACGTATCCGCAATGAACTCAACTCCCTTTCCCCCCGGGTTGGGTTAGGGCCGCGTGATCATGCGCACAACGCCCTGACAATCACAACTGCCTTCAGCGCACGAATCTGCATCGTTCGACATCCATGCGCACGTTTGCTGCACGAACTTCGAGCGGTGCCATTTCACGTGCCGCTAGTACCCGCCCCGCGCCTGCGTTCTCCCGGACGAGGACGTCCAGGCTCGCCGTCATGCCTCGGGTGACCGCCTAGCGCGTTTGCGGGAAGCCCAGGTCGACCTTCGAGGTCGCCGGGTCGGGCCAGCGCGAGGTGATCACCTTGCCGCGCGTGTAGAACTGGATCCCCTCCGGGCCGTAGATGTGGAGGTCGCCGAAGAGCGAGCTCTTCCAGCCGCCGAACGAGTAGTAGGCGACCGGCACCGGGATCGGGACGTTCACGCCCACCATGCCGGCCTTGACGTCGAACTGGAACTGCCGCGCCACCCCGCCGTCCCGCGTGAACAGCGCCACGCCGTTGCCGTACGGGTTCCCGTTCACGAGCTCGACCGCCTCGTCGTAGGTCTCTACGCGCGTGACCCCGAGCACCGGCCCGAAGATCTCGTCCTTGTAGACGTCCATCTCGGGCTTGACGTCGTCGAGGAGCGTCACGCCGAGGAAGAACCCGCCGTTGTCGGGGGCGCTCTCGCGTCCGTCGGTGACGATCGTCGCGCCCTCCTCGCGACCCTTCTCGATGTACGAGGCGACCTTGTCGCGGTGCTCCCGCGTGACGAGTGGACCCATCTCGGAGTCGGGGTTCATCCCGTCGCCGACCTTCACCTTCGGCAGGCGCTCCTTGATCGCGTCGACGAGATCGTCGGCCGCGTGGCCGACGGCCACGAGCATCGAGACCGCCATGCAGCGCTCGCCTGCCGAGCCGTAGCCGGCGCTGACGGCTGCGTCCGCCGCCATGTCGATATCCGCGTCCGGGAGGACGATCATGTGGTTCTTCGCCCCGCCGAGCGCCTGAACGCGCTTGCCGTGCCTGGTCCCGGTCTCGTAGACGTAGCGCGCGATCGGGGTCGAGCCGACGAAGCTGACCGCGGCGATCTCCGGATGCTCCAGCACGGAGTCGACCGCGACCTTGTCGCCGTGGACGATGTTGAAGACACCGTCGGGAAGACCGGCCTCCTTCAGCAGCTCGGCCGTCAGCATCGACGCGGAGGGATCCTTCTCGGAGGGCTTGAGCACGAACGTGTTCCCGCAGGCGATCGCGGGCGCCCACATCCACATGGGCACCATCGCCGGGAAGTTGAACGGCGTGATCCCGGCCACGACCCCGAGCGGCTGGCGGATCGAGTAGACGTCGATCCCGGTGGAGGCCTGCTCGGAATAGCCGCCCTTGAGCAGCTCCGGCATGCCGCAGCAGAACTCGATCACCTCGAGCCCGCGCGCGACCTCGCCCTTCGCGTCGGAGAGGACTTTGCCGTGCTCGAGCGTGAGCAGGCGCGCTAGGTCGTCGGAGTGGTCGTGGACGAGCTCGCGGATGCGGAAGAAGAGCTCGGTGCGGCGCGAGAGCGACATCGCGCGCCAGCCCTCGAAGGCGCGCTTGGCCGCCTGGACGGCCGCGTCGACCTCCTCCGGGCTCGCGAAGTCGACCGCGGCGCTCTGAGCGCCGGTTGCGGGGTTGAAGACGGGCCCACTACGCCCGGAGGTACCTTCGACGGGCTTGCCGTCGATCCAGTGTGTGATGCGGGCGATCTCGCCTGCCCGGTTCTCGGTGAACTGCTCCGCAACCTCGGTCATGCCGGCCTCCTTCCGGTCGGGGCCAGCCTAGCGCGACTGGGGCGGAAGCGATGCTCCCGCCCCGGTCGCCGGGGGTGTCAGCAGTGCACCCGCGGGTTCCACGGCTGCGTGAGCCCGGCGGGGTTGCGCTTCCAGATCCAGACGTGGAGCGCGTAGAAGGCCGGGATCCCGAAGCGATTCGGGGCCGGCGTGAGGAAGAACTCACGGCCGAACAGCGACGGCGGTGAGGAGTGCTCGGCCTTCCAGGCGTCCGCGAAGACGATGTACTCCAGCGCCGCCAGTCGCAGGGTGCGGTCGCGCGTCGGCGCGTAGACGAGCGCCTCCGGGGTGTACGGGTCGAGCTTGGTGTCGCCGACACCGCCGTTGACGAAGTGCACCCCCATCCCGCCGACGGGCTGGTTGTCGATGCAGGCGATCTTCTGTGCGTCGCGCAAGAGCGCGTACCCGTCGCCCTCGGCAACGCTGATGTCGTGGTACTTCGCGCTTGCTGCGCGCAGGGCGTCCGCCACCGACGGATCGTGCCGGTGGCCCGCCTGTGCGACAACCGCCGTCACCGCGACCGCGGCGAGCGCGAGCGGCAGCACCAGCAGGGCCGCCAGGCGTCGTCGTGACCTCAACATGGGTTCCTCCTTGGGTTCAGACGGGCACGGATGCGACCTGAGCCACCCGTTTCGAGCCGAGCGCGGAGCCAGACAAACGACCGACGCCGCCGCGGCCTCGCGGCCAGCCGCGCCGCGTCCGCCTCGCGGACGAGATCGGCGCGCCGAGCGTCGAGCGCGGACTCCACGATGAACGGCTGCAGGTTCACGCAATCGACGGTACGAGCTCGACCCTGCAGCCGCATCGGGCCGGCTACCCACGTTTCGGCTGCCAGCTACCTATCTTGGGCGAGGCCGAGCCGCACCGCCTCGGCGCTCGCCTCGGCCCGCGAGCGGGCTCCGAGCTTGCGCAGGATCGCCGAGACGTGGTGGTCGACCGTGCGCTGGGAGACGAAGAGGCGGTCGGCGATCTCGGAGTTGCGCAAACCCCCGGCGACGAGATTCAGCACCTGCAGCTCGCGCGCGGTCAGGCCCGCCGGGTTCGCGCGCGTGGCCCGGCGCGGGCCCCGCGGCAGCCCTCGTACACCAAGTTCGCGGAGCCGCCGCGCGACGAGCGAGGCGGCGGGTGTGGCGCCGAGGCGCCGCAGGTCGTCGAGCGCGAGGCGAAGAGCGTTTTCCTCGCCGGCCCCGGCAAGCGCGAGAGCGGCTTCGTAGGGGCACCCGATCTCCGCCCAACGCTCCCCGGCGCGCTTCCAGTCCCCTTCGAGCTCAAGAGCCCAGGGCTCCGCGACGAGCGGCGGCGGATCTTCCTCGATGCCGGCCCGGCGTCGCCAGCACGCGAGCTCTCCGGCCCACCAGAGAGCACGACCGCGAACGGCGTTGCGAAGCGCCTCCTCCGTGTCGGCACCGACGGCGTCGGGCCTCCCTGCCAGCCACAACGCCTCCGCCCGTGCGGCAGCAACCGGCGCGACCCATTGCAGCTCGCCCGAGTCCGCCGAGAGCTGGGCGGCCTCGTCCAAAGCAGGCCACTGGTCGGGCTCTCCGCGGCGGGCGCGCACGAGACCGAGCACGACGAGCGCGACGATCCGCGGAAGGGGAGTGCCAGGGTTGACGACGCTCGCCGGAGTCGCCTCGATTGCCTCGCCCCAGCGCCCCCGGTCAAGCTCGATGCGGGCGTTGTAGACGTGCATGTAGCGAACCCAGAGGTCGAGGCCGCGCTCGCTGCAGTACTCCGTCCCGGGCCCGATGTAGAGGTCGGCGAGCTCGTAGTCGCGGTTCCGCTGCGCGACATCGGCAAGGTGGATGTACGCGCGGCCGATGTGCTCCTCGAGCCCCGCCTCCTGCGCGAGTCGGAGGCTGCGCTCGAGCTTCTCGCGGCCTTCGGCCCTCCCCTCGATCAGCTCTCGCGTCCCCAACGTGTTCAGCGTGTGGACGACGAACTCGGTGTACCCGAACTCCTCTGCCAGCTCGAGCCCGCGTTCCCCGGCCGAAGTTGCCGTGTCCAGATCGTGGACGTTGAGGGCGACCATGGCGAGGTTCGCGTACGCGGCCGCGAGCTCGCGGCCCGGTGGACACTTCTCGAGCAGCGCGACCGCCTGCCGCCCCGTCTCGGCACCCTCCGCAGTCAGTGCGCCGCAACGCTGGACGGACGAGAGCTGGCGGAGGGCGTCGCCCTCGCGCAAGCGGTCGCCCGAGGCGTTGCGGATCGCGATTGCCGCCTCGAGCCACTTCACACCCTCGTCGAAACGGTCGACGAGGTAGTACTCGTGGCCGCCGAGCTCGAGCAGGCCCGCGCGGCGATCGGGTGAGAGCCTTCCACCGAAGCGAAGCGCTCTCTCGTACTGACAGATGGCCTCCCGGTGGGCGCCTGCCGCGGCCGCGCTCGCTGCGGCTGCGGGAGCGAAGTCGAGCACCGCCTCCACGTCTCCGGCCGCCTCGGCGTGATGTGCGAGCCGGGCGGTGTCGGCACCCGCCTCCCGCAGGGCCGAGAGCGCGGCGCGATGGAGCGCGACCTGCTCGAGCGGGCCGATCGACTCCTCGATCGCGATGCGGGCCAGCTCGTGCCGGAAGGCGACCGCGCCGGCGTCGGCTATCAGGATCCCCGAGGCGAGGCAGTCGTCCAGGTGCTCGGCCTCCGGTCCGGCCAGCGCCTCGAGCAGCCCGAGCTCCGCGCGCGGCGGCACCACAGAGACGGCGTCGAGCAGCCGGCGGGCCTCGGGGCCGAGCCGTGAGGCGCGGGCGAGCACCGCGTCCCGCACGGTGGGAGGAACCTCACGCTCACCGGCCGCGAGCACTTCCGTCACGAAGAACGGGTTCCCGCCGGTCCTCTCGAACAGCTGCTCGGTGTCCACGTCGTAGGCGGCGGCGAGCTCGCGCACCGCGTCGAGACTCAGAGGCGGCAGGTGGTGCCGTTCGACGCCCGGTGCCGCCGCGAGGCCGCCGACCGCAATTCGCAGGGGGTGCGCCGCGTGGAGCTCGTCGTCGCGAAGCGTCGCCAGCACGAGCGCGCCGGTGCCTTCGATGCGACGGCCGAGCAGGCGGAGGACGTCGAGGGTCGCCTCGTCGGCCCAGTGGAGGTCCTCCAGGACGAGCACGGTCGGCTCTCGGCGCAGCTCTTCGACAAGGGCACCGAGCACTTCGTAGGGGCGCGCGTCGCGTGCAATCAACTCGGCGAGCGCACCGCCCGTCTCCGCGGCGACGTCGGCAAGGGGAGCGAACGGTCGGGGTGTGAAGAGCGCATCGCATGCACCTTCGAGGACTCGGCGACCTCCCGCGGCATCCGTCCAGAAGCGACGAATGAGGGCGGTCTTGCCGACGCCCGCCTCGCCGGCGATCAACACGAGGCGCCCGGCTCCGTCCTCGACCTCAGACAGGGTCTCCCGCAGAGACCCGAGGAACGGTTCGCGCTCGAGAAGCATCCCGGCCGTGACTGTGCTCACGGCTAGATGGTGCTCCGCGGGACCCGAGCGCGCAACCCGCGGTAGGCTCTGGGCATGGCCGTCGAGGCAGGGTTGGACGCGAAGCGGATCCAGGAGCTGGACAAGCAACACGTCCTCCATTCCTGGTCGGTTCAGAGCCAGATCTCGCCGTTACCGATCGCCGGGGCCGAGGGCCGCTACTTCTGGGACCACGACGGCAACCGCTACCTCGATTTCGCGTCGCAGCTCGTCAACGTCTCGATCGGGCACCAGCACCCCAAGGTGGTTGCCGCGATCAAGGAGCAAGCGGACAAGCTCTGCACGATCGGGCCGCCGATGGCCCACGAGACCCGCTCCGAGCTCGCGCGCCTGCTGGCCGAGGTCACTCCCGGGGATCTGACGATGTCGTTCTTCACGAACGGCGGCGCGGAGGCGAACGAGAACGCGATCAAGCTCGCGCGCTGGTACACGGGCCGCCACAAGGTGATCGCCCGCTATCGCTCCTACCACGGGGCCACCGGGGGCGCGATCACGCTGACCGGCGACCCGCGGCGGTGGCCCGCCGAGCCCGGGATCCCGGGCGTCGTGCGGATGCTCGACCCCTACACCTACCGTTGCCCCGCGGGCCATCCCGACCCCTGCCCGGTCTGCTCGGGGGCGCCGCACTTCGAGGAGATCCTCCAGTACGAGGGCCCGGAGAACGTCGCCGCCGTGATCATGGAGACGATCGTCGGGACGAACGGAATCATCGTCCCGCCCGACGGCTACCTCGAGTCGATCCGCGAGGTGTGCGACCGGCACGGGATCGTGCTGATCCTCGACGAGGTGATGGCCGGCTTCGGGCGCACCGGCAAGTGGTTCGGCTGCGAGAACTGGGGCGTCGTCCCGGACATCCTCACTCTCGCGAAGGGGATCAACTCCGGCTACGTGCCACTCGGGGCGATGGTGATCAACCAGAAGATCGCCGACTGGGTACAGGACAAGTACTTCGCGGGCGGGCTCACGTACTCGGGCCACCTGCTTGCGTGCGCGGCGGCGATCGCCTCGATCGAGGCCTTCCAGGAGGAGGGGATCGTCGAGAACTCCGCCGCGATGGGCGAGGTGCTGGCGCAGGAGCTGCCGCGGCTCCAGGAGCGGCATCGGTCGATCGGCGAGGTGCGGGGCAAGGGCCTCTTCTGGGGAATCGAGCTCGTCCGCGACCGCGAGACCCGCGAGCCGCTCGTCCCCTTCAACGCCACCGGCGAGGCGGCGGCCCCGATCGGGAAGATCATGAAGGCGGCGATGGAGCAGGGCCTCTACCTGATGACCCACTGGAACGTGATCATCGTCGCGCCGCCGCTCACGATCACGCGCGAGGAGCTCGACGAGGGCCTCGGGGTCCTCGACGAAGTGCTATCCCTCGCGGACTGAGCTAGCCTTCACGCTCCGCCGCTGAGGAGCCGCCAATCCGCACGATCAGCATCCAGGCGCCGACGACCGCCGCCGCGACCCAGCTCGTTCGCGACCTTTTCCCGTTCGCGCGCAGCGACGTGCGCCCGCTCGGAGGCGAAGGCTGCGAGGTCTGCATCGAGGACAGCTCGGACGAGGAGCTTGACGCCGTGCTCCTCGCCGTCGCTCGCTGGGCGACCGAACAGCAGCTCGAGCCGCCCCGGGTGCTCGTCGACGATGCGCCCGTCGAGCTTCCCGACTCCTAGTCCTCCGGCGTGAGGGGCAGCGCCGCCGCGACGATCCGGCGGCCGCCGTGCTCGTAGACCACGTCGACGCTGTCGTTCTGCCGGTAGGTCCCGGCGACGCCGAGGAACAGCGAAGTCCAGCGCCAGAAGCCGAGCCGCCCCTCGCGTGCGAGGCGCCGCTCGAACACGAGGTCGTTTCCCTCCCGCCGGAAGTCCTGGCCGGGCTGCTGCGCCACGCCGTTGACGAAGACCTCGAAGCGCTCGCCCACGGCCGCCGGAAGTTGGACGCGCGTTCGCTCAACCACGCTCATAGAATGCCAGCGCCCGTGCGCCGCTTCGCCACCGCCTCAGCCGTCGTCACGCTGCTCGCGCTCGTGTACGCCGGGCTCGCCACCGCCGGCAACGGAGGCCTCGCGCCTCCGAGCCCAGCCTCTCCGAATGCGGCCGACATCCGCGACATCTACTGGCTGATCCTCCTGATCACGGGTGCCATCTTCGTACTCGTCGAGGGGGCGTTGTTCCTGTTCGTGATCAAGTACCGCAGCAAGGGCAGGCCTCGCGAGGTCGAGGGACCTCAGGTGCGCGGGCACACGAATCTCGAGCTCGCCTGGACCGCCGGCCCGGTCGTGATCCTCGCGATCATCGCCGGCTTCGTCTTCTACAAGATCTCCGGGGTCGACAACACGAACGCGCAGGGAGCGACCGCGGCCGAGCAGGTGCGAGTCGAGGGACACCAGTTCTACTGGGAGTTCGTCTATCCCAACGGAGCCATCTCGATCGACACCCTGCGGCTCCCGTACAACCGCAACGTCCGGCTCCAGATCGTCAGCGACGACGTCAACCACAGCTGGTGGGTCCCCGCGCTGAACGGGAAGAGGGACGCGATTCCCGGCAAGGTCAACTACCTGTCCTTCCTCCCCGACAAGCTCGGCACCTTCACCGGCCAGTGCGCCGAGTTCTGTGGGATCCAACACGCGGCGATGATCGCTCACGTCAAGGTTCTCCCCCGCGCGCAGTACGACGCCTTCGTGCGAACGCGGCGGAGCTCCCTCCTCGCTCTGGGCAAGGAGACCTTCGATGGAGTCTGCGCCAAGTGCCACGGTCTCGCGGGCCAGGGTGACATCGGCCCGCCGATCGCCCAGAGCCCGCTGCTCAAGGACCGTGTGGCTCTCGCGACGCTGTTGCGAAACGGCGTCGGCCAGATGCCGGCGGTCGGCAAGGACTGGCCCGCGAGGCAGTTCGTGGCGCTCTTCGCGTACCTGAACCGCCGCTTCGGACAGGGAGCCGGCAGTGGCGGCTAGGGCAGAGCGGCCACCCGCCTCGATCGTCGTCTCGCGCGGCCCGATCACGAGCTGGCTGACAACGGTTGACCACAAGCGGATCGGGATCCTCTACATCGTCACGAGCCTCGCCTTCTTCGGGCTCGGCGGCATCCTGGCGCTGCTGATGCGAGCCCAGCTCGCCACGCCGAACGAGGACTTCGTCACCAAGAACTCGTACAACGAGCTCTTCACCATGCACGGGACGACGATGATCTTCCTCGTCGTCGTCCCGATCCTCGCGGGCTTCGGCAACTACCTCGTGCCGCTCATGATCGGCGCGCGCGACATGGCCTTCCCGCGCCTGAACGCGCTCTCGTACTGGCTCTTCCTGCTCGGCGGGATCATCCTCTACTCGAGCTGGTTCGCCTCGGGCGGCGCTCCCAAGGGGGGCTGGACCGGCTACGCGCCGCTGACCGAGGCGCCGTTCACACCAGGCCACGGGATCGACCTGTGGATTCTCTCGCTGCACGTCCTGACCATCGCCTCCCTTGCCGGCGCGATCAACTTCCTGGTCACGATCCACAACATGCGGGCACCGGGGATGTCCTGGATGCGGATGCCACTGTTCGTCTGGTCGATGGAGGTCTACGCGGCGTTGCTCGTCGTCGTGCTGCCCGCGCTCTCGGCCGGTCTGACGATGCTCCTGCTCGACCGCCAGGTCGGGACGCACTTCTTCTTCCCGCAGAAGGGCGGCAACGCCGTGCTCTTCCAGCACGTGTTCTGGTTCTTCGGGCACCCCGAGGTCTACATCATGATCCTGCCCGCGATGGGGATCATCTCCGAGGTCATCCCCGTCTTCTCGCGGAAGCCGATCTTCGGCTATACGGCGATCGCGCTCTCGACGCTGGCGATCGGGTTCTACTCGATGCTCGTCTGGGCCCACCACATGTTCTCGGTCGGCCTACCCGGCTATTTGCAGGGATTCTTCATGATCTCGTCGCTGATCATCGCGGTTCCGACCGGGATCAAGATCTTCAACTGGCTCGCCACCACCTGGCGCGGGAACATCCACTTCGACACGCCGATGCTGTTCGCCCTCGGCTTCATCGCGGTCTTCACGATCGGCGGCCTCTCGGGGATCTTCGTCGCCGCCTATCCGTTCGACTGGCAGGCCACAGACACGTATTTCGTCGTCGCGCACCTGCACTACGTGCTCTTCGGCGGGTCGCTCTTCGCGATCTTCGCCGGGCTCGCCTACTGGTGGCCCAAGATGTTCGGCCGCATGCTCGACGAGCGGCTGGGCAAGATCAGCTTCTGGCTCATCTTCGCCGGGATGAACATCACCTTCTTCCCGATGCACATGCTCGGCCTGCTCGGAATGCCGCGGCGCATCTACACCTACACCGAGGGCGGCCTCTGGGAGTGGTACAACCTGACGTCGACGATCGGCTCGGGCGTGATGACCCTCGGGATCCTCGTCTTCGCCTGGAACATCCTCAAGACCTCCCGTTCGGGGCCGCGCGCGGTCAACGACCCCTGGCTCGCGGACACGCTCGAGTGGTACACGACCTCACCGCCGCCGCCCTACAACTTCGACAAGGTTCCCTACGTGTCGAGCCCGAGACCCCTCCGAGATCTCCGGCGCCGGATCGCCGAGGCCCGTGTCTGACGTGACCCCCGGGCCCTGGCTGCGACTGACCGCGATCGTGGCCGCCGCGGGGTGCGCCGCTGCTGTCGTGAGCGGCGCCCTCGAGCTCGGCGCCGCACACCGCGGGCTGGCAGCCGTGGCGCTGCCGCCGCTCTCCGCGCTCGTCGCCGCGGCCTGGGTCGCGCACCGGCGGCTGCTGCTCCCGGCGCTCGCGGCGCTCGTCTCGTTCCTGGCGGCCGCGCTCGTGATCACGCGGCCGGCCCACCTTGCGCTCGCCGGCCTCTCGCTCGCGTCGGCGCTCGTAGCCGCGGCCTGGTGCTTCCGCGGCGAACCCGTGGCGAGCGCATCGTGGCGCGACTACGTCACCCTGACCAAGCCGCGGATCATGACCCTGCTGCTGCTGACCGGCGCGGCCGGGATGTTCGTCGGCGCGGAGGGCGTGCCGCCGCTCTCGACCTTCGTCGTGACGATGGTTGGGCTGGCGCTGGCCTGCGGCGGAGCGAGCGCGCTCAACCACGTGCTCGACCGCGACCTCGACCGGCTGATGCGGCGAACGGGGCACCGCCCGGTCGCGGAGGAACGGGTCACCCCGGCGCGCGCGCTCGAGTTTGGGCTCGCGCTCTCTGCCTTCTCGTTCGTGCTCCTGGCGTCGAGGGTCAACGTCCTGACCGCGGTGCTCGCGCTGGTCGGCAACCTCTTCTACGTCCTCGTCTACACCCGCTGGCTGAAGCGCTCGACGCCGCAGAACATCGTCATCGGCGGCGCGGCG
>Ga0207675_100003070_pt1 | contig 16380 bp, 17 predicted proteins | sample KBSSwiS42_FD_184305 | JGI IMG/M metagenome (GOLD analysis project Ga0207675, IMG submission 184305) | Switchgrass rhizosphere microbial communities from Kellogg Biological Station, Michigan, USA - KBS Switchgrass S4-2 (SPAdes) (version 2) | ecosystem: Host-associated > Plants > Roots >... | reverse complement strand
CTTTGCCCTCGCGCACCACTCCCCGGTCATCCTCGAGCGGCAGCCGGCCTGCCTTGGCGATGTAGCGGAAGTGCGCGGCAATGGCGCCCATGCCACGACCACCGCCCGTCACTCTGACCATCACTTGCGGCGCCGGGCGCAGCACGGTCGCCTCGAGCCGGGCGCGGACGGCGGCGGCGCGCGGGCCGAAGGAGAGGGCGGTCAGGCGCGGTGTCTTTGATGGTCTAACGATTCGGTTCGCCGGATAGAACAGTCGCTCGCCCCATTCGACCAGGGCGGCTTCAACGGTCGAGGGCGTGCTCATACACGGCTCTCCTTCCTCAAGACGGATTTGCCTTCGTCGGCCTGAGGCGGACCGCGCGTCTCACCTCGGCGGCCAAGGCGGCGGTCAACTTCATGTGCTTCCGAATCTCTCCGAAGTACCACACGACCGCCTCTCGGTACCTCTCGGCTTCGGCAGATCTCCCTTGTTGAATCAGCCCAAGGAAGGCCGTGAAATCGGTGGACACGGAGGCCAGCTGGTCGGTCGACGCCATCAGCGCACCGACTGCGTCGGCCAAGCCTCCCGGAAAAGGCTCACCGTCGATCATCGACGCGAGGTACGCACCATAGGACACACCGGAGGCTCGTGCACGCTCCACCAGCCAGCTGGCCTGGCGAAGCGGCAGGGTCAGCGTGAGCTTGACCGGCTGGCCGTCGTCAACGCGATTCCAACTCGAAGAGTCGGATGGGTCCGCGGCTCCCTTCAGCGACTCGACGATGGCCGCGCGTGCGAATGCGGCCATCGTCAAATTCCGCGCAGCTGCCGCCGACTTGACCGCCGGCCCCAGGCCGCGGAGGTCAACGGTCACTCGATCGCGTGAGTCGACGACCACGTTGAGTCACTTCGAACGCGCTGCCTGGCAGCCGTTCACTGGGGCGCAGCCTATCCTGCCTTCCATCTTTTTCTACTCCCTTCATCGAGACACAATGAGTTGACATGGTGGGGTCGGACAGTCCGACCCCGCGACTACTTGCCGACGAGCGTGGCCAGGCGCCGACGCACGGCCGCCAGTTCGTCTGAGGTGACCGAAGCCCCCGGCCTTCTCATCCGCTCGAGGAGCGTTTCGAGGCGCGCACATAGGTCACCTGCCTGTCCGGCGAGTGAACGGGGTTGGCGTGATGCGACCGCTTTACGTGGCGCAGCTCGCGGCGAACGAGGTGCCTTGTTGAGCGATGCGACTGCCTTGCGAGTGATCTCGCCCTCGCCGCTGACGATGGCTTTGACACGCTCTGGCTTCGTCTTCTGCAGCTTGGCGAGCTCGTACAGCGTCCGGGGCGAGGTGCAACGCCCGCTTCGAAACGCTTCATCAAGTTCGGGCGGCAAGGTCAGCAGCGCCAGATGGTGGGCTACGCTCGTGAGGTCGATGCCCATCCGCTTGGCGATCTCGGCGTTGGATTCGCCAGCATCTACGCGCGAGCGCATGAACCTGGCGAGATCGAGAGGCGTCAGGCCATGACGCTTCTGGTTCTCGGCAACCTGAGCGTAGACGTCATGGGCTTCCGAGCCGATGACGACCGGCACTAGCTTTAGCGCCGCCCGCTTCGCCGCGCGTAGACGCTTAGCGCCAAAGAGGACGCGGTAGCGACCGTCACCACCAGCGCGGCGCACGACGATCGGCTGAAGAATGCCGCGTAGAGCGATGTCTTGGGCGAGCTCGGCGAGCTCCTCATCGGGGAACTCGGTCCGCGGGTTGGCTGGGTCCTCATCAAGGCTGTCAGTCGGCACGAGAAGAGGTTGGCCCTCGACGACGAGTTCATCGAGCGAGGGCAATGCCATGGCGGCGGCAGTCTGGGTATCGACGCGCTTTTCTACAACGTCCGAGGTCAGGCTTCCGACAGGCCCGGCACTCGCCTGGTCGACAAGATCGAGCTGCTCTATCTTCGGTGTGTTCCAGGGCAAGCGCATGAACGCATCGTGCCGCTGCGTTCTGTGTGTTGGTAGTCCCCTCTAGCTCGTCGGAATTTCCCTCGCTACGTCCGCCAAGATCCTAGGTGTTCCATTGCGGTCCAACACGGTCCGGGAGCTGTCACAGACTGTTTCAACTTTCGAACACACGACAAAGAGCCGTGCAATGCGCTGGCCATCAGCTTTCGTCTGACTCGACGCATGGCACGCTCGATCCAACTCTCGCAGTCCGCTTGATTGCCATGTGTCCAGGCCAGATCGGCGTCGCGCCGGATGTGTTCTCATCTCCCGCTACGAACACTCATAGGCCGAAGTTGCCCTTCGCTTTGGCGCACAGAGTGACCTCTCCAGACTAGCTGCGGCGGATAAGGGTCTGTCGGTGAATGACGACTGCCGACCCAGGAGCTGCCTTCGATGACCGGCTGCTTGGGGGCGTCCTCACGCCGCCCTGAGGCTCTTTCCTCCCCTCAGACGTAGCAGGGCCCTTCGATTAGCGGGTGCTCCGCAATGAAGTCTTGGTCGATCTTCAGTCCGACGCCGATAGCGTCGTGCGGCCGCACGCAGCCTTCGGCATCGAGCGCGTAGGGCGCTCGGTCGGCGAGGTGATCGCGGAACGGGTTGAACGACGTGACGTCGCCCTCGAAGTAGCCCGGGTTGTCGACCGCGCACAGGTAGTGGATGGTCGTCGCCATGTTCACGGCGGTCGCCGAGGTGTGCGGGTTGACCGACAGCTTCAGCGCGCTCGCCATCGCGGCGATCCGCATCGCCTCGGTGACGCCGCCGGTCTTAGAGAGGTCCGGCTGCACGAATTGAACGTGACCGTCCTCGAGCAGGGTCGCGAACTCGTAGCGCGTGTAGTGGTTCTCGCCCGCCGCCAGCGGTACTCGTCCAAGCGATGCGGCGACCTTGTAGGCGCGCCGGTCCTGCGGCGGGAACGGCTCCTCGAGCCAGCCGATGCCGGCCTCCTCGTACGCGGGCATCACGCGGCGCACGTCGTCGATCGAATAGGCGGTGTTCGCGTCGACCAGCAGCTCGATCGAATCGCCGACCGCCCGGCGCACCGCGCGCACGCGTTCGATGTCCTTCTTCCAAGTGTCGCCGACGCGCAGCTTCAGCGCGCGGTAGCCGTCGCGCACATGCCCCAGTGCCTCGTCGGCGAGGGCGGCCGGCTCCTGCCAGCCGAGTGCGATGCCGCCCGCGTACGCCTTGATCGGCTTGGCCGCGCCGCCGAGCAGGCGGTACAGCGGCCAGCCGGTCAGCTGGCAACGCAGGTCCCAGAGCGCCATGTCGAGCCCGCTCAGCGCGAGCGCGGCCGCGGCCCCCATCCCGTGGCTCGCGAGCTGCATCTTGTAGACGCGCGCCCAGACGCCGGATACGTCGCACGCGTCCATGCCGAGCACGAGCTCTCTCATCGTCGTGTCGAGCAGCCGGGCGACCGCCCCGGGCGCCCGGCCGTGGTGGGCCTCGCCCCAGCCGACGTGGCCTTCGTCGGTCTCGACGCGGACCAGCACCGAGTCGCGCTTGACGCTGCGGCCGATGCCGAGGCGCACCGACTTTTCGGCGGGAACGGGAAACGAAATCGGGACGGCGCGGACATCGGCAATGCGCATGGTGATGGACCCTTCGAGATCGGGAGTGCAAATCAGCGGAAGACTTCGGGATTGACGACATTCGGCGGCCGCTCGCCGCGGAGCAGCGCCAGCATTGTTTCGACCGCGCCGCGGCTCATGCCTTCCATGCTGGTTGCGGTGACGCCGGCGACGTGCGGTGTCAGCAGCAGGCGCGGCGCGTCGAACAGCGGCTCGTCGCCGGTCAGCGGCTGGCGGTCGTGGACGTCGAGCGCGGCGCCGCCGAGCCGGCCTGTGCGCAGCGCGGCGAGGACCGCCGACGTGTCGATGACCGGGCCGCGCGCCACATTGATGAGGATCGCGGTCGGCTTCATCGTCGCAATCAGGGCCGCGTTTACGAGGCCACGCGTCTCATCGTTGAGCGGACAGCACAGCACGACGACATCGGCCTGCGCGAACAACGCGTCCTTCGTCACCGGTGCGACGTGCGGCGGCAGCGATTCGGGCCGCCGCGTCAGCCCGACCACGTGCATGCCGAGGCCGGTGGCCGCGGCGGCGAGCCGCATGCCGACCGCGCCGACGCCGACGATCCCGCAGACGCCGCCGCCGAGCTCGGCCCCAGTGTCGGCGAGCGGCCGCGCCTTGGCCCAGCCGTCGCGCCGCAGCGCGGCGTCGATGCCCGCAAGACCGCGCCGCAAGTGCAGCATCGCGGCGATGCAGTACTCGGCGACCGCCGCGGTGTTGGAGCCGGGCAGGTTGGCTACCGGAATGCCGCGCGCCGTCGCTGCGGGAACCGGGATCATGTCGAGGCCGACGCCGTGGCGGACGACGGCGCGGAGGCCCTTCGCGTGATCGAACAGGTCGGGCGCGAGCTGGCTGCGCACCATCAAGCCGTCGGCATCGACGACGAGCCGCGCGAGGGTCGCCGGCGCCGCGTCAGGCGCGACGACGACGTCGCACTGCTCGGCGAGCACCGGGTGCCAGGCCGGATGGATCGGATTCGTCAGCAGGACACGCGGCTTATCGCTCAAGAAAAGGCACTCCGGCTGCGATCGGATTGACGAGGCGGCCGAGCCCTTCGAGCTCGACCGTCACGGTGGTGCCGGGGGTGAGCCAGGCGGGCGGAGTGTGCATCGCGGCGACGCCGGCCGGCGTGCCCGTCGCGATGACGTCGCCCGGCTCGAGCGGCATGCGGTGCGAGATGTAGGCAATCAGGTCGGCGATGTCGAACAGCATCGTCCGCGTCGAGCCGTTCTGCAGCAGCCGGCCATCGATGTCGAGGCGGATGCCGACGCCGTACGGGTCGGGCAGCTCATCGGCCGAAATCAGCGCTGGACCGAGCGGTGCCGAAGCCGGGAGGTTCTTGCCGCGCACGAAATTGCCGCCGTCCTGTTTCACGAGGTCGCTGCCGCTGACGTCGTTGTGAACGGTGTAGCCGGCGACGAAGCGCATCGCGTCGTCGCGCGAGACGCGCAATGCGCGCCGGCCGATCACCGCAGCGAGCTCGCCCTCATAGCCGACGTTGCCTACATCGGGCGGGACAAGAATCGGCTCGCCGGGGCCGATCACCGTGCGGCCGGAGCGCACGAACGTTACCGGCTCCTTCGGCGCCGCCATGTCGCGTTCGGCGAGCGCGTCGGTGAAGTTGAAGGCGGCGCCGACGATCTTGCCCGGCCGCGGCAACGGGGCGAGCAGGTGCACGTCGGCGAGCGCGCGGATCGCGTCGTCGTCGAAGCGCGCATCGGCGAGACGGCGGACCCAGCCGTCGAGGTCGTCGTCGAGCAGCGCCTGCAACGTCGGCGGCGTCTCGCCGAGCAGCGCCGCGCAGGCGCGATGCGACAGGTCGACGATGCGCTCGCGGAGAAGCACGCCGCAGACGGCTGCGCCGCCCGTGCCGCGAAAAGTCACGAAGCGCATCGCCGCGCTCAGCCGACGCGGTAGCGGTCGAGGATCTTGCGATCGATCTCGATGCCGAGCCCGGCGCCCGTCGGAATCTGCACCTTGCCGCGCACCTGCACGATCGGCTCCTTCGCGAGCAGGTCGCGGAACGGGTTCTCGCACTGCTCGAACTCGAACATCGGCGGCATGGGCCGGAAGCTTGGTGGCTGGTCTGGCAGCGCCGCAAGGAAGTGGAGGGTCGCGGCGACGCCGATCACCGAACCCCATGCGTGGGGCACGCACTCGACGCCGTGCGCTGCGGCCAGCGTCGCGATCTTGCGGCACTCGCTGATGCCGCCGGCCGCGCAGACGTCAGGCTGGACGATGTCCATCGCCTTGCGCACGACGAGGTCGCGGAAGCCCCAACGCGTCATCTCGTTCTCGCCGCCGGCCACGGCCATGTCGAGGGCGCGCGTGACCTCGACGTAGCCGTCGATGTCCTCCGGCGAGATGGGCTCCTCGAACCATTCGACGTCGAGCTTCTCGAGCTCGCGGCCGAGGCGGATCGCCTGGGGCACCGTCAGGCAGTGGTTCGCATCGACCATCAGCCGGACGTCGGCGCCGATCGCGTCGCGCACCGCGGCGACGCGCCGGATGTCGAGCTTCGGATCCCCGAGGCCGATCTTCATCTTGACCGCGGTGAAGCCTTCCTCGACATAGCCCTGCGCTTCCTCGACGGCCTCTTCGACAAGCCGGTCCATGTCGATGAAGTACAGGCCGGTCGCGTACGCGGTGACTTCCGTGCGGTGCGCGCCGCCGATCAGCTTGTGGATCGGCCGGCCGGTGCTCTTGCCGATGATGTCCCAGAGTGCGATGTCGATGCCGCTCAGCGCCGACGCCGCCATGCCCTTGCCGCCGTAGTCCTTGATGCGGTTGTAGAGGTCCTCCCAGATCACCTCGACGTCGAACGGATCGCGGCCGACGATGCGCGGGCCGAACTGCGTGTCAATGTAGGCCTTCGCGACGGCCGAGGGTCCGTAGCACTCGCCCCAGCCGACCGTGCCGTCGGCGGTCTCGAGCTCGACGATGCAGGAGCCGCGGGTCTTGTACAGCCAGCCGCGCGACGACGTGAAGGGCCGCTCGACCGGCGCGGCGACCGGGTGGCAGGTGACTTTCTTGATCGGACTCATGTCAGCTACTCGCTTCGGTTCCTGGCTTCACTTCTTTTCGGCGACGAAGACCTTCTTGCCGACCTCGTTGAGCGACTTCTGGATGTTGTCGATCTCCTTGCCGAGCGCGGCACCGGTCACGTTGTCGACCACCGCGCCGCCCTGCTCGGCGCTCTTCCTGAATTCGGGGCTCTGAATCGCTTTCGAGAAGATCTCGATCAGGCGCTGTTGCACCGGTTGCGGCGTCTTCGCCGGCGCCACGATGTAGGCCATCTGCACCAGCGGGCCGTACGGGAACACGTCGTAGCCGCGCTCCTTGAACGTCGGCACATCGGGCATCGCCTTCAGGCGCTCGTTCGCGAACACGCCGATCGGCTTGACGAGGCCGCCGTCGATCTGCGCCTTGCTTTCCGAAGGCTTCAGCACCGCCGCCTCGATCTGCTTCCCCGCGAGGTCGGCAATGACCTTCGAGCCGCCGGTGTACGGCACTGCGATCACGTCGGTGCCGGCGGCGCGGCCGGTCATCACTGCGAAGATGTGGTTCAGGTTGTTGCTGCCAGGCGTGCCGATCGAGACCTTGCCGGGGTTCTTCTTCACGTGGTCGACGAAGCTCTCGAGCGTGCCGTTCGGCGAGGCCGTCGGCACGAGCAAGGTCAGCGGGTCGAGCGTCACGCGCGCGATGGGCGCGAACTGGTCATTGCGCAGCGTCGTCAGGCCCTGCGCGATCAGCGCCAGGGTCGAGCTCGTGCCCATGCCGATCGTGTAGCCGTCCGGAGCCGCGGTCGCGACCTTCTGCATCCCGATCGAGCCGGTTGCCCCCGGCTGGTTGTCGACGATCACGCGAATGCCGTCCTTCATCAGGATCTCGGCGAGCGCGCGCGCGGCGATGTCGTTGGAGCCACCGGCATTCCACGGCACGATGAAGCGGATTTCCTTGCTCGGGAACGGATCGGCGGCGAAGGCCGGCATCGATACGGTGAGGGCCGCCAGCGCCGTAAGCGCGGATCGACGGGTGAGGGCGTGCAACGGGCGCGATGTCATGCTGTTTCCTGGACTTGTCGAGGGCCGCAATGTTATAACAAAGAAACAGGCGGGCGCCCGAACGTACCGAATGCCCGATCACCGAACATGGAAATGGCTCTGCAGGCGGTCCGCCGAGGACCGACGCCGCTCTAACCGCGGTCCGACTTCTCGAGCAGCGAGACGATGTCCTTGCGGGCGCTCTCGATGTCCGCGCGGATGGCCGATGCGGCGCGTTCGCCGTCGCCCTTGCGCAGCGCCGCCAAGGTGTCCACGTGGCTCTGATAGCGCTTCAGGCCCGGTATGTACTCGGGCAGCGCCAGCGTCAGCGTCGGCCCGCAGCGCAGCCATGCGGTCTCGATGACTTCCTGCACGATCGGCATCCGGCACATCGCGTAGATCCGGAAGTGGAACTGCGCGTGCGCCTGGAGGTATTCGTCGGTCCGGTTCTCCTTGACAGATCGCTTCATCTCGACGAGTTCTGCCTCGATGGCGGCCAGTTCGCCCGGCGTCGTCCGAGCTGCCGCTGCAGCTGCGGCGGCCGGTTCGAGACCGAGGCGCACCGTCATCAGCTGGTCGAACTGGTCGGCATCGAGCAGCGGCACGATCGCCCCGCCGCCCTGGCCGAGGCCGCCGTGTTCGAGGATCCGCTCGGCTATCAACCGGTTCACAGCATCGCGCACCGGCGTCAGGCTAATGCCGAGGTCGTCGGCGACCTGGCGCAGCACCAGCCGGTGGCCGGGTGCGAGGCGGCCGGCGAGCAAGTCGGACTTGATCGCCGCATAGGCGCGGTCCCAGAGCGTGTCTCGTTCAACTGGAGGCGGTCGCACGAATCGGTTCATGGCGCGGTATGTGGCGGGATTGTGGCGCGCGATGGGCCAGCGCCGCGCGAAGCGGCGCCGGCCGGTTCAGATCAGTTCATGTCCCATCGGCGCGGCCCAGCTCGATTTGCGGCAGAAGGGGTATTGCGCCATCTTTCGGGTCTTGCATACCGAGAGGCGATGACCAGCCCGACGGCGACGCGGTAGCGAGGATGCTCCGACCAGGCGCCTTGCTCATGGACCGCGCCTATGAAGGCAACGAGACACGCGAGCTGGCGCTCAATCTAGGCTTCATTGCGTCGTTCCACCCGTTGAACCCGAGTCTCCCTGGAAGTACGACCGTGAGATGACAGCGCTGTTTGCGGGAGTGCGCTTGCGCAGTGAGGCGCCAGATCATCCATGTGCTGGCGAGATATTTGTCTTAGCGCGTCAATGCGGCGCGCCGAACGACCGCTTTGTCGACGCCCGATTGACGTGGAGAATGTTAACGATGAGTCGAGTGGGCCCAAAGCGGCGCGGCTCATAGCGGCCATGAGCTGCCGATCGCGAACGGCATCTCTCGGGTAGTAACGGGTTAGCGCTTATGAGGTCATGCCTTCGTCGTCGTCGTTCCGGTCGCATCGCGTTCCGTTCACATGCGCCCAGAACGCCGACTTGCGTGCGTGACGCCCGCGGATCTCGGCCTCGAAGTCCTCATGCGACGGCAAGGGCAACACGCTGACGCCGCTGCTCGAGATCTCGCCAAGTCGGGACCAGTAGCGCGCCGCGTGACTGTAGGCTCGGGCGTAGGCGCGATCCAGAATGCCTCTTAGCAGCGCCCGGTAGACGACGGTCTCGCCTCGTGGACACTCGTGGGTGCGCAGGGCCTTGGCCAGCGGAACGAGGTTGCCGTAGTCGTTGCCATCGATGCCGCCTGGTTCGGCCAGCAGCCTGTGCTCGGCCGCGGCGGCGTCGCCGAGCCTCAGCAACAGCGTGGCGGCGGCCGCCAGGTCGTCGTGGGCGAGCGCAAGTTCCCGGGCATGGGAGATGGCATCGGAGCGTGCTGCTTCCGGCAGGTGCTCTAGCCAGCGTTCGAAGTAGTAGTCCGACAGGGTGCGCTCGAACATCCGTTGTCGGATCGGCGAACTCTCTTCGAATCGACCGAGCCGCTCGAGGGCGTCCGCCAGAAGATCCTGTCGGCTGTCGTCGAGATTGCCCCAGGCGTCCTGCAGCCACGCCAGCGCGTCGGCCGGCCGGTCGGCGTCGAGGTAGGCCCGCGCGAACTCCTCGCGTTGCAGGCCGTTGGGGTTCGGGCTGTAGCGCAGGGCGGCGCGCACCATGACGTCGGGGTCGCGCAACGACTCGGCCAGCAACGACAGCGCACCCGAGAGGCGGAAGACGTCCATCCGCGGACTCTCCCCACGTTGGGATGCCTCCACTGCCTGCGCCAGCTTCGACTCGAGCTCGGCGACAAGCGCGCGTTGCGCCGGCTCGTCGAGCAGCAGGTCGGCACGCCGCAGCAACTCGTCGCGGGCTCCGTATTCATCAGCTTCGTACAGTTCCAGAAGGCGTTCGGGCCAGACGCTGGGCGGGGTCTCGCAACGCGCCGCGGCCAGAAGCCAGTGGCGACAGGCTGCACGCACGGCGTCGCCGATCACGCCGTCGGAGTCGTCGGCGCGATCGAACCACGCTGCATCCGTCTCGATGAAGGCTTCAAACAGTGCCAGCGCAGCTGGGGGATGCTTGGGGAGCAGCTCGCGCGCCACCTGGTCCAACCAACCCTCGAGTTTGCGACCGAACTCGCCTGCCTCGCGGTAACCGTAGAACTTGGTCGAGCGCCGCCAAACGTTCAGCGTCCTCTTGAAGTCAGCGGCGAGCTTGTCCGGCCGATCGGATAACTGCATCCGCGCGAGACGTGCCTGAACGGCTTCGTGGTCCTCGGCGAGTTCGAGCAGCACACCGACTAGGTCCCCCGCGTCCTGACGGCGAAGGAAGGCTTCCAGCTCTTCGTTGCGTGGTGATTTCGCCATGGGTTGCGGCAGGCCCGCGCTTCAATTCGACGTCGTGCCCTGGCTCAAGTCCCAGAACGAGCCGCGCCAGTTCGAGATACGCCCCTCGGTGCGGCAGACGGCGCAGCGCCACACTACAACATCATCCTCGGTCGTGCCGGTCTCGACGCCGCGCCGGTCGTGCTTGGGGCATTTAAGGCAGACGGGGCTCGGCGTGTCGTCGGGTCGATCGTAGTCGGAAGGGACGGCGGTCAGGAAGTCCGCCATCTTTCGTGCGGGGCCGCGTTCGGGCGCGATCGCACCCTTGGAGTCTAGGTATTGCGTCAGGTCGATCACGTACATGGGCGCGATTTCTCTGGGGCGATAGCCCAGCGGCCTGACCGGCGGCTGGGCCGTTGCGCTGTCCAACTTCAGACAGCACCGTGGGGATGTACAGCTATACGCCTTGGGCGTATAGTCTCGCATGCTCACTGTGGTGGAGACGCCTCTCTTCCAGCGGCAATGGCCGCTCTACTGGACCGAGGAAGAACGAGGCGCTTTCGCCACTTTTATCGCTGAGCATCCCACTGCCGGAGATGTTGTGCCCGAATCGGGCGGCATCCGCAAAGTGCGTTGGAGGCGTGCAGGTTCGGGCAAGTCCGGTGGGGTTCGGGTCATCTACTTCACGCGCACTGCCCAAGGCGAGGTCGTCTTGCTCACGCTGTACGCCAAATCGAAGACAGACAATCTGACCGGTACAAAGTTGAAGGAAATTCGCCGTGCCATCGAACAGTAAGCGTCTTACCAGGGCTGAGCTGGCCAGCTACGAGGCGAAGCGCGACCTGGCGGCTGACCTGCTGCAGTCCGTGCTGCAGATGAAAGCCGGCAAGGTTCAGGTGGTCACATCGCCGGTCATCGAGGCACGCAGAAAGACCGGTCTGTCTCAATCGCAGTTCGCCGCGCTGCTCGGGGTCTCGGTTCGTACCTTGCAGGGCTGGGAGCAGGGGCGCAAACAGCCGAGCGGTGCCGCTCGCACGTTGCTAGCCATCGCGACAGCGAATCCGAAAGCTCTCATTTCCGTCGCCGGCAAGTAGCGGTCGCCGTCGCGGACATTTGCGATGAAGCTAGATACTGATCGGATCGATGAAGCGGTGCTGGCTTTGCTGAGTCTTGGCCTTCACGACGGCACCCGAGCTTGGAAGTCGTTCGATTGGGACGTCATGGCGCGTCTTCACGAGAAGGGATACATCTCCGATCCTCGCGGCAAAGCGAAGAGTGTTGTGTTCACGGAGCAGGGGCTGGCGGAGTCCGAACGCCTCTTGAGCAAGTTATTTCGCGCGGCGAAGGTAGGATCGGAATGACGGCTTTCAGGCGAACACATTCGCCTCTTCAAGGGGCGCTCAGGGTCGGAAGCAACGGTCGGCCCTTTGGCAACTGAACTTCCGCAATCGCTGCACTGCTGACGCCAAGGTGGTAACGACGAAGTTAGTAGCGAGGTCGAAACCGGTCGTTCTATGCCGCCCCATACAGACTGGTTTCCGAGCGCACCCGCGCATTCCTTGACTTGGCCGACTTGACGCGCACACCCGTTCGAAGCGAATCAAGGTGATCCGCCCACGCCTGCATCATCAGTCGACGCTCCGGCAGATGAGTCGCGTGGTTGTACGAGGCTGAGACCGCATTTCGTTCCTGGTGGGCAAGTTGCAGCTCGATATGCGGGTGGGGGAAGCTCATCTCGTGAAGGAGCGTGGACGCTACGCCGCGAAACCCGTGGCCCGTCATTCGATGCTTGTACCCAAGGCGCTCAAGCGCTTTGAGAATGGTGTTGTTCGACATTGGCCGTTCGTGATCGCGCTCGCCAGGAAAGACATAGGGCGAGAGATTTCGTAGCTCGTGCAGGCAACGCAGCGCGTCGACGGCCTGTCTCGAAAGGGGAACGATGTGAGGCGACCGCATCTTCATGCGCTCAGCCGGAATGCGCCATTCCGCGGCCTCGAGATCGAACTCGTCCCAAGTGGCGTGGATCAGCTCAGACGTACGAACAAAGGTCAGGGCGATCAGTTGAAGTGCCGCACGGGTATGGGGTGAACCGTCGTACACCGCCATCTTGCGAAGGAGCTCCGGCAACTCCTTCGGTTCGACTCGCGCATAGTTCTCCTTCCGGCGCGACTTCAAGACGTCACTTGGCTTGATGGCAGCCGCTGGGTTGTGCTGGACGTATCCGAGCGCAATCGCATAGCGAAAGATCTGCCCGCATGTCTGGAGCGCCCGCTTGGCGATGTCCAGAGCGCCTCGGGCTTCGATCTTCTTCGCCATCGCCACCAGCTTCGGAGTCGTGACATCGACGATAGGCAGGTGCCCCAGGACCGGAAAGACGTCGGCGGCCAGCCTGCGGATCACGTATTCAGTGTGGTGATCCGTCCGGGACGCCTTCCACTGCTCATGCCAGGCGCGTGCATTCGCTTCGAAGGTGTTCTCAGTCGCAGCTTGGCGAATCAGCTTCGCTTCCTTGCGGGGGGCGACAGGGTCCCGACCCTCACTGAGGAACTCGCGCGCCTTGTCGCGAGCCCGACGGGCTGCAGCCAGCGAGACTTCCGGATAGATGCCGAGCGCGAGGCGCTTTTCCTTCGGCCCGAAGCGGTACTTCAGCCTCCAGTACTTGCGCCCCGTCGGCGTTACCTCGAGGTACATGCCCAAGCTGTCGGAGTAACGCTCCCGCGGTTTCCCCGCAGGGCAGGTGGCGTTGCGGCAGGCCACGTCCGTGAGAGGCATGTTCGCCCTCCAAAATCCCGTTCCCCCACGATTTTGGGGGAATTTTCCCAGATCCGGACCCCCAAAACCTGCCGGATGGCAGTGGACGCTACGGGACCTAATCGGACAAATTTTAGCTCGTACGAGAGGGAAAAATGACTTCCTTGGGGAGGGCGCTCAGAGGGCCTTTTGGCGGAGAGGGCGGGATTCGAACCCGCGGGGGGTGTTTAGCCCCCACACGCTTTCCAGGCGTGCGACTTAAACCGCTCATCCACCTCTCCGGCGACGACGATCTTAGCCGAGCGCTTCAGCCACTCGAAGCGCATCGGAGTAGACCAACGCCCAGAGCGCGGCGCCGCGAGGGTTGCACACGCAAGGCGCGCCGGCGCCGTGGCAACCCGAGTGCCGCCAGGGCTTGTCGGGGTGGTCCTCGCAGGTCCAGCCTCGCTCGGCCGACCCGCTGCATGCCGTGCAGTCGTCGAGATCGTTGTCGGAAGGCGAGGTGATCGAGAAGGCGGCGCGCACCTCGCCAGATTAGTTCGACGTTCGGCTCGCACATCCCCGCGTTTCGGGGAAGCTCGTAAGCGCGTGTCTCCCGGGGTGCACGCGCACGGCGTGCAGCGAAGGCACCGTGGCGATGGCGCGACGTCAGGCCGGACGAGCGACGCTGCTGCGGCTGAGCGCCATGGCGCTGGCGATCAGGCCGGAGACCTCGCCGAGGCTGCTCGGCACGATCATCGTGTTGTTCTTCTGCGCCAGCTGAGCGAACGCGTCAACCGCCTGCTGCGCGACCTTCAACTGCACCGCCTGCTCGCCGCCGGGCTGGCGAATCGCCTCGGCGACCTTGCGGATGCCCTCGGCCGTAGCCTCGGCGACGGCGACGATCGCCGCTGCCTCGCCCTGCGCCTGATTGATCTCGGCCTGGCGCTGGCCCTCGGAGCGAGCGATGAACGCCTCGCGCTCGCCGGTGGCGATGTTGATCTGCTCCTGCTTGCGCCCCTCGGAGGCGGCGATCAGCGCGCGCTTCTCGCGCTCGGCCGTGATCTGCGCCTGCATCGCGTGCAGGATCGCCGCCGGCGGCGTCAGGTCCTTGATCTCGTAGCGCAGCACCTTGACGCCCCAGTTGCGTGCTGCCTCGTCGAGCGCGCTGACGACGTGGGCGTTGATCGTGTCACGCTCCTCGAACGTTCGGTCGAGCTCCATCTTGCCGATCACCGAGCGAAGCAGCGTCTGCGCCAGCTGGGTGATCGCGAGGACGTAGTTCGACGAGCCGTAGCTCGCGCGCATCGGGTCGGTGACCTGGAAATAGATGATGCCGTCGACCTGCAGCTGGGTGTTGTCGCGCGTGATGCAGACCTGGCTCGGCACGTCGAGCGGCACTTCCTTCAGCGAATGCTTGTAGGCGACGCGCTCGATGAAGGGGATCACGAACTCGAGGCCCGGCGCGAGCGTGCGGTCGTACTTGCCGAGCCGCTCGACCACCCACGCGTTCTGCTGCGGCACGATCTTGAACGTCTGGAAGATGAAGATGACGGCGACGGCGAAGAGGACCATCGCCACGCTCGTCGAGAAGGAAGGTTCCATCCAGGTCTCCTGTTCAGTGAGCGGCGAGGCGAGGGGCGAGGACGAGCCAGTTGCCCTCGACGGCAGCGACGACGTACTCGCCCGGGACGGCCGGGGCACCCGGCTGCAGGCGCGCCGCCCAGGTCGAGCCGCGGTAGCTCACCTGCGCCGTGTCGTCCTTGCGCCAGGCCACGACATGGACGCGCTCGCCGATATCGAGGTTGACGTCGCGGTCCTGCGCCGTCGGCAGGGCCGGTCCGGCGCGCGAGACCCGCCGCCAATGCCAGAAAGCCGTCGCGCCGCCGCCGACGACGGCAGCGACGAGGAACTGGATCGGCTGCGTCGAGCCGAAGTGGGCGGCGAGGGCGGCTGCGCCGAGGCCGAGCGCGACCATGAGCAGGTAGAGGGTCCCGGTGGCGAGCTCTGCCGCGACGGCGACGCCGGCGGCGATCCACCACAGACTGGCAGGGGAGAGATCCATCGCTTGCCTCCGCGCGATTGGCGCACGGGCGAGTGTAGGGGGGACGGTCGGCGCACCGGCGCGGCGACTGGGCGACTGCGCCGCCCTCGACGGCCCTACACTGCGCGCTTTTCCGAACCGCCTGCCAGGGCCCGCCGATGCTGCGCTTCCAGTTCCCGATCGTCATCATCGACGAGGACTACCGCTCCGAGAACGCCTCGGGTCTCGGCATCCGCGCGCTCGCCGCGGCGATCGAGAAGGAGGGCTTCGAGGTCCTCGGCACGACCAGCTACGGCGACCTGTCCCAGTTCGCGCAGCAGCAGAGCCGCGCCAGCGCCTTCATCCTCTCGATCGACGACGAGGAGTTCACCGAAGGGCCCGACCTCGACCCGGCGGTGCTCAACCTGCGCAAGTTCATCAGCGAGGTGCGCTTCAAGAACTCGGAAGTGCCGATCTACCTCTACGGCGAGACGCGCACCTCGCAGCACCTGCCCAACGACATCCTGCGCGAGCTGCACGGCTTCATCCACATGTTCGAGGACACGCCGGAGTTCGTCGCCCGGCACATCATCCGCGAGGCGCGCAGCTACCTCGACGGCGTCGCCCCGCCGTTCTTCAAGGCGCTCATCAACTACGCGCAGGACGGCTCGTATTCATGGCACTGCCCGGGCCATTCGGGCGGCGTCGCGTTCCTGAAGAGCCCGGTCGGGCGCATGTTCCACCAGTTCTTCGGCGAGAACATGCTGCGCGCCGACGTCTGCAACTCGGTCGACGAGCTCGGCCAGCTGCTCGACCACACCGGCCCGGTCGCCGCGAGCGAGAGGAACGCCGCGCGCATCTTCAACGCCGACCACTGCTTCTTCGTCACCAACGGCACGAGCACGAGCAACAAGATGGTGTGGCACCACACCGTCGCGCCGGGCGACGTGGTCGTCGTCGACCGCAACTGCCACAAGTCCATCCTGCACGCGATCATCATGACCGGCTCGATCCCGGTCTTCCTGCCGCCGACTCGCAACCACTACGGGATCATCGGCCCGATCGGCCAAGGCGATTTCACCAAGGAAGCGATCCAGGCCAGGATCGCCGCGCATCCGCTCCTGCAGGGCATCGCCACGGCGAAGACCCGACCGCGCATCCTGACGCTGACGCAGAGCACCTACGACGGCGTGCTCTACAACACCGAGACGATCAAGCACGCGCTCGACGGCTACATCGACACGATGCACTTCGAC
>Ga0207675_100003068_pt1 | contig 16383 bp, 15 predicted proteins | sample KBSSwiS42_FD_184305 | JGI IMG/M metagenome (GOLD analysis project Ga0207675, IMG submission 184305) | Switchgrass rhizosphere microbial communities from Kellogg Biological Station, Michigan, USA - KBS Switchgrass S4-2 (SPAdes) (version 2) | ecosystem: Host-associated > Plants > Roots >... | reverse complement strand
GCACCATGCCGGCGGATCGATTCGATCGCGGCGGGCCCGCGTTCCGCCTTGCCTACCATCGCGAGCAAACCGGTACGCTCGAGCATGAGGTCGGTGAACTTGTCCATGCGGGTCGCGGTCGTGGGACCCGCCGGGCCCACCACCTCGTCCCGCACCGGGTCCACCGGACCGACGTAATAGATCACGCGTTTTGTAAAATCGATACCCTCCGGCAGGTCCGCGCCCGAGGCGAAGAGGTCCGCGATGCGCTTGTGCGCGGCGTCGCGTCCGGTGAGCATCCGGCCGCTCAGGAGCAGTGTCTCCCCGGGCCTCCAGCTGGCGACCTCCTCGCGGGTCAGCGCATCGAGGTCGACGCGGCGCGAGGCCGCGCCCGCGCTCCAGGTAACCCGCGGCCATGCCTCGAGCGGCGGCGGATCCAGCGCAACCGCACCCGTGCCGTCTAGCACGAAGTGCGCGTGCCGGGTCGCGGCGCAGTTCGGGATCATCGCGACGGGCTTCGAAGCGGCATGGGTCGGGTAGCTCTTGATCTTGATGTCGAGGACAGTCGTCAGCCCACCCAGCCCCTGCGCGCCGATCCCGAGCGCGTTCACCTTCTCGTAGAGCTCGATACGCAGCTCCTCGAGCGGATCACGGGGTCCGCGCTCGAGCAGCTCGTGCATGTCGATCGGATCCATCAGCGATTCCTTCGCGAGGAGCATGGCCTTTTCGGCCGTCCCGCCCACGCCTATCCCGAGCATCCCCGGCGGGCACCAGCCCGCACCCATCGAAGGCACGGTCCTCAACACCCAGTCGGTGAGCGAGTCGCTCGGGTTGAGCATCACGAACTTCGACTTGTTCTCCGAACCGCCGCCCTTGGCCGCAACCGTCACATCGACCTTGTCGCCGGGCACCAGTTCGACATGCAGCACCGCTGGCGTGTTGTCGCGGGTGTTGCGGCGCGCGAAGAGCGGGTCGTCCACCATGGAAGCGCGCAGCCGATTGTCGGGATGCTCGTAGGCGCGGCGCACGCCTTCGTCGGTGAGCTCGGCCAGGCTCAAGGGCGTGTCGAAGCGCACGTTCATCCCGACCTTGAGGAACACGTTGACGATCCCGGTGTCCTGGCAGATCGGTCGGCGGCCCTCGGCGCACATCCGTGAGTTGGTCAGGATCTGCGCGATCGCATCCTTGGCCGCGGGCGACTGTTCGCGCTCCCAGGCGCGGCCGAGATGCTCGATGTAGTCGACCGGGTGGTAGTACGAGATGTACTGCAGAGAGTCGGCGACGCTCTGGATGAAATCGTCCTCGCGGATGGTGGTCATGGCCTTCTCGATCGCCGCCCTCGCAGCGGTCAGGCGCGAGCCAGGCGGATCAGGCGCCGCCGAGTTTGCGCTTCAGGAGCTCGTTGAGCTGGGCCGGGTTCGCCTTGCCCTGGGTAGCCTTCATCACCTGCCCGACGAAAAACCCGAAGAGCTTGTCCTTGCCGCTGCGATACTCGGCAAGCTGCTTCGGATTGGCCGCCATGATGGCGTCGATCGCCTGCTCGATCGCCCCGGTGTCCGTGATCTGCCTGAGACCACGCGCGTCGATGATTTCGTCGGCGCCGCGGCCCTCGGACCACATCGCCTCGAAGACTTCCTTGGCGAGCTTGCCCGAGATCGTGGCGTCGCCGATCCGCGCCAGGAGTCCGGCGAGCGCCGTGGCGGGCACGCGGCTCGCGTCGACCTCGAGGCCATCGCGGTTGAGCGCGCCCGAAAGCTCGCCCATCACCCAGTTGGCAGCGAGCTTGGGCTGACCGCCGAGCTTTTCCACGACAGCCTCGAAGTACATCGCCAGGTCGCGACTCGCGGTGAGCACGCCCGCATCGTACGCGGAGAGCTCGAAATCCCGGCAGTACCGCGCGGCCTTTTCGTCCGGCAGCTCGGGAAGCGTGCCCCGGACCTCCTCGACCAGCGCATCGTCGATGACGAGCGGCAGCAGATCCGGGTCGGGGAAGTAGCGGTAGTCGTTTGCTTCCTCCTTGGAGCGCATCGCACGCGTCTCGTTACGATCCGGATCATAAAGCCGGGTCTCCTGCACGACGCTGCCACCGGATTCGAGCACCCCGACCTGGCGCACGACCTCGTGGTTGATCGCGCGCTCGACGAAGCGGAAGGAGTTCAGGTTCTTGATCTCCGCGCGTGTGCCGAGCGCCGCCTGTCCCTGCGGGCGCACCGATACGTTGGCGTCGCAGCGAAACGAGCCTTCCTGCATGTTGCCGTCGCAGATGCCGAGATAGCGCACCAGCGTGTGCACCTTCTTCATGTACGCGATGGCTTCCTTTGCCGAGCGCATGTCGGGCTCGGACACGATCTCGAGCAGCGGCGTGCCGGCGCGGTTGAGGTCGATGCCGGAAATGCCCTGGAAGCCCTCGTGCAGGGATTTGCCGGCATCCTCCTCTAGGTGCGCGCGGGTGATGCCGATGCTCTTGCGGCTGCCGTCCTCGAGCAGGATGTCGAGCGAACCGTCCTCGACGATGGGCAGCTCGTACTGGCTGATCTGGTAGCCCTTCGGCAGATCCGGATAGAAATAATTCTTTCGCGCAAAGATGGAGCGTCGCCGCACCGTCGCGCCCGTCGCGAGGCCGAAGCGCACTGCCATGCGCACCGCCGCGCTGTTCAGCACCGGCAGCACGCCCGGGTAGCCGAGATCGACCAGGTTCGCCTGCGTGTTGGGCGCGGCGCCGTACGCGGTCGAGGACTCCGAGAAGATCTTGCTCCGCGTGGCGAGCTGGGCGTGGATCTCGAGCCCGATGACGGTTTCCCATTCCATGCCGTTACTCGTAGCCCGGCGGCATGCGCCGGTGCCAGTCGGTCATGAGCTGGTACTGGTGCGCGATGCCGAGCAGCCGGGCCTCGCCGAAGTGCGGGCCGATGAGTTGCAGTCCGGCCGGCAGCTCGCGATCGCCCTCGCGGACGAAGCCGCACGGGACCGACACCGCCGGGAGCCCGGCCAGGTTCGCGCCGATCGTGTAGATGTCGTTCAGGTACATCGTGATCGGGTCGCTGGTCTTGGCGCCGAGCTCGAAGGCGGCGGTCGGCGTGGTCGGACCGATCACGACGTCCACCTCGGCAAAGGCCCGGGCAAAATCACCCGCGATCAGTTGCCGCACCTTCTGCGCCTTGAGGTAATACGCGTCGTAGTACCCAGCGGACAGCACGTAGGTGCCGGTCATGATCCGGCGCTTGACTTCGTCGCCGAAGCCCTCGCCGCGCGAGCGCTCGTACATGTCGAGCAGGTCACGCGGCTTCTCGCAACGATGACCGAACCGCACGCCGTCAAACCGCGAAAGGTTGGAGGAACACTCCGCCGGAGCCACGACGTAATAGGTCGGCACCGACAGCGGCAGGTGCGGGAGGCTCACCTCTCGCACGGAGGCGCCCCGCTCCTCGAGCGCGCCGATCGCCGCCCGCACGAGCCTACCCACGCGCGGATCGAGACCCTTGTCGAAGAACTCGCGGAGCACCCCGATCCGCAGACCCTCGAGCGGTACGGCGAGCGCGCCGTGGTAGTCCGGCACCGGCGAATCGACGCAGGTCGAGTCGCGCGGATCGAACCCCGCCATCGCCCCCAGGAGCCGGGCGGCATCCTCGGCCGAGCGCGCGAGCACGCCGGCCTGGTCGAGGCTCGAGGCGAAGGCGATCATCCCGTAGCGCGACACGCGACCGTAGGTCGGCTTCAGCCCGGTGAGATTGGTCAGGGCTGCCGGCTGGCGGATCGATCCGCCGGTGTCGGTCCCGCTTGCCGCCGGTGCCAGGCGCGCGGCGACCGCGGCGGCCGAGCCACCCGAGGAACCGCCCGGCACGCGCGCGGGATCCCAGGGGTTGCGGACCGGGCCGAAGAAACTCGTCTCGTTTGACGAGCCCATGGCGAACTCATCCATGTTGGTCTTGCCGAGCAGCACCGTGCCCGCCGACCGCCAGCGCGCGACCACGGTCGCGTCGTAGGGTGCGACGAAGGTGTCGAGCATGCGCGACCCGCAGGTCGTGAGAATGCCGTCGGTGCAGAAGATGTCCTTGTGCGCGATCGGCACGCCGGTCAACGGCCCGCCCTCACCGCGCGCAAGGCGCGCGTCCGCCTCGCGCGCATCCTGAAGCGCGCGCTCGGCGGTGACGGTCACGAAGGCGTTCAGACCCGCGCCCAGCCGCTCGATACGCCCGAGCAGATGACGCGTGATTTCGACGCTCGAAAAGCGGCGCGCCGCGAGACCGGCCGCGATTTCGCCGACGGTGAGGGTGTGCACTACTCGATGACCTTGGGCACGAGATAAAGACCCGCCGCGACGCTCGCCGCGTTACGCTGGTACTTCTCATGCTGGTCCGTTTCCCGGACTTCGTCCGCTCGCAGGCGCTGCACCTGGCCGGCGAGAGGATGCGCCATAGGCTCCACGTCGTCCGTCTTCGCCGCTGAGAGCTGCTCGACGAAATCGATGATCCGCGACAGTCTGTCGACGTAGACCGGCAGCTGCTCCTCCGTGATCTGGAGCCGGGCGAGCCTGGCGATTCCCTCGACCTGAGCGCGCGTGAGCGACATTCTGAAAACGCGAAATGGGGCAAGAAAAGCAGCAAAAGATGATACCAGTCGCCTTGTTTAATGTCCTGTCGTTGGTTAAATTGCCGCCCGACTCGCCGCAGCCCGCGCGCCCACGTCCCCTTCGCCGATGCTAAGAAAACTCCGGGGTTACTTTTCGAACGATCTTTCGATCGACCTTGGCACGGCCAACACGTTGATCTATGTCCGCGGGAAGGGCATCGTGCTCAACGAGCCGTCCGTGGTGGCCATACGCGAGGAACCCTCGCGCGGCGGCAAGAAGATCGAGGCGGTGGGTACCGAGGCGAAGAACATGCTCGGACGCACGCCGGGCAACATCACCGCCATCCGGCCCATGAAGGACGGCGTCATCGCCGATTTCACGGTCACCGAAAAGATGCTGCAGTACTTCATCGAGAAGGTGCACGGCAACCGGATGGTGCGACCGAGTCCGCGCGTGCTGGTGTGTGTGCCGTATGGGTCCACCCAGGTGGAACGCCGGGCCATCCAGGAGTCGGCAGAGGGCGCAGGCGCGCGCTGGGTGCGCCTGATCGAGGAGCCGATGGCCGCGGCGGTGGGCGCCGGCATGCCCGTGCACGAGGCGCGCGGCTCGATGGTGCTCGACGTCGGCGGGGGCACCTCCGAGGTCGCCGTCATCTCATTGAACGGCATCGTCTATGCCGCGTCGGTGCGCATCGGCGGCGACCGGTTCGACGAGGCGATCATCAACTACGTGCGCCGCAACTACGGCATCCTGATCGGCGACGCCACCGCGGAGCGGATCAAGATCGACATCGGCTCGGCGTATCCTGGACAGCAGGTGCGCGAGATCTCGGTCAAGGGCCGCAACCTGTCCGAGGGCGTGCCGCGGAGCTTTACTCTGAATTCGAACGAGATTCTCGAGGCGTTGCAGGAACCGTTGCAGGGGATCGTCGGCGCGGTCAAGGCAGCACTCGAGCAGACGCCGCCCGAGCTCGGCTCGGACGTCGCGGAGCGCGGGATCGTGCTCACGGGCGGCGGTGCGCTGCTGCGCGACATCGACAAGCTGCTGATGGAAGAAACCGGCCTCCCAGTCGTGGTCGCCGAAGATCCGCTCACCTGCGTGGCGCGTGGCGGCGGGAAGATGCTGGAGTTGATCGACGAGCACGGTCCGGGCCTGTTCGGCCTCGATTGAGGCCGTGGTCGAGCTGAGCCACGACTTCCGTCCGATCATCGGCCGAGGGCCGCCGCTGGGCGCGGCATTCATCACCCTCGCGATTCTCTCCATCGGCCTGATGGTCGCCGATCACCGGTACGGGCAGCTCGAGCGCGTTCGGACCTGGCTCGCGACCGCCGTGTTTCCCGTGCAGGCTGTCGTCGACATCCCCTTCCGCGCATGGGACTGGATGGGACAATCGCTTGCCGACCGGGAAAGCCTGCGCGCCGAGAACCTGGAGCTCACCGCGCGGCTGCGCATGGCGAACCTGCAGCTGCAGCGCTTCGCGGCGCTGGAGGACGAGAACCGACGCCTGCGCGACATGCGCGAGAACTCGGCGGGCATTGCCGACCGCGTGGTGGTCTCGTCGATCCTGAACGTCGATCTCGATCCCTATCGGCATCGGGTGCTGCTCGACAAGGGCGCGGCTGACGAAGTGTTCAAGGGCCAGGCGATCCTCGACGCCGAGGGAATCGTGGGACAGGTTTTCCGCGTCAACCCGCACACCGCCGAGGCGATTCTGATCAGCGACGCCGAGCACGCGATCCCGGTGCAATCGAATCGCAGCGGCGTGCGCACGATCGCGGTCGGAACCGGGGACCCCGACAAGTTATCGCTGCCGTTCGTGACGGTTGAGGCCGATTTGCGCGCCGGCGACCTGCTCCTGTCGACCGGCATGGGGGGTGTGTTCCCGCCCGGTTATCCCGTCGCCGAAGTCACCAAGGTCGAACGCGCGGCGACGGCGACCTTCGCCAAGGTGGAAGCGAGGCCCACCGCGCATCTCGATCGGGCGCGCGAGGTATTGCTGGTGTGGTTCCGGCCACCGGTTCCCGACGCGCCGACCGCCCAGGCGGCGGCCGAGTCCCCACCCGCGACCACGGAGCCCGGCCAATGAGGGCCGACTCGATGACGCGGCGGCTTGTCTACTGGGCCAGCGTCGCCGCGGGGCTGGTGTTTGCGATCGTGCCGCTGCCGGGCTGGGTCGATACCGCCCGGCCCGACCTGGCGCTGCTCGCGATCATCTACTGGATCCTGACCAGCCCGCGGATCGCCGGGCTGGGATATGCATGGCTCGCCGGGCTGATCCTCGACGCGCTGCGCGGACTGGTGCTCGGGCAGCACGCGTTCGCGTTCCTCGTGGTGGCCTTTCTCGCACACAAGCTGCAGTTGCGGATCCGGATGTTCCCGCTGCTGCATCAGGCCGGGGCGGTCGCCCTCCTGCTCGGCCTCTACCACTTCATCATCTTCTGGACCGACGGGCTCACGGGACACGGCTACACGGGGTGGGACCGCTGGTTGCCGATCCTCTCCGGCGCGTTGATCTGGCCGCTGATCGTGGCAGCCGGCGATACGATGTCGCGCCGGTCACGCTGATCCACGCGGGGGCCAAAGTCGCTCGTGTCGCGCTCTGTACGTCTGAAGGACCAGCGAGCCGAGCAGCGCCTGTTCGGGCGGCGCCTGATCGCGATGACGCTGATCGTGGCGTTCTGCGCCGTCGCCCTGGTGGTCCGTCTCTTCTACCTCCAGGTGTTGCGCTTCGATCACTTCAGCGAGCTGTCGCAGGGCAACCGCATCCGCATCGATCCCGTTCCGCCCGCGCGAGGGCTGATCTACGACCGCAACGGCGAGGCGATCGCGCTCAACCGACCGGCCTATCAGCTCGAGTTGATTCGCGAGCAGACGCCCGATCTCGATGCGACGCTGAAGCGCCTCGCCGAGCTCGGGCTGCTCGCTCCGGCGGAGGTCGGCCGCCTGCGCCAGACGATCGATGCGCGGCGCAGCTTCGACGTGGTGCCGATACGGTTGCAGCTCACCGATGAGGAGCTTGCTACGTTTGCCGTGCACCGGCCCGATCTGCCGGGGGTCGAGGTCCGCCCGCGCCTCACGCGCTTCTACCCGGGCAATGGCAGCGCGGTGCACGCGCTCGGCTACGTGGGCGCCATCAGCGAGCAGGATCAGTCGCGCATCGATGTTGCGAATTACGCCGGTACGACACTGATCGGCAAGCTCGGCATCGAGCGCGCCTACGAGGACGAGCTGCACGGCGACACCGGTCACCAGCAGCTGCTGGTCAACGCGCAGGGCCGTCTGGTGGAGCGCGTCGGTCTGTCGGCCTCCGACCTGAAGCGTCAGGAGCCGATGGCGGGCAACGACCTGATCCTCGCGCTCGACATGCGCGTGCAGCGTGCCGCCGAGCAGGCGCTCGCGGGCAAGCGCGCAGCCGTCGTCGCCATCGACCCGAACAACGGCGACGTGATCGCGTTCGTGAGCGTGCCGACGTTCGATCCGAACGGTTTCGCGCGGGGCCTCTCCGTGAGCGAGTTCGCAGCACTGCAGAACGACCTCGACAAGCCGCTGTACGATCGGGCGATGCGCGGCGTGTACCCGCCGGGCTCCACCATCAAGCCGCTGGTGGCGCTGGCCGCCCTCGAGTACGGCACGACCGATCCGAAGACGACACGGATCTGCCGCGGAGTGTTCCAGCTTCCGGGCTCCAGCCACCGCTACCGCGACTGGAAGAAGGGCGGTCACGGCACGGTCAGCATGCACAAGGCGATCGCCGAGTCCTGTGATACATATTTCTACGACGTCGCCAATCACCTCGGGATCGACCGGATGCACGACTTCCTGTCCGCGTTCGGCCTGGGCGGCGAGACCGGCATCGACATTGCGGGCGAGCGATCGGGGCTCGTGCCCTCGAAGGCCTGGAAGAAGGGCGCCTTCAAGCGTCGCGACCTGCAGACGTGGTTCCCCGGCGAGACGGTGATCGCGGGCATCGGCCAGGGTTACATGCTCGCGACACCGCTGCAGCTCGCGCAGATGGCGGCGACCATCGCAACCCGTGGCAAGCGCTATTCGCCGCGGCTCGTCAAGCGCATCCGCAACGTGAGCACGGGTGAGACCCGCGAGCTGCCGCCGGAGCCCCTGTCCTCGATCGAGGTCAAGGACCCGGCGCACTGGGACGTGATCATCGGCGGGATGATCGGCGTGACCAACGATCCGACCGGAACCGCGCGGCGCAGCCAGGCCGGCGCGCCGTACAAGATCGCCGGCAAGACGGGAACCGCCCAGGTTTTCAGCGTCGGCCAGCACGAGCAGTACAAGGAATCCGAAGTGGAGGAACGCCTGCGCGACCATGCGCTCTTCGTCGCTTTTGCGCCCGCAGAAGCGCCGAAACTCGCGGTTGCGGTGCTGGTCGAAAACGGACGCAGCGGCAGCGGGACGGCGGCCCCGATCGCGCGCGCGGTGTTCGATGCCTATCTGCTGCCGCCCGAGGAAGCCCGCAAAGAGGAGGCCGCCACGGTTCCCGCGCCGGCCGCCGGGGGTGAGGAATGAGGACCGAGATCGCAGGACCGGGGTATTCGAGCCGCGCGCAGCGCACCCTCACGTTCACGGGGCGGATGCTCGAGGCGCTGCACCTCGACGGGACGCTGTTGCTTTCGGTATGCGCGGTGTGCGCCGCGGGGCTGATCGTGTTGTTCAGCGCCGCGGGCGAGGACCTGGGGGTGTTCCTGCGCCAGGCCGCGCGGGTGGGCGTCGGGATCGGCGTGATCGTCGTCGTCGCGCAGATCCCGCCGCGGGTGCTGCGCATCGTCGCACCCTTCCTGTACACGATTGGCGTGCTGCTTCTCGTCGCGGTCGCACTGACCGGCGACATCGCGATGGGCGCGCAGCGCTGGCTCGATCTCGGCGTGGTTCGGTTCCAGCCCTCGGAGATCATGAAGATCGCCGTGCCGCTCGCCTGCGCCTGGTACCTGCACGACCGGCCGCTACCGCCGAGTTTTCTGTCGCTCGTCGTGCTGGCAGCGGCGATCCTGGTGCCGACGCTGCTCATCGCGGAGCAACCCGACCTCGGCACGGCCTTGCTGGTGGCGACCGGCGGCGCACTGGTAGTCCTGCTCGCCGGGCTGCAGGCCCGCTACATGGTCGGGCTAGGCGCGCTCGTCGTGGGCGCGGTGCCCGTGGTCTGGCACTTCCTGCACGACTACCAGAGACAGCGCGTGCTCACCTTTCTGAATCCGCAGACCGATCCGCTGGGGGCGGGCTATCACACGATCCAGTCGCAGATCGCGATCGGCTCGGGAGGGCTCTTCGGCAAGGGCTACATGAACGGCAGTCAGGCTCAGCTCGAGTTCCTTCCCGAGCGCTCGACCGATTTCATCTTCGCCGTGGTCGGCGAGGAGTGGGGGCTGGTCGGATTGCTGGTCATGCTCATCCTGTACCTGTTCGTCATTGCACGCGGGCTCTACATCGCGGCGCAGGCGCAGGACACTTTCTCACGGTTGATCGCTGGCAGCCTCACGCTCACCTTCTGCGTGTACGTGTTCGTCAACAGCGGCATGGTCGCGGGCCTGCTGCCGGTGGTCGGTGTGCCGTTGCCGCTCGTGAGCTACGGCGGCACGTCGATGGTGACCCTCATGGCGGGCTTCGGTATCCTCATGTCCATCCATTCCCGCCGGAAACTGGTATCCACGTGACGCACGGATCGCTGCGGCCCCACCGGCCGCCTCTGCTGCTTTGCGCGCTTCTGAGCGCGGGCGTGGCCGCGTCACCGGCGCAGGCGCTGGATGGACAACGCGCGGAAGTCGCCGACTTCGTCGCCGAGATGGCCGACCGCCACGGCTTCGACCGGGAGGCGCTCGGCACTCTGTTCACGCAGGTGGAGACTCGCCCCGCGATCATCGAAGCGATGTCGCGGCCAGCCGAGAAGGTCATGCCCTGGCACGAGTACCGGGCGCGCTTCATGACGGAGCGGCGCATCCGGCGCGGCGGCGAGGTCCGGCGCGAACAGTCGGCGGCGCTCGAGACAGCCTCGCGCGCAAGCGGTGTGCCCTGTTCGGTGCTGCTGGCGATCACCGGCGTCGAGACTTTCTATGGCGAGATGACCGGCTCGCACCGCGTGATCGACGCACTCGCCACCCTCGCCTTCGACTACCCCGCGCGCAGCAGCTACTTCCGTGGCGAGCTCGAGCAGTTCCTGCTGATGGCGCGCGAGGAATCGCTCGACCCGCTGGCGCCGCTCGGCTCGTACGCGGGCGCGATGGGTGTGCCGCAGTTCATGCCGACCAGCTTCCGCAGCTACGCCGTCGACGGCGGCGGCGACGGTCACCGCGATCTCTGGCGCGACTGGAACGACGTGTTCGCGAGCGTCGGCAACTATCTCAAGCTGCACGGCTGGCGCGCGGGCGAGCCTGTCATGGTTGCCGCGGACGTCAGCGACGCGCGTCTCGACGGCGTCGAACTGACGAACCTCGATCTCACCGAGACGGTCGGCTCGCTGCGCGAGCGCGGCGTGCGCTTCGACACCGGCCTGCCCGCGGATGCACGCGCGGTCCTGATCGAGCTCGCGGGAAGCGCGGGCCCGGAGTACCGCGTCGGCTTCGCGAATTTCCATGCGATTACCCGCTACAACCGCAGCGCGCTGTATGCGAGCGCGGTGAACGATCTGGCCGAGGCACTCGAGGCGACGCCGGCTCCGGCACAGCCTCCGGATGCGGCGACTGCTCCCACACCCGCCTCGACCGAACCGGAGCAGACCGCACCTCCCGGATCCGACGGGCCCTGACCCGAAACTTCCGACCACACGTCCCACAAGGTGTTCATGAGACCTCAATCGCTTCTCCCCCGCGCCACGCTGCTGGCGCTCTTCGCCACCGTAGCCGGCTGCGCCGGTTCCGACGAGCCGGCAACGACCCCGCCCGCCGCGGCAGAAGCAGCCCAAGCTGCCGGCCCGGCGATCCCCCTGCCTCCGCCACCGGAGCTCAAGGCGCGCAGTTTCATCGTTATCGATCACGACAGCGGCCGCGTGCTCGCGGCGCTCGACCCTGACTCGCGGCAGGAACCCGCCAGCCTGACCAAGCTGATGACCGCCTATGTCGTGTTCCACGCCCTCAAGGAAGGCCGCATCAAGCTCGATGACCTGGTCACGGTCAGCGAAAACGCCTGGCGCCAGGCGGCGCCCAAGCTCGGCGGCTCGGCGATGTACATCGAGGTCGGCAAGCAGGTCTCGGTCGAAAACCTGCTCCAGGGAATGATTGTGCAGTCCGGCAACGACGCCACGCTTGCGCTCGCCGAGCACGTCGCCGGAACCGAGTCCACGTTCGTGCAGATGATGAACAGTTTCGCAAAGCAGCTCGGTCTCACCGGAACGCACTTCACCGATGCCGCCGGGATGCCGCACCCCGAGCAGTACATAACGGCGCGCGATGCGGCGATGCTTGCGAGCGCGGTTATCCGCAACTACCCCGAGTATTACCGCTGGTACTCGCAGAAGGAGTTCACCTGGAACGGCATCACCCAGCAGAACCGCAACGGACTTCTGTGGCGCGACCCGTCGGTCGATGGAGTCAAGACCGGTCATACCAAGTCGGCCGGCTATTGCCTGGTCGTGTCCGCCAAGCGCGGCGACATGCGGCTCGTCTCGGCAGTGATGGGCACGGACTCGATGCGGGCACGCGAGGATGCCAACGCCGCCCTCCTCAACTATGGCTACAACTTCTTCGAGACCAAGCGGATCTTCGCGGCCGGGCAACCGCTGACCTCGGTGCGCGTCTGGAAGGGTGCCGAGCCCGAGGTCGCGCTCACGCTGAAGCGCGATCTCTACGTGACCGGGCAGCGTGGCCGCATGGGCAGCGTCCAGGCGGAGTTCGAGCTCCCCGAGCACTTGATCGCGCCGCTCTCCGCGGAGACCGCGCTTGGCAAGGCGCGTATCGTGGTCGAGGGCTCGACCATCGCCGCGCACGATTTATACGCGGTGCAGGACGTGGAGCGTGGTGGGATCTTCCGGCGCGCAACGGACAGCGTGAAGCTCTGGTTCGATTGAGATGGCCGAGCCGTTTCCAACCGGTTACCTGAACGGCGAGTACCTGCCGCTCGCCGCGGTGCGTATTTCACCCTTCGATCGGGGCTTCCTGTTCGGGGACGGCGTATACGAGGTGGTGCCGGTGCATCGCGGCCGGCCGTTTCTGCTGCGCGAGCACCTCGACCGGCTGGCACGCAGCCTCGCAGCCATCCGGGTCGCGAATCCGCACACGCACGAGCAATGGGCCGGGATCGTGGGTGAGCTCGCCTCGCGTGCCGGCGTGCCCGAACAACTCGTCTACCTTCAGGTGACCCGTGGAGCGGAGCGCGGGCGCAATCATCCGTTCCCGTCCGACGTCGCACCGACCGTGTTCGGATTCACCGCGCCGTATCCCGCGCCCTCGCCCGAGCTGCTCGCACAGGGCGTCGCCGCGGTCACGCGCGAGGACATCCGCTGGGCGCGATGCGACATCAAGTCGATCGCGCTGCTCGCCAATGTGTTGCTGCGGCAGGAAGCTGGCGATGCGGGCGGCTCGGAGGCCATTCTGCTGCGAGAGGGCTGGCTGACCGAGGGATCCTCGAGCACCGTGTTCGTCGTCAAGGGCGATCGGCTGATGACGCCACCCAACGATCCGCGGATCCTGCCGGGTACCACGCGCGAGGCCGTGCTCCAGCTCGCCCGGGCGCTCGCGCAGGAGATCCGCCCGATCTCGGAGGGAGAGCTCAATACCGCGGACGAAGTCTGGATCGCCTCCGCCGGTCGCGGCGTGCTGCCGGTCACGCGGCTCGACGGGCGCACCGTCGGCGACGGCCGTCCCGGCCTGCACTGGCAGAGCACTTACGGCGCGCTGCAGGCCCATCTCGACGCCATAGCATCGGCCGCTTCCCTTTGACGGCACCCCTGCTTTTCTCCACCGCGCAAGGCAAGACGTCCCTTCCGCTTGCACCCAGCGAATCCATCCCCATCTATCGGCGATCATGAACGACACCACCCTGCTTCATTTCCCGACCGATTTCCCGATCAAGGTCATGGGCAAGGCGGACGCAGATTTCCGCAGCCTCGTGGTCGGCATCGTGTCGCAGCATTTCGGCGCCATCGACGCGGAGCAGATCGAGGAGCGTCCGAGCAGCGCCGGACGCTATCTCGGTATCACCGTGACCGTCCGTGCGGAGAGCCGTGAGCAGCTCGACGCCGTTTACCGCGACCTGACGTCCTGCCAGCGCGTACTCGTCGCGCTCTGAGGGTCGAGCCCGACTCCGGCGAGCAGCCTCGGCGCGAGCGCCGCAGCGACGGCCCGAAGATCCGACGGTCCGCCGAGCTCCGTGAGCTGCGTCATCTCGAGTCCCGCGTAGCCGCAGGGATTGATACGGCGAAAAGGCTCGAGGTCCATTGCCACGTTGAGCGCGAGCCCATGATAGGAATGGCCGCGACGGATCCGCAGCCCGATGCTCGCGAGCTTGCGGCCATCGACATAGACGCCCGGCGCATCGCGACGGCCCGCGGCCGCGATGCCCCACTCGGCGACGGTGTCCGATATCGCGCGCTCGATCGCGACGACCAGTCCGCGCACGCCGAGTCCGAGCCGAGGCAGGTCGAGCAGCGGATAGACGACGAGCTGGCCTGGGCCGTGATAGGTCACCTGACCGCCGCGATCGATGTTCACCACCGGGATGTCGCCGGGCGCGAGCAGATGCTCCGATCGCGCATTCATCCCCATTGTGAACACCGGCGGATGCTCCAGGAACCAGAGCTCGTCGGGCGTCGACGGATTGCTCGCGTCGACGTGCCGCTGCATGGCGTGCCAGGTTGATTCGTACTCGGCGCGGCCGAGCCAGCGCAGGATCGGCGCCGGCGTGACAGCGGCGCTCACGGCACTCACGTGCGGGCGAGGCCGCCGCTGCCGAGACCCGCGTTATTGCCGGCGAGCGCGCGCTCTGCCCGGTAGCTCGAGCGAACCAGCGGCCCCGCGACGCATTCGAGAAAGCCGCGTTCGAGTGCGGCCTCGCGCAGTGCATCGAATTCGTCAGGCGTCACGTAGCGCTCCACGGGCAGGTGGTTCGACGTCGGGCGCAGGTACTGACCGAGCGTGAGCAGGTCGACGCCGACGCCGCGCAACTCGTCCATCGTTTCAAGCAGCTCCGATTCCGTTTCACCCAGACCCAGCATCAGGCTGGTCTTGGTCAGCACCGCGGGTCGATGACGCTTGGCGTGCTCGAGCACCGCGAGCGTCTGCTCGTAGCCGGCGCGGGGGTCGCGCACGGGATGCGTCAGCCGCCGGACCGTCTCGACGTTCTGCGCGAACACCTCGAGCCCGCTCGCGACCACGGTCTCGACGTCCCCGAGCACGCCCTGGAAATCCGGTGTGAGCGCCTCGACGGCGGTCTGCGGGCAGCGACGCTTGATCTCGCGCACGCAGGCCGCGAAATGCGCGGCGCCGCCGTCCGGCAGGTCGTCGCGGTTGACCGAGGTGAGCACCACGTAGCGCAGGCCCATGAGCTCGACCGTGCGGGCGGCGTTCGCCGGCTCCTCCGTGTCGAGCCAGCCGTGCGGATTGCCGGTGTCGACCGCGCAGAAGCGGCAGGCCCGGGTGCACACCTCGCCCATCAGCATCAGCGTGGCCGTGCCGGCGTTCCAGCATTCGCCAATGTTCGGGCACTTCGCTTCCTCGCAGACAGTCGCAAGACGGTGCTCGCGGACCGTGTGCCGCACCTCGTCGAATCGCACGCCCGCGGGCATCGGCGCACGCAGCCACGGTGGCTTGCGCGCAGCCGGCGCGGCGACGCCGATCGCGCCCGCCTTGATCCCGTCCTTGATCGCAACCACACCGTGCGCGGTGCGGTACTTCTGCCCGCTGCGCGCAGTCTCCGGCACGACCGGGATACCCTTGAACTCAGCCATTTCGTCCCGAAACGGAAGCCCGCGAAATCCGCCCCGAATTGTAGCGTTGGTTGAGGGCGTCCAGCCGCTCGGGGGTGCCAATGTCGTACCAGGCGCCGTCGTATTGCTCGGCCGAGACCCGGCCGTCGCGCGCCGCGGCGCGCAGCAAGGGCGCCAGGGGGAAGGTACCTTCCTGCCCGGCCAGGAGCTCGGGGCGATAGACACCCACGCCCGAGAACGTCAGCCGCTCGCCCCTGGTTTCGACCATGCGGCCGTCGGCGAGCACGAAATCGCCGTCGGGATGGTGATCGGGGTTCGGCACCAGAACCAGGTGCGCGAGGTCGCCCGCGGCGAGCCGCCCGCGCAGCGTCGCGTAGGGATAGTCCGTCCACACGTCGCCGTTGACCACCAGAAACGGACCAGAGCCGAGCAGCGGCAGTGCGCGCAGGATGCCGCCGCCCGTCTCGAGCGGCTCGGGACCTTCTTCGCTGTACTCGACGGCGACGCCAAACACCGCGCCGTCGCCAAGATGCGCGCGGATCTGCGCGCCAAGCCACGACAGGTTGATCACGATCGAGCGGAATCCGGCCGCGACGAGCGACGCCAGGTGATGCTCGATCAGCGCGCGGCCGCCGACGTCGAGCAGCGGCTTTGGCCGCGTCAGCGTGAGCGGACGCATCCGCTCTCCACGCCCGGCGGCGAGGATCATCGCCTTCACTTCGCCACCGCCGGGCGCCGCTCCGCAAGCCTGGGCAGCACACGCCGATCGAGCAGATGGACGAGTGCTGCGAGCTCCGCGTAGCGGGCGGCCGCCTCGCGCACGTAGCCGAGCGTGCGCGGGATGTCGTCGAGGTAGCCGGGCTTGCCGTCGCGGTACCAGAGGCGGCAGAAGATTCCGCTCGTCTTGAGATGCCTCTGTACGCACATCAGGTCGAACCAGCGCCCGAATAGCGAGTCTTCGCCG
>Ga0207675_100003061_pt1 | contig 16400 bp, 10 predicted proteins | sample KBSSwiS42_FD_184305 | JGI IMG/M metagenome (GOLD analysis project Ga0207675, IMG submission 184305) | Switchgrass rhizosphere microbial communities from Kellogg Biological Station, Michigan, USA - KBS Switchgrass S4-2 (SPAdes) (version 2) | ecosystem: Host-associated > Plants > Roots >... | reverse complement strand
GCGTCACGCCTCGGGATCACGCCCCAGATGCTGGACGACGCGCTCTACGACTCCTTCGGCCAGCGCCAGATCTCGACGATGTTCACCCAGCTCAACCAGTACCGCGTCGTGCTGGAGGTGGGGCCGGACTTCCAGAAGCACCCCGACAACCTGCAGGACGTCTACCTGCGCTCGACGGAAGGGGGCACCGTTCCCCTGGCCTCGTTCACGACCGTCCGCCTCCAGAACGCGCCGCTGGTCGTCAACCACCAGGGCCAGTTCCCGGTGGCGACGGTCTCCTTCAACCTCGCCCCCAACGCGTCGCTGGGAGACGCGGTGAGCGCGATCGACCGGGCCAAGGACGACCTGCAGATGCCGGCCAGCATCCAGGCGGAGTTCCAGGGCACGGCGCGCGCGTTCCAGGCCTCGCTCGCCAACCAGCCTCTCCTGATCCTGGCCGCGATCGTGACCGTCTACATCCTGCTCGGCATCCTGTACGAGAGCTACATCCACCCCGTCACGATCCTCTCCACGCTGCCGTCCGCGGGCGTGGGCGCGCTGCTCTCCCTGATGCTGTTCCGCATCGACTTCTCCGTCATCGCGCTCATCGGGATCATCCTGCTCATCGGCATCGTCGAGAAGAACGCGATCATGATGATCGACTTCGCGCTCGACGCGGAAAGAAAAGAGGGCAAGCCACCGGAGGAGGCGATCTACCAGGCGGCCCTCCTGCGCTTCCGGCCCATCCTGATGACGACGTTCGCGGCCCTCTTCGCGGGCGTGCCCCTCGCCCTCGGCACCGGGATCGGGTCCGAGCTGCGGCGTCCGCTGGGCATCGCGATCGTGGGCGGGCTGATCTTCAGCCAGATGCTCACGCTGTTCACGACCCCCGTGATCTACCTGGCCTTCGACCGGCTGGCCCGGCGGGTCACGAGGCGGGCGAAGGGATCGGCCGCGCCCGAGATGCGGCCGGTGGAGGAGGGATGAACCTCTCCACGCCGTTCATCCACCGGCCCATCGCCACGACGCTGCTCACCATCGCCATCGCGCTCGCGGGCGCGATCGCCTACGTCCTGCTCCCCGTCTCTCCCCTGCCCCAGGTCGAGTTCCCCACCATCAACGTGGGCGCGGGTCTGCCCGGGGCCAGCCCGGAGACGATGGCTTCCTCGGTGGCCACGCCTCTCGAACGCCAGTTCGGACGCATCGCGGGCGTGACGGAGATGACGTCCACCAGCGGCCTCGGCAACACGAACATCACGCTGCAGTTCGATCTCAACCGCAACATCGACGCCGCCGCCCGCGACGTGCAGGCCGCCATCAACGCCGCCCGCGGCCAGCTTCCCGCGAACCTGCCCAACAACCCGTCCTACCGCAAGGTCAACCCCGCGGACGCGCCGATCATGCTGCTCTCGCTCACCTCGGAGATCGTGGAGCGCGCGCGCATGTACGACATCGCGTCCTCGATCCTGCAGCAGCGCCTGGCCCAGCTCCCCGGGGTGGGCCAGGTGAACGTGGGCGGAGGCGCGCTGCCCGCCGTGCGCGTGGACGTGAACCCGATGGCGCTGAACAAGAACGGCCTCTCCATGGAGGACGTGCGCACGGCGCTGGCCGCGGCCAACGCGAACCGGCCCAAGGGATCGCTGCACGGGCCGGCCCAGACCTGGTCGATCACCACCAGCGACCAGCTCCTCAAGGCAGCGGACTACGTGCCCCTGGTCATCCAGTATCAGGACGGTGCCGCCCTGCGCCTGGGCGACGTGGCGCGCGTCACCGATTCCGTGGAGGACATCCGATCGGGCGGCCTCTCCAACGGCAAGCCCGCGATCATCATCATCATCTTCCGGCAGCCCGGGGCGAACATCATCGAGACGGTGGACGGCATCCGTGCGCTGCTCCCGCAGTTCCAGGCCTCCATCCCGCCCACGGTGAAGCTCTCCGTCGTCATCGACGCCACGCGCACCATCCGCGCCTCCGTGCGCGACGTGCAGATCACGCTGGGCATCTCGATCCTGCTCGTCATCCTCGTCGTCTTCGTGTTCCTGCGCAGCGTGCGCTCCACCCTGATCCCTTCCGTGGCCGTGCCCGTCTCCCTCATCGGGACCTTCGGCGTGATGTACCTCCTCGGCTACAGCCTGGACAACCTCTCGCTGATGGCCCTGACCGTGGCCACCGGCTTCGTGGTGGACGACGCGATCGTGGTGGTGGAGAACGTGACGCGGCACCTCGAGGAAGGGATGACGCCCTTCGACGCCGCCGTGAAGGGGGCGACGGAGATCGGCTTCACCGTCCTGTCCATCAGCATCTCCCTCATCGCGGTCTTCATCCCCATCCTGCTCATGGGCGGCATCGTGGGGCGCCTGTTCCGCGAGTTCGCGGTGACGCTGTCCGTGGCCATCGTGGTCTCGCTCCTCATCTCCCTCACCACCACGCCCATGATGTGCGCGCGGCTGCTCAAGCCCGCGCGCGAGGAAGGCCAGCACGGCCGGCTCTTCCAGGCCAGCGAGAAGGTGTTCACGGCCGTGCTCCACCGCTACGAGCGCACGCTGCACTGGGTGCTCGCCCATCAGCCGCTCACCCTGCTCGTGACCCTGGCCACCATGGTGGCGACGGTGTACCTGTACACGATCGTCCCCAAGGGGTTCTTCCCGCAGCAGGACACGGGACGCCTGAACGGCTCGATCCAGGCCGACCAGGACACGTCCTTCCAGGCCATGCAGAAGAAGCTCGCCGTCTTCATCAAGACGGTCATGGACGACCCGGCGGTGGAGAGCGCGACCGGGTTCCTGGGCGGCAGCGCGAACTCCGGCCGCATGTTCGTGGCCCTGAAGCCGCCGGGCGAGCGCGACGTCTCCGCGGACCAGGTGATCGCGCGCCTGCGCGGCAAGCTCTCGCACGTGCCGGGGGCGAACCTGTTCCTCTCTCCCGTGCAGGACGTACGCGTGGGCGGACGCATGGGCGGCGCGCAATACCAGTACACGCTGCAGGCGGACGACGCCAAGGAGCTCTTCACCTGGGCCCCGAAGATCCTGCGCTCGTTCCGGCAGGTCCACGAGCTGACCGACGTCAACAGCGACCAGCAGGACAAGGGCCTGCAAGCCTCGCTCGTCATCGACCGCGAGACGGCCTCGCGGCTCGGGGTCACGCCCCAGGCCATCGACGCGACGCTCTACGACGCGTTCGGCCAGCGGCCCGTCTCGACCATGTACACGTCGCTGAACCAGTACCACGTGATCCTCGAGGTCGCGCCCGAGTTCTGGCAGAACCCGACCGGACTGCGGTCGGTGTACGTGAAGGCCGCGGACGGCAAGCTGATCCCGCTCTCCGCCTTCACGCACTACGAGACCTCGACCGCGCCCCTGTCCGTCAACCACTCGGGCCAGTTCCCGTCCGTGACGATCTCGTTCAACCTGCCGCCGGGCGTCGCCCTCGGCGACGCGGTGGACGCGATCAAGGACGCGGAGACCGAGATGCGCCTGCCCGCGACGATCCGCGGCAGCTTCGCGGGCACCGCGCAGGCCTTCCAGGAATCACTGGCCAACGAGCCCATCCTCATCGCGGCCGCGCTCCTCACCGTCTACATCGTCCTGGGGATGCTGTACGAGAGCCTCATCCACCCGATCACGATCCTCTCCACGCTCCCCTCCGCGGGCGTGGGCGCGCTGCTCGCGCTGCTGATCACCAAGAACGACCTCTCCGTGATGTCCCTCATCGGGATCATCCTGCTCATCGGGATCGTCAAGAAGAACGCGATCCTGATGATCGACTTCGCGATCGAGGCGGAGCGGCGCGATGGCCTCGCCCCGGAAGACGCGATCTTCAAGGCCTGCCTGCTGCGCTTCCGTCCCATCACCATGACCACGATGGCCGCCCTCCTGGGAGGGCTGCCCCTCGCCATCGGGGCCGGTACCGGCGCCGAGCTGCGCCGGCCGCTGGGCATCGCGATCGTGGGCGGCCTCCTCTTCAGCCAGATGCTCACGCTGTTCACGACCCCGGTCGTCTACCTCTATCTCGACCGCTTCCGCCTGCGCTGGGAAAAGCTGCGGCGACGACCGCGGCACGCGGTGCCGACGGCGGGCGGCGCATGACGCGACGGCACGTCGTCCTTGCCTCCCTTACCGCCGCGTCCATGACCCTGCACGGGTGTGCCGTCGGTCCGAACTACAAGCGTCCGTCCGCCCCCACTCCCCCCGCCTTCAAGGAAGATGCGCCGCCCGGCCAGCGGCCCGAGGATTGGAAGCCCGCGGAGCCCCGCGACGCCGTGCCGCGCGGGCCGTGGTGGGAGCTCTTCGGCGATCCCGAGCTCGACACGCTCGAGGCGCAGGTGGACCTCGCCAACCAGGACGTCGCGCGGGCGGAGGCGAACTACCGCGTGGCGCGCGCACTGGCGCGCGGGGCCCGGGGCGAGCTCCTGCCCACCGTCACCGCGGGCGCGGGGGTCACGATCTCGCACAACGGCAACCGCAGCTCGAACGGCACCGTGATCGGCTCCGGCTCTTCCCGCACCACGAGCTACCAGGTGCCCATCGACCTCTCGTGGGAAGCGGACGTGTTCGGCCGCATCCGGCGGAACATCGAGGCGAACGTGGCCGAGGCCCAGGCCAGCGCGGCCGACCTCGAATCCGTCCGGCTCACGCTGCACGCGGAGCTGGCCACCGACTGGTTCCTCTTGAAGGGCCTGGACGCGGAACGGCGCCTCCTGGACGAAGCCATCGACTCCTTCACGCGCGCCCTCGAGCTCACCCGCGCCCGGCACGATCAGGGCCTCGTCTCCGGCGTGGACGTCGCGCAGGCGGAGACGCAGCTGGAGGCGGCGCGTGTCGACGCGACGGACCTCGGCATCGCGCGGGCGCAGCTCGAGCACGCCATCGCGGTGCTCGTGGGCAAGCCGCCGTCGGAGTTCGCCGTCCCGTTCTCGCCCCTCGACATTTCCGCGCCAGAGGTTCCGGCCATGCTGCCCGCGGAGCTCCTGGAGCGCCGCCCCGACATCGCGGCCGCGGAGCGCCGCGTGGCCTCCGCCAACGCGCAGGTGGGAGTGGCCACCGCCGCCTTCTTCCCGCGCCTGCTCCTGGCCGCCGGCGCCGGCTTGCAGACGACGAGCCTGGGCAGCCTCTTCTCCGCCCCCAGCCGGTTCTGGTCGCTCGGTCCGTCCCTGCTGCAGACCCTGTTCGACGGGGGACGGCGGAGGGCCGCCGCGGACCAGGCCCGCGCGTCCTACGACGCCGCCGTCGCCGCCTACCGGCAGAGCGCGCTCGGCGCGTTCCAGGAGGTGGAGGACGGCCTGGCCGCGCAGAGGATCCTGGGTACGGAGGCGGCGCAGCAAGGAGCGGCCACGGCGGCCGCGGACCGCCTGGTGACGATCTCACGCAGCCGCTACCGCGGCGGAATCACGTCCTATCTCGAGGTGTCGATCGCGGAAACGGTGGCTCTCAACAACCATCGCGCGGGCGTGCAGGTCCTCACGCGCCGGCTCACGAACGGAGTCGCGCTCGTGAAGGCCCTGGGCGGAGGCTGGGAGGCGGCCACGCTCCCTCCGCCGGACGCGGTGCTCGCGGGCGCGTCTTCCAATCGCTGAGCGCGAAGCCGGGCTTCTGGCGTAGGCTCCTCGCATGAAGCTTTGCCTCGCGCTGTCTCTCGCCGCGGTTCTCGCGGCGCCCGCCTTCGCGCAGTCCCCGTCTCCGTCTCCGTCCGTCGGGCCGCCCGAGATCGGTCCGGCGCGGGGGTCGCTCGTGATCGTGGGCGGCGGGCTGAAGAGCGATTCGATCCTCAAGCGGTTCCTCGACCTCGCCGGCGGCCCCGAGGCCAACGTGGTGATCATTCCCACCGCGGGCGAGAGCGACGACCTCGCCGACTACGCGGGCGACGTCCGCGATCTCGCCGACGCGGGGGCGCGCCACGCCAAGGTGATCCACACGCGCGATCGCAAGGTCGCCGATTCCGAGGCCTTCATCGCTCCCCTGCGCGAGGCGCGCGGGGTCTGGTTCCCGGGCGGCCGCCATTGGCGGCTCGCCGATGCCTACCTCGGCACGCGCACCCAGGCCGCCCTCCGCGACGTGCTGGCCCGCGGCGGCGTGATCGGCGGTACTTCCGCCGGCGCGACCATCCTGGGCTCGTTCATGGTGCGCGGCGACACGAAGGGCAACACGATCATGGTCGGCGACCACGTCGAGGGGTTCGGCTTCCTGAAGAACGTGACCATCGACCAGCACCTCCTGCGGCGCAACCGCCAGTTCGACCTCGTCCCCGTGATCGCGAGCCATCCCGAGCTCCTCGGGATCGGCCTCGACGAGGACACCGCGATCGTGGTGCGCGGCGACCGCTTCGAGGTGATGGGGACGGGGTACGTCGCGATCTACGACCGCACGCGAAGGATCGATACCGGCGGACAGTTCTACCTGCTCGCCCCCGGCGATCGCTACGACCTGAAGACCCGGGAGGCGGAGCGCCCTCAGCCGCGCGGCGTGCCCATGGAGCGCGTGGTCAAGGAGCCGTGGAAGCAGTGACCGTCTAGCCTTCCAGGCGGTACCCCATGCCGTGGACGGTCGTGATGAGCTGCGGGTTGCGCGGATCGTCTTCCAGCTTCCGCCGCAGCCAGGCCACGTGTACGTCGACCGTGCGCGTGGAGACGTCCGCGTCGTAGCCCCAGACGTGCTGGAGGAGCTCGGACCGCGACAAGGTGGCGCCGCGATGGTCCACGAAGTAGCGGAGCAGGTGGAACTCGCGCGGGGAGAGGTCGACGGGCCGGCCGCCCTTGCGCACCTCGGCGGCCCGGACGTCGATGGTCACGTCGCGCACGGACACGGGCGCGCGCGGCGGCGGCGCCGGGCCCGCCGACGAGGGCCGGAGGCGCGCCTCGATGCGCGCGAGCAGCTCCGCGTTGTCGAAGGGCTTGGTCACGTAGTCGTCCGCCCCGAGCTTGAGCCCGCGCACCTTGTCCGACACCTGGCCACGCGCGGTGAGCATCAGGACGGGCGTGCCCACGCCGCGCGCCCGCAGCTCGCGCAGGACGTCGAACCCGTTGCGGCGGGGCAGCATCGCGTCCAGAAGCACGAGGTCGAACGCCTCCGCCGAGGCGCGGAGCAGTCCCGCCTCCCCGTCGCGCGCGACCGCGACATCGTAGCCGTCCGCCTGCAGTCGATCGGTGAGAGCGAGCACCACACCCGGCTCGTCCTCGACGAGAAGAAGCCGCGGCTTCACCCGAGCTCCTCGCGCGCGGGCACGGACGCCGCCGCGCCGTCCCCGGCCGCGGCCGCGGGGACGCGCAACACGAACGCGAGGCCTCGGGGGAGCGGGCGCACCTCGACGGTGCCGCCGTGCGCCTCCGCGATCCGCCGGACGAGGGAGAGGCCGATGCCGCTGCCCGGCGCCTGCGACTCCGCGGCGCGGCGGCCGCGGAAGAAGGGCTCGAACACGTGGCGGGCCTCGTCCGCGTTCAGGCCGGGACCCCGGTCCTCGACCACGATCTCGGCCATCGGTCCCGCGCGGTGCGCAGTGACCTTGGCGTAGCGTCCCTCCGCAGCGTATTTCCGCAGGTTCACGAGGAGGTTGCGCAGGGCCGCGGCCAGGGTGGCCTCGTCCCCGGCCGCGTGCAGTCCCGCCTCGATCTCGACCTCGGTCTCGATCCCCTCCGCTTCCAGCCCCGCGTCCGCGACGGCCGCGCGCACGAGCCGCTCCAACTCGACCGGCTGGCGCCGGCTGGCGCCCGCGGCGTCCGCGCCCGCGAAGGCCAGGACCTGCTCGACCATGTCCGTGAGCCGGCGTCCTTCCTCGCGCAGGACGGCGCCGTATTCGCGCACGCGCGCGGGCTCGACCACGAGGCCGTCGCGCAGGTTCTCCGCGGCGGAGCGGATGACGGTCAGGGGCGTGCGCAGCTCGTGGCTGACCGCGGCCACGAACTCGAGCTGGCGGCCGGCCAGGCGCCGCTCCCGCCGCGCGGAGACGATCACGAGGGCCGCGCTGCCCCCGAGAAGGAGGAGGACCACCCCCGCCACCGCCGCGCTGCGCCGCTGGGTGGCGGCCACGGCCGCGTCCACGGAGCCCGCGCGATGGGAGAAGGCGATCGTCCAGGGCGCGTGCACGTCCGTGCCGTCCGCCCCCGTGATGCGCAGGGCGAACATCTTCCGGAACGTGCCGTGTACCGGCTCCGTCGTCGCCCCACCGCCCGGACGATCGGGCGCGAGGTTCGACAGGATCGCGCTGTCGATGTCGTCGAAGCGCACGCTGAACGCGCCCGCCGTCGCATCCGGGCTCGCGTCCGGCGCGGGGGCGGCGGGATCGCTGCGCCAGACCACGGGGCGCGCGACCCCGCCGGTGGCGGGCGCGGTGATGGTGACGTGGTATTCGAGCCCGTCTTCGCCGGACGCATGCTTGCGCGCGAGGTCGGGCAGGATCCGTTGCTCGAGCGCCCGGCGGTCGAGCCGGATGACGGACCACGTCATGGGCTCGAGGTCGTTGCGGAACACGAACACGTGGTCGACCCGATCCCCGGGCTTGGGCGGATCCGTGAGGGGTGCGCGTTGGGGCGACGGCACCAGGATCGCGGGCACGCTCACGTCCGTCGAGCCCAGACCGGCCAGAGGGCCCGGACCGTTCGGCGTTCGACGAGCCCCGAGGCGGCCCAGCAGCGCCGTCATCTCGGCGGGCACGGCGCTCTCGAGGAAGCGGCCCGCGCTCGGATCGAACCGGCGCACGCGCGGCGCGCCGGTGTCGGGCCGGGCCTCCACCAGCCAGACGTCGGCGACGAGGTCGGGATATGCCGCCTTCGCCTTCCAGGCCGCGAACGCGCGCGCGTAGGCCGCGTCGTCGCCGCGTTCGACGGCGGCGGCGTCCACGCCGAGCATGAGGAACGCGCGCGTCAGCTCGCGGTCCATGTCGCGCGCGAACGCCTCCGCGCGCCCGGCCGCGCTCGCCCGCATGCGCGTTCTCTCCGCCGCGCTCACCGCGTCGAGCCAGCGGTGCTGCAGCAGGGCGAGCCCGATCAGGAGCGCCCCGATCAGCACGGCGAGCAGCGGCAAGGGATCGCGAAGGAAGCGGCGCATGACCATCTGGGCCGCCAGTGTAGCAACCGGGCCTCCCCGCGCATCCCTCGGGGCCGGGACTTTAACAACCTCTTGACAACACCTTTACCGGCCCTTCACCACGCGCGGCCGGCCCTGCCGATATTGGGGGCGCACGAAGGAGGTGCCATGTCCTCGACCGTCCGCGTCTTCGCCGCGTCCGTCTCGATCTTGTCCTTCTCCGGACCGCTGTTCGCGGCCGACCCGGCCGCCACCGACGCGCCCGCCCGCGCCCAGCGCGTGCTTGCCGCGGCGCGCGAGGCCCTGGGCGGCGAGGCAGCGCTCGCCGGCGTCCATTCCCTTTCCCTCGAGGGCCAGCTCCGGCGGCGCGCGCCGGGCGACGAAGGCGAGACGGAGACGTCGGGCGACGTGCGCGTCGACGCCCTGCTCCCCGACCGCTACCTCCGCGTGGACACCGTCTCGCCCATGCCGGGCATGCCCGGCATTCCGCTGGCCACCGGGCTCGACGGCGACGAGGTCTGGTCGGGCGCGCTCCCCGTGGCCTCGGGCATGAACGTGGTCATCCGCACCGCGCCTCCGGGAGACGCGGGCGCACAGGCGCGGCAGAAGGACCGGATCCTGCGCGAGGCCGCGCTCTTCCTCGTCGCGCTCGCCGCCCGCGCGCCCGGAGTGGAATACACCTGGGCCGGCGAGGCCGAGGCCCCCGAGGGCCGCGCGGACGTCCTGCACGTGACCGGGCGCGGGGGGCTCGACGCGCGGTTGTTCGTGGACCAGAAGACGCATCGTCCGCTGATGCTCACGTTCCTCGACTCCCCGCCGCGCATGATGGTCCGCCGCCAGATGGGTCCGGGGGGAGGACACGGCGGCCCGGGCGGCGCCGCGGTCCCGGAGGCCCTGCCCACGCCGCCGCCCCCCGTCGAAGCCACGCTCTTCCTTTCCGACTGGAAGCGCGTCGGCGGGGTCCTGCTCCCCCATACCCTCAACAAGACGCTGGAGGGCAAGCCGTACGAGGAGATCGTGGTCTCCCGCTACACGGTCAACGATCCCAAGCTCACCGCGGACAAGTTCCGCAAGAAGGTCTGACGCGTGGAGCTCCTCGCGCTGCTGGCCGCGGCCGCGCTGCGCGTCCGCGTCCTCGACCCCAGCGGTGCCGCCGTGCCGAAGGCGGCGGTGACTCTCCAGTGCCCGGACGCGCGGCCCCGCCTGGCCGTGACCAGCACCTCCGGCGAAGTGGCTTTCCCCGTTGCGGACGCGGCGTCCTGCGCACTCCGAGTGGACGCGCGCGGCTTCGAGCCTTTCGCGGAGTCCTCGGCCGCCGCCGACGCCGGCGGACTCATCGCCGTGCGCCTCGCCCTCGCCCGCCGCGAAGAGAAGGTCACGGTGGGCGAGGACACGCGTGAGTCGCTGGCCCGCGAGCGATCGTTCTCGCAGATCCTGACCCCGGAGGAAATCGCTTCGCTGCCCGACGACCCGGAGGAGATGGAGGACGAGCTCAAACGGCGCGCGGGGCCGGGAGCGGTGCTGCGCGTCAACGGGTTCAGCGGCGGCCGCCTGCCTCCCAAGAGCCAGATCCGCCAGATCCGCATCCAGACCAACCGCTACGCCGCCGAATACCACGAGGGCGGCCATCCCGGGATCGACATCGTGACCAAGCCGGGCCTGGGCTCGTGGCGCACCGCGGTGGGGGGCTCTCTCCGCGCCGACGACTGGTCCGCGCCCCCTCCCCTCGCATCCGCGGACGGCGATCAAAGCGCGCACCGCCTGTCGTTCACGCTCGACGGTCCACTGCGCAAGGACAGGACGTCTCTTTCCCTGCAGATCCAGTCGCGGGACGCCGCGGACGCGGCCGCCGTCACCGCACTCACCCCGACCGCTCCGGCGACGGTGCGCCTCACCCAGCAGAAGCTCGACTTGCAAGGGCGCATCGAGCACGCGTGGGGCAAGACGCAGACGGCACGGGCCGAGGTCCAGCGCAACACGTTCGATCGCGACGGCGTGGGCACGGGCGGCCTCGTCCTCCCCGAGCGCGGGTACGCGGACGATCGCACCGAGGACCTCCTGCGCTTGTCGAACCAGGGAGTTGCCTTCGGGGCGTGGGCCACGGACACGCGGCTGCAGCTCCGTCGCGAAGGCGTGACCTGGACGCCGGTACTCCGCGAGACGGCCCTCGACGTGCTGGGCGCGTTCTCCTCGGGCGGGGCCACGCTGACGGGCTCGCGGCGGACGTCGAGCCTCGAGCTGGGACAGGACTTCTCGCGCGCCCTGGGCCGCCACGCCCTGCGCACCGGCCTCCTCTACGAGGGCGCCTTCCTGCGCACGGACGAGCGCCGCAACGTCGAGGGCACGTACACCTTCGCCAGCCAGGCGGACTGGGATGCACGGCGGCCGCTCCTGTTCACTCAAAGGCGCGGCGATCCGCGAGTCTCCGTCGACCTTCACCGGCTCGGCCTGTACGCGCAGGACGATTGGCGGCCCACGGACGCCGTCGCCGTCAACGGCGGAGTCCGCTACGAAGCGCAGTCGTTCGTCGACGGGACGGCGAACTTCGCGCCGCGCCTGGGCCTGACGTGGGCGGTGCGCAAGGCCTGGACCGTGCGGGCGGGAGCGGGGCGGTTCTTCGACTGGCTGGAGCCGGAGGTGGTCGCGCAGGTCCGCAGCGGCGACGGCACGCGCACGCGCGACGTCTCGATCGACGCGCCGGCCTGGCCGGATCCGCTGGCGTCCGGTACGGCCACCGAGGCCACGACCCGTCGCTGGGCCCTGGCCTCGGCCCTCGTGCTGCCGCCGGTGACCCGACTCTCGCTCGGCCTGGAGCGGTCATTCGGACCCGTGCGCATGAACACGGAGTACGCCTACGAGCGCGGCGCTTCGCTCTTCCGCGCGCGCAACCTCATCCAGGAGGGCGCCCGCGTGTTCGAGGTCCGGGCCGAAGGGCGCTCACGCGCCCACACCCTCCGCACCGACGCCATGCTGGGTGCGCCGGGCCGCCGTGCGGGCGGGATGGTCGGCTACATGTTCCGCTCCGGGCACAACGACACCGACGGGCCGCTCGCCCTGCCCGCGGACGATGCGGACCTCGCTGCGGAGTGGGGACCGGCCGCGGACGACGTGCGGCACCGCATCTTTGGATTCGGCCATTGCCGCGTGGCCGGACGGCTCCGCGTCTCCGGCCAGGTCTTCGCCCAGTCCGGCGTGCCCTGGGACGCGATCACGGGACGCGACGACAACGGGGATACGGTGGCAAGCGATCGACCCGCCGGCGGAACACGGAACGATCATCGCGGGGACTGGACGGTCGATGCGGGCCTGCGCCTCGCCTGGGACTTCGGCTTCGGCGGGCTGCGCACGAGCGGTCCGCGCGGGCCGCAGATGATCGCCGTCCGCCTCGGCGATGGCGAAGGCCCGCCGGACATCGGGGGTGGGCCCGACGATCAGCGCTACGGCGTCCAGATCTATGCCCTGGCCAGCAACGTCCTGAACCGCCTCAACCCGACGCGCTACGGCAACGTCGTGGGCTCGCCCCTGTTCGCGCAGCCCGTGGAAGCGGTACCAGGCCGCCGTGTGGAAATCGGCACGCGCTTCCGGTTCTGATCGCGGGGGTCGCTGATCGTCGCGCCGCCGCGAGTTAGACTCGCGCCCGTGCCCACGACCCGTCTCGCCGCCCTTCTGATCCTCCTGGCGCCGATCGCCGCCGCCGCCGCTCCGCCCACCAAAGCCGCGCCGCACACGAAGGTGGCGCTGACGTTCGACGACCTTCCCGTCCATGGTCCCCTGCCGCCGGGTGTCACCCGCTCGGACGTCGCGCGCAGCATCGTGGCCACGCTGAAGGCCGCGCATGCGCCCGCCACCTACGGCTTCATCAACGCGAAGGGAATCCGGGACTTCCCGGAGACGGCGGAGTTCCTGGACATCTGGCGCGCGGGCGGCCATCCGCTCGGCAACCACACGTTCTCGCACATGGACCTCCACACGAACACGGTCGAGGCCTTCGAGCAGGACGCGCTCGCCAACGAACCGACCCTGAAGGCGACCATGGGCAGCGGCGACTGGCACTGGTTCCGGTATCCGTACCTGCGCGAGGGCGAGACGATCGAGAAGCGGCACGCCATCGCGGCCTTCCTGGGCGAGCAGGGATACCGCGTGGCCGAGGTGACGCTGAGCTTCGACGACTACGCGTACAACGATCCCTACGTGCGCTGCCTCGCCGCCAAGGACTCCGCCGGCCTCGATTGGCTCAAGGAGAGCTACGCGAGCCGCGCCGCCGCCGAGCTCACGCGCGGACGCGAGGAGGCGCGGCGCCTGTACGGGCACGACATCGGCCACGTGATGCTGCTGCACGTGGGCGCGTTCCAGATGGTCATGCTGCCGAAGCTCATGGCGCTGCTGCGCGACGGCGGGTTCGATCTCGTCACGCTGCCGGAAGCGCAGGCGGACCCGGCATACACGGCGTCCGAGTCGGACGTGGCGACGAAAGGCGGTTCGACGCTCCTGGACCGGACCCGCGCCGCCCGCGGCCTGACTCCCCCGCCCGGCGACGACACGTTCGCGAAGCTAGGCGCACTCTGTAAATAGGGTCGGGCGACTCCGTCCACCTACCGTGAGGGGAATGCCCCGAGTTGTATGAGCAAACCAACGGCGTCCGTATAGCTCCATCGCCGAACGCACCTGCCATCCCGGAACTCCAGGATCGTGATGCCCGGCATCTTGATCTGCCTGCCCGTGGCCGCGATGCCTTGGAAGGCACCGCAGTGCTCACCCTGAAGGAGGAACCGACAGGCGACTTTTTCGCCGGATGCGAAGACGTCCTCCAATACGAGGCGGGATCCGGGAAACGCAGCCCAGAACGCCTGGTAGTAATGGCGAATGCCCGACAGGCCAGGCTCGACTCCTGCGTAGCCGTGGAGCACAGCCTCGGGATCGTAGAGGCGAAGATAGCCCTCGAGGTTGCCGGCATTCCAATGCGCTCCAGCAGCATGAAGCGCGGCCACGTTACTGTCGCTCGGCATCAGCCGCTCCTTCGTCAGCCGGCATCGTGCTCCGTCGGATCGATTCGAGCTGACGGAAGTGGTTGATGTCATGCCCTGCGTAGTACGTGGCGATGTCACGCAAGGACTCCGTCCCGCGCTCGGCATGAACGCCAGACATCTCCCATTCGGCCGGCCCCAACGAACGCAGCAGAGCCAGATTCGCGCGCCTCAGGACCCGGAACAACTCCAAAGACTCCCCGACGTCGGTCGCGTTGTATCTTCCTGTGCGAGCCCAGACATCCTGGTTGAAAGCCTGAATGGGCGTGCCGGGCGCCGACAGAATCAGACGAATCCGGTACGCTCCCACCAGCTCGTCGTCGGCCAAATGGGCCACGATTTCTCGAGCAGACCACTTTCCGGACGCCGGACACCAGTCGAGATCACTTGGGGACATGCCCATGACCAGCGACGCCAGCTTGTCCGGCGCAGCGGCCTGGAGAGCCAACGGGTCCGCACCCGTTTGATAGCTCAACACTCTCGCCTTGTACTCCGCTTGGGTTTCCCCAACCCCATCTACCACCCGAGGCTCCCCATTCCCGTGTCGGCCCTCTACGTACGCCGAACACCAAGATCAGCAGCGACGAGATGTGCAGCGAGACGCGCGTTCGGCCAGCGGTTGTGGACTCGATCCCGCCCCTACTCGTACGCCTCGACCGATGGGCACGAGCACATCAGGTTCCGGTCGCCGTACGTGTTGTCGATCCGCGCGACGAACGGCCAGAACTTGTGGCCGCGGACCCAGGGCGCCGGGAACGCCGCCTGCTCGCGCTTGTAGGGATGTGTCCACTCGTCCGCGGTGACTTCGCGCGCCGTGTGGGGCGCGTTCTTGAGGGCGTTGTCGCGCCGGTCGGCCCGGCCTTCCTCGATGGCGCGGATCTCCTCGCGGATCGCGATCATCGCGTCGCAGAAGCGGTCCAGCTCCGCCTTGGGCTCGCTCTCCGTGGGCTCGATCATGAGCGTGCCCGCCACCGGGAAGGACATCGTGGGCGCGTGGAACCCGTAGTCGATCAGGCGCTTCGCGATGTCTTCCGCCTCGACGTCCGCCGTCTTCTTGAACGGCCGCACGTCCACGATGAACTCGTGCGCGACTCGGCCATTCCGGCCCGTGAAGACGACCGGGTAGTGTCCCTCGAGACGCTTCATCATGTAGTTCGCGTTCAGGATCGCGACCTCGCTGGCGCGCCGCAGGCCTTCCGCTCCCATGAGCGCGATGTAGACCCAGGGGATGACGAGGATGGCGGGGCTGCCGTACGGCGCCGCCGAAACCGCGCCCACCGACTGCGCCCCGCCCATCCGGGTCACGGGATGGCCGGGCAGGAAGGGAACGAGGTGGGACGCCACGCCGATCGGCCCCATCCCCGGCCCGCCCCCGCCATGCGGGATGCAGAAGGTCTTGTGCAGGTTCAGGTGGCACACGTCGGCCCCGATGTCCTTGGGCCGCGTGAGGCCGACCTGCGCGTTCATGTTGGCCCCGTCCATGTAGACCTGCCCGCCGTGCTCGTGCACGACCTCGCAGACCTCGCGGATCGTCTCCTCGAACACGCCGTACGTGGACGGATACGTCACCATCAGCGCGCCCAGGCGCTCGCGATGCTCCTCCGCCTTCCGGCGCAGGTCGGCCACGTCGATGTTGCCCTTCTCGTCGCAGGCGACCACGACCACCTTGAACCCGGCGGTGACGGCGGAGGCGGGATTGGTGCCGTGCGCGCTCACCGGGATGAGGCACACGTCGCGTCCCGTGTCCCCGCGCGAGTGGTGATACGCGCGGATGACGAGGAGGCCCGCGTATTCGCCTTGCGAGCCCGCGTTGGGCTGGAGGGACATGGCGGCGAAGCCCGTGATCTCGGCCAGCCAGGCGCCCAGCTGCGTGAACAGCTCCGAGTAGCCCTTGGCCTGGTCCGGGGGCGCGAAAGGATGGAGCTCCGCGAACTCGCCCCAGGTGACGGGCAGCATCTCCGAGGTCGCGTTGAGCTTCATCGTGCACGAGCCGAGCGGGATCATCGACGTCGTGAGCGAGAGGTCGCGTGCCTGCAGGCGATGGATGTAGCGGAGCATCTCGTGCTCGGAGTGGTGCCGGTTGAAGACCTCGTGCCGGAGGTAGGGACTCGTGCGCGCGAGGGGCGCTGGATAGGCCGCGTCCACGCCCTCGCCGAGGTCCTCGACCGTGAAGTCGACGGCGCGGCCGAGGGCAAAGGCGTCCCACAGACCCCACAGGTCCTTCTCCAGCGTGGTCTCGTCGAGGCTGACTCCCACCGACCCGTCGCCGTAGTCGCGAAGGTTGATCCGCCGTACGCGCGCCTCCCGGAGGATGTCGGCCGCGCGCGCGCCGGCGCGGACGCGCAGGGTGTCGAAGAACGGAGCAGACCCGGGATCGAGGCCG
>Ga0207675_100003060_pt1 | contig 16403 bp, 15 predicted proteins | sample KBSSwiS42_FD_184305 | JGI IMG/M metagenome (GOLD analysis project Ga0207675, IMG submission 184305) | Switchgrass rhizosphere microbial communities from Kellogg Biological Station, Michigan, USA - KBS Switchgrass S4-2 (SPAdes) (version 2) | ecosystem: Host-associated > Plants > Roots >... | reverse complement strand
AACATGAGGCTGTCGTTCACGCGCTCGCGGTTCGCTCGAACGTCGACGAGAGGCAAGGTCGGATCGAATGCGGTGACCGCGCGCCGCAAGTCGGGAATCAACGCCGCGGCCTCGCGGCGCGAGCGCACGACAACGTACATACCTCGCGAAGTCTCGAGCCACGCCGGTAGATACAGCGCGGGCGACTCGGGGACGGCGAGATCGAAATAACGGACGTCGTTCGCGACGCCGACGATCTCGAACCAGCGGCGATTGGTCTCCGGCCCGATCGCGACACGCGCGCCGATTGCGCGCCCGTCCGCGAAGTAGTCGCGCGCGAAGGCGGCATTCACGACGGCGACCGCACGGCCGGCCGCGCGGTCAGCGGTCTCGAACGCGCGGCCTTCGACGATGCCGACTCCCATGGCGCCGAAGTAACCCTCGTTCGCGCGCGTCAACCAGGAATGCGCACGGCCGTCGTCGCGCGTGGTGGGGTGGCCCTCGATGAGCACGAACGTGTCGTTGTTCGAGCTGCCGAGCGGCACGGTGCTGGCGAGGCCCGCTTGCTCGACGCCCGGAATCTGCTGGAGTTGTGCGGCCAGCCGGTCGTACGCGGCAACCAGCGCAGCGTTGTCGGAATACCGTGTCGGAGGCAGTGCGATCATGCCGGCGACGACGCCGTCGGCGCCGAAGCCGACGTCTACGGCCGAGAGTCGCTGGTAGCTCTGCGTCAGCAGAATGCCCGTGATCGCGACGGCGAGCGCGACGGCGAAGTTGGAGACGACGAGCGCCGCCGTGACGCGCCGGCCCGTGCGGCCTGCGACTAGCCATGCGCCGCCGGACGTTCCCGTGCGGTGCCCGATCGAGCGCGTCAACGCGACGTACGCGATGCCTGCCATGGCGCTCGCGGCGATCAGCGCGGCGCTGCTGGCCACGATGAACGCCCGCGCGCCGACTCGGACGTCCCACGCGTCGCCAAATCCCGCGGGCAAGGCACGCGTCAACGCGTGGATGCTGGCGAGCGTCAGCACGATGCCGACGGCTGCGCCGATTGCAGTCATCAGCGCATTCTCGATCCACAGCAGACTGAACTGCCGCCAACGACTCGCGCCGAGGGCGGCGCGAACCTCGAATTCCGTGGCGCGAGTCAGCACCCGCGCCACCATGAGACTCGCGAGATTCGCGATCGCGATGACGAGCACGAAGAGCGCGGCCGCCTGTAGCACCGCGAGCTGAGCGCGAACGCCGCGGTTCAAGGCTTCTTGCAGCGGCTCGACGAAGAAGTTCTCGCCTCGATAAACGGCCGGATACTGCGCGCGCAGTGATGCCGCGAGCGTGTCGAGCTCGGCTTGCGCCTGCTCGAGGGTGGTGCCGTCGGCGAGCCGGCCGAACTGGCGAAGGTAGGCAGCGCCGCGGTCGTTGCCCGCGCTGCGCAGCGGCGTGAAGATCTCGGCAGTTGGGTTGAACGGAAACCGAAACGACGAAGGTAGCACTCCGACGACGGTGCAGGCTTCGCCCGTCAGCGCGACCTCGCGGCCGACCACGCCCAAGTCGCCGGCGAAGTGACGGCGCAAGAAGCTTTCGCGGATCACTACGACGCACGGCCCGCCGACCGCTGCTTCCGTTTCCGTGAAGAGTCGCCCGGCGACCGGTTGCACGCCGAGAAGGCCGAGTCCATTCCACGTCAGGCGTGCTCCGGAGATTTGTTCGGCGCCGTCCTGTCCTCCGAAGCTCGGCGCCCAGCCGGTGAACACGGCCAAGTCTTCGAGCGTGGTCGCCTCGGCGCGCAGGTCGCGATGCGTGTCGAGGTTCGTCCACTCGCGCAGCGGGTCCTGGATCCCGACTTCATCGGCGATCTCGGTAATGTCCGTCCACACGGCGACCAACCGGTCCGGATCCGAGTACGGCAGCGACCGCAGCACTGCCGCATCGAGCAGCGCGAACACCGCCGTTGTGCCCGCGATCGCGAGGGCGACCGTGAGCATCGATGCAGCCGTGGTGAGCGGAGCGCGGCGAAGGCTGCGGAGCGCGTACCAGATGGTCGACACTCTGTTCTCCGAACGACGTCTGCTACGTCAGCAGCCAGCCGCCGTCGATGACGAGGTTGATGCCGTTGACGCCGCGGTTCGTGAAAAGGAAGTCGACGGCGCCGACGACGTCTTCCGTCGTCGCGAGGCGGCCGCCCGGCGTGCGCTTCTCGATGTTCGTGATCGCTTCTTTCTTGTCGGACCACGCCGGCGTATCCGAGATGATGCCGGGATGGATTGCGTTGAACCGGACCGGCGCGAGCTCGACGGCGAGTGTCCTGATCAAGCTGCTGACGGCGCCGTTGACGGTCGTGATCGAGGTCGAGCCGGGATACGGGCGCTCGCTCGCGAGGCCGCCGAACAGCACGGCCGACGCGCCCGCGCCCATGCGCGGGAACAGCGTGTGCGCGACCTCGGTGTAGCCGATCAGCTTCAGCGTGACGATCTTGCGCGCGCGCTGGACGTTATAGTCGCGCGCGCTGTTGTAGTCGCGGTCGACGGCGACGAGCGCGAGATGGTCGACGTGGCCCAAGCTCGCGAGCTTCTCTTCGATCGCCTCGGGCTCCGAGATGTCGACGGCGATACCGCGGGTCTTGCCGCCGATTTCCTTCGCGACGCCGTTGGTGCGCTCCTCGTCGCGGCCGGTGATCACGACTTCGCAGCCTTTGTCGGCGTAAAACTGCGCGATCGCATGCCCGATGCCGCCGGTGCCGCCGATCACGACGACGCTCTTGCTCGGCCCTGTTTTGCTCATGACGCGGCCCCTTGGCGTTTCATCTGCTCGGCAACGTACTCCCAATCGCGCGACCAGCGATAGGAGTTTCGCGCCGGCGGTTGCGGCGACTGCGTCTCGAGCCAGCGCACCGTCGTGTTGCTGCGGTTGTAGAACGCGTGCGTGCAGCCGACGCCGGCCCAGAGGAAGTCGCCGGGCTTCATGAGGTACTTCTCGTCGTCGGCCCAGGCTTCGACCTCGCCGTGCATGACGTAGTACGCCTCCTCGAGTGGATGATCGTGCGGATGCGCGTTGGCGTTCGGCTCGTACTCCACCATGAACATCGTATGCAGCGCTGCGTCGAGGCGCTGGTCGACGAGCATCTTCAGCGAGATGCCGCTATAGACGAGGAGCGCGGTCGCCATGCTCGCCGACACTTTGGCGGCGTCCTTCTTGAGCCCCGTGCGAACGGAGTCGACGTTGATGTCGTCCTCACCCATTTTGAACAGGTGCCGCGACGAGACGTCGCGGATGTCGAAGTCCTCGACGGAGACCGACGGCGGCGGTCCCACGAAGTAGGTGCCCTCGGCGAAGTTCTCGCCCTTCGGGCACGGCGCATTCATGTCGATCCAGCGCGCGGTGCCGGTCGTCGGCCCGAGCCACGCGTGCTTCATCCCGACCGGGATCAAGCCGCACGCGCCCGGCGACAGGCGGTAGCCGCGCCCGTCGAGGATCAGCGTCGGGTTGCCCGCGAGGACGAAGAAGCTCTTTTCGAATGAATGCATCGCCGAGTCGACCTTGCCGCCCGCGTCGAGCTCGGTGAAGCCCCAGCCCGTGTGAACGGCGCCGACGGATCGGTCCGACAACGCGAATCGCCGGTAGCCCGTCGAGTTTCGCGGGAATGCGGGGCGAGGTTTGACGTCGGCGGCGCGGACGAAGTGATGCAACATGTCGATCTCCAAATGGTCGCCCCAATCCCTGGACGGTCACGCGCGATACTCTAATACGGTACGATCGCGGTCAAACGAATGGGGGAGCGCATGAAACTCGACGGGGCTTGGCTTGCCGTACTGAGCTGTTCGGTCTTGGGCTCGTTCGCGGCTCACGCGCAGCCGGGTCCGCTCTGGCAGTCGACGACCTACAAAGGACAAGAGATCGGCAAGCTGACCGGCGACGTCTACTACGCGCGCACCGACGACTACGTCTCCGCGTTCATGGTGACTCGCGACGGCATCGTGCTCGTCGAGCCGGTCGGCCCCGAGCACGCCAAGTGGCTCAAGGGCGAGCTCGATCGGCGCTTCGGTGTGCCCGTGAAGTACGTCATCTACAGTCACTCGCATGGCGACCATGCGTCGGGTGCCGCCGTGTTCGCCGACACGGCGCGCATCATCGGCCACGAAGCGTTGCTCGGCCTCATCGCGCTGCCGGCGGCTTCGACGCCGCTGCCGCAAAACCTGCGCGCTTTGGATGTGAACGGCAACGGCCGAATCGAGCGCGGTGAAGCGCAAGCGCCGGTCGCGGCGTCGTTCGACTTTTACGACTCCGACGGCGACGGCTCGCTCTCCGGCGCCGAAGCGACGCGCGGGCCGTTGAAGCTCGTCGCGCCGCCCGATCTCACCTACACGTCGCAGGTGAACATCACGCTCGGCGGCAAGCGCGTCGAGGTCATTCCGATTCCGACGGATCACGCGCCCGACAACACCGTCGTGCGTTTCGTCGACGGCAGCAACGTTTTGTTCGCGTCGGACTGGATCACCAACGGGCGCGTGCCGTTCGGTCCGAACGTAACGATGCCGAGCGAGCTCGAAAAAATCCGCAAGGTCGAAGCGCTCGACTTCGAGCACTTCATCTGCAGCCACGGCCGCCTCGGCACCAAGGCCGATGTCTCGGCCAACTTGCGTTATCGGGAAGCCGTCGCCGCTGCCGTGCGTGATGCGATTGCCGCGGGCAAGACGCTCGAGCAGACGCGCGACTCGGTGCTCATGAGCGACTACAAGGATTGGGAGTTCTACGAGCAACAGCGGCCGCAGAACGTCGCGGGCGCCTACCGCTTGCTGAGCGCGAGCCGTTAACGGCGCGGCCCTCAGGGCTCGGATTGACACCCTCGGCGGGCACCCTATACCGTCATCGGATCGATCTTAGGAACGGAGTCTCGATATGCGAATGTCGAGAATCTTAGCGGCGTCAGTCGCCGCGATCGGGGCGCAAGCCCTGCCGGTCCCGGAAGCTGCCGCTCAGGTTCCGGGGCTGTACTCGCTGCCGAGCAGCGATTTCATCTGGACCTGGGGCGATACCAGGCCCGAGCAGCGGCGCGGGACTGCCGACGTCTCGATGAAAGGCGGCGAAGCGAATTTCAATTGCGAGCTGAATGCGCAGATGCGCCCATCGAGCACGATGACGCCGACTGACTATCGCCAGATCGAGCAGGACCTGAGCACTCGCCTCGACTTCATCTACGCGGTCAGCCAGGCGATGAACAATCTCGAGTACCAGCGCGTGCTCGACTGGGCGACGCTCGACTGCAAGGAATACAAAGCGCCCGAGAAGACGGCGGAAGAGCGCGCGACGCGCGAAGAGGAAGCGCGCGACAAGATGCTGCGGGAGCTCGAGAAGCGGCGCGAGCGCGCGCAGCGCCACGCAGAGTAGCGCGCGGGCCCGATGAGAACGCCTGCGCCCGTGCTCCGCGTGGATGCGGGACTTCAGTTCGACAGGCTGCCGCCGCTGTCGCTCTACGTGCACTTGCCGTGGTGCGTGCGCAAGTGCCCGTACTGCGACTTCAACTCCTACGAAGCGCGCGGAGCGTTGCCGGATCTCGAATACGTCAACGCGCTGCTGCGCGATTTGCGCAGCGAGATCGAGCTCGCGCAAGGCCGCGCGATCGAGACGATCTACTTCGGCGGCGGCACGCCGAGCCTCTTCTCCGCCGCGGCGATCGCTCGCCTGCTCGACGGACTGAAATCCGCCGCGACAATCGCCGCTGACGCGGAGATCACGCTCGAGGCGAATCCCGGCGCCGTGGACGTCGCCCGGTTCGCCGCGTTTCGCGAGGCAGGCGTGAATCGCCTGTCCGTCGGCATCCAGAGCTTTCGCAACGAGAAGCTGCACGCGCTCGGCCGAGTTCATGACTCTGCGCAAGCCGAAGCGGCGGTCGCGACGGCCCGCGCGGCAGGGTTCGCGAACGTCAACGTGGACTTGATGTACGGGTTGCCGGGCGACGACGTCGCCGGGGCCGTTGCGGATCTCGAGCAGGCCGTCGCGCTTACGCCCGAGCACGTCTCCTGGTACCAGCTGACGCTCGAGCCGAATACGGCGTTCGAGCGCCGCCCGCCGGAATTGCCCGGCGACGACGTCGTCGCGAAGATCGAGGAGCAGGGCCGCGCCTTGCTCGCCGCGCATGGCTACGAGCGGTACGAGATCTCCGGCTACGCACAGCGCGGCCGGCGCTGCCTGCACAATCTGAACTACTGGCAATTCGGCGACTACTTAGGTGTAGGCGCGGGCGCGCACGGCAAAGTCACGCTGCCCGAAGCCGGCCACATCGCGCGCCGAGCGAAGACGCGGAACCCGCGCACGTATCAGCTGCAGGCGGGAAACGCAGCGGCTACGAGCGAGGAGCGCGTCGCCACGCGCGAGCAGGCTGCGCTCGAGTTCCTCATGAACGCGCTGCGTCTGCTCGACGGCACGACCGTCGAGACGTTCGAAGCGCGCGCCGGGCAGCCCGAGCGAGCCATCGGCGCGGCGCGTGCCGCCGCAGCCGCCCGCGGCTGGCTCAGCGCAGAGCCCGGCCTGCTTCGCGCGACGCCGTCCGGTCTCGAGCGGTTGAACAAGCTGCTCGAGCTATTCGCGTGAGGATGCGCCTGCGGCTCTTGCTAGACTCGAACGAAGTTGGGAAAGGGGGGACGACCATGGCTTCGAAACGTTGGCTCGCCGCGGCGCTCGTCGCGGCAGTATTGGCGACGTCGTGCAGCGACGCCGGCAACTCGCCGCCCGCGTCGGCATCGCCGCGCATTTACGTCTTCGAGAACGGCACGATCAGCGGGCTCGATCCCGCGCTGTTCAACTTCAAGCGAGAAGAGCTCAAGCAGCTCGACTTCGTCAACAGCGCGTACTTGATCGTGCACCCGCGCGGCACGTTGGTGTTCGACTCCGGCGCGGTGCCGGACAGCCACTTCAAAGGCGACGGCACGCCCGTCGTCGAAGGCGTCATCACGGCGACGAAGCCGGTGTTGCCGCAACTCAAGGCAGCGGGCTACGAGCCGCGCGACATCACGTACTTCGCACTGTCTCACTATCATTCCGACCACACGGGCAACGCCAACGAGTTCGCGAACGCGACCTGGATCGTGCAGAAAGCAGAGCGCGATTACATGTTCGGCGAGAGCCCTCAAGGCATCATCCAGCCGGCGACTTACGACGCGCTGCGTAACGCCAAGACGAAGATCCTCGACAACGAAGACTTCGACGTATTCGGCGACGGCTCGGTCGTCATCATGTCAACGCCGGGACACACGCCCGGGCACCAAGTCGTCGCGGTGAAGCTCAAGAACCGCGGCACCGTCGTGCTCGCCGGCGATCTCTATCACTATCCCGAAGAGCGTACGACGGGGCGCGTGCCGACGTTCGAGTTCGCGCCCGAGCAATCGACCGTCTCGCGCGCCCGCATCGAGAAGTACGTAAAGGACAACGGCGCCGAGCTCTGGATCGAGCACGACGCGGCCACACATGCCGCGCTGCCGAAATCGCCCGCGTACGTCGACTAGCGCGGCGCGATGGCGACCGTCGAAGAGCACTACAACCGCGTTCTCGCCGACGTCTACTCGTGGATGTACGGCGGCTGGGACGCGCAGCTCGCGCGCTACACCGAGTTCTTCGCGGCGCGCGGCATTGCGCCGCGCGCGTCGAAGCGCGCGATCGACTTGGGTGCCGGCTGCGGCTTCCAGGCGATTCCGCTCGCGCGGCTTGGCTTCGACGTCAAAGCGATCGACCTCGACCGCAAGCTGCTGGCCGAGCTCGAGAAGCACCTCGACGGCGAGAAGGTCGAGACGATCTGCGCGGACATCTTGGAATTCCGGCGTCACGCGCCGCAGAGCGCCGAGCTCATCGTTTGCATGGTCGACACGCTGTTGCACCTCGAGACTTTGGATGCGGTGATGCAGCTCGCCGCCGACGTGTTCGCGGCGCTCGAGCCCGGCGGCAAGTTCATCGCGACGTTTCGCGACTTCACCGTCGAGACGAAGGAGCTCGAGCGCTTCATCCCGGTTCGTAGCGACGAGCGAACCGTGTTCACGTGCTTCCTCGAGTTCGAGCCGGACACCGTCAAGGTCCACGACCTCGTGCACAAGCGCGTCGACGGGCGCTGGGATTTCGCGAAGAGCTTTTACCGTAAGCTGCGCCTGCCGACGGACTGGGTAGTCATGACGCTGCGCGGGGCGGGCTTCGGTCAAGTCGAGACCGGCCTCGACCGCGGCCTCGTCGTCGTCACCGCGAAGAAGTAGCAAACGGCGCGCCACGCGCTTGACCGGCTTCGGATGCCGCCGGATGATCCAGCGACAACGCAAGGAGTGAAGGCAAGGATGTTGTCGCTGCTGCTCACGACCTGGGTTGCCGGGCAGGGCCAAGCGCTCGAGATGAGCTTTCCGGCGGAGCCGGGCCTCACGGCCGTCAGCGTGCGCTGGAGCGGCCACGAAGTTCCCTTCGTTCGGAGCGGCGACCGCTGGCTCACGATCGTCGGAGTCGACCTCGATTCGCGGCCGGGCGACCACGCCGTCGACGTGACGTTCGCGTACGAGGACGGCCACACGCGCGTCGTCAGCGAGCCCGTGATGGTCAACGCGGGCCAATATCCGACGACGGAGCTTCAGGTCGAGGAGCGCTACGTCGAGCTCAGCCCAGAGGATCAGGCGCGCGCGGATCGCGAAGCCGCGGAAACGAGCGCGATCTACGACACGTTCACGCCGCAGCGCTACTGGAGCGAGCCGTTCGAGGTGCCCGTCCGCGGCGCGAAGGACGGGCGCAACTTCGGTCATCGGCGCGTTTTCAACGGTCAGCCGCGAGCGCCGCACTCGGGCGCCGATCTGCGAGCCGGCACGGGCACGCCGATCTATGCGGCGAACCGCGGCCGCGTGGTGCTGGCGAAGGATCTTTTTTTCAGCGGCAACGCCGTCTACATCGATCACGGCTACGGGCTGTTTACGACGTATCTGCACCTCTCCGAGATAGACGTGAAGGTCGGCGATGTCGTCGAGCGAGGCCAGCAGCTCGGCTTGGCCGGAGCCACGGGGCGCGTCACGGGGCCGCACCTGCACTGGGGCGTCCGTTTGCTCGATGCCCGCGTCGACCCGTTCTCGCTCGTTCGAATAGGGGCGCTGTAGCGGAGGGCGGCGTGAGCAACCACCCCGGTCGCAACGAACCGTGTCCCTGCGGCAGCGGCAAGAAATACAAGCATTGCTGCGCCCTCAAGAAGGATCGGCTGTCGATCGCAACGCAGCTCTGGTTCGTCCTGATAGCGGCTATGCTGCTGATCGGGGCCTGGCTCGCCGTGGGCCGTATGGGCTTCAGCTAGGAGTCGCCTGCCTACCGCCCGGTGGGCTTTATCTGCTAGGATGCTTGCGGTTTTTGGAGCAACGGCTCTGAAGGCAAGAGGCCCCGTATGGGGCTTTTTGTTTAGCCCGCCTCGTAGTCTGCGCCATTGAGCGCGCGGGAGGAGGCGGAGGCGTCTCAATGTAATGGGCCGTAGGGCCCATTTTTGTTGGTGCGTATGCCGGTCGCGGCCTTGGGTTTTGGGACGGTCCGAAGCAGATGGCTCAGGCGGTCGACAAAGAGCGTTTGTTCGAGCTGCTCGAGCCGGCACTCGCGGCAATGGGTTTCGAGCTCGCGGACATCGATGCGCATTTCGGGCGGCGCGGCCTGCTGCGGTTGTTCATAGACCGCGAAGGCGGCGTGACTCTCGACGATTGCCAGCGTGTCAGCGAGCAGATCGGTGCATTGCTCGACGTCGAGGACCCGCTTCCGGGCAGTTACGTGCTCGAGGTGTCGTCGCCGGGTTTCGATCGACGGTTGCGCACGCTCGCGCACTTCGCGCGCTTCAGCGGCGAGAACGCGAAGATCGAATTGAGGGATGCGCTCGACGGTAGGCGGCGGTTCACGGGTCGGCTCGTGGGCGTGGAAGGCAGCGAGGTGCTGCTCCAGGTGGACGGCGAACTGACACGTTTGCCCTTTGGAGATATTGCGATGGCGCGGTTGGCGCCGTGACGCAAGGTCGGTGATGAGATGAGTAAAGAAATTTTGTTGGTAGTGGACGCGGTCTCGAACGAGAAGGGTGTCGAGAAGTCCGTCATTTTCGAAGCCATCGAGGCGGCACTCGCGTCCGCCACGAGGAAACGCTACGGCGACGACATCGAGGTGCGCGTCGCGATCAACCGCACGAACGGCAGCTACGAGACGTTTCGCCGCTGGAAGGTGTTCGCCGACGATTCGCGCGAGATCGAAGAGCCGGCGCGCGAGCTGCGGCTCGAGGACGCGCTCGACATCGATCCGAAAGCGGAGATCGGCGGGTTCGTCGAGCAGCCCATGCAATCGGTCGAGTTCGGGCGCATCGCCGCTCAGACCGCGAAGCAGGTCATCGTGCAGAAAGTGCGCGAGGCCGAGCGCGAGCAAGTCGTCGCAGCCTACAAGCAGCGCGCGGGCGAGCTCGTCAGCGGCATCGTCAAGCGCGTCGACCGTAACGGCGCCTACGTCGATTTGGGCGGCAATGCCGAGGGCTTCATTCCGCGCGAGGATCTCATTCCGCGCGAGCCGATCAAGCCGCAGGACCGCATCAAGAGCCTGCTGCGCGAGGTCCGCCCAGAGCCGCGCGGCCCACAGCTATTCCTGACGCGCACGTCGCCGAAGTTCCTCATCGAGCTCTTCAAGATCGAGGTGCCGGAGGTTGGGCAGGGGCTCATCGAGATCCTCGGCGCGGCTCGCGATGCGGGCTTGCGCGCCAAGATCGCCGTGCGCAGCAATGACAACCGCATCGACCCCGTCGGCGCGTGCGTCGGCATGCGCGGCTCGCGCGTGCAGGCTGTGTCGAACGAGCTCGCCGGCGAGCGCGTCGACATCATCTTGTACGACGAGAATCCCGCGCAGTTCGTCATCAATGCGATGTCGCCGGCGGAGGTGCTGTCGATCGTCGTCGACGAGGACACGCATACGATGGATCTCGCCGTCGACGAGGAGAAACTGTCGCAGGCCATCGGGCGCGGCGGGCAGAACATTCGCCTCGCGAGCGAGCTGACGGGCTGGCAGTTGAACGTGATGACCGAGTCGGCGGCCGAGGAGAAGAGCGACAAGGAAGCGCGCTCGCTCGTCGAGAAGTTCAAGAAGGATCTCGACGTCGACGAGGACGTCGCGAACATCCTCGTGCAGGAAGGCTTCTCGTCGCTCGAGGAGATCGCGTACGTTCCGGCCGGCGAGCTCAACGACATCGAGGAGTTCACTCCCGAGATCGTCAACGAGCTGCGCTCGCGCGCGCGCGACGTGCTGATCACGCAGGCGCTCGTCAGCGAGGAAGTCATCGATCAGGCGGAGCCGGCCGAGGATCTCTTGAGCCTCGAAGGCATGGACAAGACACTCGCTCTCGAGCTCGCGAGCCGCGGTGTGGTGACGCGTGAGGATCTGGCCGAGCAGGCCGTCGACGATCTCTCCGAGATCGCCGGGCTCGACGCCGAGCGGGCGGCGAAGCTGATCATGGCCGCGCGCGCGCATTGGTTCGAGCAAGAGCAGCAGGCGAAGAACGGCTGAGGTAGCTAGGCATGGCGGAAGTCACGGTCGCGGATTTCGCGAAGGTACTGAAGGTCCCGGTCGATCGGCTCATCGAGCAGCTCGACGAGGCCGGTATCAAGGTTGGCGGGCCGAACGACGTCATCAGCGAGGATGCGAAGCTCGAGCTTCTGACGCACCTGAAGAAAAACCACGGCCGCAAGGATGCCGCGGATTCCGCGCCGCGACGCATCACGTTGAACCGCAAATCACAAAGCGAGCTCAAGCTCGCGAGCGGCCAAGGCCGCGCGCGCACCATCAACGTCGAGGTGCGCCAGAAGCGCACCTATATCAAACGCGACGTGCTCGAGGAGCAGGCGCGCAAGCAGCAAGAGGAGCTCGACGCGGTACGCCGCGCCGAGGAGGAAGCCCGGACTGCCGTCGAGCGCTCCGTGCGCGAGGAACAGGAGAAGCGCGAAGCGGCCGAGCGCGAGAAGCTCGCCGCCGAGCAGCGCGAAGCCGAGGAGCGCAAGCGGCTCGAGGACGAGCAGCGCCGCGCAGCTGCCGCCGATGAAGCCGCGAAACACCGCGCCGACGAGGAACGCCGCAAGGCCACGCTCGCCGAGAAGGAGTCGCAGGCCCGTGCCGAGGCCGAGCGCGCGCGCCAGAAAGCCAAGAAAGAGCGGATGGTCGAGGAGCCGAGCGAAGCCGACCACACGCTGCACGTCGCGGATGGCATGGCGGGACGCCGCAAGAGGAAGAAGCAACGCCGGCGCTCGATATCCGTCAGCGTCGATCCGCAACACGGATTCGAGAAGCCCACGGAGCCCGTTGTCCGCGAGGTCGAGATCGGGGCCACGATCACCGTCAGCGACCTGGCGCAGCGGATGGCCGTCAAGTCGAACGAGGTCATCAAGTCCCTGATGAACATGGGGATGATGGTCACGATCAATCAGGTGCTCGATCAGGACACCGCGACGCTCGTCGTCGAGGAATTGGGCCATACCGCGAAGCCGCTCAAGGAAACGGCGATCGAGGATCAGCTGATCCAGTCCGTCGAGCAAGCCGCGACCGGTGACGCGGCCGTCACTCGCGCGCCCGTCGTCACGATCATGGGGCACGTGGACCACGGCAAGACCTCGTTGCTCGACTACATTCGCCGGACGCGCGTCGCCGCGGGCGAAGCGGGCGGAATCACGCAGCACATCGGCGCGTACAACGTCGAGACGCCGAAAGGCCGCATCACGTTCCTCGATACTCCGGGCCACGCGGCGTTCACGGCGATGCGTGCGCGCGGCGCCAAGGTCACTGATATCGTCGTGCTCGTCGTCGCGGCCGACGACGGCGTGATGCCGCAGACGATCGAGGCCATCCAGCACGCCAAGGCCGCGGAAGTGCCGATCGTCGTTGCGATCAACAAGATCGACAAGCCGGGCGGCGATCTCGATCGAATTCGCAGGGAGCTCTCGAACTACGAGCTGATCTCCGAGGAATGGGGCGGTGAGACGCTGTTCGTCAGCGTGTCCGCGATCACGGGGCAGGGCGTGGACAAGCTGCTCGAGTCGCTGCTGCTGCAGGCCGAGTTGCTCGACCTCAAGGCCGTGGATAGCGGTCCGGCCGCCGGCGTCGTTCTCGAGTCGAGTCTCGAGCGCGGCCGCGGCGCCGTCGCGACCGTCCTGATCAACAAGGGCAAGCTGCAAGTCGGCGACACGTTGCTCGCCGGCCAGGAGTACGGCCGCATCCGAGCGATGTTCGACGAGAACGGCCAGGCGATCACGGAAGCGGGCCCGTCCATGCCCGTCGTCGTGCTGGGTCTCTCGGGTACGCCGGCGGCTGGCGACGACGTGCAAGTCGTCGCGGACGAGCGCCAAGCGCGCGACGTCGCGCAGTTCCGCCACAGCAGCAAGCGCGAGTCGAAGCTCGCTCACCAGCAGGCGTCGAAGCTCGAGAACATCTTCAGCCAGATGCAGGCAGGAGGCACTCCGAGCATCCAACTGCTGATCAAAGCAGACGTCCACGGCAGCGCGGAAGCGTTGCGCGATGCGCTCGAGAAGATTTCGTCGGATGACGTCAAGGTCACCGTCGTCGGCGCGGCCGTCGGCGGCATCACGGAGTCGGACGTGCAGCTTGCGGCGACGTCGAAGGCGATCATCATCGGCTTCAACGTACGTGCAGACGCGGGAGCGCGCGGCGCCATCAAGGAGAGCGGCGTCGACATCCGCTACTACAGCATCATCTACGAGGCGATCGACGACATCAAAGCGGCCGCGAGCGGACTGCTCGCACCCGAGGTGCGAGAGCAGATCGTCGGTCTCGCCGAGGTCCGCGAGGTCTTCCGCTCGCCGAAGTTCGGCCAAGTGGCGGGCTGCATGGTCGTCGACGGCTACGTGCGGCGCAGCAATCCCATTCGCGTGCTACGCAACAACGTCGTGATCTTCGAAGGGGCCCTGGAGTCGCTGCGCCGGTTCAAGGACGACGTCAACGAAGTGCGCGCCGGCACCGAATGCGGCATCGGCGTGCGCAACTACAACGATGTCAAGGCCGGTGACCAGATCGAGTGCTATGAGCGGACCGAGATCGTGCGTAAAGTGAGCTGATGGCGCGCGAGTCCCCTAGAAAGCACCGCATCGCCGCGGAGATCCAGCGGCTTCTCAACGAGCTGCTGCTCGCCGAGGTCAAGGATCCGCGCCTCAGCATGGCGCGTGTCTGCGACGTCGAGGTTACGGGCGATCTCAGCCTCGCGACGGTCTACTTCAACACGCTCGGCCTCGACGACGATCCCCTGCCGATCAAGGAAGGGTTCGAGCAAGCGCGCGGGTTCTTCCGCACGCGCGTGGGTCATGCTTTGCAGCTGCGGCGCGTTCCGGATCTGCGCTTTCGGCACGACACGAGCGCGCGCCGCGCAGTGGAGATCGGCAAGCTCATCGACGACGCGCGCAGCCCCGGCCCCAAGGCCGACTGACGGCGCACGGTGACGGACGCCGCACACCCGAGCCGGGACGTGTTCGGGCTGCTGTTGCTCGATAAGCCGTTGGGTCTGTCGTCGAATCGCGCGCTGCAGCGCGCCAAGCGCCTGTTCGCCGCCGAGAAAGCGGGGCACGCTGGCAGCCTGGATCCGCTCGCGACGGGGATGCTGCCGATCTTCTTCGGCGCGGCCACGCGGCTCGCGGCCTTCATGCTCGAGGCGCGCAAGACGTATCGCGTCACGGCTCGGCTCGGCTCGGCGACGACGACCGGCGACGCGGAAGGCGAGACGATCGAGGAGCGCTCGGGCGCTGCGCCGCCCGAGGCAGACGTTGTCGCGGCGGCCGTGAGCCGCTTCGTGGGCGAGATCGAACAAATCCCGCCGATGTACTCCGCGCTCAAGCGCGGCGGCGTGCCGCTCTACCGGCTCGCCCGATCGGGAATCGAGGTCGAGCGCAGCCCCCGCCGCGTGCTCATCGAGGAGCTCACCGTCGAGCGCTATGAATGGCCCGAGCTCACGATGCGAGTCCGGTGCTCGAAAGGGACCTACGTGCGGACGCTCGTCGAGGACATCGCGCGGGCGGCCGGCACGCTCGGCCATGTCGCGGCCTTGCGGCGGCTCGCCGTGAGCCCGTTTCCGGAAGGCGGCATGCGCACGTTCGCCGAGCTCGAGGCCGCCGCGGGCGGCGGGGCCGCTGCCCTGGACCGCCTGCTGCTGCCGGCCGAAGCGGCGCTCGAGGGGTGGCCCTCGGCCCACTTGGGTCCGCAGGAGGCCGCCAAGGTCGCCCACGGCCAGGCCGTGGATGCGGATCCAGCGCTGCCGTGCGGCCATGTGAAGGTCTATGCGGGCTCGAGCCAGCTCATTGCGATCGGCCTCGTGACGGCGGAGCGCAGGCTCGCGCCGACGCGTGTTTTTCTTCGTTAACTGCTTGGAGCGGCACCGAATATTTCGGTATGATGCGCGGCTTCCAAGTAGTGACATGAATTGGCCGCTGAATAGGGCGGCTCCAGAGGACTGTTGAAATGACTCTCAAAACGGCACAGAAATCCGAGATCGTTGCCCAGTACGGTCGCAATCCGACCGATACCGGGTCGCCGGAAGTGCAAGTCGCATTGCTTTCGGCGCGGATCAACCAACTCTCCGACCACTTCGCCGGTCACGAGAAGGACCACCACTCGCGGCGCGGCTTGCTCAAGATGGTCAATCAACGGCGCAAGCTGTTGGACTACTTGAAGCAAGAGGACCAGGCCCGCTATCAAGACCTGATCGGCCGCCTGGGCTTGCGGCGCTGACCCATTCATCTGTTCAGAGCCGGAATCACCGGCTCTGAACGTTTTTGTAGCAACCATTCCCGCGCGCGGCGATCGGCTTCCGCCTTTTCGGAGAGCCCCCTGGCGCGATTCTTGTAAGGAACACTGAACGTGAAAGCTAGCAGAACCTTCAAATACGGCGCACACGATGTCACGATCGAAACCGGCGTCATCGCTCGTCAGGCCGACGGCGCCGTCGTCGTCAACATGGCGGACACCGTCGTCCTCGTCACCGCCGTCGGCGACAAGAAGGACGTGGCAGGGCGCGACTTCTTCCCACTCACGGTGAACTATCAAGAAAAGACATTCGCGGCCGGCAAGATTCCGGGCGGCTTCTTCAAGCGCGAAGGACGCCCGAGTGAAAAGGAGACGCTGACCTCGCGTCTCATCGATCGGCCGGTTCGCCCGCTGTTCCCCCACGGTTATCGGCGCGACGTGCAGGTCATCGCGACCGTGCTGTCGATGAACACCGAGATCGATCCCGATATTCCGTCGCTGCTCGGCGCCTCGGCCGCCCTGATGCTGTCCGGTCTGCCGTTCATGGGCCCGATCGGCGCAGCGCGCGTTGGCTATAAGGACGGCCAGTACCTACTGAATCCCACGAGATCCGAGCTGCAGCAATCGAAGCTCGATCTCGTCGTGGCCGGCACCCAAGAGGCCGTGCTCATGGT
>Ga0207675_100003059_pt1 | contig 16404 bp, 12 predicted proteins | sample KBSSwiS42_FD_184305 | JGI IMG/M metagenome (GOLD analysis project Ga0207675, IMG submission 184305) | Switchgrass rhizosphere microbial communities from Kellogg Biological Station, Michigan, USA - KBS Switchgrass S4-2 (SPAdes) (version 2) | ecosystem: Host-associated > Plants > Roots >... | reverse complement strand
CAGCCCGCCGCCCGGCTGCAGCGGCACGCCGTCCACCACCACCAGCGGCTCGTTGCTGGCGTTCACCGAGGTGCCGCCGCGGATGCGGATGCTGGCGCCGCCGCCCGGCTCGCCGCTCGACACCACCTGCACGCCGGCCACCTTCCCCTGAATCAGCTGCTCGGGGCTCTGCGCTTGCCGGAGCCCCAATGGCTCACCGACAGCGATCTGAAATTCGTGTCGATCGTGTTGATCGACATCTGGATGTGGACGCCGTTCATGATGCTGATCTCGCTCGCCGGCTTGAACGCCATTCCGCGCTATATTTACGAGGCTGCAGAGATCGACCGGGCCGGGCGCTGGCTGATTTTCCGCAGCATCACGCTGCCGATGTGTGCACCGCTACTCGGGCTCGCGGTGCTGCTCCGAGCAACGGATGCGCTCAAGCAGTTCGATCTCGTGATGGCGATCACTGGCCCCAACGATGCCACCACGCAGACGCTGTCGGCCCGACTCTACCAGGTGGTTTTTCGCGACTACAAGGTCGGGCTGGGCGCCGCTTACGGGGTCGTGATCCTGGTGGCGGTGATCGCCGTCGCCACGCTGTTCGTGCGCTATCTCGAGCGACTCCAGCAGGGGCAAGGCAAGCGAGAGGCAGGATTGCCGTGAACGTGCTGCGAGCGATCGTCATCGTCGTCTATTTCGTGCTGGCCACCCTGCCTCTCGCGTGGCTGGGCTTGACGTCGATCAAGAGTTATGGCGAGTCGATCAGCGTCAATGCCAAGTTCGTTCCCGCTGCAGCAGACGAATCTACTGCGGGCTCGCCTCGCTTCACCCCCACCCTGGATGGCTATCGGCACCTCTCGGAACCCGTCGCCGGCACGCCGCACGATTTCTATCACTACCTCTGGAGCAGCAGCGTCATCGGCGTGCTTTCGACGCTGGCAGCCGTGTGTCTGGGAACCTTCGCGGCCTATGGCTTCTCACGTTACCGCATCCCCGGCGCGCGGGATTGGCTCTTTTTTGTCCTGTCCACGCGCTTCTTACCCCCGCTGGCTGTGGTGGTGCCCGTGTTGCTCATGTACCGGTGGCTCGAGCTGGTGAACACGCACTTCGGTCTGATCGTGCTCTATACCAGCTTCAACCTGTCGCTCTCGGTCTGGCTGATGAAGGGTTTCGTCGACGAAATCCCGCGTGAGTTCGAGGAGGCGGCCTGGATCGACGGATACCCGCGCTGGTTGACCTTCGTGCGCGTCATCGTGCCCCAGGCTGCCACGGGCATGGCCGTGACGGCGGTGTTCTGCCTGATCTCGTCCTGGAACGAGTTCGGCTTCGCCATGGCTCTCAACAACTACGACGCCCGGACCGTTCCCGTGTACTTCGCGGGCCTACAGGGCAACATCAACGGCGTGCCGTGGCCGCAGATCGCGGCGGGAATGATGATTTTCGTCGCACCCATCGTGATCTTCACGGTGCTCGTGCGCCGGCACCTGCTGCGAGGCGTGACGTTTGGGACGATCAAAGGCTAGCAAGGAGCTCGTGGGCAGCGAGTGGCTCGACCGGGTGGCGCTGTCAGGCCTCGCCATCGGCCTCGCCACGTACATGCTGCCCTTCTGGCCAGAAGGGCGGCTGCGCGTGGCTTTCTGGCTCACGTTGCTGTCCACGCTGCTGCACATCTACACCTCGCACCAGCGCAGGCCGATCGATCGCACTGGGCCCGACGCATGAGCTTTCTCTCGCTCGAACGCCTGCAGAAGACCTACGGCGACGGGACGATCGCGGTACGCGACATCGAGCTTTCGATCGAAAGCGGTGAGCTGGTGGTGCTGCTCGGTCCATCGGGCTGTGGAAAGACCACGACGTTGCGCATGATTGCCGGACTGGAACGCGCCACCTCCGGCACGGTCCGCCTGGCCGGCAGCGACATCACGCAGCTATCTCCGGCACGACGCGACGTCGGGATGGTGTTCCAGTTTTACGCGCTCTATCCTCACTTGACTGTGCGGGAAAACATCGGCTTTCCGCTGCGCGCCGCGCGTGCTCCGGCGGCGGAGGTCCAGCGCCGTGTCGACGCCGTGGCGGCGCGGATGGAGCTGGGCCCGCTGCTCGCGAGCTATCCGAGGCAGCTCTCGGGCGGCGATCAGCAGAAGGTGGCGCTCGCGCGCGCGATCGTGCGACATCCGGCGGTCTACCTGATGGACGAGCCGCTCGGTACGCTGGATGCCGATCAGCGACTCGAGATGCGCGAGCTCATTCGCGCCCATCAGCTGCTGTCGCGGGTGACGACAATCTACGTGACGCATGATCAGGAAGAGGCGCTGAGCCTGGCCGATCGCGTCGTGGTGATGGACGGTGGCCGCATTCGTCAGGTCGGAGCCCCGGGTGACGTCTACGATCGCCCCGCCGATCTGTTCGTGGCGCGCTTCGTCGGTAGCCCGGGTATGAACCTCATTCAGGGTGAGGTCGTCCGGCGCGGCACGGGCGTAGCGTTCGTGTCGGCCACGGGAGCGGTCGAGCTCGAGTTACCGCTCGGCTCGCAGGCGAGCGCCGGTTCCGTGACGCTGGGCGTACGCTGCGAGCACATCCATGAAGACGCGGCAGGCCCGATCGCGGGTCGCTTGCTCATGGAAGAGTATCTCGGCAACGCCTGCAATGTGCACCTCGAGACCGCCGTGGGGCGCCTCGTGATGCGAACGGCGCAGTCCACCGGATACGCCCGGGGCTCCGGGCTCCGGGTTCGACTCGATCCCAGCCAGCTGAGCTTGTTCGACAGCGCATCGGGGGAGCGGCGATGAGCAGCCCTGCGCCGTTTCTCTGCCTGCGCGGCGTATCGAAGCGCTTCGGACCGACCCGGGCGCTCTCGGACGTCGAGCTGCAGGCGGGCAGCGACGAGCTGCTCGTAGTGCTGGGCCCGACCGGTGCGGGCAAGACCACCTTGCTCCGCACAATCGCCGGCCTGCAGAAGCCCGACGCCGGCGTGATCGAGATGGAGGGCCGCGACGTCACGGCACTCGATCCCTCCCAGCGCGACGTGGCGCTCGTTTTTCAGAATTTTTCGCTCTATCCTCGCTGGACAGTCCGCCGAAATCTCGAGTTTCCGCTGCGTGCTCCGGGCCGCAACATGACCGAGGCCGAGATTGGTGCGCGCGTCACCTGGGCGGCCGAGCTGCTGCAGATCGTGCGCCTACTGGATCGAGAAGCCTCGCGCCTCTCCGGCGGCGAGATGCAGCGGGTCGCCATCGGCCGGGCCATCGTGCGCCGTCCGCGCCTTTTCTTGCTGGATGAGCCGCTCACGAATCTGGACGCGAAGCTGCGCGAGGTCCTGCGGATCGAGCTGGTCGCGCTGCGGCGGGAGCTGAGGGCACCGATGGTGTTCGTCACGCACGATCAGGCCGAGGCGCTCTCGATGGCCGACCGCATCGTGGTGCTGTCCGGAGGCCGCGTCTTGCAGGCAGGCCTGCCGCGCGACATCTATGAACGGCCGTCGTCGCTCGTCGTTGCTCGACAGCTCGGCCAGCCCGCCATCAACCTGCTCGCGGTGCGGCGCATCGACGGACACTGGACGGCCTCCGACGGTACGCGGCTGATGCCAGCCGCAGCGACGGGCGCGAGCGAGGCGTTGCTGGGCATTCGTCCCGAGCACATCATTCTCGAAGACAGCGCGCTCTCGAGCACGCGGCTCGACAGCGACCAGGGCGTGGCGGCTGGGGTCAGCCCCGCGCGCGAGACGCGGCTGAAGCTCGTCGAGCACGCCGGCGCGACCACCACGCTCGCGTGCGACTGGGCGGGCGCTCACGTTCACATCGTCGTCACCGGTCGGGTGACGCTTCGTCCGGGCGATCGCGTCCAGCTGCGGATCGTGGCCGCCCGAGCGCTATTGTTCGATCCCAGAGCAGGAGGTTTGTCATGAGTCCTCGTCCCTTCGAACCCAAGTTCATGCAGCTCAGCGTGCTCACCGCGGCGCTGCAGGAGCTGACCCCACGCACCATCCGTGACGCCGATCCAGACCGGGCTATCCTGGACTGGCTCGAGTTCGCACGCGATCTGGATTGCCCCAACATCCAGCTCTCGGCGGCGCTGCACCCGACGCAGGCGGACGTGCCCGCCGAGGCGCTGCTCGACCCCGTCGCCAATACGCTCGACCTGAGGCAAGCGTTCGACAAGGTCCGGGCGAAACGCGTGCTGTCCGCGATGGAGGCCACGCGCGTCGGCATCACCGATCTGGCCTACTTTGACAACTTGCTCCACGACGACGACGATCTGCGCCGGAAAAAGCACGACTTCATGCGGCGCGTCTTCGACGCAGCGGCGGCCCTGGGCATCCGGGCGGTGTGCGGCTTCGTCGGCAGAAACCAGAAGCTGTCGATGGACGGCAACCTCGCGTTCTTCGAGCAGGTCTTCATTCCGCTATTGAAGGAGGCCAAGGCGCGCGGCATCGAGTACCGGGTGGAGCAGTGTCCGATGCCGGGCTGGACCATCGGCGACAACTTCCACAACAACATTGGCTACACACCCGGGCTCTGGATCGCCCTGCATCGCATCTGCGAAAGACACGGCGTCGGCGACCAGTTGCGCATCCACTACGATCCGTCGCATGCCATCTTGATGGGTCAGGACACCCGCTCGGTCTTTCAGTACTTGAAGGACGCGGGGTACGCTTTTCTGATCGCAGGGTTCCACGTCAAAGGCCAGGTCATCGATGCCAAGGGCGTTGCCGGGTGGGGCTACGGTGGGCAGACCGTCGAACGCGGTGACTGGCACGGCGCTCAGCCGTCGACCAATCCGGCGGATCACGTCAATGCCTGGAAGAAGCAGACCGTGTTCTGCGAACACGAGCTGCCCGGCACAGCCAAGCACGATCCGCTGGCTTATTTGCAAAACCGTAGCGTCGACTGGCTCGACCACCAGCTGGCTGCGCGCGAGTTGCTCGAGCTCGACATAACCAACACGGCGCTCGTCATCGAGCACGAGTATCCGCGCGCCCGCACCCAAGACCGAGCGCTGCTGCTGCCCATTCTGAAAGGGTCGCTCGCGTTCGCGCGCAAGATCGACGAGGCCGCTGCGTGCATGTACGCGCTCCAGCACGAGGTGCTGCCGGCGCAGGACATTCCAGTCCAAGGTCGCGGCCGGGTGGCGTACTGGACCTAGCCTGAGAAATCGGGAGAATCGTGATGGCCAAGCGAAAACTCAACATCGCGCTCATCGGCTACGACTTCATGGGTCGGACGCACTCGAACGCCTGGCGCCAGGTGGCGCATTTCTTCCGGGACCTCGCCTTCGAGCCCGTGCTGAAAGTGGTCGTCGGCCGCACCGAAAACAAGGTCGCCGAGGCCCGCCAGCGGTTCGGGTTCGAGCAGCATGCGACGCGCTGGCAGGAGGTGGTCTCTCGTCCGGACATCGACGTCGTGGACATCTGCACCCCCGGCGACTCGCACGCGGAGATCGCGATTGCCGCCGCCGAGGCGGGCAAGGCGATCTTGTGCGAGAAGCCGCTCGCCAACAACGTGAGCGAAGCCGAGCGGATGCTCGCCGCCGTCGAGAAGGCTGGCGTGATTCACATGCTCTGCCACAACTACCGGCGCTGCCCGGCGGTCGCCCTCGCCAAGCAAATCATCGAGGAGGGACAGCTCGGCACCCTGCGCCACTACCGCGGCACCTACCTGCAGGACTGGATCGTCGATCCCGAGTTTCCGCGCGTGTGGCGCCTGGAGAAGGCGAGAGCAGGCTCGGGCGCGCTGGGCGACATCCTCTCGCACACGCTGGATCTGTCGCGCTATCTGGTGGGCGAGCCCGTGCGCGTCTCCGGGCTCTTGAAGACGTTCATCACCGAGCGCCCGCTGCCCGATGGCTCGGGCAAGAGAGCGAAGGTCGACGTCGACGACGCGGCGCAGGCGCTGGTGGAGTTCGCTGGCGGCGCCGTCGGTTACTACGAAGGCTCACGCTTTGCCACGGGTCGAAAGAACTACAATTGTTTCGAGATCAATGGCTCGAAGGGCAGCCTCGTATGGGATCTCGAGCGCATGAACGAGCTCGAGCTGTATATCGAGAGCGGGCCCCAGAGTGGCTTTCGCACCATCTCCGTCACCGACGGCGCCCATCCCTACATCTCGGCGTGGTGGCCGCCCGGGCACATCATCGGATACGAGCACTCGTTCACGCATACGGTGCACGATTTTGTGCAGGGGCTTGCCGAAGGCCGATCACCGCAACCCAACTTCGAGGATGGACTGAAGAATCAGCGCGTACTCGACGCGATCGAGCGCTCGGCCAGCACGGGGCAGTGGCTGAAGATCAGCTGACGGTCGGCGCGAGACCGCTGCGCTCCGTTCAACCCGCCACTTGTTCTCCGCGCCCATAGACCAGCAGCATGACGATGATCACCACTCCGTAGATGATTTGCCGCCCTGCCTCGGGGATCTGCACGATGGACAGGATGGACGAGAGCAGGGTGACCACAATCACGCCGGACATGGTGCCCAGGTACGTTCCGCGCCCGCCGAGGATGCTGGTGCCACCCAGCACCACGGCGGTGATGGCGGGCAGGAGATAGGGGTCGCCCATCGCCTGATAGGCCTTCGTGGAATAGCCGGCCAAGAGCGCGCCGGCGAACGCCGAGCACGCCCCGGAGATGGCGAAACAAATGAGCACCACACCCTTGACGTTCACGCGCGATAGAAAGGCCGCGCGCTCGCTATTGCCAATGGCATAGACACGGCGCCCGAACGCCGTGCGCGTGAGCAGCGTGACCGTGAGGCCGGCAACCGCCAGCCAGATCCAGAGTGCATTGGGAATGCCGAGGATCGATCGTTCCACCGCCACGAAATGCATGGCGGGACTGGCGTGATCTTGCGGTGCGAAGCCGCTCGTGTGGACCACCATCAGTCCCTGCGCGATGGCATTCATGCCCAGGGTGAAGATCATCGAAGGCACGCGCAGATAGGCCACCCCGACGCCGTTCACGACGCCGATGCCCAGGCCGCACAGCACGGCGAACGGGATGGCCAGCGCGCTGCCCAGCGCCCCCCAGCCCGCGGCGGAGGTCGACATCATGCCGCCGATGGTCACCACCCAGGGCAGCGACAGATCGATGTGCCCCAGCAGCACGACGAGCAAGAGCCCGGTAGCCATGACGCCGAGGAACGAGGCGACCTGCAACTGCTGCAACAGATAGTCCGCGGAGAGCAAGTTCGGCTCGTAGAGCGCGCCGCCGGCGAGCAGCGCCACGCTGCAGCCGGACGCCACCAGCACTGCCTTGTCGATCCTGCGCAGGCTCGCTGCTACCCTTGCCATCATCAGCGATAGAGCTCCAGCCGATTTTTGCTGCGCAGCAACCGGAACGAACCGAGCCCGACCGAGATGATGAGCACGACGCCGAGGAAGAGCGGCTGCCACATTGGGTCCATGTCGAAGACGAAGAGCAGATCGCCGATCGTGCGCAGCACGAACGCGCCGACGACGGATCCGACCGCCCCTCCCGAACCGCCAAAGAGCGAGGTGCCGCCGATGACCACGGCCGCAATCGAGTTGAGCGTGTAGCTGCCGCCCAGAGCCGCGTTCGCTTCGCCCGAGTAAGTGAGGCAGGTGAGCAGGAGCCCGGCGACAGAGGCCAACAGCCCCGCCAGCACGTAGGCCAGGAACTTGGCCCGGGCGACGGGCACCCCCGACATGTGTGCGGCCTGCTCCGACGAGCCGATCGCGTACGCGGCTCGACCGGCCACTGACAGGCGATACGGCAGCCAGACCAACAGCAGCACGCCGGCGAGCAGCACGAGTGAGAACGGAACGCCGCCGGCAAAGGACCCGGTGATGAAGTCGGCGAAGTCCTCGTTCACCTCGCCTCCCGGCTCTGGTCGCAGCCAGAGCGCGAGCCCGTGGTAAATCGCACCGGTTGCCAGGGTCGCGATGATGGGCTGCAGGCGGCCGAGCACCACGACCGCGCCGTTCAGGGCGCCGCAGCACAGACCCGTGGCCAGCACGGCGAGCACGCCGAGCGCGGTCGCCGACGAGCTACCGGCGAGCAGGCTCGAGGCCAGGCAATTGCTGAGCACGAACACCATGCCCACCGAGAGGTCGAGGCCGGCGGTGAGCACGGGGACGGTCTGGGCCATCGCCACGAGGCCGAGCAGGGCGCCCTTGTTCGCCGCCGTATTGAGGACATTGCTGCTGAAGCCAGCCGGATGCTGCGAGATGAAGAGCCCAAACATCGCGAGGCACAGCGCCAGGGCCACGAACAGCTTGCGCAGGGGCGACAGGCGATAGACCCAGTCCTGCCTCATGAAACGTTCCCCGCTTCGTCCACGGTCAGATTGTGCGAGCTGGCCACGATGTTGCGCTCGCTCAGCTCATTGCCCTCGAGCTCGCGGACGATCGCCCCCTCATACAGGATGAGCACTCGGTCAGAACAGCCGATCAGCTCGTCGTAGTCGGTCGAATAGAACAGGATCGCCGCGTCCGCATCGGCCAGCTTGCGCACGAGCCGGTACAACTCCTGCTTGGTGCCCACATCGATGCCTCGGGTGGGATCGTTGAGCAGAATGATCCGAGGGCCCGTCATCAACCACTTGCCGATCACCACCTTTTGCTGGTTCCCTCCCGACAGCGAGGCGACGGGTTGATCAAACCCGTCCGAACGGATCTGAAGCAGCTCGAGCATGCGGCTCAGCGCCGCTTCCTCTGCCTTGCGGTCGATCAGACCAAAACGGCTGAATTGATCGATAGCCGCGAAGGACAGATTGTCCCGCACGGACATGCGCAGCATCAGCCCCTCCGTCTTGCGATCCTCCGGGATGAGGGCGATGCCGCCCTCCAAAAGGGCGGTGCGCGGGCTCGACAGCGAGACCTGTCTGCCATTGACCTCGACCAACCCGCGGACGCCGTTCAAGGCGCCAAAGAGCGCGAGCAAGAGCTCTCGCTGGCCTTGCCCCTCGAGCCCGCCGATGCCGACGACTTCGCCGGGGCGGACCTCGAAATCGATGCCCTCGAGGCGGCCAGCCCAGGACAGCTTCTGCACCCTCAAGGCCGCTGCCCGCGCTGGCTTGGGCTCCGGCCGCGGCGGAAAGACGTTCGAGTATTCGCGCCCGATCATCATCTCGATGATCTCGGTGGGGCTCTTGCTGCTAGCCGCGAACGTAGAGACGTGCCGGCCGTTGCGATAGATGGAGCAATCGTCGGCGAGCTCGGCGATCTCGTGCATCCGATGCGTGATGTAGACGATGGCGAGCCCTTCGTCACGAAGCTCGCGCAGCACGCGCAAGACGTTGGCCACGTCCGCCGCCGCCAGCGCGGACGTTGCTTCGTCCAGAATCAAGAGCTTGGGACGGCGGGCGAGCGCTTTTGCGATTTCGACCAGCTGACGGCGCGACAGGGGCAGGTCGCCGACGGGGGCCAGCGGGTGAATGTCGCTGGCGCCCACTCTCGAAAGGGCCCACTCGGCCAGTCGCCGCTGCGCGCGCCCATCGATGAGACCGAACCGGGTCGGCGGATGGGTGATCGCGATATTGTCTGCGACGCTCAGATCCGGCAGCAGGGACAATTCCTGGAACACGGTGACGATCCCGGCCTGGCTGGCGGCGGCGGGGTTGCCCGTCGCGAGCGGCTTGCCGGCGAGCTCCAGAGTCCCCGCATCCGGCGTGACGACGCCCGCCATCACCTTGATCAGCGTCGACTTGCCCGCGCCGTTCTCTCCGAGCACGGCGTGGATGCGCCCGCGCTCGCACTCCAGGTGAGCGTCCGTGAGCGCACGAACACCGCCATAACGTTTCGACACCCCCTGCATGCGAAACAGCATGGCGGTCATGCTCGCCACCTCGGGAATCTGACACGACGCGACGAGGGGCGCTCGCCTCGTCGCGCAGAAGGTACAAGCATCAGCTAGGCACTCGCTGAAACGACGGGCCGTCGACTACTGATTGCTCTCCGACTTGCCCATGATCTCGTCTGCGCTGAAGCCAATCTTGCAGTCGGGAAACGAGTTTCCGACAAAGAAGTTGTCCGAGAGGTTCGGATAGAAGTCTGAACCCTCCTTGATGTTTGGATACTGCACATACGAGGCCGGCAGCGCGATCGACTGGGGCACCTTTTCCCCCTGGAGCGCGGCGATGGCGGCCTTGATGGTCACAGCTACCTGGGCTGGTCCGGTTCCCGTCGACGAGCAATGCAAGCCGCTTGCAGCATACTTTGCACACAGCTTGCGAAAGCCATTCTCCGTCTCACCGGAGATCGGGACCATGGGATGCCCCGAATCGACCAGCGCGCGCACGGTTCCGGTCGAGCCGCCCTGCGTGTAAACACCCGCGAATTTCTTGTGAACCGCGATGGCATCCGCCGTGGCCTTCTGCGCGGTACCGTCATCCCACTTGCCGATGACCTCCACCACCTCGAACTTCTTCTTGGATGCGCCGAGGACCTCGCGGAAACCATTGTGGCGATCGCGATCGACGGAGTTGCCGGAAGGACCGCGAACTTCGAGCAGCTTGCCGCCGTCGGACTTGATCTCCGCCAGCAGCCAGCGCGCCGAGAGCCGGCCGAGCTCGACCTGGTCGACGTTGACCACGATGTTGTCTTCCGACTCGATCACGTTGTCGAACGAGAGCAGCACCACGCCGGCGGCCTTCGCCCGCTTGACCACTGGTCCGAAAGCTGCCGGATTGAGCGCGTTGACGATGACCGCGTCATAGCCCGCGTCGATGAAGTTGTTGGCGGCGGCGATCTGCGCCGGCAGATCCTCGCCCGTCGAGATGACCTTGAACTCCTTGAGTAGCGGCTTCACATTTGCTTGTTCCGCAAAGGCCTTGGCAGTCTTGATCATCTGGATCCGCCAGGTGTTGCCGATGAAACCGTTGTCGAGGGCGATGCGATAAGGCCCAGGCTTCTTCTTCCACTGAAAGTACTTGGTCGTTTTCTTCCAGGGTTTGAAGCACGCCGGCTCCGCACCGGGCCCTTGCACCTCCTCCGCGCCGGCGGCGAGCGCCAGCGCCGACTGACCACAGACGAGTAAAACGCCAACCGCGGCCAGAAGGCCCCCTGTGAGTCTCCTACATCCGAGTCTCATCGCATCCCTTCCTGCTAATCGTGGTGCGCCACGTGAGGCGATTGGTTGTTTGTTTCAGGCGGCTCGGTTGAACCACCCGTCCCGCAGATGGTAGTGGCCTAGCCGGCTGTGTCAATTTCCGAATATTGCGAGCAAATGCGAGGCGTGGATCTGCGCAAAGCGTAGCGAGTTCATTCGCCTTTGCGTCGAGCGCCAAGCGCGTTGGTCCCCGGGCATGGCAGAGCGCCCGTGTCATAGCGAGGGGGCGAATGCTCGTCCCGCCTGCTCGCGACGCCGGGCGGCGGCAGCCTGAAATTGTCTTACGCGACTTTAATTCTGCGCCGCCACCACCTTCGTCGCAACGGCGAGCTCGGGCAGAATTGATTCAACCTGCCGACAGGGCGTGCTGAAGCCTGCAGCCAGAGCGAATTCGTGGCGGCGCTGGCACAGGCGGGCTCGTTGCTGCCCGGCACAGAGCGCACCAGGATGGGACCATCGTGACGGCTGACATGACTCGGCGGAGGCGGATTGCGTTCTCACAGAGAACAAACACCGTTCCGGTGTCGAGCTTTGACGGCAGCAGCGGCAACGGCTTCAGCAGCGGACCAACCTCCGGTAGCAAGGAATCAGCGAAAGTCTAAGACTCGCGTGACCGAATCCTAATGTCGCCGCTTCGGCGAACAGCTCGGAACGAGCGTCGTGCGTTGTCTCTGTCTTTCTCCCTCTGGTAGCGTGGCTCCATGACGATGACCCCGCCCAGCCGCTCTCCTGTTCTGGATGCCCGAAAAGGTGCAATGGCCGCTATCACGCTCGTGCTCATCGCCTGCGGGACGAGCCACACAGCCACGGACCAGAACACGCCCCCGGCTCCAACGACGGCAGGTAGCCCGCCGACATCGACGCCGGATTCGATGGCGCCGACCACGGCCGGCACGGCGGGTTCGTCGGGCGAGAGCACGCCCGGTGATCTCCCCCTGGCAGGGCCTCCGGGCGATGCGGTGCCGACGCCCGCGGCGCCCAGTTGCGGCGCCGCGATGTCGGAGCCACTGCCCGCCGGCGATGTGCTTCCGGTACCCGACGGAAAGCTGATCACCGTCGAGGTCGGATCGCCCACGCGGCCGCGCGATCACTTCGTCGATCTTTCCGTGGGTTCGGACTATCCCGGGACACTGATCCGAGATGACAGCCTCCAGCAGCTGAAGCTGGCACACGATGAGCTCGGCTTTCGGTACATCCGCTTTCACGCCATCTTCCACGACGTCCTGGGCACCTATCGTGAGGTGGCTGGCCAACCCGTCTACAATTGGACGAAGATCGACTATCTCTACGACAAGCTGCTGGAGATTGGCATCAAGCCCTTCGTCGAGCTCGGGTTTACGCCTGATGCAATGAAGTCGTCCAATCAGACGATCTTTTATTGGAACGGCAACACCTCGCATCCTGATCCCGTGAAGTGGGAAAATCTGGTCGACGCCTTCGCGCGCCACGTCATCGAGCGCTACGGGCAGGACGAGGTCCGGAGCTGGTTTTTCGAGGTCTGGAACGAGCCCAACCTCGCTGGCTTCTGGGAGGGTGCGGACCAACCCGCCTACTTTGATCTGTATGCGCGCACCGCTCGGAAGCTAAAAGCCATCGATCCCGCGTTGCGCGTCGGCGGTCCCTCGACGGCAGGTGCTGCCTGGGTTCCCGAGTTGCTGTCTTTCGCTGCCACGCAGCAGGTGGCTGTCGACTTCGTCACCACGCATACCTACGGGGTGGACGGCGGGTTTCTCGACCAAAATGGTCAGTCCGACACCAAGCTATCCCCCTCACCGGACGCGATCATCGGCGATGTCCGCAGGGTACGAGGACAGATCGAGGCGTCGGCCAAGCCCGGGCTGCCTCTCTATTTCAGCGAATGGAGCGCCAGCTACACTCCGCGCGATCCAGTGCACGACAGTTATCACATGGCCCCGTACATCCTGACCAAGCTCAAAGCGAGCGACGGCTTGGCGCAGGGCATGAGCTACTGGGCGTACACTGACCTATTCGAGGAGCCCGGACCTCCCTCTGCCGCGTTCCAGGGTGGCTTCGGTCTGCTGAACCCTCAGGGCATCCGAAAGCCCGCCTACTTCGCCTACAAGTATCTCAACCGTCTCGGTGAGCTCGAGCTCGATACTCGCGATGCGCAGAGCATGGCCGCGCTCGCAGGAGACACCGTGCAGGTGCTGGCGTGGGCCTACGCAACTCCGGATCAGCCCGTCAGTAACCGTCCGTTTTTCACGATGGTCCATCCCGTGATGGATATTCAGCCTCTGCAGATCGTCCTGTCCGGACTGCAGCCGGGGTCGTACGAGGCACGCACGTTCCGCACCGGCTTCGAGCGAAACGACGCCTACACCGCCTACCTGAGGCTTGGCTCACCGCCGATGCTCACGCCGCAACAAGTGGCTGATCTGCAGGCACTCACCCTCGACGAGCCCGAGGTTCGAACGGTGCAAATCGGCGCGGGCGGATCGGGGCTGCTGACGGTGCCCATGCGACAATACGATGTCGTGCTGGTCGAGCTTCGTGCCTGCGCCCCTTGAAAGAAAAGCTGGATGTCGCACACGTGCAACACTCGCCCCGGCGCGCTGGCGAAGCCTCAGGATTCGGTCAGGGCGCTCTTCGGGTCCGACTGATTCAGCCACGTCGTACTCGATCCCGCTTGGCGGCCACGTCCACGGCGGAGTAGTGGGAAACCATTCGTTTGGCTGGGGCTCGTGAGCATTGTCCACGGACATGCCTGCAAGCCCAGGCGTCGTGCGCAGCAACAAACCGGGAAGAGCAGAACAGCGATGAGGTCGAGTCGTTTTTCTCTGGCATCGAGCACGTGGCTTTGTGCTTCGCTCGTCGTTGGCGTCTACGCGCTGGGCTGCAGCGATGACTCCAATCCGATCGCACCCGGCGCGCTGGGCGCCGGCGGCGGTTCGGGCGCCGGCGGCGGTTCGGGCACCGGCGGCGGTTCGGGCGCGGGCGGTGGTGCGGGCGCGGGCGGCACGGCCGCGGGCGGCAGCGGCGGCTCGGCGGGCACATCGGGTGCTGGCGGCGCCTACGACCTGCGCAACGACCCCGCCTTCGGGGTCGCCCTGCCGTGTGCGTCCACCGAGTCGGCGCTGATCACCGACTTTACCCCGCCCGGCGGTGTGGCAGATGCTGGTGCCGATGCCGGCGTGGTCGTGATGGGTGCCACGTTCGGCAACTTCCCCGTGACGCTGTCAGGCGGCACCTTCACGTACCCGAGCGGCGCCGGCGACCCTTATAGCGTCAACTCCGACATCAGCACGGGTCAGTGGCACCTGAACGGCAACATCGGCACCTACTCCGGCTTCGGGCTGTACTTCACGGGCTGTAACCGTCTCGATGCCTCTGCTTACCTGGGCCTCTCCTTCTCGATCCGCGGCAGCGTGGCGATGGGCGGTAGCCTCAGATTGTCGGTCGGGACCTCGAGCAACGACATCTCGTTTCTCTGGCAGAACTCGCAACCCACCCCTCCGAACCCGCTGGCGGTGCCGAACTCGGGTCGCTGCCTGCCCGCAATGAACCCGTACGACGGAACGTGCGCCTCGCCTGGTTTCACGGTGCCGGTGACGGCGACCGAAACGACCATCCAGGTGCGCTGGGCGGACCTGACCGGTGGCACGCCCTCCGCCTCGGTCAACCCCGCCGAGATCACCGCCATCGGCTGGAACTTCTCGGCGCCCATGGGTGCCGGCACGCCAAACCCGACGCCTTACGCCGTCGATCTGTACATCGACAATTTGACCTTCATCAGCCCCTGAACGCGTCGGCGCACGCCGCACGCGCGGTGGTCGCTCTGATGTCAGGGGGCCGAAGCGCGCTCGAATGCCTTGAATTCGACAATGCTCACGCGGTCAGCAAAGTCGGTTTGCAGGATGGTGGGAATTTCCGCGGCAGCGCTGGGGATATCGGCGCCAAGCACGGTGATCCTCAGATAGCGGGCCGTGGTGGGGTTCACATCGACGACGGGCGACGAGCTCGCAGCGTCGTTCGTGCGGTCCGCATACGGACGCCAGAGCGTGGACGTTTGAGCCGCCGTGATGCTCCCGGCGTCGGCCTGAGTCAGGTACTCGATGCGGTAGCTGTAGGCGCGACGAACATACTCGAAGGTCGTCTCGCACCTGCCCACTGCAACGTCTGCGCCGAGATCGACGACGAGGCTTGCCGGGAGGGTCGTGGGCGCCCAGCGGGTGCCATTGTTGTGATCGACGGCGTAACGAGCCGCGTAGAACCCGCTCAGCGCGGGGAACGTCTCTCTGATGTTGCCCGATACGCCTCCCTTGAAGTCGCTCACGCTCGACGCCACGGCCTGCTTTCCGAAAGCGAGATCGCGTTCGGCAGCTGCGCGCCCCTTCCTCACCAGCGCCTCGAGCGCGCCGTCACCCGCAAAGACCCCTTCTTGCGTCTGCACGCCCGTGGAGATCGTGGTGCCGTCGATCCGGAGACGGTCGATGGCGGTCTGTCTTTTGACGTCGACATACGGATAGTGCTGCCGATGGTAGACAATGTACCAATCATTGCCGTATTGCAGGATCGAATTGTGCCCTGGACCGAGCACGTTCTTGGCGTCATCCCGCTGGAGGATCGTGCCCTCGGCATGTGTGAAGGGGCCGACCGGCGATGAGCCGACGGCATACTGCACGTTGTAGTTCTGGCAGGCGCTGTTCGAATAGGTGACGAAGTACTGCGCGCCACTCTTGAACATGACAGACCCTTCGAGATAGTTGGTGAGACCCGTCAAGCGCTTGAACTCGTGGAGCGTGCCGTCCGTCATTCTGGGGTCGCTGTCGTCGATGGTGACGGAAAGATCCTCAGCAAAAGCCAGGGCCGCGACACCCACACCACCGCCGCCGCCGAAGGTCATGTAGACACGGTCGCCATCGACGAAGAATTGCGCATCGAACCAGTCATTGGCGCCGAACATTTCGCCTTGCCGATACAGCGGCGCGCTGGCGGTCGTCGTGCCGGCTGTCGCATTCACCCAGGGCCCGAGCGGAGAGGCGGAGCGGCCGATGCAGGTGCCGATCGCGCCGCAGGCGTAGAGCAAATAGTACTGGCCGTTCGTCGGATGCTTGATCACCGACGGTGCCCAGAGCGGTGGCGTGGGCCAGATGGCGGGCAAGCTCAGAGCTTGGGACTTCCAGCTCACGAAATCGCTGGAGTACCAGACCGTCGGCTCGGCGCTGTAGGCAATCCAGTTGCCGTCGGTGGTCGCGAAGACGTAAAAGAGCTGACTGTCCGCGTCGTAGAAGATCGACGGGTCGGCGAAATAGCCCGGGAGAAAGGGATTGCCGTTGCTGGGGCTATCCCACGGTGCAACGCCGCCCGGCACGACCCCGATCGGCACGACGGGATCC
>Ga0207675_100003050_pt1 | contig 16429 bp, 17 predicted proteins | sample KBSSwiS42_FD_184305 | JGI IMG/M metagenome (GOLD analysis project Ga0207675, IMG submission 184305) | Switchgrass rhizosphere microbial communities from Kellogg Biological Station, Michigan, USA - KBS Switchgrass S4-2 (SPAdes) (version 2) | ecosystem: Host-associated > Plants > Roots >... | reverse complement strand
GCCGGCGCCAATAAGACGATGTCCCCCGTTTCCGCCGCGGCGAATCCACGTTTAACCGCATCCGCCATCGTCGTAGCGCGCTCGAACGACGCGGCGTCACCCAATTCGTGTTCGATCGTCAGAGCGTCTTCGCCAATTAAGATCATTTTTCGCACGTGGTCCTTCACGAGTTGCTCCAACGGCGCATACGGCGCCTTCTTCCCTCGCCCGCCGAGAATCAAAATGATCTTGCCCTTATCTTCGGCGAATGCTTCCAAAGCTTTGATCGTCGCGTCAACGCTGGTCGCTTTCGAGTCGTTGTAGAACCTGACGCCGTCGATCTCTGCGACTTCTTCCAGACGATGTTCTACTGGACGAAAGCACCGCACTGTTTCGCGCAGAGATTCAGGCGCGACACCGCATGACAAACCAGCGGCCGCGGCCGCCAGCACATTCTCGACGTTATGAAGGCCTTGCAGCTTCAGATCGTCGCGCGTCATCACAACGCGTTCCTGGGTTTTCGCAGTCAGGAAGAGGGCTTGCCCCCGCGAAATCAAGTCACGCCCGCGCAAAAACATTCCTTCGCCAAGCTCCTGCTGCACACTAAACCGCACGACGTGTGCGCGCAGGCCGTTTGCCCATGACGAAACAACTTCGTCGTCAGCGTTCAGGATAGCGACGTCGCCAACGGTTTGATTCATAAAGATACGATGCTTAGCCGCCGCGTAATCCATAAGCGACTCGTAACGATCCATGTGGTTCGGCGTAACATTCAGGACCGCGGCGACCGTCGGATGAAAATCTACGATTGTCTCTAATTGAAAGCTGGAGACTTCCACAACTGTCCATCCATCATCACGGGAAGCATCGATCATTGAGATCAACGGTGTACCGATATTGCCGCCCACCTGCACGTTCAGTCCGCCGTCCTTCAGCATCTGTCCAATCAACGTCGTCGTTGTTGTCTTTCCGTTTGTTCCCGTGATCGCGACAATTCGTCCGCGCAAAAACCTCGAAGCCAGTTCAATTTCGCCGATGACCTCAACTCCACGCCGCTCAGCGTAGCGAATTGGAATCGCCTTCGTCGGCACGCCCGGGCTGACAATCAGCAAATCGATCTGATCGAGCAGCCATGACGGCGGATCGCCTTCGACCAAGCCGACGCCTTCAGTTTTCAAATCGAGCGCTTCCTGTGACCATTCGGCCAGCGGCTTCCGATCGTTTAGCGCCACCGTCGCACCGCTTTTAGCCAGAAATCGCGCGCTGGCGATGCCGCTGCGGGCCGCGCCGATAACCAGAGCTTTTCTGCCGGCGATCTCCACGACTAACCACGAAGACACAAAGACACGAAGCGGACGCCAAAGGAACCAACGGTGGTCGTGCTGCTTTTTTTCATCTTCGCGTCTTTGTGCCTTCGTGGTTGATTTTTCTAGCGCAACTTGAGAGTCGACAGACTCAACAATGCAAACAGAATCGCCAGAATCAGAAATCGAAAAACGATCTTCGGCTCTTTCCAGCCGACCATCTCAAAGTGATGATGCAGTGGCGTCATCTTGAAGATGCGCCGGCCGACACCGCTGGTGCGTTTCGTCATCTTGAAAACGCCGACTTGCAACATTACCGAAAGCGCTTCCATGACGAATACGCCGCCGACCATCACCAGCATGAATTCCTGTTTCGTCAGCACCGCGACCGTGCCGATGGCGCCGCCAATCGCCAAACTGCCGACGTCGCCCATGAAAACTTCCGCCGGCGGGGCATTGAACCAAAGGAACCCGAGGCTCGCCCCGGCCATCGCGCCGCAAAAGACCGTCAACTCGCTCGCTTCGGGTCGATGCGTCAAATCCAGATAGCTCGCCCAGCGCGCGTCGCTGCTCAAATAAGTAAACGCCGTCAACGCCGTGGTCGCGATGAACGTAACGCTGATCGCCAGGCCGTCCAGTCCATCCGTCAAATTTACCGCGTTCGTCCAACCCAGCAGCACGATGACAATCAGCGCAAGATAGAGATACGGACCAATCGTGCTGATGCCGTTCGGCACCGCGGTGTCTTTGAAGAACGGAATGCTGACGTTCCATGAATACTTCGTCTGCAAATAGCGCGTAGCAATGAACAGGGCCGCCCAAATGGCGCAAGCGATAACGAACTGCCATGCAAGTTTTTGACGGCCGGTCAGCCCGAGACTGCGGTGCTTGACTAACTTCAGGTAATCGTCGGCGAACCCCACTGCACCAAATCCCAGGGTGGCTACGACGGTTATCCAAACGTAAAGACTCGACAGCCGCGCCCAGAGCAAGGTCGAGATGATCACCGAACATCCGATCAGCAAACCACCCATCGTGGGCGTGTCCCGCTTGGCCATGTGCGCCTGGGGACCTTCTTCGCGAATCTGCTGACCGATGTTCCAACTTCTCAGCCCTTCGATCATCCGGCGGCCAAACACCAGCGAGATGAGCAACGCGGTCGTCGCCGCATAAGCCGTACGAAACGTGACGTACTGAAAAACGTTGAGAGCTTTTACGAGATACCACTCGCGATCCTTAAAGTGGGCATAAATCAGCTCGTAAAAGATGTAATAGATCATTCGTCAGTCAATCTGTGCTTTGTACTTTGATCTTTGTACTTTGACTTCTCGGCAAACGGATCAGTTAAAGCCTGGCAGCACCTTCGAAAGCCACGTCAAAGCACAAAGTACCAAGTTCAAAGAACAGCATTACTTATTCGCCGCTATCGGAAACCTTTCCCTTAGCGCTTTCACAACCTTGTCAGTCTCAACGCTGCGCGAACCCTTCACCAAGACCAGGTCACCTTCCCGAACCTCGTCCGCGGCTGCTGCGGCCGCTTCGTCAGACGACGCGAAAAAGCGCGCTGATTCAAGTCCCGCCTCGCGCGCTCCCGAAACAATCTGGCTGGCTAACCCGCGCACTCCCCACAGCACGTCTATGCCCAACTGCGCGATTTCGCGTCCTGCTTCGTGATGCATCGCCGGTGCATCAGGGCCGAGTTCCATCATCTCACCGGCGATCACGAATTTTCGTTTCACGTTCTCGCGCGCTTCCGCGACCGTGCGGACCATGCTCAGCAGCGAACGCGGATTCGAATTGTATGAATCGTCAACGACGGTCAACCCGTCAGCGAAATTTAGAACCTCGCCCCGCATCTTCGGCGGCTTGGCCGAACTCAATGCGTTGGCGATCAGCTCAGGCTTGATCTTCAAAGCCGTCGCCACGGCCGACGCCGCTAATGCGTTCATTAAGTTGTGGCCTCCGGTCATCGGGAGACTCGCCGCCGCATCGCCGTTCGGCGTTTGCAAACGAAACTGGATCGACCCGAATCGCGACGTGTCGACCTCGCGCGCCATGACGTCGGCATCGTTTTGAATGCCAAACGTTAGCACCGGCCCATCAGTTTTTGACTTCATCTGCATCACTAATTCGTCATCGGCGTTGAGGACCGCAACCCCGCCTGATTTCAAACCCTCGATCAGCTCAGCTTTCATCGCGGCAATTGTCTCGATTGTGCCGAGATGTTCGAGGTGAACGGGCGCCACCATTAATTCCACGCCGATATCCGGCGGCGTGATTTGCACCAGCCGCCGGATTTCGTGCGTCGGGGAGGACATGCCCATTTCAAGGACCGCGAGATCGTAATCTTCCGGATGACGGCCGCGGCTCACCATCTGCAAAACGGACAAGGGCAAGCCAAGTCCGTTGTTATAATTGCGTTCGCTCTTGAGCACGCGATGACCTGCACACTGAAGGACGTGCGCCGTCAATTCTTTGGTGGTCGTCTTCCCCGCGCTGCCAGTGATGCCAATCACGGGTCGCGCCCACTGGTCATAAACTTTTCGCGCCAGCGTCTGCAAGGCAACAATCGCGTCATCAACGAGCAACAATCGATCGGCCAGCTTTGCGAGCTTTTCGTCAGCAGCAAATCGATCGCGCCGCGCGACCGCCGCGACCGCGCCCCCATCGAATGCCGATTGAATGAAATTATGAGCATCGGCAAACTGACCATTGAAGCCTGCGCGTTCGTAGTCGGGTTGAGACAAAGCGAAAAATAATTCGCCCGACTCGGTAGTGCGCGAATCGATCGAGAAACCAACTATTTCTTTGTCAAAGAGCTCCGGTCGCAGCCTGTTCACGTCTGCGCCCATTAACGCCGCTGCGGTTCGAATGTTCACGTTGAGTCAGGACCACCTGCGGTAGCGGGTGGTTGATCTTTACTATCGGCTCGATCAGCGTCAGTGATCAACCGCCCGCTACCGCAGACGGTTCTGACTCAGTTCCGTCGTGCGAACTCAACTCGCACTGTCTGTCCCGAACTAAGCTCGGCGCCGGCCGAAGGGTACTGACGAATCGCTTTGCCTTCACCCTTTGCCTCGAGATTCAAACCAAGCTGCGAGCACATCCGGAACACATCACGCACACTTTGCCCACGCAGGTCCGGCATCAACGCTCCCCGTTTCGTGGCCGGAGTAAACACGACGTCGCGCGAACTGCTGAAGTTCTTTGCGATCGTCGGCAAACTCGCCGCACGTTGTTCCTCGTCCTGAACCTCCTGCGGTGACGGGTTGCGATCTTCAGCAATCAACTGGGGCGCGCTCTTGGTCTCGACATCGGGCGTCACACTCAAATCAGGTAGTATCTGCTCGGCAATCTCCCGAAACACCGGGGCAGCCACATCGCCGCCGTGGTACGCGCCCTGGGGCTCGTCGATTACTACAATGATGACGACGGCAGGGTCGTTGACAGGCGCAAAGCCAACGAACGAGCCGATGTACTTGGTGGCGGAATACGTGTGTGTTTTCGGGTCAATCTTCTGCGCCGTGCCGGTTTTGCCGGCGGCGGTGTAGCCTTCGATTTGCGCTTTTCGTGCCGTGCCGTGAAGTGTCACGCCCTCCATCATGCCGCGCAGCTTCTCAACCGTTCCCGCCTTTAAAGCGGGACGCAGTTCCGGCCTCGCCTGAAACAGAATTGAGCCGTCAGGCGTGCGCATCTCGCGCACTACGTGCGGCTTGACCCAGCTACCACCATTTGCAATCACTGAATAAGCGGTGGCCATCTGGAGCGCAGTGACGCCGACTTCCTGGCCGATAGCGATCGACCCGATCGACGACTGCTGCCAACGACTGACTGGTCGAAAGATTCCCCCGGACTCTCCGGGCAGGTCGATTCCCGTCTTTGATCCAAAGCCCAGTCGCTTGGCGTAGTCATACATCGAGTCGTTGCCCACCAGCAGACCAAGCTTGATCGCGCCCACGTTGCTTGATTTCGCCAGCGCGTCCGCGATTGTCAGCACACCATATGCATGACCGTCGTGAATCAACCGGCCGGCAACCGTGATTTGTCCCATTTGGCAATCGATCTTGTCGTCGGGAGTGACGAGACCTTTGTCGATCGCGGCCGAGTACGCGACTACTTTGAAAGTGGATCCCGGCTCATAAATGTTTTGGAGCCCCCAGTTCGTCCGCACTTCGGGTCGCTCGTTCCCGGGCTGGTTCGGATCGAACGCGGGAGCATTGGCGAGCGCGAGGATCTCTCCGGTGTGCGGATCCATCACGATTGCGGTTCCAGATTTCGCGTGACTACGCGCGACCGCCGCAAGCAACGCCTGCTCAGTCCGATACTGGATCGACTGGTCGATCGTTAACACGACCGTCTGGCCTGGGTGTGGTTGCACCTCGTAGCTTTCGAAAGCCCGCCGGCGCGCGTCAGTTTCATAAAATACCCGGCCCGACTCGCCCCGGATCTTTTCGTTGTAGAACTGCTCGACACCACCCAAGCCAATCTCGTCCGTGCCAACGAAGCCGAGCACGTGAGCGGCAAGACTGTCATTCGGGTAGTAGCGCTTCGGCTCTTTACGGTAATAGACGCCGTCCAGCATCAGCGCGTCGAGCTTAGTCGCAGTTTCGAGATCAATCCGCCGAATGAGCCAAATGAATTTCTTGTTTGCATCCTTGGCTTCGCGAATCTTTGTGATCAGTTCGTCCTTGCTTTGATTGGTTACCGAAGAAATCTTGCGCGCCGTCTCGATAACGTTCTCGATTTCGCGCGGGTCGGCAAAAAAAGATGCCGTGTCGACGCTCCGGGCAAGCTCTCGACCCTGACGATCAAGCAAGAGTCCGCGTGTCGGACTTGTTTCGACTGTCCCGAGCTGTTGGTTCTTTGCACGCGCTGAGAGTTCGTCGTGCTGGCTGATTTGAAGTTGTGCCAAACGCGCGCCGACAATCACCATCCATGCGACGAGCCCGAGCGCCACGAACATCGCGCGGCGGCGCGGGTCAGCGGCTTCTCTGTCAATGGTGGCGGAACGAAGGGGCACGCAAGGTCTCCTGACGCTTTTGCAGAAACTCTAAATTGGCTTGTTGCGCGAAGGCTTGGCCGGCGTCTGGCCCGGCACCTTCCTAATTGTTTTCGTGCTCGGTTTAGCACTCGGTTTCGCAACACTCTCTTTCGATTTAATCGTGACGTTTTCTTTCGCGTTGTTCGCTACCTGACGCAAGGGATCGATTTGCGCGGCCTGGAGTGGTTGCATCCCAAGTCGCTTGGCCGCCTGTTCCAGCTTTACCGGACTTGCAGCTTCTTCGCGCTGCAGAATCAGTCGTCGTTGCTGCTCTGCGAGTTGCTCGCGCTCACGCCGCAAATTTTCAGTATCGTAGCCGTATCTCAGCGCCGCAAAGTGTTGTCGTCCCGCATACACAAACCCGCACGTCAGTCCCAAGCCCACCACTAACAAGAGCGCGAGGCGAAGAAACGCTTCCATATCTTTTTCGCGAGTGACAGGTGCATTGCGATGCTTTGAGGGTACTCGGCGAATCATTTTTCGCTTCTCCTAAAACGGTCGCAGCAAAAAAGGAGGTGGTACTAAAGCTTGGCCGCGACTCTCAGCTTTGCGCTACGCGCTCGCGGGTTCTCGGTAATTTCAATCTGGTTAGGCGTCACCGGTCGCCGCGTCATGATTTCAATTGCTTTCCGTGCTCCGCAACTGCATTGCGGCGTACGCGGCGGACACTGGCAGCGTCCCGAAAGCTTCAACAGCGTTCGCTTGATAATCCGATCTTCAAGCGAGTGAAAACTGATTACCGCGAGACGGCCATGCGGCTCTAATGAGTCAATCGCGTCAACTACGAATCGGTCGAGGCCTTCGAGCTCCCGATTGACTGCGATGCGCAACGCTTGAAACGTGCGCGTGGCTGGGTGGATCCTCCGTTGTTTTCCGCCGATTGCGCGTTCGACCAAAGCCGCAAGCTCTGTGGTCGTTTGGATCGGCTGCCCGACTTCCCTTCTTTCGACGATCCGCCGGGCAATGCGTCGTGAGCGACGCTCTTCCCCGTATTCAAAAATGAGGCGCGCAATTTCTACTTCAGAAAGACGACCGAGCAACTCTGCCGCCGTTTCGCCGCTCGACTGATCCAAACGCATGTCGAGCGGCGCTTCATGCCGAAAGCTGAATCCGCGCGAGGGCGAATCCAACTGCAACGAGGAAACGCCAAGGTCAGCAAGAATGCCGCGCACTGCTTCAACCTTCGCTGTCGCGAGGACCCGCGTAAGTTCACGAAAGTCGGCATGCACAGCGCGAAAGCGGCCACCGAATTTAGCCAATCGCTTTCTCGCCAGCTCCAGCGCTTCTTCGTCGCGATCGATCCCCAGCACTTGCGCGTCGAACGGAGTTTGCAAAATTGCTTCGCTATGCCCGCCCAGGCCTACCGTGCAATCGACAAACAGTCCGCCGCGCTCAACGGCGAGGAACTCGATCGTCTCTCGAAGTAGCACGGGGTGATGGGGCGCGCCCCTGCCCCCCAAAGGCACCGCCATCACCACCACCCCGTGATCTCGTTCAAAGAACTGTTAGTGAGCTGTGAGCAGTAAGCAGTGAGCAGTCGTGACATGAATTGATGAATGCTCATCACCTACGACTAACTAAACCAAATTTTCAAACGCGCGCTGCTTACTGCTTACCGCTCACTCGTCAAATACCGAGTCTCGCAATCGCCGCCTCGTCTTCCTCGGTGTAAGGATCCGAGAGCAGGCGCTGCTGAAACTTGTCCAGCTCCCAAACTTCCAGGTATGTCAAATAACCAAGTACTGCGACGTCGCCGATAACTTGCGCGCTCTTTCTGAGCAACGGATGAATCAAAACGCGACCTTGCGTATCCATCGACGACTGCTGACCGTAGTAATTCGTTCTGTCAAGGAACTTTCGTCTCGCCGGATCCATCGAGGGCAACAAGCTGAGTCGCTGCTCGATGGCTTCCCACTCCGGCATCGGGTAGATGCGAACGCAATCACCCGTTAAGCTGGTAACGTACAGCGCCGCCCCGTACTTCTCTTCGACATAACGACGAAAGAGGGTCGGCACTTTGAGCCGCCCTTTCGAGTCGATTCGCGCTGTGTAATTGCCCCGGAGCACAGAAGCTGAGAACTGAGACTAGAGGAGACGGCTGTACGATTTGCGCCAGTTTTGCTTCGGTTCGTGTCGTTGAGGCCACCTCGCTCCACTTCACTCCACCGGCGCATCCTACGCCGGTGCGTGCTGGCTGTCAACAGTTTTTTCGGATTTTTTTGTGGTAGTCTGCCCGCAGCACTCCATAACCATTGATGACTGGGATCGCAGGACTATTGTTGCTGGGCACGCTCGCGGCCCTGGCGAATCTAATCGGCGGTCTCTTAATCGTTTCCTCGGGCGCACATCGGCGCGAAGCTAAGCTGCTGAAATACCTGGTCGCTCTCGGCGCGGGCTTCATGCTCGCGGCGATATTTATTGAAATCGTTCCGGAAAGCGTCGCGCTCTGGAGCGATGGTCCAGGAACAGGCATCGCCGAAGGTGTCGTCGGTGCGATGACGCTGTTGCTCGCCGGGTATCTGCTAATCCAGCTTTTCGAACACACGGTTGCGCCTCACTTTCACTTCGGCGCTGAGACTCATCCTGAACATGTCATTCGCCCTTCGGCCGCATACGCGGCGATCGGCGGTCTGACGATTCATACTTTTTTTGACGGCGTTTCAATCGCGTCAGCTTTCCTCGTGAATCTGCGCGTCGGCATTCTCGTCTTCATCGCGATCATGCTGCACAAGCTGCCTGAAGGTTTCACCGTCGCGTCAATCATGCTGGCTTCCGGGCGATCGTCGAAAAAAGCCGCGGCTGCATCGCTCGCGATCGGTGCGGCGACTTTCGCCGGCGTCGCCACGGTGGCGTTGCTGAGCGAGCGCTTTGCGAACTCAGTCGCCTATGCGCTTCCCTTCTCAGCCGGTGTGACGCTTTACGTCGCTGCCAGTGACTTAATTCCAGAAGTTAATCGCAGCGAAGAAAAGAACCCGCTTGTGTCAGTGATTGTGTTTGGGGGAGTTGCGCTCTTCTACGTGCTGCATCGCTTGATACCGAGGTGAAGTCGAGACATGAGGTCAGTACCACTCGCGTCAGCGAGTGGATCAGACACTCAACACGAACTTGGCCCTGGAATCCATCCGCTGACGCCCGATGGTCCTGACGGTCTCAGCTCGCTAACGTCTTAGAAGCCGCGCGAGCTACACATCGCGCAATGATCACAAGGCTTGCCGCTGGGATCCACTGAGCACTTCTTTTCGTTCTCGAAGAACTCCACGAGTTCAGTGACTGCGGCTTCTTCGACGCCGAAGCGTTCCTGGCTGGAGTGCTCTGCTGGCTGCGAGTTGTACACGGCAGGCTGGGGAGCGGCTTCCCCTAACATGCTCGGCAGTCTTCCAATCCATGGCGATTGAGTAACGGGAACAAACTGAAAGAATTCACTCGGCTGCGCGGATCGAACTGATTCGCTGCCGGTTGGCGTGATGGATGAAGATCGAGATACCGACGGGACGGAGCGCACCGGCGGACCGGAAGCAACGAAATCGATCATGCGCGCGCGTGGGGGCGCCGCCGCGCTCGTCGGCTCAGTCTCCGAAATGGAATTGCTTAGAACGTGCCGCGGTTTGTCCCCGCCAAGTCTGCGCGCAACGCGTTCAGCTATTGCCCTTGCGTGATCGTCTGAACTGCTCACCTGAAGACTCTATGTTTCCGTTTCCAACAAATCGATGCGATCAACGACGCCGACGATGGCCGAGTCGATTGCCGCCCCGGCTTTTCCGGTTGCGACCGTCGATGCGCTCCAACCTTCCTGCACGATAAGGACCGTGTCGCCGACGCCGGCATCGACTGCATCAAGCGCGAGCACAGTGTGACCGGTCATATCACCTTCGGGGGTCATCTGCTCGCACATCATCACCCGCGCACTTTCGTAGCGATGGTTCTTCTGCGTGGCGACAACGTTTCCTAAGACTTTAGCCAAGATCATCTCGTTCCACTCGGCCCAGTGTTTTTGTACTTTGTCCTTCGTGCTTTGTACTTGGTCGTCTCGGACGAGTTGAGCTACTGCCCCTGGACATCAAAGAACAAAGCACAAAGAACCAAGCACGAATTAGTCACAACAAACATGCCCATCCGAATCAACTATTGCGATGATCGTGCAATCCGTCGGAGTGTCTTCGCGCTTGAAAGGAAAGCTCGCTTCCTTTCCGCGACACCAGAAAACTAACTCACCGACGCCGGCACCCGCAGCATCTACGGCGACTAGCGGTTTCCCCTGGGGTTCCAGCTTTTTGTTGAGGGATTGAACGACGAGCAGCTTGCGATGACGAAGTGAATCGTTTTTGACAGTAGCTACGACTGTACCGATTACACGCGCGAGCTGCATTTCATTTCTCGGGAGTCATGATGTCCACAGTATCAATCACACCCACAACCGCGGCATCGACCGGCGTGTCTTTCATGTTTTGCGCCAGACGCGCACTGGAACCGGCAACTACCAGCACCCGTTCGTGAAAGCCAGCTCCGACCGTGTCAACGGCGACAACGTAGCCGCTCGTGTCCGAGCCGTCGAGGTTAATCGGCCGAACAATGAGCAGCTTTTTTCCTTCCAGCCGCTCGTCCTTTTGGGTCGAGACGACTGTGCCAATGATTCGCGCGATGATCATGCGCGCGCTTGCGCCGTGACCGGCATCGCATCGTCAACGCTGCCGTGCGGACGAGGGATTACGTGGACACTGACCAGTTCGCCCACGCGACGGGCGGCGGCCGCGCCCGCATCTGTCGCTGCTTTCACCGCGGCAACATCGCCACGCACGATGGCCGTGACGAAACCTGCGCCGATTTTCTCGTAGCCGATCAAAGTGACGTTGGCGGCTTTGACCATCGCGTCGGCCGCTTCGATCATCGCCACGAGGCCTTTGGTTTCAACCATCCCTAATGCTTCTTGCATTCAGTTTCTCCTGTGAGAATTTGAAAACCGTAAATCGTCAATAGTAAATCGTGAATAGGATAACACGTGGCACGCGCATCTTGCGCGTGAGCCACGGGCGAGACGCCCGTGCCACATTTACTCGTTCAAACGTGCCGCCTGACTCAACAACTCCACCAGTTCTTCGCGCGACAGCGAAACGCGTCCCGCGCCATTCGATTGCGATCGAACAACCGGACGATCACCCGTCGGGCAAGCGAGATTCGTCTGATGCAGGTAACCACATGCTTGGCAACGGGCGCCTTCATCAAGATAGCCCGACGCCTCGCGCACGTTAATCAATTTCTCGATCGCGTCCGGGGAAAGATTTCGCGAACCGCCGAGCAGGCGTGAAAGAATCGCGATCTTCGCCGTGTGTTCAAGCGTCTCGAGACGATCCCACGCCTGCCACAAATCCGCGCCGTAAGCGACTGCGCCATGATTCGCCATCAAAAGCGCGTTGTGGTGTTTCACCAGGGGCCGCATCGCATCAGTCAATTCTCGCGTCGAAGGCGTGCCGTATTCAGCCAACGGCACACAACCCAGCGTCAGAATCACTTCTGAAAGAATCGGTTGGTCGATCGGCAAGCCGGCGACCGCGAAGGCGGTCCCATGTGGTGGATGTGCATGACAGACTGCTTTGACGTCCGGCCGCTCGCGATAAACCAGCAGGTGCATGGCGAGTTCGCTTGACGCTCTTTTATCATTCAGAGCGCGACCATCGAGGTCCGTGATCGCAAGCAAGTCTTCCGTCATGCGACCCTTACACGTCATCGTCGGCGTCGCCAACACGCGTCCATCGTCAAGCTGGATGCTCACGTTACCATCAGACGCGACGACGTAGCTGCGCTCATACATCAGATGGCAAATCTTGATTAAGTCGCGTCTGGCTGTTTGCTCGTCCATCCTAGAGTTCGCGCGTGCGGCGCGATCGTGGCGTCGCAGCTTCGGCTGTGTCGCTTAATCCCTTCGTTACATGCGCGGCGTTGGGCTGTGCGAGAAAATACGAAAGCGATTCCAGTGAAGTAGTCAGATCGACGGTCTTCACCTTCACACCAAGGCGCGACGTTAGCGGCGCTGGCGCAAAATTCAGAATCGCCTTCACACCCGCCGCCATAACTTGATTCAAAACTTTCTGTGCCCCGCGCGCCGGCACCGCTATCACCGCGACATCTATGCCTTTTTCCTGAACGACTCTCGTGATGTGCTTGACGTCAAAGACCTCGATGCCGTTGCGCGTCCGTTCGCCAATTTTCGATGTGTCGTTGTCGAACAGCGCGACTACAGTGAAAGCAGATTTCTCCAGACCGTTGTAATTTGCGAGCGCGCGTCCCAGTCTTCCCGCGCCGATAATCCCAACACGATGCCTCTGATCCAAGCCGAGAATTTTCGTCAGATGACTCCGCAGATCTTCGATGAAGTATCCGGTGCCGCGCACTCCGAACTCACCGAAATATCCGAGGTCTTTGCGAATCTGGGCGGAATTCAGATTGAACTGTTCGGCAAGCTCCTGTGACGAGACTGTTTTGATTCCGGCGGCCGCGAGTTCATTCAGGCAACGGAGGTAGACACTCAGGCGGTTGGTCGTCAACTCGGAGATCTTTTCTTTTTTCATCGCGTTCGTGCGTTCGAAGTATAACGCCGCATTGGCGGAGCGCGAAACTTCTATTTGCGATTGCTGAGGCGCTTCGCGATAATCGCGCGCGTTACTCCCTCTCCTTTTGGGAGAGGGAACAATCGCACCCAAAAAAATGATTGCGCATCTTTCAGGCACATTACTTTCGAAACAAGCGACATCGGCAATCGTCGATGTTGGCGGAGTCGGTTATGACGTCGCTATTCCTCTGTCGACATTTTACGAGCTGGGCGAAGTCGGCGAGCCGGTGCAACTTCGTGTCTACACCCACGTACGCGAGGACACGATTCAGCTTTTCGGATTCAAAACTACACGCGAGCGCGAGCTATTTCTGCAATTGATTTCCGTTAACGGCGTCGGACCCGGTTTGGCGATAAAGCTTCTGTCGGGCATGAATGCCGACGAAATGATTGCTTCCATTCGCACGAACAATCTGGTGCGGCTGGTGGCAATTCCCGGCGTTGGCCGTAAAACAGCGGAACGTCTGGTGGTGGATTTACGCGACAAGATCGCGGCGTTGTCGTCGCCCGCCCTCGAAGAAGAATTCGCCGCCAGGGCGGCGGCATCCGGCGCGCCAGCATCGACCGACGCGATGCGAGACGATGCGATGTCAGCACTGTCCAACCTGGGATATCAAAAAGCGGCGGCTGAGAAGGCCGTGAAGAACGCAATCGATGAAGGTGGCGATCTTTCGGTTGAGGTGATTCTGCGGCGGAGTTTGAGATCGCTCGCTAAGGTCTAGTCTCCGTGACTTTGTGTGATCTCCTTGCCTCAGTGGTTATCCGACGTTCGTCCACAGAGACACGGACGTTATGCAGAGTCACGGAGAGTTGACCGAACCTTTCCGGGCATTCACAATTCAAGCCGCAGATGGCCAAAGCAACCAGAGCCGCAGAAGCGTTAAGCACAACGCCAACGGAAGAGGATCGTCAATTCGATCTCTCGCTGCGACCCACCAAGCTCGCGGAATACATTGGACAGACGAAAGCGAAAGAGAATCTGCGCGTCTACATCACCGCCGCGCGCAAAAGACGCGAAGCATTGGATCACGTTCTCCTCACCGGCCCGCCCGGCCTGGGCAAAACAACACTCGCGCACATCATCGCGAACGAAATGGGCGCGCAATTAAAGTCGACGTCCGGCCCCGCGATTGAGAAGACCGGCGACATCGCGGCACTGCTGACAACACTTCAGGAAGGCGACGTTCTTTTCATTGATGAGATTCACCGCCTGATGCCGGTTATCGAAGAGAAACTCTATCCGGCAATGGAAGATTTCTCATTCGACTTCATCATCGGTCAGGGACCCGGGGCACGGTCGATTAAGCTTGACGTGCCAAAATTCACGCTGGTCGGGGCAACGACGCGGGCAGGATTAATCAGCGCGCCGTTGCGTGGACGCTTCGGCATCAACTTCCATCTGGATTTTTATCCGCACGAAGATCTCGAGACTATTGTTAAGCGGTCGGCGCACATCCTGAATGTTGAGCTCGACGAAGGCGGCGCACAAGAAATCGCCAAGCGAGCACGTGGCACTCCGCGTATCGTCAACCGTCTGCTTCGGCGCGTGCGCGATTACGCCGAGGTGGATTACGACGGGCGCATTACGCACGAAGTGGCAAACGATGCGTTGAATCGAATGGAAGTTGACACTTACGGTCTCGATGAAATGGACCGCAAGCTTTTGTCGACGATTATCGAAAAGTTCGAAGGAGGCCCGGTCGGCGCCAATACATTGTCAGCGGCGATTAATGAAGAGAAAGATACGATCGAAGAAATCATCGAGCCATATTTAATTCAAATAGGTTTTCTCAATCGCACGCCACGCGGCCGCACCGCAACCCAGCTCGCTTATGAACATTTCGGGATGAGAGCGGGCCAGCAACGCCCGACCCTGTTTGACTCTCCTCGGCATTAAGATCGTGGGCGTTTCCACCTCAACTTCAGATCGTTTGAAGAGAATATCGCGTCATTCTTTTGGTGTGCGCAATCGTTCGCCCTGGCGACGAATGATTACTGAAGCTGTCCATCAATTTCACGAAAACGATCTTTTCACCTCGGCCGCAGCGATGAGCTACTTCGGCCTCATGACGTTGTTTCCCGCTCTGTTTCTGCTGCTGGCATTAAGCAATCGCGTCGCTGCCGGAACGCATATGATCTCGCAGATCGTGCAGGTTTATCCCGGTTCGTCCAAGTTTCTTCACGACACGATCACGTCGTTGTCCACCATTAGTCCCGGAATACTCATTACCTGCGCAATCATCGTTCTGTGGGCCGGGTCGTGGGTGTTCGCGGTCGTCGAACGTGCGCTGAACCGCGTCTGGGGTACAACACATCGAACATTTTTGCACGGCAGGGCGCTTACGCTTGCCATGATCGGCGGAGTTGGCTTGCTTTTATCGATTTCAGTGTTCGTCACGTCAGTACTCGTGTACATGCAGGACATCGCCGGTCAACTGTCACCACGGCAACTTGAAAACTACAAAGTACTCGCTACGGTCGGGAGTCTCTTCTGGCAAATCATTTTTGCGGTAGTGAGTCTGCTGGTGACGTTCACGCTTTTCTCGATCGTTTACAAATTTATGCCCAACGCCTACGTCAGCGTGCGTGACACGATTCCCGGAGCAGTGATCGGCGGCCTGCTCTGGGAAGGAGCCAAATACGGCTTCGCCTGGACCCTGAGCTACTTCAATTACGAGCAGGTCTACGGCTCAGTCGGCGCGGTGGTCGCGGTGCTGACGTGGGGATATGTCTCGAGTCTAGTGCTGTTATTCGGCGCGCAGCTCACCGGCGTGTTTCATCGCGAGCACATCGAACATCCGATCGGGGCTGCGAAAGCGCACGTTCCCTCAGCGAGTTACTCCTGAGTTCCGCTCGCCAATCTGCTGTGCATATTTCTGATTTTGACTATGACCTCCCCGAAGAGTTAATTGCGCAGCATCCGTTGCCTGAACGCGACGTTTCGCGCATGTTGGTATTGAATCGCGCGGCTGGAACTTTGGAAGATTGCCAGTTCGTCTCCCTGCCAAAATACTTGCACGCTGGCGATTGCCTCGTGCTGAATAACACAAAAGTATTTCCTGCCCGATTATTAGGCCGACGAATACCAACCGGCGGCCGCATTGAGATTTTGCTTCTGCGCGAAATTGAGCCTGGAAAATGGCAAGTCCTCGCTCGTCCCGCACGCAAGCTTCAAGTAGGCAGTCGAGTTGAATTTGGTCGATCAGAACATACCGCAACCGTGGTCGAGGCACTCGACGATCGGACGCGCGTGATTCGCTTCGAATCCTCCGACCACGCGCTCAAGGCGATTCAGGAGATCGGTGAGACTCCGCTGCCACCCTACATTAGGCGCGATTCTGGCGCGGTTACTGAAGATCGCGATCGCTACCAGACAATCTACGCGCAAGAAACGGGCGCGATCGCCGCGCCGACGGCAGGTTTGCATTTCACTCCCCACGTCCTGCAAGAACTGAAGGAAGGCGGAATTCAAGTTACCGAAATAACGTTGCATGTCGGTTA
>Ga0207675_100003049_pt1 | contig 16429 bp, 24 predicted proteins | sample KBSSwiS42_FD_184305 | JGI IMG/M metagenome (GOLD analysis project Ga0207675, IMG submission 184305) | Switchgrass rhizosphere microbial communities from Kellogg Biological Station, Michigan, USA - KBS Switchgrass S4-2 (SPAdes) (version 2) | ecosystem: Host-associated > Plants > Roots >... | reverse complement strand
GTCCCACCGATCCTCCGACTCCCAGATGAGCCCGGCCAGATCCCCGCTGCCGTAGAACACGGCATCCACGCGCAGCGCATTCGCGCCCGTGGTGACGACCGACGCCATCATCGGCCGGGGAAAATTGACCGTCCAATGGGACGCAGCAAAGCGCTTGAAGGATGTGCTTTCCTGTGCGGCGCGGGTGCGGGCGAGCCAATGGGGCATGATTGTTCCTTAAGTTCTGATGATCTGACCCATCCGTTCGTGTCGAACGGGTCAATCCAGGTGCTTCCTCTTTAGCCATCCGCCAGCGCGGACCGCACCGCACGCGCCACCTGCCGGGCGCTGCGGGCGAGGAGGCGGCTGTTTTCACCCCCCGGCGCGTTAATCTGGATGGCGATGCGAACGTCGCGCCGCGACCCGCTCGATGCGGGCGCGATACTGCCGCTGCTGGTCGGCACGAACAGTTCCGGACCGCGCTCCCCGACCATGAACGCCCGGCCCGGCGACACCGGCCCGCCGGTCGCCCGGCCGGGCAGCCCCAGCACCGCGCCGAGCAGGCTGGTGCCCAGCGACAGCACCCCGCCGCCCGATCCTCCGCCGCCAAATCCTCCACCTCCCGATCCCCCGCCGATCGCGCCAATGCCCGAACGCACGGCCGCCACCGCAATCTCGGACATGACGGCAAGGACCGTCCGGCGCAGATCCTCGAATCCGAATTTCCCTGTTCGGACGGCGCGCAGCAGGCCATTCTCGATCGCCCTGCCCGCCTTGTCGGCCCCGCTCACTAGCGGCCCCTCAAGGGCACCGCGCATATCGGCGACATCGCGTGAAAAGCCGCTCACATCGGCGCGAACGCCGACGATCAGCGTTTCGATTTCCTCACTCATCGGGAAAAATCTCCTTGAGGCGGGCGAGCTCAGCCGGATCCATAGCCGGTGCGGCACCGCCGGCCTGTTCCAGCCAGAGGCCAACTATCGACAGCAGTTCCGCTGGCGTGGCGGACCAGAATTCGGGCGGCCGCCTGGCGAGGTTCAACGCGGCCAGCCCAGCCCAACGCGCGGCGGCATCGCCAAAGGTCACGCAGTCCCCGCAAGGATCTGGTGCAGCATGATGCGCAGCGAAGGCATCGCGCTGGCAAGCCCCGCCGACAGAACGGCCTCGCCCACCGCATCACGATCAAGGCCATCGCGTTCGGCCAGACAGTGCCAGAACAGGGCCGCGATCTCGGACAGGGCGATCCGTCCCTCCGTCGCGCGGTCGACCAGCGCGAGCAGAGGCCCAAGCTCCCCCTCCGCCGCCACCAGCGCGGCAAAGGTCGGACGCAGGACATGCGCCCGCCCGCCGATGCTGAATTCGGCCTCGCCGCGCAGGGGATTGGCCGCCCCGGTCATAATGCCACGACCGGGCCGGAGCTTTCGAGGCTCAGCGTATAATTACGCTCGCCATTATAGTCCCCGGCATAATCCAGCCGCGTGACCAGAAAGCGCCCGCGCATCCGCTCGCCGCTCTCGAAGCTCAGCTCATAATCGTCGATTGCACCCGCCAGGGCGTGATTGCGCAACCGCACTTCGGCGGTCGAACCGGTAAAGACCCCCGCCCCCGAGACGCTGACCGACCGCACCCCCGCGCCGGGCAGCAGCTCGCGCCAGCCTCCGCTGTCCTTGCTGGTGATGTTCACCGCCTCGCCGTTCACCGACAGCTGCGTCGTGCGCAGGCCGGCGACCGTGGCATAGGCAACGGGCGAACCGCCGTCGCCGATCTTGAGCAGAAAGGCGCTGCCCTTTTCTACTGACATGAGGTCTTCCTTTCGATGGTTTGACGCTAAGTTACGCGCCGTATTTCCGCCCCCCGTTCGGGCTGAGCGAAGTCGAAGCCTTGGTCTGAGCGGAGGCGAAGACACCTCACTGCGTTCGGTGTGTCCCTTCGACTTCGCTCAGGGCGAACGGCGGAGAGGAATGCGGTTAAAAGGGCTCACACCACCCGCGACAGCCGCGCGAGATAGTCGATCAGCATCGACCATTGCCCGTCGCCCCCGCGCACCGTGCGCGAGCGGTCGAAGCGGACGACGCCGATGCGCCATGGTCCGGCGGTCGCGGGCAGGCCGTTCATCACCGCCTCGATCCGCTCGGCGGCGTCCGCCAGCCGGCCGGGCCGATCCGCCCGGTCGACCAGCGTGAGCGGCACGCGGACGCTCAGCCCATCGACGGCCCGCGCGCCCCATTCGGTCGCGAACATCTCGCCCACAATGAGCGATGGCGCCGAGAATTTCGGCGTCGCGCCGTCCTCGACCGTGTTGATGAGCGCCATCAGCCCGGCATCGGCACGAAGCGCGCCGATGACGATGTCGCGCAGCAGGATCACCGCCTTCATCGCAGCAACTCCCGCAGATTGCGCAGCGCGCCGCTGGCAATCCAGCGCCGCACCAGCTGCTGGCCCGTCAATAGGATTTCATCGCCCTGGGCCTCGACTGAAACACCGGGCAGCGCCTCGCCCAGGCGCCGTTGCACCTGACCCCGCAGACCGTCAGCCCGCACCTCGGCCGCCGCGCGGGCACGATCGACCACCCCGCTCATGACAGGCGCATCCGGCGCCAGGGACGCCAGAGGGCGGCGACGGCGGCAGGGGGCTGTGCCTCCAGCCCTTCACGCCGCGCATAATATTCGCCGGCCAGCCGGATGATGCCGTGGCGTATGGCGTCGGGCACGCCCGCGCTGTCGGTGGCGATACCAGCCCGGTAGCTGACGTGCACGCGCCCCGCCGCGCCGGGCTGGCTTACGCGGATCCAGCCGTCGCCATTGCGGTCGATGTCGATCGCATAGCTGTCCACCGGCAGCGCGAATTCGGAGCCCTCGGCAGGCAGGCCGAACAGGGCGGTCACGGACCGCACCGGCCGGACGCTCAGCCTTTGCCATTCGCGGGTGATCGGCATCACCTCATCGACCCCGCGATCGACGAGGATCTGGCCGGTAAAGCGCTCCGCCATGTCGGCCGCGGCGACCAGGAAGTCGCCCAGCAGGCCGTCATCATCGGCCAGCGATATCCTGAGATAATCCTTCAAGTCGCCGAGCGGCACGGCCGGCGCCACGGCGCTTTGCATCGTCACGGTCATGCGGGGTATCCTTGGGCATGGGGATTGTATCTCCCCTCCCGCGTGCGTCGGCTGGAGACACGCGGGAGGGGCACTGGCTAGGTCCGCATCAGGACACGTTGAACTTCATCAGTTTGATCGCCTCGCTGTTCGACACCGCGCCGCCGATGCGCTTGACCGCGTAGAAGTTCACGAACGGCTTGTTGGTGAACGGATCGCGCAGGATGCTCGTCTCGTTGCGTTCCGCGATGACATAGCCGAGCGCGAAATTGCCGAACGCGATCGACAGGCTGTCGGTCGCGACATCGGGCATGTCCTCCGCCTCGACCACCGGATAGCCCAGCAAGGTGGCGGGCTGGCCGATGATCATCGACGGCTGCCACAGGAACGCCCCGTCCGATGTCTTGAACTTGCGGATGCGGGCCAGCGTCGCCGAGTTCATGACGAAGCTCGCGCCCTGGCGATAGGGCGCCTTCAATGCCTGGATCAGGTCGATGAGCTTGTCCTGCGGGTTGGTCGAGGCAAAGCCGCCCGCCGCGCCGGAGGCGACATATTGCAACGTGCCAAACGCCCGCACGCTGTCCGCCTCATTCGTCACCGTACTGGTCAGGAACCCCTTGGGCCGGTTGGTGCCGCTGCCGGACACGAAGGCCGAGCCCTCCGCCTTGGCGAACTCCATCGCGATCTCATAGGCCAGCCAGCTCTCGACATCGAACTGCGCGTCGTCGAGCATCGCCTGGCTCGCCGCCGGGTTGGCGAACAGCTCGCCAAAGCTTGGCGCGATCTCGTTGAACACCGGCGTCGTGGTCTCCGCCCGCGCGCCGGTCTCGCTCGCCCAGCCCGAGGCGACACCGCCCGTCGCCACCAGCTTGCGATAGCCGGCCGTGCCGACCTTCACGACATTGGCGATCTGGCGGATCGGCGAGACCGTCTTCAGCGTATCGTCGATCAGCGCATCGATCTCGCGCGGCACGGCATAGCCGCCCGAGCCCCCGGTCGTCCCGGAAAAGCTCTTGAGCTCGACCCCCGCCATCAGCCCCTGGCGCAGGTAGCGATCGACGAACGCCACCCGCTGGGGATCGCCCGCCTCCCCCTTGACCCCATCGAGCGGCGGCCGCGCGATCCGCGCCTTCATGGCCTCGTCGATGCCGTTGATGCGCGCCTCGAGGCCCGCAATCCGCTGTGCCTGCAGGATCGCGTCAAAGCTCTCCTCCAGCGCATCCGCCTTCACTTCAACCATGTTCACGTCTCCTGCTTGGTAGAAAAGAAAAGGGCGGCCCCAATGAGGTGCCGCCCGCCAAATTCCTCCCCCCTCGCCGGGAAGGATAGGAAGCCTTGCCGGCCCGCTGGCTAGGCGAAGTTGGAGAGGGGGCCTTCCCCCTCCACCGCATGCACCCGCGCCAATGGCTGCATCGGATGCGCGACCAAACTCACCTCGACGATATCAAGCCGTTCCAGCCGCCGCGGCGGCCCCTGCGCGGCATCGACGACGCGGTAGCCGAAGGACAGCCCGTCGATCCGGCCCTGGCGCACCGCCTCCGCCGCGCGCGCCGCCACGCCGGGGCGCGGCATCAGCCGGCCAATTACCCGCAAGCCGCGCCCGTCCTCGCTGATGCTCTCGACAACCCCGATCGGCTGCCCGTCATCATGCTGCCAGAGCAGCGGCAAAGGCGCACCACCGAGCCGGGCGAGGCTGTCCGCGAACGCGCCTGGCAGGATCACGTCCCCGCCCCGGTCCTCGCGGTCGAAAATGGCGGCATAGCCGGCAAATCGCACAGCCCCGCTCATGACCTGAGCATCGACAGCAGGTCCCCGCGCGCGGCGAGGCCGAGCAGCAGCAGCATCACCAGCACCCGGACCAGCCAGCCGATCACCGCCGTGCGCGCCGCCTTCTTGGCATCGCGCCAGCCGCGCAGCAATTCGCGCAGCTCGCGCATGTCGTCCTCCGCGCTCCTGTCGGACAGGCCGAGGCGCGCCAGCGCCCGCTGCGCGCCGATCATGCTCGCCTCCTCGATGATCGCCCGGATCACCAGCAGGTCGCCGCCCCCGCCTTCCGCCTGCGCAACCAGGCTTGCCAGCATGTCATTGTCCTGCATGGTCAGATTGCTCCTGTCCCGATCCCTAGCATCGATCGTTTCTCCTCCGGCGAGAGGAAGTCGGCGGCGGCCACCCTGTCCCAGAGCGCGCCGCGATCGTCGATCAGTGCGTGGAGTTGATTGAGGTCGACCGACAGCCGCAGGCCGGGCATCCACGGCCCAAGCCCCTGCGACAGCGCGCCGAGCAGCTTGTCGGCCAGCGGCAGGATCGTCTGCCGCCACAGCGCCTTGTTCGCCTCCCGGAAATTGGCATAGCTATTGTCGCCCGGCAGCCCGAGCAGCATCGGCGGCACCCCGAATGCCAGCGCGATGTCCCGCGCTGCGGCTGCTTTCAGCGCCACGAAATCCATGTCGTGCGGCGAGAGGCTGAGCGCCTGCCAGCTGAGGCCGCCCTCCAGCAGCATCGGCCGTCCCGCATTGGCCGCCCCCTGGAAGGCAGCCTCCAGTTCCTCGCGCAGCCGGTCGAACTGTTCGGGCGACAGGTTCGCCCCGTCCGGCCCGTCATAGACCAACGCGCCCGATGGCCGGGCCGCATTGTCCAAGAGCGCCTTGTTCCAGCAGGTCGCCGCATTGTGGATCGCCACCGCGCCGGCGGCGGCATTGAGGCAGCCAAGGCCATAATGATCGTCGAGCGGATTGAACGTCCGCACATGGATGATCTCGGTGCGCCCCGCCGCGTCCTCGCCCGGATAGCGCGTCACGCGCTCGGACACGCGATAGCTGTAGGCGGTCGGCCAGCCATTGGCGTCCGGCTCCACGCTGACCCGTTCCGGCCGCAGCGGGAACAGGCGCGCGGGCTCGCCGGCGGCATCGCAGGCGATCTGCGCATAGCCATTGCCATGCAGCAGGACATGCGCCGCGAGCGCCTCCAGCAGCCCCTGCCCGGCCGATCGCGCCGTCACCAGCGCCAGCGCCGCCGCAACGTCTTCCGGGTCCGTCGCGGTGCCGGCAAGCGCGGCGCTGCCCACCCCCTCGCTCACCAGCCTGACCGCGCGCTGCGCCACCGGATTGGCGATGATCGCCGCGCGCAGCTGCGCATCATAGCTTTGCGGCCATTCGCCCAAGGCGGCGATCGTGCCATTCATCCAGGCGCGCGAAAGCGCCGGCCGCGACGCTGGCGTCGCAGCCTTTCGACCGAACCATTTCATGTCATTCTCCTGATATGGATGCTGGTTCCAACCGTTCGTGTCGAGCCCTTCGACTGCCCGCGGGGCGGGCGCTCAGGACAAGGCTCGAACCGAACGGAAGAAGAGTGTGCTATTCAAGTCGTCCGCAGCTTCGGGAACCCCGCGGACTTCAGCATCAATTCCGTCAATGCCCAGACCAGCGCATCGGCGCGATCGGGCGATCGTCCCGGCCCGGCATAATGCCCGCCGATCAACATGCCGCACATCTCGTCCTCCAGCCGCTGGAACAGCCCCACATGCGCCACCCGCCCGGCCTCATAGAGGGCGGAGACAGGCTCGGCGCGGGCGGACTTGCCCCGGCTGGCATGCACCAGCCGGACCGGCAGATCGATCTGCGCCGCGCGTAGCACCGACGCCACCATGTCGCCGCCATTATTGGCCTCCGCCACGATCCGGTCAGCGCCCCAGCGATGACGCGCATGAGCAACCGCCCGCGCCCATTGCTCTGGCGTAGGCCGCTCGACACTCGCATCGTCGATGACATAGGCGCGGCCGTCCGCGCCGATCCCGGCGACAATGATCCCACAGGCATCGCCGTTGCTCCCGGCGGGCGGGTCGACCCCGATCACCACGCGGCTGAGCAGCGGCTGGTCCGTCTGCGCTGCCAGGCCGATCGATCGGATCCGACAACGCTCCAGCAGATCGCGTGTCCACAGCGCGCCATCCGGGTCCATCAGCAATTCGCCGTCCAGCTCCTGCCGGCCGAGCCGCGTCCCGCCATAGTCGCGCATCATCGCCTCCAGGAATGCGGGCGGCAATGCGCCGCTATTATCCATCGTCCGTCCCCGCGTGACCACCGTCCCCCGCTGTTCGAGCAGGCGGCACAGCAGGGCGACCGGCCGGGGCGTCGTCGTCGCCAGGGCCCGCGGCCGCGATCCGACGCGCAGCCCCATCATCGCATTGTCCCACGCCAGTGTCCCACGATGCCATTTCGCGATTTCGTCCGCCCACACATGACTATGCTGCGGTCCGCGCAGCGTTTCCGGATCGGCCGCGCCGAACAGGGTCGCACTCGCGCCGTTGGGCCAGTGCAGCTGCCGCAGCGAGGGTTGCCACACCGGCCGCAGCCAATAGGGCGCCACCGCCAGCACCCCGCTCTCCCCCTCGACCATCACCGAGCGGGCATCATGCAGGCTCGCGCCGATCAGTGCGATCCGGGCCGAGCCGTCCCGTTCGGCAATGGACCGGACCCACTCGGCGCCGAGCCGCGTCTTGCCGAAACCGCGCCCCGCCAGAACGAGCCACGTCCCCCAGTCACCCGGCGGTGGCAATTGGCCGGGCCGCGCCCGATGCTCCCAGCGGGTACGGAGATGCTCGAGGCCGGGCTCGCCGAGGAGACCAAAGAGAGTCTCTCTCTCATCCTCTGAAATGGTTGCGATCAGGTCGAAGTCGGACAGCGAGACATCAGATGCTTCCTCCATCACCATCCTCTCGCCGGTTGGCCTCTCTCCGGTTGGCGCTCAGCCGCGCCCGTATCTTCGCCATCTCCGCGCGAACCAGGGTCGCCGTGTCGTCGTCGTTGCCGGTGCGGGCGGCCTCGAACTGCCGGAACCGCTCCACCTCGTCGCGATGGGCCAGCAGCACCCGGAAGGCGATGGCATGCGGAAAGCTGTGTACCGTCTTCACCTGCTTCACCGCGCCGCTCGCGCCGTCGATGACGGTCTCGGTGCGCGCGCTGCCCTCCAGCGAGTGCCGCAATAGCTGCATTTCGAGCTCGGCGAATCCGACATCGAGCGCCTGACGCCATGCCGCCGCGAATTGCGGGTCACGCTGCTTGCGCTGATAGGCTCCGCACTTGCCCATGCCCGCCGTCCGGGCGGCGTGAGCTACGTTGGCGGTAGCGGCGAGCTCCTCAAAGAAGATCGCCTCACGCGCCTTGGTCCAGCGCCTGCCGGACAATATTGTGCCCGGCACGCCCGCAACGATGCGCTCGTCCCCGTCTGCCATTGTCCACCTGTATGATGATGACGAATGGCAGCCCGCGATGCGTGCTGGCCTGGCTGCCCGCCGGAGGGCGGAAGCCGGATTCGTCAACGATGACGGGGAGGTGGCGATTATGTAGTTTACACACCCACGGCATAGATTATACCCGCCCCGAAACGAATCGGGGAAATGAAATGGCTGATACGCCGGTTGTAAATCTGGGTGATAATTCCGCAGAGCATGTCGCTTACAAACTGATGCGCCACATCGCGAACGCCGAAGGCGTGAAACTTGAAGGCATGGGCATCAATTCAAATCGTGAGTGGATCATAAAGACCTACATCATGTGCCGGACTGCTGTTTCCGGTCATTCGAACATTGAGCATGTTCTAGGTCTTGGGAAATAGGCCGAAGAAACCGTAAAAAAGCTTCAGCCACCGGGATCGCACTGGTTGCGTCTGCGCCAGAAGCGATAGCTGCCTTAAGGCATTCGAGGCGGATATCCATCATTGCGGTATCCTGATACCACTGGTACCAGGATACCGTCAAGGATTACGACTTACGCGTCATCGTTGACTTACCCCTAGCCTCGCTCGTCCCTCGCGGGTTGGCTTCCGGATCTGTTCTACGTCATTTGCCGGGACCGTTGTATCCGTCGATGGGAGCCCCGGCATTGGCAGCTCATCTTCATTTGTGGGGACGTCGTTGGGGTCAAACGTGCTCAGCGCAGCGGTCCAGGCGCGCGTATCAGGACATATCCATCCTATCACTTCGAGGATGGTCGCGTGATCTTGCACAAGGTCGCGGTGAATTATCCGGCAATGATGTGCTACGCGATTGCGGAGACGTCGTATTGAGTTAAGCGCGCCTTGGACGAGCTTTCGCTCAGTCCCTTTCGGTCGATGAGGGAAGGCTTGCCAAAGTGCCTTTCTCCAAACCTCAACTTCATTTTTGGGTCCGAGTACGCCAACCCAGAAACCGAAATTAAGCTCTGCCACCACGTCGTCATGTGTGAATTCGACGTTCCCGCCTCGGTCATCGACTGAGACTTCGCGCAGCGCCTTCCGGATATCGTCCTGCTGTTGCACTTGAAGATTTATGACGCCGTTGGTCGTCCAGTCCGCGCCAAAACTGCTCTGAAACTGCTGATCGATAGCGTTTCGTACCGTGACTTCCAGCGTTTGAAGCGGGCTGTACAGGGCGGCCGAAAGGCGAGCATTTACCTCATAAAGACGTATTGCAGACTCCAGCGTGCCGTCCCCCGCGCTCATGTACGGGGCTAGTCGCCCCGGCGATATCGTGGCCTGAAGTGCAGCAAGTGTCCCAGAAGAGTACGCGAAACTCACTTGTTTTTAACCCCCGAACCTCATACATGGAGCGCATATGCCCCGGACCCGCCTCTCAACGATGCGGCCGGGGCCACTCCCTTCCCCCAAATTATACTATGCTACTCTCAGTGTTTCCGCGATCGCGGACGCGATCGGCACAGCACATTCATGTGCTTTAAGCTCAATGCTTGGCTCGACGCCGTAAGTCATCCAAAATCATTACAGATGCGGTTCAGCGCTCACTTTTTCTCATTCTCTTTGGGCTTCTGCTTCGCCAGCTTGCCCAGCCGCTCCTTGAAGTGCTCGTCGTCGTCGTCGCACTCAAGCTCGCGCGCGGCTTCCTTGAATTTGTCGAGTTGGGGTTTTGGTTCGTCAGGCATGGGGCCACCATACCAGCGAGTGACGCCGACAGCCAGTGGGCTGGCGCTCAGTCTCGCACCTTGAACAAAACATAGGCGCAGAAGGCTCGCCGATCCTTAATCGGCTGAATTTTAAAATCCTTTATTGCTTGCTCGGAGAGGGCGATGTCGGTCGTAACCTCGGACTTGGTGAGGCGGATCGTGGGATCATAGTCCGCGAGATGGCGCTTTTCCTGCATGCTTACGAACGCATTTGCAAAGTCCGCAATGGGCTGTGGAAACTTCGCCACCCAGGCCCGATTGCGACAGGCATCCTTGGATTTCTTATGCTCAAGTGCTCGGTAGGTTTGCCGCCATGCGCCGCGACTTTTGGCGGCACCAGTCCCGCCTAACAACGTATCTGCGCAGTCGCGTGCTAGGCAATGGAAGAGTGCATAGTAAGCACTGCTATGGGCGCGACGAAGGTTCGCTTGAGTCGGCTTACCATTGCCCGCTTTCAGCAGCGCACCAGCAGTGGCAATTAGATCAAGCGGCAACACTCAGGCGGTCGTGATCAGCTTTGGAGCGGAAGGATACGATGGGGAATGCATCTGCGCCCTTATCCTCAAGGACAGGCAAAATATGCCTAACGAGGCCGGTCGCTTTTTTGAGATTGGGCGAGGACTTTGAGCGAAAGACCACCATGACACGGAGGATGGGGTCGCCATCCGCATCCCGATCCTCTGTAACCATGACAGAATCTATCGCGTCCGCGAATTCAGCACGGACGATCTCTTCGATGGCGCTATCCAGCGCAGCTTTCAATCGTTTGCCCATACAATTAGATAAGTGCTCAAGCGTTAAAAATGTCCAGAGACCCCATCATCTCCCCATAAAAAATATGGCTTACAGCCATATTTCAAAAAGCCGGGAACGGCAAGAGAAAATAGCAGAAAAGCGTGTGTTCTGCTCCCTAAGAATATTTTGAATATTCACGGATTTCTGCCATTATAGGACATTTCCTATTTGTTAGAGCCCGTTAGTTGGGTTGTAAGTGAGGCGTTTGCCACTGATGCCTTTCACCGCTTCCAGCGAGCGCTGGCGGTCATCGCAGCCATTCGCAGTGCGGAAGTTGTACCGGAACTCGAACTCAGCCAGATAGCGGTGCAAGTGCTGTTCGCCGCAATGCTGATAGACGCCCTTCATGCCGCGCTTGAAGATGGAGAACGCGCCTTCCACGGTGTTGGTGTGGATCGTGCGATCCTTGCGGTCCACATAGATATGCGCGCCGTGCAGGGTTGTTCCATGCTCGGCAAACTCGCGTCCGATCTTTTTATACATCTTGGCTTCGTCCGTCATGAGACGGGCTTCGCGGGAAATGTTGGACATGACTATGGGGTGGACCTCGTCAGCGCGGAACTTGTCGAACGTGAAAGAGCGCATGGTGCCGGTCTCGCGGTCCACCAGCGCCAGAACGCCGAACTTGTGGGCGTGACCGGCGCGAGCGTTCTTCATGCCCTTGCGGATGCCGAAATAGGTCTCGTCCACCTCGACCGCGCCACCGCCCGAACCATAGGGCGTATCCAGGTCGCCGGAGCGCATCGCCTCACGGATACGGTGGGCAAGGAACCATGCGGTCTTGTACTGGACCTCCAGGATGCGGCTCAGCTGGTGGGCGCTGATGCCCTTCTTGCTCGATACCATCAGGTGCACGGCCTGTAGCATCTTGTGCAGCGGCATGCGGGCATGTTCGAACACGGTGCCCACCTTGACGGTGAACTGCTTGCGGCACTCGCCACACTTTTTCAGGCCGTGACGGACAACGCCCTCGGGGTTCTTCGCGCTCGCCTTGCTACGGACGCCAGCCAGATCATAGACTCGGCCACCGATCACGCCGCAATGGGGGCAAATAACCCCGTTGGACCAGAGTACGCTTTCCAGAAACTCGAAAGCCTTAGCTTCATCGTGGAAATGGGGGGAAGAAAGAACCGACATGGTGAAACGCTCCGTTGATGAGCCTTTCTACCGTCTTAGAGTGGGTTTGTAAAGTGCATAATCGCGGGGGAGGTGCCAGATCAGCGCGACGATGTCAAGGATTTTTATCCAAATAGGTTACAAGCAGCTGGCATAGCGGCACATGGCGCCGCTGGTTCAGAAACCCAGGTCGAAGATGTCGTTTTCCTCCTCAACCGCTATTTCGCCGTCATGGGACAGGGGATCGAATCGAGCGGCGGGCGCGTCGACAAATTCATCGGCGACGGCATCATGGCATTGTTCGGGATCGACGGCGATCCGGCGAAGGCCTCCAGGCACGCACTCGCCGCGGCGTTCCGCATGTCGGGCCGCATCGATGATCTCAACAGGACGTTCGCGGACGATTTGCCCCGGCCCCTGCGGATCGGCATCGGCATCCATTTTGGCAATGTCGTGCTCGGCGAAATGGGAGGGGGCCGCGCAACGAGCCTCACTGCGATCGGCGACTGCGTGAACACGGCCAGCCGTCTTGAAAGTCTCAGCAAGTCCTATGATGCCGAGCTCATCGTTTCGGAAGATGCCGAACGCCATAGCCAGCTCGACCTGTCGCCATGGCCCGTTCATGAGGTCACCGTGCAAGGCCGGAGCACGCCCATGAAAATCCGGGCATTCAGCCGCGCCCGCGAACTCGCCCGCCCTGCCGATCGGGCGTTACTAGCCACGGCCGAACGGTTCGCATTTGCAGGAGCGATGGTGGACAGGGCTGGATTCGAACCAGCGTACGCTCTCGCGGGCAGATTTACAGTCTGCTGCCATTAACCACTCGGCCACCTGTCCAGCGGCACTGACATCGCCGATATCAGTGGGGAAGCGGGTCAATGACGAAACGGTGCTTGCCTGTCAATGCTTCCCATGGATAAAGACCAGCCATCATGAAAAGAGGCCATCGCACCGGAAAGCCCAAGGGCGGCTTTCCCAGATTCTATGGGCGCCACGCCGTTACGGCGGCGCTTGCCAATCCCGATCGCGTCGTGCGCAAGATCTGGGGGGTGCGCGAAGTGCTCAATGCACTGGACCTGCCGCCGGTGCTGCCCATCGTCTATTCCGACGTCGCAGATCTTGGCCGGATGGTTCCAGCGGATGCACCCCATCAGGGCATTGTCGCTGAGGTCGAGGCGCTGGACGACGTCTGGCTGGGCGACCTGCTGGAGGAAGGCGCGCGTGACGAAGCCGCAAAACGGCCGATTCTTGTGCTCGACCAGGTCACCGACCCCCATAATGTCGGCGCGATCCTGCGTTCGGCCGCCGCGTTCGATGCGCTTGGCATCGTCACCCAGGACCGGCATGCGCCGGCCGAGTCCGGCGTGCTCGCCCGCGCCGCCTCGGGGGCGCTGGAATTCATGCCCTGGGTGCGGGTCGTCAATCTCTCGCGCGCGCTCGATGAGATCGCGGAGGCCGGCTACTGGCGCATCGGCCTGGACGGCTCCGCCGACACGACATTGGGCGAAGCGATCGGCGAATCGCGGGTCGCACTGGTGCTGGGCGCGGAAGGCGATGGCCTCCGCCACAACAGCATCGCCCATTGCGACATCATCGCGCGCTTGCCGATGAGCCCGCGCATGGAGAGTCTCAACGTTTCCAATGCCGCCGCAATTGCTTTATATGCTTGCATGACGCGCTGAATGGGCTCGCGCGCCTGGAGCGATTTCCAGTCAGATGGGGCATCTGACGGCTCGGAAATCGGCTAAGGACAAACCTTAAGGGGGCTAGGCGCGATGGGACTTGCAGGCAGATTGACGGCCGCCCTCGGGCTCATGCTGCTCTTGTCCGCCTGCCTCCTCACGCCGGGCAAGTTCACCTCGACGCTGGACATCAAGCGGGATCGCAGCTTCACTTTCACCTATGTCGGCGAGGTGATCGCCCAGCCGCCGAGCAGCGGCATGGACGGCGACAAGAGCCCGATGCCGGGCAATCAGTCTCTTGACGAGGGTGACGACGGCGAGCCCGTGATGATCAAGATCGCCGGCACGAAAAAGCCGGCACCCGAAGCAGCGCCGATCACGGACGCAGCCAAGGATGCGGCAAAGATGCGGGCGCTCGCTGAAACACTGTCCAAGGAATATGGCTACCGGTCGGTCAAATATCTCGGCAATTACCGGTTCGCGATCGACTATCAGATCTCGGGCAAGCTCACCCACAGCTTCCTGTTTCCGTTCAACATCGACGGCGAGGTCATCATTCCGTTCGTCGCGATCGAGCTGCGCGGCAAGGATCGCATCAGGCTGAAGGCCCCCGGCTTTGCAAACGACGATAGTCACGGCTCGGGCATGCCCGGCATGCCCGGCATGGGGTCATCGCCGGACAAGGACGCCGCCAGCGCGCTGGACGGCACCTTCACCGTGACGACGGATGCCGATGTCATCAGCCAGAATCAGGAAAATGGCGCCGAGACGTTGCCCGGCGACCGCAAGCGGATCGTCTGGCGCGCGACGCCCCAGACCAAGGATGCGCCCACCGCTGTGTTCGGGTTAGACGCCCTGCCTTGATGCTGGAACCCAGCCGATCAATCCTCCGGCGCGATGGTGACGGTCATGCCTTCGATCGCGGACGACACCGGGATCTGGCAGGACAGGCGGCTGTTCGGCGCGCGGTGATCCGAGCTGTCGAGCAGGTCGTTTTCATCATCGCTCATGGCTGGCAGCTTGTCGACATAGGCTTCGTCGACAAAAACATGACAGGTCGCGCAGGAACAGCACCCGCCGCACAGCGCCAGAAGCTCGTCAAATCCGTTGTCGCGGATGACTTCCATGACGGTCCGGCCTTCGCTCGCCTCAACGGTCTTGCTCTCTCCGCTGTGTGAGACGATCTTGAACTGCGGCATTATTATCTCCTCGAACCTAGCTGGGCGTCGCTATGGTAGAAAGCCGAGCAGAAATCAATCCAGTGCAAAACACGCCAGCGACAGGGACCAGAAATGCTGAATGAAACGGGCCTGCGTGATGCGGTCGACCAGCTGGCAGCGGTGGAGCCAGCCTTTGCCGCCGCCATTGCCCGCGCCGGCTATCCGGCCCCGCGCGTGCGCGAGCCCGGTTATGAGACCTTGCTGCGAACGATCGTCGGCCAGCAGGTCAGCGTCGCATCGGCATCGGCGGTCTGGACGCGGCTGGAGACCCTGCTCGGCAAGGGTTGCGCGCCCGATGCGTTGCTCGCGCAGGATTATGATGCCCTGCGCGGATGCGGCCTGTCGCGCCAGAAGCAGGGCTATGCGCGCAGCCTCGCGGCGCTTGTCCTTTCGGGCGAACTCGACCTCGGCAATCTCCCGGACGATGATGAGGCCGCCATCGCCCAGCTGGTGCACGTCAAGGGCATTGGCCGCTGGTCCGCCGAAATCTACCTGTTGTTCGCCGAGGGGCGGCCCGACATCTGGCCAGCCGGGGATCTCGCCGTCCAGATCGAGATCGGCCGCCTGCTGAAACTGCCCGCGCGTCCCACCGAAAAGGAAACGCGCGCGCTGGGGGACGGATGGCGACCCTGGCGCGGTGCGGCGGCGATCCTGGCGTGGCATCACTATAATACGGAGGTGATTTAGATAGCGAACTGTGACGAGGGATGTCCGCTGGCGACAAAAGACGGCCGTTCTGACCACGGCGAGCGAACTCCGATTGCTGCCGTTCGCCGTGGCAGGGTTAAGCCGCGATAGCGGCTTCTTGCGTGATGAAGGGGGTAACGACGGCCACGGCCTGATCGACATAGCGCGCCTTTTCGCCTACCGGCGCGACGTAGTGCATCGCCTCCTTGGCATCGCGCATGGACGCGCCGCGAGCGATCATCCAGGTGGCCAGATACTGGGAGGCGAGGCAGCCCCCGGCGGTCGCTACATTGCCGTGCGCGACAAAGGGAGCGTCGATCACCGTCACGCCCGCCTCGATCACCCAAGGCTTGGTCGTCAGATCGGTGCAGGCTGGCAGATCGCCGATCAAACCCAGCTTCGCGAGAAGCAGCGTGCCGGAGCATTGCGCGGCGATCAGCTGGCGCGACGGGTCGAGCTTGATCCGAGACAGTAGGGCAGGATCGGCCACAATATCGCGGGTCTTGATCCCGCTGCCAATCAATACGGCATCGGCTTCGGCAGCAAATTCCAAGGGCTTTTGCCGCTGGACAGTAACGCCGTTCATGGACGTAACCTGCTCAGTCGGTGAGGTGATATGCGCTGCCCAGCCCTGCGCCTTCATGCGGTTGAGGATTGCTGCCGCAACGAACGAGTCCAGTTCGTTGAACCCCTCGAACGTCAGAACTGCAATCTGCATGAACGCCTCCTCTGGCGACTATTGGAGAGCCCGCATAGCCGAAGCTGAGGCGAAACGCACGTCAGCTATCAAGCCGCGAGCGCCAAAAGCTGACCGTCGCTTTTCACCCTTAGCGGGCGTATCGGAACCGGGCCTTCAACCTATCCCGCCAGGGCGTCGATCGCCCGCGCCAGTTTGGCGTCCCGGTCCGTCAGGCCGCCGGC
>Ga0207675_100003048_pt1 | contig 16433 bp, 14 predicted proteins | sample KBSSwiS42_FD_184305 | JGI IMG/M metagenome (GOLD analysis project Ga0207675, IMG submission 184305) | Switchgrass rhizosphere microbial communities from Kellogg Biological Station, Michigan, USA - KBS Switchgrass S4-2 (SPAdes) (version 2) | ecosystem: Host-associated > Plants > Roots >... | reverse complement strand
GCACCTCGACTACCGACGGCAGCGGCGCCTCGAGGTCGGCCCAGCGGTCCAGCTGGACCTCGCGCCCGGCTACGTCCCGGGGCCGCAGCCGGGCCAGGCCGCGAGACCCGACCATGTCGGCCGACCGGTAGCCGGTGATCTCCTCGAACCCCGGGTTCCAGCTGGACACGGTGCCGTCCGGGTCGAGGGCGGCGATGCCGTCGGAGGTGTGCTCGACGATCTCCGACAGCTTGGTCCGCTCCTCCAGGATCGCCTCGAGCAGCTCGCCCTTCTCGATAGCCGTTCCCACCTCGGCGGCCAGCGCGTCCAGCACCGCCAGCTCGCCCTCCTCGAAGCCTCCGAAGCCGGTGCGGTTGTAGGTGCACAGCACCCCGATGACCTTGCCCTCGACCCGTACCGGGGCGGCCAGACAGTCCCGCCAGCCCTCCTCGCGCAGCCGCGCCGGGAGCTCGTGGTCGCCGTCCTGGGCCGACACCCTGACCGCCTTGCCGGTGCGCATCATGGCCGCGGCCACGGTCTCCTGGCCGGCCTCCTCGACCCGCCGCTCGTGGCCGGGGGGCTCGTCGCGGCTGCGGTGCACCGCCCGGGAGCCCTCGAGGACGATGACCAGCTCGGCCACCTCGGACTCGAAGCAGCGCCGCACCTCGTCGAGGAACTCGGGGACGGCGTCGCGCGGGTTCATGGGCACGGCCAGGGCGTGGGTGGCCCGCTGCATGCCGGCGAGCCGGGCCCGGTCGGCGCGCACGCTGGCGAAGGCCCGGCCGGTCCAGTGCAGCACGCCGAGAGGGACGAGGAACAGCGCCGCCGTCAGTGGGTTCCAGGCATAGGCGGCCACGTTCAGGATGCCGAAGGCGAGATTGATCCCCCGGCCAATCAGCCAGATAGGGACGACGATCGGCCGCACGGTGGTCAGGACGCTGCGCAGTGGTTGCGGACCGACCAGCCAGAGCACCCCGACGAAGGCCAGAACGTTCACGGCGGTGGTCGCGACCATAGCGGCGACCAGGGCAAGCAGGTCGCGGGTGGTAGGTGTGGTGGCGCCGTCCCGAAGACAGGCCAGGACGACGCTGCCGGCTGCGGCCGCGGCCATCCATTGGGCCACGTTGTAGCACGCCTTGACCGGCTGGATGCGCTGCAGGCCTTCGGACAACGCCTGGGCAACCCCAACAACCAGCACCAAGGTCAGGGGCGGCAGCACGAACATGGCTGGGACGAGAACCGCCTCGAACAGGTCCTCGGCGCCGGCGTGGTCCCGGTACTGGAAGTGGAGCGTCGGGAACCCGGCAGCGGCCAACAGGACAAGGAACGCCAACCCAGTCGGCCAGGACGGTTCGGGCACCCACAGGGATTGCTCGGCGAGCAGCGCGCTGGCGATGCCGATCGCGGCCAGCGCAGCGGTGGCCAGCAGCACCGGGATGGGGAAGGCGCTCTCTCGCGCCTTCCCCATCGCCCCGCCGGCGACCTGGCTCATCCTTACTCCCAGGCGCCGTACCATGCCGATCCGGGCAAGGGCGAACCATACGACTCGTCCTGTTCCTGGCCCTGCCAGGTCGAGCCGCGCCACTTCGTGCCGGGCCAGTCGCTGCCATACCACTGGACCCGGTTCCACCGGGAGATCTCCCAGGTGGAGAGGTACCAGTTGGAGGGGACCCAGGGGGCGTTGGTGTAGCCGCCGGGGTTCCAGAGCAGCAGCTGGGCGGTCAGGGTGACCCCGAGGGTCGGGCCGAGGACGGTGCCCAGCAGGTCGTCGGTCTGGACCTGCACCGACCCGCGGCTCAGGGCGAGGCTGCCCTGGCCGTTGGAGCGGGCCAGGCCCTGGTTGGCCAGCCCGGCCGGGGCCGAGAAGGCGGCGGCGTTGACGTCCACCACTCCGGAGCCGACGGCCATCGGGTCGGTGGAGGCGGCGTCCCTGGCCGTGGCCACGAGCGCGTGCTTGACCCGGTCGGGGGTGAAGCCGGGGTTGGCCTGGAGCATCAGGGCGACCGCGCCGGAGACGACCCCGGTGGCCATGGAGGTGCCGCTCCCGCGCCGGTAGGACCCGTCGACGTAGTAGGGGAACTGGGTGTCGATAGTGCTGCCGGGGGCCCGCAGGGAGATCACGTGGGCGCCGGGGGCGGCCACGTCCGGCTTGGCCAGCCCGTGGGCGGTCGGCCCGCGGCCCGAGAAGTCGGGCAGCTGGTCGTCGCCGACGGCGGCGGTGCCGCGGTCGTCGGTGGCCCCGACGGTGACGACCCAGGGGTCGTCGGCCGGCTTGGTGATGGTCCCGGGGTCCGGGCCCTCGTTGCTGGCCGCCACGACCACGGTCATGCCGGCCGACCAGGCCCGCTCGACCGCGTAGTTGAGCGGGTCGACCTTCCAGTCCTGCCTGGAGTCGGTGCCGAGGCTGAGGTTGAGGACCCGGATGTTGTACCGGTCCTTGAACGAGACGACCCACTGGATGGCGGCCAGGATGTTGCTGACGTCGGCGGCGCCGTCGGCCCCGGCGGCCTTGACCGACAGGACGCTGGCCTCGGGGGCGACGCCCTTCCACTTGCCGCCCGAGCTGGCCCCGTTGCCGGCGACCAGCCCGGCGATGAAGGTGCCGTGGCCGTAGCGGTCGTTGCAGTCCAGCTCGCCCGAGAGGTTCTTGCAGGGCTCGGTGCGGCCGGTGAGGTCGTTGCGCACCTGGACCAGCCGGCCGGCCAGGTCGGGCAGGCCGGAGGCGACCCCGGTGTCGAGCACGGCCACGGTGACCCCGCGGCCGGTGATCCCGCGCTTCCAGGCGTCGTCGGCCTTGATCACCTTGGGGTAGACCGAGTTGACGGTGCTGGCGCTGGCCGCGCCCTGGACCCGGACCTTGTCGTCCGGGGTGACGGCCCGGACCCCGGCCAGCCTGGCCAGCTCGCCGACGGCGGCCGCGGGCACGGTGGCCGCGAACCCGGCGACGATCGGCAGGGCTCTGGTGACCTGGCCGCCGAGCCGGCGCACGGCCAGCTCGGGCGCCGGGTCGGTGGCGGTGGTCTTCTGCACGATGACCCGGACCGGGTCGGCCATCGCTGGTCGGGCCGGCGTCCCCCTCGGGACCGCTCCCAACCCGGTGGCCAGCACCAGCGCCGCCAGCGCGGCAACGGCCAGTGCCCTCCCGCGGTGCAGCCTGAACGAACCGACGATCACCACTGCCTCCCCTGTACTCGAACCCCACCCTCGAAGGCGACCGGACATAGCGTGCGTATGGCCTAGTCGGCTTAAACATCCTCCCGAAAACCTACAACTTTGTACGCAGTTTGCTGACAACGGTTCTCGCCAAGCTTCGTGAACGCGCCGTGCCGTAGGCTTCGCCCATGGCCAGCCCGACCACCGACGGGGCCCTGCTCCGGCGCGAGGACCCGCCCCTGGTCACAGGGGCGGCATTGTACTGTGACGACCTGGTCCCGCCGGGGGCGCTGCACGCGGTGTTCGTCAGGGCGCCGCTGGCCCACGGCCGGATCCTGGCCATCGACCCGGCCCCGGCGGCGGCGATGCCGGGGGTGGCCGGGGTGTTCACCGCCGCCGACCTCGACCTGCCGCCGCTGCCGGCCGGGGGCGCGCCGGCCGCCATGGCCCGCCCGGTGCTGGCCACCGGCGCCGTCCGCTTCCTCGGCGAGGCGGTGGCGGTGGTGGTGGCCGCGACCCGGGCCCAGGCGGTCGACGCGGCCGAGGCCGTCGAGGTCGACTACGAGCCGCTCGAGGTGGTCACCGACCCGCGGCAGGCCCTGGCCGCCGACGCCCCCCGGCTGTTCGAGGAGGGTGGCAACCTGGCCAAGGAGCGCCGCTGGCCGGAGCCGTCGCGGGCCCTCGAGGGGGCCGAGGTGGTGGTCCGGGGCCGGTTCGTCAACCAGCGGGTGGCCGCGGCCCCGATCGAGCCCAACGCCGCCGTGGCCGTCCCCGAGCCCGGACGTGACGGCCTCACGCTGTACGCCCCCAGCCAGGCGCCGTTCTGGACGCGGGACACGGTCGCGGAGGTCCTGGGGATGGACCAGGAGCGGGTCCGGGTGGTCGTCCCGGCGGTCGGCGGGGCCTTCGGCGCCCGGATCCACACCTACCCCGAGCAGGTGGCGGTGGCCGCGCTGGCCTGGCGGCTGGGCCGCCCGGTCCGCTACGTCGAGAGCCGCTCGGAGACCATGCTGGCCATGACCCACGGCCGGGCCCAGGTCCAGGAGGTCGAGCTGGCCGCGACCCGGGACGGCCGCATCACCGGCCTTCGGGCGCGGCTGCTGGCCGACGGCGGCGCCTACCCGGCCGACGCCACGCCGATGCTGTCCTCGACCCGTTACATGGCCTCGGGCGTGTACCGGATCGCCAAGGTCGAGGTGGCCTGGGAGTGCGTGGCCACCAACACCACCCCGGTGGCCGCCTACCGGGGCGCCGGCCGGCCCGAGGCCACGGCCATGATCGAGCGGGCGGTCGACCTGCTGGCGGCCAGGCTGGGCATCGACCCGGCCGAGCTGCGGCGGCGCAACCTGATCCCGGCCAGGGCGTTCCCGTACACCACGGCGACACGGGCCCGCTACGACTCGGGCGACTACCAGGGGGCGCTCGACCGGGTCCTGGCGGCGGCCGGGTACGAGGAGCTCCGGGGCGAGCAGGCCGCCCGCCGCCAGCGCGGCGACGTCCGCCAGCTCGGCATCGGCCTCTCGGTCTACGTCGAGGTGACCGGGTTCGGGTCCGAGTTCGGCGAGGTGGTGGTCGAGCCCGACGGCCGGATCACCGCCAGGACCGGCGTCTCGCCCCACGGCCAGGGTCACGAGACGGCCTTCGCTCAGCTGGTCGCGGCCACCCTCGGGGTCGGGGCCGACCAGGTCGGCGTCGTCCACTCCGACACCTTCGCCGTGCCCCGGGGCGAGGGGACCATGGGGTCGCGCTCGCTCCAGGTCGGCGGCAGCGCCGTCGCCGGGGCGGCCACCCAGGTCCTGGAGAAGGCCAGGGCGCTGGCCGCCCACCTGCTGGAGGCCCCGGCCGAGGACGTGGCCGTGTTCCCCGGCGAGGGCCTCGGGGTCGCCGGCGCCCCCTCGACCGCGCTGGCCTGGGCCGAGCTGGCCGCGGCGGCCGCCGACCCGGACCGCCGGCCGCCGGGCATGGACGCCGGCCTGGCCGCGGCCGTCGACTTCGAGATGGAGCACAGCACCTTCCCGTTCGGCGCCCACCTGGCCGTGTGCGAGGTCGACACCGAGACCGGCCTGGTCCGGCTGCTGCGCCATGTGGCCGTCGACGACTCGGGCCGGATCCACAACCGGATGCTGGCCGAGGGGCAGGTGCACGGCGGGATCGCCCAGGGGATCGCCCAGGCCCTGTTCGAGGAGGTCGGCTACGACGAGAACGGCAACTGCCTGCACGGCAACCTGGCCAGCTACACCATGCCGGCCGCGGCCGACCTGCCGGCCTTCGAGACCCAGCGGACCGAGACCCCGACCCCGCTGAACCCGTTGGGGGCCAAGGGGATCGGTGAGTCAGGCACCATCGGGTCCACCCCGGCGGTCCAGAACGCGGTCGTCGACGCCCTCGCCCACCTGGGCGTGACCCACCTCGACATGCCGCTGACCCCCGAGCGGGTCTGGCGGGCGCTGCGGGACGAGCCCTAGCCGCGCTGGCGGCCTACCTCGGTCGCCGACGGGCGGCGGGTGGCCAGCTCGTGCTGCATGGCGAAGGTGGCCGCCTCCAGCTTGGAGTGCATCTCCAGCTTCTGGAGGATGTTCTGCACGTGGGTGCGGACGGTGTGGGGGCTGATGTAGAGCTCCCGGCCGATCTGGGCGTTGCTCCAGCCGCGGCCGAGCAGGGCCAGCACCTCCCGCTCCCGCGGGGACAGCCGGTTCAGGGGGGCGTCGGTGGCCCGGTCGCCCATGTCCAGGAGCCGGCGGAACAGCTGGGGCAGCATCGCCCGCGGCACCACGCCCTCGCCGTCCAGCACCGCCTGGACGGCCCGCAGCACCGTCTGGGTGCCGGACTTCTTGCCGACCACACCCACCGCGCCGGCCCGGATGGCGTGCAGCAGCAGGTCGATGTCGGTGTCCTGGGCGAGCAGGATGACCTTGGTGTCGGGCAGCTCGGAGAGGATCGCCTCGACCAGTGTCGGCCGGCTGCTCAGGGCCAGGCCGGCGTCGATGACGAACAGGTCGGGCTTGAGCTGGGGCACCGAGGTCACGATCTGGGGCACGGCCGATGCCTGCCCGACCACCTCGTTCGTGCCGTCACGGGTGATAAGAGCTTCCAGCGCCTCGTTGAACAGCGGCTGACAGTCGGCGAGGAATACGCGAGCCATCAACTTCCTCCGGAGACCGGCGAGCGGCCAGCCAAGACGACGTCCGTTGTCGTAGCTACCAGCTTGGCGCACCGACCCATCGGGCAGGTACGGGTGTTGCAGTGCCGGATATTACGGTAATCGGCGCAACTTCACCTACGTTGCACCTTGACCGGGCCTATCGGCGACTTCGGCGACGGCAGGTACTGAGTTCTCCGGATGAGCAGCATGCGACGTCCGTCGTACGCTCGACGCATCCCGGGAGACCGGGCACCGTTCCCCGCCGCGGACCATCACGTACCGATCACGGGTCGGTCACGGGCAAGGTGTCGGCCGTACCGTTTGCGGCTCCGGCGACGCCTTACAAGACGGTCGCAAAACGGGCCGAAGCGACTGAGGCGCGCCGGGGGAGGCCGTAACGTGACGAACATGATCGGATTGGTGCTCGCGGATGACCACAGGGTCTTCGCCGAGGGCCTCGGAGTGATGCTGGACGCCCAGGATGACCTGGCCGTCCTCGGGGTGGCCCACGACAGCCACCAGGCGATCGAGCTGGCGGCCAGGCACGAGCCGACCGTGCTGCTGCTCGACGCCCACATGCCAGGTCCCGACCTGGCCACCACCCTGCGGGCCGTCAGGGCGTCCTCGCCCGGCACCAGGGTCCTGATGCTCTCGGCCGACACCCGCCGGGAGACGATCGCCGAGGCCCTTGAGGCCGGGGCCGACGGCTTCCTGGCCAAGGACGCCTCCAGCCGCCAGGTCGCCGGGGCCATCCGGACGCTGGTCGACGGCACGGGCAGCATCGTGGCCGCGGCCGAGCCGGCCTCCAGGCCGGTGCGCGACCCCAGCGTCGACCTCCGGGTGCGGACCCTTTCCGGCCGCGAGCGGGAGATCCTGGGCCTGCTGGCCAACGGCTGGTCCAACCGGCGGATCGCCGAGGAGTGCTTCCTGTCCCTCAACACCGTCCGCACCCACGTGCAGAACGTGCTGGTCAAGCTGGGCGTCCACTCCAAGCTGGAGGCGGTCGCGTTCGCGCTCGAGCACCAGGTGGTCGGCGCCGGCGCCCCGGCCTGGGCCAGCCCCGCCTGACCAACAGGTCGTCCCGTGACCCGGGTGACCACGCCCCGGGTCACGGCGCATCCATAAAGTTGAAGAGTTCAACCTTCTGTGCTGTCATGGCCGCGGCCGACGCATGGGAGGCATGTTGAACGAGGCAGCGATCGTCACCGAGGGCCTGCGCAGGTCGTTCGGGCCCATCAAGGCGGTGGACGGGGTCGACCTGGCCGCCCCGGCCGGGACCGTCCTCGGCCTGCTCGGCCCCAACGGGGCCGGCAAGACCACCATCGTCCGGATCCTCACCACCCTGCTCCTCCCCGACGGGGGCTCGGCCCGGGTGGCCGGCTACGACGTCGTCCGCGACGCCGAGGCCCTGCGCTCGGTCATCGGCCTCGCCGGCCAGTACGCGGCCGTCGACGAGAACCTCACCGGGCGCGAGAACCTCGACCTGGTCGGCCGGCTCTACCATCTGGGCAAGGACGAGGCCAGGCGCCGGGCCGACGAGATGCTGGAGCGGTTCGAGCTCACCGAGGCCGCCAACCGCACCGTCAAGACCTACTCGGGCGGCATGCGGCGGCGCCTCGACCTCGGGGCCAGCCTGGTCGGCCGGCCCCAGGTGCTGTTCCTGGACGAGCCGACCACCGGCCTTGACCCGCGCAGCCGCTTCTCGCTCTGGGACGTGATCCGCGAGCTGGTCAGCGACGGCACCACCCTGCTGCTCACCACCCAGTACATGGAGGAGGCCGACCGGCTGGCCGACCATGTCGCCGTGATCGACGGCGGCCGGGTGATCGCCGAGGGCACCACCGACGAGCTCAAGTCGCGGGTCGGCGGCGACCTGCTGGCCCTCCGGGTCGCAGACCGGGGCCGGACGGCCGAGGCGGCCGACGCCATCGCCGACCTCGGCTCGGGCGCGCCCCAGGTGCTGGCCGAGGCGGGCGAGGTCTCGCTGCCGGTCGCCCAGGGCGCCTCCCTGCTGGCCGAGGTGGTCCGGCGCCTGGACGCGGCCGGGCTGGAGATCTCCGACCTGGCCCTGCGCCGCCCGACCCTGGACGACGTGTTCCTGGCCCTGACCGGCCACGTCGCCGAGGCCGACGCCGGCGAGGACCAAGGGCCCGGGGGTCCGCCCCGGGGCCGCGGGCGCCGGCCGGCGAGGAGCAGCGCATGAGCACCGTCGCCTCCCGCACCGCCCCCCGGCGCCCGCTGCGCTGGACCTTCACCGACGCCGCCGCCGTGACCAAGCGCAACCTCTACCGCTACGTCCGCGTCCCGACCCTGCTGCTGTTCTCGACCATCCAGCCGGTCATGTTCGTGCTGCTGTTCACCTACGTGTTCGGCGGCGCCATCCTGGTGCCGGGGGTGAAGCACTACATCGACTTCCTGATGGCCGGGATCCTCGTCCAGACGGTGATCTTCGGCTCCACCCAGACCGGCGTCGCCCTGGCCGAGGACATGTCGCGGGGCATGATCGACCGGTTCCGCTCCCTGCCCATGGCCCGCTCGGCCGTGCTCGCCGGCCGCACCCTCTCCGACACCGTCCGCAACCTGTTCGTGGTCTGCCTGATGCTGGTGGTCGGAATCCTGGTCGGGTTCCGCTTCCACGCCGGGTTCGTGCCCGCGCTCGGCGCGGTCGCCCTCGCCCTGGCCTTCGGGCTGGCCTTCTCCTGGATCTCGGCCTTCATCGGCCTGTCGGTACGCGACGTCGAGTCGGCCCAGGCGGCCGGGTTCGTCTGGGTGTTCCCGCTGGTCTTCGCCTCCTCCGCCTTCGTCCCGGTGGCGAGCATGCCCGGCTGGCTGCAGGCGTTCGCGCGGGTCAACCCGGTCACCGTCACCGTCAACGCGCTGCGGGCGCTCACCCTCGGCGGGCCCATCACCAAGCCCCTGCTCCAGTCCCTGGCCTGGATCGCCGCCATCCTGTTGGTGTTCGTGCCCCTGGCCGTCAACCGCTACCGGCGCGCCGCCGGGTAGGCTAGAGGGAAACCTCCGACCACCCGAAGGGCAGGGACCATCAATGAAGGGCAAGCTCGGCATCGCCGTCGGCCTGGCGGCCGGATACGTGCTCGGCACCCGCGCCGGCCGCGAGCGCTACCAGCAGCTCACCGCGTCGGCCAAGCGGATCGCGGACGAGCCCAGCCTGCAGCGGCTCCAGGAGGAGCTGAACGGGCTGTTCGGGTCGGGTGGCCAGGCGACCGGCGGGTCCTCCTCGGGCACCACCGTCGAGCGCGTCTAGCACGTGCCTTCGCGACGCGACTTCCTGCGTCTCGCCGGCGCCGGCGGGGGCGCCCTCGGACTGGGCGCCCTGCTGGCCGCCTGCGGTAAGGACGACGAGCGGGGCGGGGCCGCCCAGGCCGGCTCACTGCAGGCCCTGCGGGCCAACGCGACCCAGCTGTCGCTGCTCGGGGCCCAGAGCCAGCTCCAGGTCGGGACGGCCCTGTACACCTTCGGCCTGTCCACCGCCGACAACCGGCTCGTCACCGGCGGCGCCCCCCAGATCTGGGTGGCCACGAACGACACCGGCCGGGCGGCCGGGCCGTTCGCGACCCGCTGGTTCGAGCTCAAGGCCTACGAGGAGACCAAGGACACCTCGCCCCGGAGCCCGCTCAAGGGCTTCTACGGGGCCGAGGTCGAGTTCCCCGAGGCCGGCAACTGGATGGTGGCCGCCACCCTCGACGTCAACGGGGGCCGGGCCGTCGGCTCGGGCGGCGTGCCCGTGGCCGCCGAGGTCCCGGCCGCCGTCGGCAGCAAGGCCAAGGCGCTGTCCACGCCGGTGGCGACCACCGCCGCCGGCCGCAAGAAGATCTGCACCCGCGAGCCGGCCTGCCCGCTGCACGAGATCTCGCTGGACGACGCCCTGAAGGCCGGGCGCCCGACGGTGGTCAACTTCGGCACGCCGCTGCTGTGCACCAGCCAGATCTGCGGCCCCGTGGTCGACGAGCAGATGGTGGCCGCCGACAAGCTCGGCGCCAAGGCGAGCTTCATCCACGTCGAGATCTACCCGAGTCGCGACACCTCCAAGCCGGTCCGGGCCCTCACCGAGTACGGCTTCAGCACCGAGCCGTGGCTGCTGGTGATCGACCGCGACGGCGTGATCCGAGCCCGCTATGAGGGTCCGGTCACCGCCGGCCAGATCGAGGACGCCCTCCGGCCCCTGCTGGCCTAGCCGTGGCGGCCGCCACCCCTGCGGCCACGCTCGGCTGGGGCCACGCAGGCTGCTGCCCGCCTTCGACCAGTATGTGGTCACCGCCACCCTCCAGGCCGAGCACCTGCTGCCGGGGCCGTTCAAGGCCCGCGTCTACCGGCCCCAGGGCTGGCTGTCGCCGGTGCTGCTGGTCGGGGGCCGGATGGAGGGCGTCTGGCGCCAGGAGGTCAAGGGCGGGCGCGTCCAGGTGACGATCGAGGCGTTCGCCGGGCCGCCGCCCGCCTGGGCCAGGCGCGCCGCCGAGGCCGAGGCCGAGCGCCTGGCCGCCTGCGCCGGCGGCCAGCTGGAGCTGCGCTGGGCGGACGCCTAGCGTTTGGGCGTGGCCGTGAAGGCGCCGCTGGCGACCGCCCGGCGGTACAGGCCGGGCAGCAGCACCCGGGCCACCGGGACCAGCCCGTAGGGCCTGGGCACGTACGCCTCGGGCCGGCAGTTCCGCCAGACGTCGAGGATCGTCTCGGCCACCTTGTCGTCGGTCGAGAGCATCCAGCGGGTCCAGGGCCGGGCCAGGAGCTCCCGCTGGGGGAAGCCCTCGGTTGGCACGAACCCGGGCTGGACAAGGCTCATGTGGACGCCGTGGCGCGCCTCCTCCATGGCCACGGCCTCGGTCCAGCCGGCCAGGGCGAACTTGCTGGCCGAGTACGACCCGACCCGGGGCCGCGACACCCGGCCGGCGACACTGCCGATGTTGACCACCCCGCTCGGGGCCGAGCGCCGCAGCAGCGGCAGCAGGGCCTCGGTCAGTCGCACCACGGCGTCGAAGTTGATCGCCATGACCCGACGGACCTCGGGCCAGCCGCCCTCGGCGAAGCTCCCCCGCCCGCCGACCCCGGCGCTGTTGACCAGCAGGTCGAGGCGTCCGTGCTCCTCGGCGACCCGGTCGGCGACCAGCGCCGGGGTCGCGTCGTCGAGCAGGTCGGCGGCGATCACGGTGGCCCCGCCGACCTGCGCCGCCAGCTCGTCGAGCCGTTCGCGGCGCCTGGCCACCAGCACCAGCCGGGTGTCGGGCTCGGCCGCCAGCCGGCGCGCCGTGGCCGCCCCGATCCCGCTGGAGGCGCCCGTCACCAGGGCGATCATGCCGCTCCCGTGCGGCCGTGGCGGCCGACCAGGGCGGCCGCGATCCGCTCGGTGACCTCGTCCAGGTCGCCCTTGGCGTCGACCCTGGCCAGCAGGCTCCGTCCCTCGTAGAAGTCGAGCAGGGGCTCGGTCTCGCCTTCGAACAGCTCCAGCCGGCGCCGGATCGCGCCCTCGTCGTCGTCCTCAGCCCGGTCCTGCTCCTCGGCCCGCCCGGCCAGCCGGTCGCGCAACTCGCCCTCGTCGATCTCGAAGCTGACCACCGCGTCAAGGGGGCAGCCCAGCTCCTCCAGCCTCCGCTCGAGGGCCTCGGCCTGGGGGACGGTTCGCGGGAACCCGTCGAGCACGAAGCCTTTGGCGCAGTCGCCCTCCCCCATCCCCTCCAGCACCATGTCGATCATGACCTCGTCGGGCACCAGGTCGCCCTGGTCCATGTACCGGCTGGCGGTCCGGCCCAGCTCGGTGCCTCGCTCGGCGTTGGAGCGGAGGATGTCGCCTGTGGCGATGTGGACGCCCCCGAACCGGTCGACGATCCGGCCGGCCTGGGTCCCCTTGCCGGCCCCGGGCAGGCCGAGCAGGACAATGCGCATCCGGTGAGCTCCCTTCTCGCGGCTCTCTGGCGGCGGGTGGGCATGGAACCACGCCCGCCGGCCGCCGCTCAAGGAAGCCGGTAGAAACGCAGCTGGTCGCTGGTGTCGTAGAGCCGCATCCCGGCCCGCTCCATCACCCGCTGCGAGGGCAGGTTGGCATGGGTCGTGTCGGCCTCGACCGCCACCACCTCCGGCTGCTCCAGCGCCCAGGCGGCCACCGCCCGCAGCGCCTCGGTCGCATACCCCACCCCCCGGGCCCCAGGGGCCAGCCCGTACCCGACCGTCACCGACCCCCCCAGGGTGGGCGGCCCGTGGAAGCCGATGTCCCCCACCACCAGGTCGTCCCCCGACCGGACCAGCTGGTAGACCCCGTAGGCGCCCGGGTCGGCCCCGTTGTCGACCGCCCGCACGAACGCCTCGACCGCGATCAGCGTCCCCTGCATCGGATACCCGGCCATCCACGGCCGCCCCGGGTCCGCCCTCCCCTGCAGCAGCGCCCGCGCCTCCTCAGCCTCCAGCTGCCGAAGCCACAGCCGCTCACTCCGGATCAGGTTCCCCATCCACCCACCGTGTCGCGACCTCCCACCCGCTGGCCACACCCCCGCCGGCCCCGGTATCCTTCCCTCGCCCATCATGGTGATCGTAGCTCAGTTGGTTAGAGCGTCGGGTTGTGGTCCCGAAGGTCGGGGGTTCGAGTCCCCTCGGTCACCCCACCGCTGACCAGGCAGTGTCGAGCTGGTTCCCTCCAGCCGGCCCGGCTACTCAGGTTCGTCTGCAGCCCGCTCGCGTTGGTCGGCGAGGTGGTTGCGTTCGTCAGCGACCCGCTCGCGCTCGTCGGCGAGGTGGTTGCGTTTATCAGCGGCCCGCTCGCGCTTGTCGGCGTCGTCCTGGGCCCGGTCCAGGGCCGCGGTCCGTTGGGCCAGCCCGGTCTGGGCCGCCTGCAGGGCCTGCTCGGCTTCCCGGGCCCGTTCCTCAGCCGCCCGGACCCGGGCGTCGTCGATGGCCACGGCCGCGATCCGCTCGCGCTGGGCCGCCTGGACGACCTCCTGAGCGAGGTCGGCCACCTTGCGCGAGGACGACCTGGCCCGTTTCCGGAGCTGCTGGAACGCGTCGTCCGGGTCGGTTCCCTGGGTGGCGGCCAGCACGCCTTTGGCCTGCTCGATCCAGACCCGACTGACCAGGGCCCGCCGCAGCTGGGCCACCTCAACGTCACGGTTGGCCAGCTCCACCCCGGTGCTGACCAGCTCGGCGGTCACCACCGCCAGCGCCCCCAACGCCTCGACCTCGGTTGGCGTCCAGGCCCGCGGCTGGGAGGCATACACATCCAGGGTTCCGACCGGCTGGTCGGCCAGCCGCACCGGCACACTCAACACCCCCCGCACCTGGAGCTGGCCGACCACCGCGGCGAGCCGGTCCCAGACCAGCTCGCTGCGCAGATCCTGGACGGCCACCACCCGGTCCTCGACATAGGCCGCTAGGCACGGCCCCTCGCCGAAGTCGTGCTGGACCTGCTCCAGCAGCTCCATCGCCGCATCCGACACCGCCACCCACCGGGGCCGGCCGTCCTCATGGGCCAAGGTCAGTCCCGTGCCATCCACCCCGACGACCGTCCTGGTCGCCTCCACCACCCGCTGCAACCCGACCAGCAGATCACTGGCCCAGGGCAGGGTGGCCCGCAGCTCCCCAACGGTCCGCGCCACCAGTTGCCCGTCCACCGCCATCCAAAATCCTTCGTCGTCTGAGCTTGACACGGCGTCTGCTGGTGGCCGTCGATGATCACATCCCCGGGCCCGGCCGGCCACCGGATCTGCTCACCGCCGTCCAGTACGATCAAACATGGTGCGACCAGCCCGATCAACAGTGAGGCCACACAGGTCCACGCGGGTCCCAGATTCCAGCCGGTCACGGGGGGTAGGCAGGTGGTGGCCGTTCCGGGCCCAACTGCCTGTTCGGACGGTTGTAGCGCCTGGGGGGGCGTTCTCGGCCCAGACCCCGCCGGCGCGTCCCTTCAGTCAACCGGCAACCCACCACGACACGTTGTGTCCAGCGGCCAGTGGCCGGGCCGAGCTCGGTGCTGGGTGTTCAGCCGGCCGCACCCTGTTCGTTGGCGGTGGCGGTTGCGGCTCGTTTGGCCTCGAAACGGCTCGCCAGCCGGTCGGTCTTGGCCAGGTGGGCCGCCAGCCGCTCCCGGGCCTGCTCAGCCTCTGGCCGCAAACCCGGAACGTCGAACAGGTCCCAGTGGCGCAGCAGCGGCCACAGGATCTCGTCGTGGTGGATGCGCAGGTCATAGATGCCGGCGCGGGCCATCTGGAGGGCCTTGCGGGTGAAGCCTGCGATGCCGACCCCGGGCATGTCGAAACCGATGACCTCCTCGGTGACCGCCTGGACCGTGGCCGAGGGGTCGACGTGGAGGGCGGCGGCCACGATGTCGCGGTAGAACATCATGTGCAGGTTCTCATCGGCGGCCACCCGCACCATGATCTTGTCGGCCACCGGGTCGTCGGAATGGCGGCCGGTGTTGCGATGGGAGATCCGGGTGGCCAGTTCCTGGAACGCCGCATAGGCCATCAGCCCCAACGCCGACTTGTCGGGCATCCAGCCCTGCTGCACCGTGGCCATCCGCCCTCGTTCAAGCGCGACGGGGTCGATGTTGCGGGTGACCAGCAGATAGTCGCGGAGCACGACCGCGTGGCGGCCCTCCTCGGCGGTCCAGCGGTGCGACCAGGTGCTCCAGGCGCCGTCGCGGCCGAAGGTGGCCAGCAGCTCGCGGTGGTAGCTGGGCAGGTTGTCCTCGGTGAGGAGGTTGACCTCGAAGGCGGCCTGGGCGACCCCGGTCAGCCGCGGCTGGTCGGGGGTCCAGGGTTCGGTGTCGAAGTCGCGGCCAAGGCTCCAGGGCACGTACTCATGCGGCATCCACTCTTTGGCCATGGACAGATGCCGGTCAAGCAGCCGCTCGGCCACTGGCTCCAACTCGCGCAGGAGGTCATGGTCGCGATGACGCTCAGGCACGCCGGCCTCCCTCCTAGACACAGCGGGCGGTTACTGCCCAGGTTGGCCAGGCTTCGTGGCAGCCGAGCCAGGTGCGGTCAGAGCGGTCAGAGTCGGTAGTGGTGTCGGGACGGTTGCGTGGCCGGGCCGAGCAGGTCAGCGGTGTGCGGTGGTGGCGACGTCGGGGGATGGCTGCTCGCCGGGTTCGAGTGGGCGAGGCTGCGATGCCGGGATCTCGTCGGTCCCGGTGGTTGGGTCGGGCTTGAGGCGGCCGCGGTAGCCGTCGTAGAGGTCGCGGCCGATGACATGGAGGACTCCGGCTACGGGGATGGCGAGCAGCGCCCCGAGGAACCCGAACAACTCGACCCCGATGAGGATGCTGACCAGCACGGTCAATGCGGACAGCTGAACGGTGCGCGACATGATGACCGGCTGCAGGACGTGGTTCTCCAGCTGCTGGTACACCACGAAGACGACCAGCACCACGATGGCGGCGGGCAGCGAGTGCAGCGCGGCCACGGCGATGGCCACGACAGCGCCCAGGGTGGCCCCGACCAGAGGGATCAGGTCGGCGAAGCCGACGAACAGGGCGACGACCCCCCGGTAGGGCACGCCCATGATCCACAGCACCACGTAGGTGACCGCCCCGGCGATGATGCTGATGAGCAGGTTGCCGGTCATGTAGCCGGTGACCGCCTTGGCGCAGTCGGCGGCCACCCGCCGGACCCGTTCCTGACGGCGTTGGGGTAGTGCGCTGACCCAGGTCGAGAGGAGCCTGGGGCCTTGCAGGACCATGAGGAAGGTGAGCACGAAGATGGTCACCAGGGCCACGACGGTGGAGAAGATCGAGCGCAGCACGCCCAGGGCTGGGGTGGTGAGGCGGTTGGCGCTCTCGCGGAGCCGGGCCTGGTTGCGCTGGAGGTACTCATCCAGGTTGTAGCGCTTGACCAGGTCTCCAACCGGGCCTCGCCCGGTGCGGGCCTGCTCGACGTAGCTGGGAACCCGGTCGATGAACTGGGGGCCCTCGACGGCCAGCGGTCGGATGAACATGATGAGGATCCCGGCCAGCGCGATCAGGGCGACCAGGAACACCAGCAGGGTCGCCAGCGCTCGGCGCAGGTGCAGCCGGCGCTCGGCGATGTCGACCAGGGGTCCGAGGATGATGGCGAGCAGGGCGGCCACGACGATCCAGGTCAGGACGCGCCGGACCTCCCAGCCGAGCAGCAGGACAGCGGCGGTGAGCAACACCATCCCGATGGTGGCGGCGATCGTGCGG
>Ga0207675_100003047_pt1 | contig 16433 bp, 11 predicted proteins | sample KBSSwiS42_FD_184305 | JGI IMG/M metagenome (GOLD analysis project Ga0207675, IMG submission 184305) | Switchgrass rhizosphere microbial communities from Kellogg Biological Station, Michigan, USA - KBS Switchgrass S4-2 (SPAdes) (version 2) | ecosystem: Host-associated > Plants > Roots >... | reverse complement strand
TGTTTGCGTCGCGCGAGTACGTCGAGCGGAGGCTGCCGAGCGCGAGGCTCGCGCGCAAGATGGCTGGTCTGCACGACTGGGTTGGTCTCGATGCTTCACTCGAGCGCTTGCCGCAGGAGCAATGGATTCGCCGCTATGGCGCGGCCCGCTTCACATTCCGCTCGAACTCCGCCATCGCCATCGAGCACGCCGTGCTGGCGGGCATGGGCATCGGGCTCCTCGGCGCAGTGCAGGGGACATCGCTGCCCGGCCTGGTGCAACTCGACACCGAGCAACCGCCGCCGCCTGTCGAGGTCTTCTTGGCGTTTCACCGCGACGCCCGGAAGACACCCCGCATCCGTGTCGTCGCCAAGGAGATCGAAGCAGAAGCCCGCCGACAGCTCAGGTGAGCGCCAGCACATGCACACCAGGCGCGAGCGCGTTGCTCGAGCCCGTGAGCCTCGCCTCCAGGCACGACCGCCGTCCTTCGTAAACGCATGGCGCTGCCAATCGGATTTGCAAAATTGCAAAGCGCCGCGGGTGCTGGCCCGAGCGCGGATGATTTGGCCAGAAATGTCGGCTGATTCGCGTCGTCGAGTTGCCGACGGGCCCGACCAGAAGCTCGCCGACGGCGGGCCGCGCGCTCGACGGGGCTGGCGATCGGCGTGGGCGGCTGGTACCGATCAGCCGTGGTTGCCGCTGCAACGAATTGTTGCGGGGCCCTGCCGCTGGGAGGCGGCCGCGTGCATGCTCGAGAGCGCTCTCACCACCGTGGTCGCTGATGGCATCTGGTCGCTGGAGCGCCCGGTATGGTTCAGTGGGGCGCGCCTGCGCGCCCGCACCACCGTCGTACGCCTCGACGACGGCAGCTTGCTACTGCACACTCCGGCCCCCCCCAGCGCTGCTCTGGCAGCGCAGCTACGAGCCTTGGGCCCAGTGCGTTGGCTGGTGGTGCCCAACTGCTGGCATCATCTCGGAGCGCCCGCGGCCGCGGCCCGTTTCCCCGAGGCGAAGGTGGTGGGGCCGGCGTCGGCGCTCGACAGGAACAGAGCGCTGAGACTCGACGTTGATATCCACGATCGCCAGTTCAGCGACCAGGTTCCCGAGTTTGAAGCCTTGCCCCTGCAGGGGGTACCGTTTTGGGATGAGACAGTGCTCTACCATCGGCCGACGCAAACCCTGCTGGGCGCAGACATCGTCTGCTGGGCTGGCGTGAAAGACCACTGGACCTGGCGTTGTGGCGCGCGCCTCACCGGCTGCTACGAGCGGGTGCGCGTACCGCCAGACGCCAGAAAGAAGATTGTGGACAGGAACGCGGCCGCGCGCTCCCTGCGCGCGATGCTGGAGCGACCCGCCCAACGCCTGATCATCGGGCATGGCGAGGTCATCGAAAAAGCTTGTCGCGACCAGCTCGCGCAAGCCTGGCGACTGGAGGGCCTGGAGGTGTGAGTGGGCACCTGGCTGCTCCGCCGCAGCGCCTGTCACACGAGCTGCGCTGGCTGTTTGGCGATCGATTCTTCGAGACGGACGCTGTGCTCCCGAACACGCTGCTGAACGAGCCCTCGATGGCTGGACCACCAGGCCTGGGCCTGGGCCTGGGACCAGTGCGCGTCCCGACAAGCGAGCAGCCGCTGGCTGAGCGCCTCGGCACTCTGCGGCCGCTGCCGAGGGTCCTTGGCCAGACAGCTCAGAATGACTTGATCCAGGTCCGGGGGAACCTCAGCTCCGAGGCGAAGCGACATCGGAACCGGCGGCGTGCTCACCTGTGCGAGCAGCACCGCGACATTGGTGACGCCGGCAAACAGCTGCTGGCCGGTGATCAGAAAGTAGGCGAGGGCGCCCAGCGAGTAGATGTCGGTGCGTGCATCCACCGCCTGCGGCTCGACGACGGCTTCGGGTGCCATGAAGCCCGGCGTCCCGACGATCAGGCCACTGTTGCTGTCGAGCGTGTTGCCGGGTTGCCCGCGCAGCTTGACCAGGCCAAAGTCCAGTACCTTGATCACGTCGGCGACGCGACCTCGCTCGCAGAGCATGATGTTGGAAGGCTTGATGTCTCGATGCACGAGCCCCACGGCGTGTGCTTCCGCCAGGGAACCGCAGATCTGAAGCAGGATTGAGATGACGCGCGCCGCGGGCTGCGCGCCGGTGAGCTCGACCAGCTCGTGCAGCGTGAGCCCCTCGATGTATTCCATGGCGTAATAGATGACCCCGCCCTCGCTGCGACCGAAGTCGTAGATCTGGATCGTGCTCGGGTGTGTCAACTGGCTCGTGAGCTGCGCCTCCCGCTCGAACTGCGACAATGCACCGCGCTCGGCGTTTTCATGCCGGATCAGCTTGATGGCCGTGGGCCGGCGCAGCAGCGCGTGCCGTGCCCGGAAGACCTCGCCCATGCCCCCGGCGCCGACCTTTTCTACCAGCGTGTACGGCCCCAGTCGGCGCGCCTCGTTGACCTGCCGCTGCAGACCGTAGATCCGACGCGACGCCAGCACGGAGGCCACGACCGTGGCCAGGCCGGGAACGACCATGCGAATGATGGGCAGCGGCCACGGCAGCCCCGCGGAGACACGCCCGGTCGCGCAAGCGATGACGCCGGGCAAGAGCGCGAGGCTGCCGATCCACAGCGAACGCTGCCCCGAGCTCGGCACCACAGCGGCTCGCGTCATCAGCAGCTGACCCAGCGCGACCTGGAACACCAACTCTCGAGCGTCGAGCGGCATCTTGGGCCACGTCCAGACCATCAGCGCGAATCCGACGCCGCCCGCCGCTGTCGACGCCAGATCCACGTTCCGCAGGCCTCGCCGATCGAAGCGCAGCCGACCCACGGCGATGCTGGTGCCGAGCAGCATCGCCACCAAGAGCAAGGACGACCAAGGCAGCCCCGCCGTACCGATGGCAAACCAGTCGGCCATGCGCATGACGACCGTGAGCCCGAGGACGATCAGGGCATTGACCCGAGCCCAGAACACGATCCCACTCTGCAACTGCGCCTGGGCCCCCGGCGTCGGAAGGGGGCCCAGCGCGGGCGGCGAATCGAGCGCCGAGCTCAGCGTGCCGTCGTTCGCCACGGCGGAAACATCCACCTTGACAGCGGTTGACTCCGTCGCAGAGGAAACGACGGCCGGTGGGCTTGCCGCCCGCGGAAGGGTGACCGGGTCCTCGTTCATCGTTCGCCACGCACCGGTGAGCGCGCTCGCAGGAGACGCGCAGCCAGGTGCTTCGGGTGATTGGCCCAGAGGAGGTGACTCGCCTCCACCAACCCTTTGTAGGGCGCAACCGGGTGCGCTGCCAGGTGTCGAAAATTTCGACCGCGCTGCGAGCCAGACGCCATGCTCGTCGACCAGGCTTGCGACGCAACGCTGCATGCTGTTGCCACCGTGGTAGGTGGGTCGCGTCGATGGTCACTGCCAATACCACGCGCAGCGTGCACGTCGTGCGCGCGTCGAGGTGGTGAGCCAGCGCTACGTTGCCCAGCTCGTGCACGAAGTCGCCTCGCCCAGAGCCGCCGTGGTAGCCTGGCCGCGTGCCGGAGTCGGGAGCAAGGCGCTGGGCCCGCCGGGGTGCGGCGCTGCTGGTTCTGCTGTCGCGCGGCGCCGGGGCACAGCCGCTCGAGTCCGCCGCGGCTCCCCGCTTCGATAGTCGCGTCCGCGGCGTGATCGGGGGCGTGGGCATCGGCACCAGCAGCGTGGGCGATTACTTGCTCGTGGCTCTGGGCGGACAATGGCAGGGGATTCAGAGTCTGCGAGCGGGCCGTTGGCTGCTGCAGTGGGATGTGCTCCTGGCGGCTCGGGGCGGTTACCTCGCCAACCAGGAGCCGTACCTGTTCCTGCTGGGGGCGCGCCTGGCCTCGTTTCTGGAGCTGGGCTACCGCTGGCAAGCGGAGCAGCCGCTCAGTCCGTACCTCGGACTGCGCGCGGCAGCCGATCAACAGGTCCTCGGGCACTTCGGTCGATCGTTTTCGGACTTCGACCAGTTCAATTCCGTCGACGGCGTGGGCGGCCTGGTTGCCCGGGGAGCGCTGCGCCTCGCTCTGGGCGCGTCGCTGCTCGAGCAGGAGCGCAGCTTGCTCCTGGTCGGTTTCCTGGAAGAAGCGTTTCAAGACCTGCAGGTCAACACCGAAGCACTGGCGTTGACCCAGCTGGGCCTGGCGGCACGCTTCGATCTGCGCAGCGGGCTCAGCGCTGGTCTGGAGGGTGCCTGGGGCTTCGCGCGCGAACGGCAAGACTCCCAGCGGGCTCTGCGCGATCAGCGCCAGCGCGTCTCGCTGCGCGGGGGGCTGCGCTGGGTATTCGAGCACACCGGCTGGATCGAGGCGCGGGCTTCGCTGGCGCGCGATTCAAACCAGCTCGAGTATAGCGGCGGCCGCAGCTATGCGACGCGCGACGCGCCCGTGTTCGACGTCGAGGTCGTGTACGGCTTTGCCTTGGAAAGGTTCTTGCAGTGAGGCCAGCCCGGCTGGTCTGGCTGCTCGCGTGTGCGGCGAGCTGCGATCCCCAGGAGTCCGACTGGGGGCTCGGCGCCATCCGCAGCCTGCAGACACCGCCGGACGACCCGACCCTGGGTTGCGGCGTGGAGCTGGTCGTGGCCAACACCCGGGAGCGAGCGCAGTGCGCGTATCCGGCGGGCACGCTCGCCGCGGATGCGCTGGGCAACCCAGCGGCGCTGCTGGCGGCGATTCCGATCCGGCACGTGATCATCTTGATGCGCGAAAACCGCAGCTTCGATCATCTGTTCGGTAAGCTGCACGAACGCGGCCAGCCGGGCGTGGAGGCGGTACCCGCGAGCTTCTCCAATCCGGACGAGACGGGCAGCGACGTCTTTCCGACGCATGCCACGACCACCTGCATCGACAGCGACCCCGGCCACCAATCGGCCTCCATGCAGCGCTGCGTGAACGGCGGGAAGATGGACGGCTTCGTGTTGAACGCGGCGGCAACCACCCGCACGAACGGCCATTTCGTCATGGACTACTATGACGAGATCGACCTGCCCTTCTACTACTGGCTCGCGCGCAGCTTTGCCATCTCCGATCGCCACTTCGCGCCGAACGCGAGCGGCACCTTCGCCAATCGAGCCTTTCTGGAGTTTGCGACCAACGCCGGGGTGGTGGACACGGGCATCGTGTTTCCTCCTCCGAGCACGCCCTCGCTGTTTCACTTGCTGATGAACGCGGGCCTGACCTGGGGCGCCTACAGCGATGGCTTGCCGTTCAGCGGCTCGCTCGACTGGGACCACGCCGACCCCGGCGTGCACCGCTTGCAGGAGCTGTACGACGCGCTCGACAGGGGGACGCTGCCCAACGTGGCGTTCGTCGACGGCATCGAAGACGTCGACGACGATCACCCCACCGCGGACTTGCAGCTCGGGGAAGCGCGCGTGCGGACGGTGCTGGAGCACGCGCTGGCGAGCCCGCAGTGGCAACGCCTGGCGATGTTCTGGACCTACGACGAGGCGGGCGCGTTTGCCGACCACGTGCCGCCGCCGCGCGGTTGCCTGCCGCTGCCGGCGCGCTCCCCGTTCACCGACCTGGGGCCGCGCGTGCCACTCGTCGCGATCTCGCCCTGGGCCCGGCGCGGGTACGCCTCGCACGTGGTGCACGATCACACCGCGATCACGCGCTTCATCGAAGCCGTCTTCGGCTTGCCGGCGCTCACGGCGCGCGACGCCAACAGCGACGCGCTGCTCGACCTGTTCGACTTCTCCTGTGGTCGCGACCTCGGGGTAGAGGCGCCCCCCGAAGTGGGCAGCGGAGGTTGTGCACGGCGGTAGGAGTAGCAGCCGCGCCGAGCCCAGCGCTGCCCGGAGACGGTGACCGCCCGCAGCCTGAACGCGGAGCCGTGCGCCTGGAGTCTGGCAGCGCGAGCTGCTTCGCCGAGCATGAGGGCTCGATGCCTGCACTCAGCGTGCGACCTCAGGATGGCCATCCTGGCGTCGCACGGCGCCGCGCGGCCCGAGCTCACGGCGTAGGCCGGGTCCGCAGCTCTTCGCGCTGGATCTGCCGCTCGCCCGGCAGCTCGCGCCAGCGGTAGTAGCGCCGGGTGGCGAGCTCGAGCAACTCGGCGTCTTCGCGCGTGTCGCCGTAGGCGTAGACGTCCGCGTAGCGGGCGAGGTCGTGGCGGGCGCGGACGCGGCGGGCCTTTTCTGGGCCCGTGCAGTCGCCACCGAGGTAGCGGCCGGTGAGGACGCCGCGCCTCGCCTCGAGCTCGGTGCAGATGAGCTCGACCTCCTGCTCCTGGCACAGGCCCTCGAGGTAGGGTTTCAGCGAGGCGGAGACGACCACGACCGTGTCGCCACGCTGTTTGTGCCAGCGGAGCCGCTCGAGCGCCTCCGGGCGGAACGAGCGCGTCAGAGTCTGGCCGTAGCGGGCGCCAAGCGCCGCGATCTCACCCTCGGCGCGGCCCCGGAAGCAGATGTACGCGGCTGCCGCGCGCAGGCGCGAGGCGTGGACCCAGCCGAGCTCGTAGCCGATCACCAGCGGGCCGAGCAGCGCCGTGCCGAGGGCCATGCGGGCACGCCCGCCAGCAAAGGACATGAACGGCCGGAACGTGTCGCAGAGCGTGATGGTGCCGTCGAAGTCGAACAGAGCGAGGTTCATGGCCTCCTGCCGTTAGCGCGGCGGACTCGGGGGCTCGGTCATTTTTCTACAATCTCGACCACCCGAAGTGTCCATCGTGCTGCCGCGAGGAGCCGGCGCCGCGCGAGCCGGGATCACGATGCGCTCGATCAAGTGCGGCTCGATCTCGATGTCGGTCGGCACCAGGTACGGGTCACCCGCGGCGCCTTCGGGTTGCAGGCGCCAGGCTCTCGCCACGCGCCGCAGGCCGAAGCAATACAACGTGAGCGAACCGCTCGGATCGATCTTGAGGCGCAGGAAGTTCTTGTAGTCTTCGACGCCGATCGCCGAGAAGGCATCGTTGAGCAGGGCGCGCTGGTATTGGCCCGCGAACCACAGGCAGCCGGCGAACAAGAGCGTGCTCGCGATCGCCGCCAGCAGCGGTGTGGTGAGCAACCAGAACCACTCGTGCCAGCCGAGCGCCAGATTGGCCTTGGCGAGCGCGCACGCGGCCAGGAGCCAGCACGCGACGTACAGCGAGCCATGGAGCAGTCCGAGCAGCACGCGCCCGAGGAGCAGCCACTCGCGCTGGTGGGGCCGGCTGACGTAGGCGGCGCTCAGCGCCGGCAGCAGGAGCACGAGCGCGCTCGCCGACAGATCGCGCTCCAGGCTCTGCTCGAGCACGCCCAGCGCCGAGTGCCGCCCGGCGCTGATGATCGCGAACAGCGCCAGGCCGAGCGCCGACCACAACGCGACATCGACCACCTGGCGCCACTCGAGCTTTGCGACTTCGCCGTCGTCCGGCGCCTGCTCGACCCCTTGCGCCGCGAAGGCCGCGCGCACCGCGACCCCGAGCACGAAGACGGCGGCCAGGGCGATCAAGAGCGGAGCGACGGAGGCGAACGCGCCAGGTTCGAGGCTGTGAGCGAGCCGCGGGACGATGCCGCAGCGGCCTGCCTCATCGCACAGGTTGCCGCCGCCCGTCCAGAGCAGCAGGCACAGCCACGCCCAGGGCAGCGCCCAGCTGCAGGCAAAGGCCAGGTTGGTGCGCGGAAACAGCCAGATGCGGCTGCGGATCAGCTGGCGCGAGATCGCCGCGCTCGGGAAGATCGTGGCGCGTTTCAGCTCGCGGCGCAGCCCACGCTGCGCCGGGTCACTGGAAACGGGCAGCAGGATCCGCTGCGGCAAGGTGTGCGTGCCGTGCAAGAATGCGCCGCCTCCGCCCGCCGTGATGAAATGGGTCTCGGCTCCCGGCGCCGCGCGCGCATCGACATAGCGCGCGTAGTGGTGCGAGTCGCCGGTGAGCACGAGCACGACGCGGGCCTGGCGCTCGCTCACCTCGCGCATCAGCCGCAGCAGGCTCTGGTAGCCGGCGTGCTCGCCTTCCGCCTCCTTCACCCAGCTGGGCTCGGCCGTGGCCAGGATCACGCGGTCGCCCGGCGCGAGGCTGTGCGCCGCGTCGTGGAAGTAGCCGAGCTGCGGCGAGTCGATGTCGGCGTGCAGCTGAATGTCGACGCCCCACAGCCAGTAGTCGAGCGGCAGCTTGCGGGCGAAGTAGCTGCGGCGCTGCTGGGTGCGCCAGGCGCCGATCCAGCGCTGGTCGTATTGCGCGAACTGGCGCAGGAAAGCGGACAGGCCGTCGTACCAGTCGTGGTTGCCGGGTAAGGCGTACAGATGCGGCGCGCGCGCTTCGTCTGCGATGTGCGAAAACGCCGCCCGGTACGGGCCGACGCTGCGATTGAGATAGTTCTCCTTGCTGGCGCTCGGGTACACCTCGTCGCCGCCCATCAGCAGGATGCGCCCGCGGCGAGTCGTTTCGCGCTGTCCGTCCACGTTGACGTCGAGCGTCTCTCGCGCGAGCAGCAGCGCGATGGAATAGGTCGCGTCGAAGCCGTCGCCGATGTCGGCGACGTAGTCGAGCCAGAAGTCTTCGCGCGGCGCAGCGTCGAGGTACTGCAGCAGCCGGCTGCGCTCGGGCAGATTCAGCGCCGCCTGCAGCTCGCGCTTGTCCGCGAACGAGCCGAACAGATCGCCGAGCAGCGTGAACACGCCCGCGCGCAGCAGCTCGATCGGGTGGAACCAGCGCACGAAGCTCTGGCGTTCGAAGCCGAGCTCGGCCTCGGACTGGGGGCGAGCCGGCGGGGGGGACGCAGAGTGTTTCATGGCCCAGGGGATGCGCCCGGCGAACGACGCCCGGCGCGTGCGAGCGTATCGAGCTAGAGCGGCCGCGTCTCCAGGGCGCTCCAGCGGCCGGGCGTCCGAAAACGCGGCAGCGTTGCGGTCGTCGCTGGCTACACCCCCATCATCTGGCGCAGTCGGCGTACGCCCTCACCGGTTCCCAGCACGACGATGAACGAGCCGGATTCGATCCGGTAGTCGGCGGGCGGGTTGTACACGAACTTGCCGTCGGCTCCGCGGATAGCCACGACCAGCACGTTGGTCTCCGCACGAATGGGCGCTTCGCGCAACGTCTGCCCCTCGTAAGGGGTATCTCGGCTCACCTCCACGTCATCGAAGCGGAGCTGGCCTTCTCCCGTGCCGCGCATCATCGAATCCAGGAATTCGGCGGTGTGCGGGCGGACCAACTCGGTGACGAGGCGCAAGCCGCCGATGCGATGCGGACTGACGGTGGCATTGGCCCCCGCGCGGTCGAGCTTTGCTTCGACGCCCAGGGTAACCGCCTTGGCCACGATGCGCGCCCGCGGATTGAGCGAGCGCGCCGAAATCGTGACGAAGACGTTGTCGGGATCGCTGCTGAGCGCCGTGATCAGCCCGCTCGCCTCCGTGATGCCGGCCGCCAAGAGCGAGTGATCGTCCGTGGCGTCTCCGACCACATACAGCAGGCGCCCGCCATGGTCGGCACTGAGCTGATCGAGCACCTCCGGGTCGCGATCGATGACGACAAACGGCAGGCTGCTGGCGAGCAGCTCTTCGATCACGAACCGCCCCGTTCTGCCGCAACCCGCGACAATCGTGTGAGCGCTGAGAGCTGCAATCCGTCGTTCCATGAGCCTCCTTCGAACGGCCTTGCCGATGACCCCTTCGATCATCATCGTCGTGAGCGACGACTGAAAGAACGCGACCGTGGCCACCCCGGTCACGATCATGAACATCACCAGCACGCGCGCCCGCGTGTCCTGAGCCATGAGCGGCAGCTCACTGTAGCCCACGGTCGAAATAGTGATGAGCGCGAAATAGATCGACTCGAACAGCGAGTAAGCGTTGGACTCGAGCTGCCAGAACAACAGGCCACAGCCCACCACCACGCCCGTGAGCAGCCCCGCCGACACGACGAAGCGGCGCCGCGTCGTTTCGCCGCTCACCTGCTCGGCCAGGCGTCGTGGTGGGGGGAGTTTTGAGTGTCTCATGGGCTAGGGGATGTGCCCAGCGAACGACGCACGGCGCGTGCGAGCGTATCGACTGATGGCACGGTCGCGAGCGCGCGCCAACTGCGGAGGTCGCTCCTCGACAATCGAGCGGGGGCTCCCGGCGATGAAAGCGCGGGAAACGTGCGTCAGGGCCCGCGTAGGCTCGCCAGAGCGACGAGAATTTGGCAAGCTCGTCCCCATGCGGACCCAGCGCGTCGCCAGGATGGCCCGATGGGGCGGCGTGCTCTGGTCGCTCGCTGCCTGCAGCATCGACGACCGGAAGGTGGACACCACGGGCGGAGCGGCGGGCTCCGCTGCCGGCACGCTGGTCATCCCGAACCAGGGCGGCTCCGACAGCACGGGCACGGGTGGCGCGGCAGGCGTCCCGGGCGGGAGCGCTGGTAATGAGACCGTGCCGCTCGGCGGGGCAGGGACGGGCTGTCCCGAGGCGCAGCGGCGCTGCGTCGCCGGGGCGCCCGAGCAGTGCTCCGGCGGGGCCTGGGTGCCGCAGCCGCCGTGTGCGGCAGCGCTCGGCTTTTGCCTGCCGAGCGCGGGAAGTTGTGTGAGCTGCGAGCCGGGCGCTCAGCGTTGCACGGGCGAGCGCGTCGAAGGCTGCAGCGCCGATGGCGCGTGGCAGAGCCTGGGCATCGCTTGCAGCGAGTGCATTCCGAACGCCACCGATTGCCTGGGAACGACGGCGCGCATCTGCTCCGAGCAAGGCGCCTGGGTCGGCCAAGCCTGCGCCGGCAGTTTGCCCCGGTGCGTGGCACAGACGGGCAGCTGCGCCTGCACGGCGACATCCTGCGCGGCCCGAGAGCTGTGCTCCGCGTCGGGCCGCTGCGAGGCGCTCGGCCCGGACTGCCCGGCCCCGGCCGCCGTGGCCGTTGCCGATCAGGATCTGGCCATCGTCCAGGTTCGCTTCGATCCCGACGGCAGCGCGGACGTGTTGTTCGAGAACCTGGGTGGCGGATTCGTGAGCTTCGCGGCGGGCGGCTACCGGCTGTGCAACGGTCGTCAGAATTGCGTCTTTCTGAGCGACAACCAAGCGATCACGCTGGTCGGCGACCAGACGTTCTCGCGCCGCATCCCCAATACGCTGCCGAGTGGCGGCGAGCTCGCCGTCGTGTTCTTCGCCATGGACGCCAGCATCACGGCCGAAGCGTACGTGGCCTGGGGCAACGGTCCCGGAGCGGACAGCCTGGAGGAGGCGGTGAACGCCGAGCTGAGGTTGTGGGTCACGGGCGAGCGGGTCGACGTGGCAGCCGATGACACGGGCTTCGTATGCGTCGGCAACACCAGCCGCGGTGGTAGCTACACGTCCTGCCATCCGTGAGGCTCCGCAGGTTAACGCCTCGGGCTCTGCTCCACGCATCGGTGTGCCCAGGTTGCCCCCTGGCGCCCGCCAGGACGGAGGCCGGAGGCCACCCGGCATCCCTGTGCGGCCGGACGCGGTGGCCAGCTGGCCCGGCTAGGGCTAGACTGCTACTATGTCTGCTCAGCAGCTGGATCTCTCGGAGTGGGCGCGGCGGGACGTGGCCGTGCGCGACGCCAGCGCAGCTTTGCTGAGGCGGGTGGAGAGCAAGCTCCCCGAGCTGGAGGCCATCCTGGCAGCACACGGCATCGGGGAGGCCTATCTCTTTGGATCCGTTGCTCAGGGGAACGTGCGACCGGGCTCGGACGTGGACATCGCGGTGAGCCAATGCCCGCCCGAGCGCTTCTATCGCTTGTCCGCACAGCTCGAACGAGCGTTGGAGCTGCCGCTCGATCTCATCGACCTCGACCGAGCACCGAACGATTTCGCGCAGCACGTCCGCACGACAGGTCGGCGTATTCGGCCATGATGGTCCCGACGCCTGCCCCGACGTGCTCGACGAGAGGCGTTCGATGACCAAGGCCGAACTACGGGTCCTGCGTGCCCAGTTGCTGGCAGAGCGCTCGCGTCCTGATCTAGCAACCCGGATCGACGAGCTCCGTAGGTTCCGCCACGCGTTTCGTCATATGTACTTCTTCGATCTCGAGTGGGCGCGCCTGCAGCCGCTCGTCACGGCTGCGCCCGCGCTCCTGCTCGACTTTGAACGGGCGATGGACGATCTGCTCGTGCAACTCGGAGCGTAACGTTCGCTGCAGCATCCCCTAGTCACACTCGTCCCGTGCCGCAAAGCCCTGAGTGCTGCTCCGAGCGCTCTCAGGGGAGCCACGCGACGTCTCCGGGAGCAGCGACCCCTCGGGGCTCGCTCTCCTCGGGTCCGCCCTTCGCGCGCTAGTGGCTGCCCCGGGCCGGGCGAGGTAAAAGGGGGGATGAAGCACAGACGCTCCAGCATTGTCATTGCTCTGGTCGCCCTCGTCGCTTGGGCTGGCGCGTGCGGCGGAAGCGCCGCGCCGCCGTCGGCTCCTGCCCCGGGGCAGGATTCGGCTCTCTTCGCCACTTCCCTCGACACCTCCGGCGCTGTCGAGGCGGCGCCCGGTGGCTCCGAACCGCAGGGCGAAAGGCCGCCGCCGCGCGCCGATGCGACGGTCCTGCCCCGCAAGCTCATCTTTGGCAACCCCGAGCGTGCCGCCCCTCGTCTGAGCCCCGACGGCAAACGGCTCGCTTGGCTGGCGCCCAAGGACGGCGTGCTGAACGTGTACATGGCTCCGGTGCTCGACCCCAGCCAGGCCAAGCCGGTGACGGACGAGAAGAACCGGCCCATCCCCAGCTTCGACTGGGCGTTCGACAACAAGCACATTCTGTACGCCATCGACCAGAACGGCGACGAAAACCAGCATGTCTACAGCATCGACGTGACCAGCTCGGCACGCAAGGACCTGACTCCCTTCGACAAGACGCAGGGGCGCATGCAGAACATGAGCGAGAAGTTCCCGTCTGCGGCGCTCATCGGCATGAACGATCGCGACGCCAAGTACCACGACCTGTATCGCGTCGACATCGTCACGGGCGAGCGTTCGCTGTTGCAGAAGAATGAGGCGTACGAGAGCTTCATCAGCGACGAAGCGTTCAAGGTTCGCTACGCCATGAAGGATCGCCCCGACGGCTCCTTCGATCTGATGCTCGCCGACGGCAAGGGTGGGTTTGTGCCCTTCCAGACGATCCCGGCGGAAGACAACGTCACCACCGACCCGCTCGGCTTCGACAAAGCCGGCAAGACGCTGTTCCTGCGCGACAGCCGCGGCCGCGACACGGGCGTCCTGGTCGCGCTCGACACCAAGAGCAACCAATCGAAAGTCCTCGCCGAGGACGCTCGCGCGGACGTCGGCGGGCTGATCCGGAGCCCCGTGGACGGCCACGTCCAGGCCGCCTCGTTCGACTACGAGCGCCGCAACTGGAAGGTGCTCGACAAGGCCATCGAGGCGGACGTGGCCTACCTGAAGACGGTCGTCGACGGCGACCTCGACGTCGTGAGCAAGAGCCTCGACGACAACCTCTGGACGGTGTCCTACGTCGTGAGCGACGCGCCCGTGCGCTACTACCTCTACGATCGCAAGAAGAAGGCTGCGACGTTCCTGTTCTCGAACCGGCCCGCGCTCGACGGCCTGAAGCTCGCGAAGATGCAGCCGGTCATCATCCCGTCGCGCGACGGCAAGCAGCTCGTGAGCTACCTGTCGCTACCCCCCGCGGCCGACGCCGCGGGCACGGGCAAGCCGAGCCAGCCGCAGCCCATGGTGCTCTCCGTCCACGGCGGCCCCTGGGGTCGGGACGGCTGGGGCCTGAACGGCACGCATCAGTGGCTCGCGAGTCGCGGCTACGCCGTGCTCAGTGTGAACTACCGCGGCTCCACCGGCTTCGGCAAAGCCTTTGTCAACGCGAGTGACCGCGAGTGGGCCGGCAAGATGCACGACGACCTGATCGACGCCGTCGAGTGGGCCAAGAAGAGCGGCATCGCCATCCCCGATCGGGTCGCGATCATGGGCGGCAGCTACGGCGGCTATGCCACGCTCGTCGGCCTCACCTTCACGCCCAGAGCCTTCGCGTGCGGCGTCGACATCGTCGGTCCCTCGAACCTCAACACGCTGCTCTCCACGATTCCACCTTACTGGGCGTCGATGTTCGAGACCATGGCGCGGCGCATCGGCGATCCGCGCACCGCCGAAGGCAAGAAGCTGCTCGACGAACGCTCGCCGCTCAGCCGAGCCTCCGCCATCGAGCGCCCGCTGCTCATCGGGCAAGGGGCCAACGACCCGCGCGTGAAACAGGCCGAGAGCGACCAGATCGTCAAGGCCATGAAGGACAAGGGCCTGCCCGTCTCGTACGTGCTCTTTCCCGACGAGGGCCACGGCTTCGCGCGCCCGGAGAATCGAATCGCGTTCTTCGCCGTGGCGGAGATCTTCCTGGCCCAGCACCTCGGCGGCGTCTACCAGCCCATCGGCGAGGACTTCGTCGGTTCGAGCATCACCGCGCCCGAAGGCGCTGCCGACGTGGCAGGGCTCTCGGAAGCACTGGCGAGGAAGTAAGAACGAACGCGCAACACAAGAGATGCTGCGGCCTCTCCGCGAGCTGACCCTCTCCGCGAGCTGAGAGCGGGAACCTATCAACGCGATAGCCACTTGGTATTGGTCCGCCTCGCGTGTTTCGAGGACAACCGGAACGCCAAGCAGAGGGGGTGGCGCGCGCGCTTCGGTCACAACCGTGCAACCTCGAATCGCGGACCATCAGTGTTCGGCTCGTCGTCGCAATTGGCGACGACGCGTTGCGCTGCGCGTGCACCCGGATGGCACGGCCACGAGCCGTGTCGACTCCGCGCAGTCGAGCGGCCCTTCGAATGACCCGTCAAGTGAGGGAGAAATCATGAATCGCAAAGTTGAAACCAGGCGACTGAAGTCCATCCTTGGAGCCGGAGCCCTGTGGCCCGTCCTGCTCGCAGTCAGTGGCGCAGCAGGCGCCCTGAGCTGTTCGTCGTCTGCCACGAACGGCAAGCCACCCATGGTCGCGACCAGCGCCGAGCCGTCAGCAGGGCACATCAGCCATCCCTACCAGAATGATGACTGGTGGCCGAATCGGCTCGACCTGCGCCCTCTGAAGGAGAACGCTCCCAAGAGCGATCCGCTCGACGAGAGCTACGACTACGCGGCGGAGTTCGCGAAGCTCGATCTGGCGGCGGTCAAGCGGGACATCGAGAAGGTGCTCACGACCTCGCAGGACTGGTGGCCTGCGGACTACGGCAACTATGGCGGGCTCATGATCCGGCTCGCCTGGCACAGCGCGGGTACCTACCGCGTCGTCGACGGGCGCGGTGGCGCCGCTTCGGGCACGATTCGCTTCGCGCCCCTCAACAGCTGGCCCGACAACGCTAACCTCGACAAGGCGCGGCGGCTGCTCTGGCCGCTCAAGAAGAAGTACGGCCGTAGCCTCTCGTGGGCAGACCTCATGATCCTCACCGGCAACGTCGCGCTCGAGTCGATGGGCTTCAAGACGTTCGGCTTCGGGGGCGGCCGCGAGGACGTGTACGAACCGACGGATATCAACTGGGGGCCGGAGACCAAGTGGCTCGCGGACGAGCGTTTCTCCGAGGACGGCAAGACGCTCAGCAAGCCGCTGGGCGCAGTCCAGATGGGCCTCATCTACGTGAACCCGGAAGGCCCCAACGGCAAGCCCGACCCGGCCGCCGCCGCCGCACACATCCGCATCGCCTTCGGCCGGATGAGCATGAACGATGAAGAGACCGTGGCGCTGATCGCCGGTGGTCACACCCTGGGCAAGACCCATGGCGCGGCCAGCGCCAGCAAATACGTCGGCCCCGAGCCGGAAGGAGCCTCCATCGAAGAGCAGGGGCTCGGCTGGAAGAACACGCACGGTAGCGGCAAGGGCGCCGACACCATCACCAGCGGCCTGGAAGGTGCCTGGACCTACACGCCCGTGAAGTGGTCGCACGACTACTTCGACAACATGTACGCCTACGAGTGGGAGCTCACCAAGAGCCCGGGCGGCGCTCAGCAGTGGACGCCGAAGGGGGAGACCGGGCGCACGGTGCCCGATGCGCACGACCCCTCCAAGGGCCACAAGCCCATCATGCTGACGACCGACCTCGCGCTCAAGGTAGACCCCGTGTATGGCCCGATCTCGAAGCGCTTCCACGAACATCCGGAGGAGTTCGAGGCCGCGTTCGCCAAGGCCTGGTACAAGCTCACTCACCGCGACATGGGCCCGTACGCTCGCTTGCTGGGTCCGGAAGTGCCCGCGCCGCAGATCTGGCAGGACCCGGTGCCAGCGCTCGACCACAAGCTCATCGGCGAAGCCGACATCGCGGCGCTGAAGCGCAAGATCCTGGCGGCGGGGTTACCCACGCCGGAGCTGGTCCGGGCTGCCTGGGCGTCCGCGTCGACCTATCGTGACACCGATCGCCGGGGCGGGGCGAACGGTGCCCGGCTGCGCTTGGCGCCCCAGAAAGACTGGGAGGTGAACCAGCCCGCCGAGCTCCAGAAGGTCATCGGCGCTCTCGAGAAGCTGCAACAGGAGTTCAACGGCTCCGCGTCGGGAGGCAAGAAGGTCTCGCTCGCCGACCTGATCGTGCTCGGGGGTTGTGCCGCCGTCGAGGACGCCG
>Ga0207675_100003042_pt1 | contig 16446 bp, 12 predicted proteins | sample KBSSwiS42_FD_184305 | JGI IMG/M metagenome (GOLD analysis project Ga0207675, IMG submission 184305) | Switchgrass rhizosphere microbial communities from Kellogg Biological Station, Michigan, USA - KBS Switchgrass S4-2 (SPAdes) (version 2) | ecosystem: Host-associated > Plants > Roots >... | reverse complement strand
CCGCGACCGAGTCACTTGCGCACGAAGACGAACACGACCTGCTCCGTTCCGCCATCCAGCGATGGCACCGATGAGGTCTGGGTGACCGAGTTAATCAGCTCCGTTGTCTGAAGGTACATCACGCCCCCACTCTTCCTTCGCAGCTCGATCCTGGCTCCCGATGCGAGGCGCCACGTGCCTTCGTATTTGTCCTCCTGGACTGTGCCCGGGAGCCTGGGACCCGTGAGGGTGTGGCGGTAGCTGACCGTGAACGAGCTGTCGGCGCGGAACCGAATGCTGCCACCGTTCCAATACGCTTTGAGCGTGCCTCCCCCGGCGAGATCCATCTGGTCCCACAACATGGGAACGTTCTCGCCGTTGACGGTCGCGAGTGTGAATTCCCCGACCGGGCTGCGAAGGGCTTCCGGATCCTCGGGCGTGGCGGGACCGTCGCCGCCACACGCCACCACGACGCACGCGGCGAGCGCGGTCGCGAGAATGCTTGAGATGCGCATGGTCTACTCCTTTCGATTGTCGTTGCGCGGCGGGCAGGGTGCCGACGCCAGCGCATCTCGAAAGGCGTAGAACGACGCACAATCCGGAAATCCGGTCCGGCGGTCCCGCCAATGGGCTACCGCCGCGCCACCGAATCGCCGGCGGTGAGCGCCGCCACCCGGGCCCGAATCGAGTCGACACGCGCGCCTAACGCCGCGTCGGCCCGCTGCCAGGCGTGCAGCACCTGACGGTACTGCACCAGCGCACTATCCGGCGCCCCGGCCAGATCGAAGGCTCGTCCCAGGACCTCCCGCAGCTCCGTGTTCGTCACGTACAGGTTGGAGCCATCAAGCGGCCCGTGCACCGGCGGCCGCACCGCGTCCACCGCCTCGGCCGGGCGGCCCAGGCGCAACAGCGCACGACCGAGCTCGTAATGGTTGCGTGAGAAGCTGAGCAGCGGCGAGGCCGATGCCTGACGAAACTCCTCGACCGCCTGCGCGTCCTGCCTCCGCGCCACGAGCAACAGCCCACGCGCATAGTGATGGAGGCGCTGATCGCGCGCGAGCAGACTCCGCGACCCGACCGCGCGAATCGTGTCGATGCGCTCGCGAAGCTGCAGCGTGTCGCCCGCGGCGAAGAGCGAGGACGCGGCGTGGGTGAGCGACCAGCTTCTGTGCCGAGCCTGATGCGAAGGTGAGAACCCCGGCCCCGCCTGCGCGATCGAATCGAACAGCGTCGCGGCATCCCGATACCGGCCGAGCTCGAAAAGGACCTGTGCCTCGAGATACGCCAGCTGCGCGAGCTGCGCCGGGCCTCCCGGAATCCCGAGAGCTACCGCCTGGGCCCGTTGGATCCGCGCGACATCCAGCGCCTCGCGAAAGCGACCCTGGTTGCGAAGCGAAATCGCGAGAAACCAATTCGCATCGGCGCGACGGTCCAATGACCCCGATTGCGCGATCTCCCGAAGCGCGCGATCGGCTGTCTCGAAGTCACCGCCCGGCAGGTAGTAGTACGCGAAGTAACTTGGCAACCCGATGAGCGACTGATCGATCTCTGTCGCCCGACCGTACGCTTCACGCGCGTGAGGCATGTCACCCCGGGCGCGGAGCACGTCGGCGAGGCGGATCCACGCGAGAGCCGAGACCCGTTTCGCCTGGACTGCCCGCCGGGCTTCGCGCTCTGCGACCTCCAGCGAATCGATCGACATATATACGCCGACGAGGTCGTACCACGCCTCACACGCCGAGCAGACTGCCGTGGCCCCGCGCAGCGCGAGCGAGTCCCGCTGTATGACCTCCCGCAGTCGCGTGATCGCGCGTCGATAGTCGCCGGCCTCGGTCAACGCCTTGCCCGAAAGGCGCAGTCCCTCGAGCTCCTGAGGGTAGCGGACGATCAACGTCTCACTCGTCGCGACCGAGGCCGGATCGGCTGTGAACAGCATCCACATGGAGCGGATGATGAGCCGCTCGCGGTCGCTCGCTCGCTCCGCGAGCTGCAACGCGCGCTCCAGGTGCCGAATCTTCGCCAGACCCGCTGACGCGTACGATAGGTAGTACTCCGCCATGGCGAGTGTGGAGTCTTCAGCGAGCGCCGCTTGAAGCAGCCTGCGGCTGCCCGCCACATCGCCGTAGTAGTACGCGCGCAGTCCTTCCTCATAGAACCGCGAAGCCATCTCCGAGCGCGTCGTGACGTCGGCCACGGAGCCAGGCGGCGCGGCCGAGCCGAGGTGAGTCGCGAGCCTGGCGGTGCCGCGATCCACCAGGGTGAAGATGTCGGTGCCCGTGATGGCGAACACGGCGACCACGTTGCCGGTCGCGAGGTCGATGCGCCGAAGCTCCAATCGGAGCGAGTCGTTGCTCAGACGATAGAGGCCACCGTCGATGAGCGTGGTCGCCCCGGCGCGGCGAGCGGCCACGCTGTACGCGCCGGCGTCGTCGCCTCCTCCCTTGGCACCAAGCTGCGCCATGACCTCGTAGAGTCTCGCAGTACTGACGACAGGCAGCGACGGAATGCGGGCGAGGTTCGTGGCCAACAGATCGGCGAGCGACCGCGCGATGGGTGTGCGAGTGGGATCACGGTAATCCGCGACGAGCCCGATGGCCGTCACCGGCAATGTCGCGTTAGGCAACGGAGCACGATGAGTTGGCCCGGCGACGAGCTTCCATCCGACGATCGCCGTCACGACGAGTGCGACTGGCACGAGAGCGCGCCGCACGACCGTGCGACGGCGTCGCGAGCGTCGCGCCCGAACGGCAACCACGCTACCGTCCGGGTGGTGTCTGATGTCGTCCGCAAGCGCCTTCGCCGACGGGTATCGCTGCTCGGGACTCTTCGCGAGGGCATGCAGCACGATGTCGTCGAGCGCGCCGCGGAGCCGAGCGCCGAGCTCGCGCGCGACCGCCGCAGATGGGCGGGCCGGCATCTGCTCCAGCACCGCGCGCTCGATGTCGACGCGGGACCGCCCCGTCACACGGTATGGCCTGCGCCCCGTCAGCAGCTCGTAGAGCACGACGCCTAACGAATAAACGTCACTCGCCGGAGCGACCGGATCCCCGCGGATCTGTTCAGGGCTCGCGTACTCGGGGGTCAGCAGCCGGGTGCCGGTGCGGGTGAGCCCGTCGGTGGCGGTCGTGTCATCGGCGATCAGCTTCGCCACGCCGAAATCGAGCAGCTTCAGTGTCCCGTCGGCTCGAACGAGAATGTTCGACGGCTTGATGTCTCGATGGATGACCTGCCGCTCGTGCGCGTACTCCACGGCTTCGCACAGGGCGGAAAACAGCTCGAGCCGCGCGTCCACGGGCAACCGGCGCGCGTTGCACCATTGGTCGATCGGTTCGCCTTCGACGTATTCCATTGCGAACCAGTGTGCGCCATCGGCGGTGACGCCGCCGTCGAGCAGTCGGGCAATGTTGGCGTGGTCGAGCGATGCGAGAATCCTGCGTTCCTCGACGAACCGCCGCAGCAGGTGGTCATCGGAAGGCAACCCGCTCCGCACGAGCTTCAGCGCGACACGTTGCGCGAAGTGTGTCTCGCGTTCGGCGAGGTAGACGACGCCCATGCCGCCGCGACCGATCTCGCGAAGGACACGGTAAGGCCCGATGCTGAAAGGCACGCCCGCTGGCACGGACTGCGCCGTGTCGGACGGCAGTGCGGGTGCGACGTCAGCCAGGGGTGCGGCGAGGAACGCGTCGTCGCGCTCGCCGGCATCGATCAGCGCGAGTACTTCGGTGCAAAGGGTCTCGTCATCACCGCACGCGTTTCGGAGCCAGACCTCGCGCTCGGCAGTCGGGACATCGAGGGCGGCGTCCACGAGCCGCTCGATCCGTTCCCAGCGCTCCCGGCTCGGCTTCATGCGACAGTCAATCGGCCGCGGCGAGCGCCTGTCGAAGCCAGCCGCGGGCCTTGACCCAGTCATTCCGCACGGTCCGCGAGGTGACGCCTAACGCCTCTCCGGTCTCGTCTTCCGTCATGCCCCCGAAGAACCGGCATTCGACGACGCGGGCGAGGCGTGGGTTCAGCTGCGCGAGCTCTTCGAGCGCGTCGTCGAGGGCCACGAGCGACTCCGTCGTGAGGTCGACGGGGATGAGCGCTTCGTCGAGCGTGACGGGTCGCTGGCCGCCGCCGCGTCGCACCGCGTTGCGCTCACGGGCATGGTCGATGAGGATGCGCCGCATCGCCCGAGCGGCTGTCGACAGAAAGTGGACGCGATCGCGCCATTCGACTCGGGTGACGTCGACGAGGTGGATGTAGGCCTCGTTGACGAGCGCCGTGGTGACGAGTGTATGCCCGTCCCGCTCGTGCTGGAGTTGGCGGTGAGCGATACGCCGGAGCTCGTCGTAGACGAGCGGGAAGACGCGGTCGAGCACCTGGCGATTCCCTTCGCCGCGGCACTGGAGGAGCAGCTCAGTGAGGCCGGTCGCCGCGCTCGGGGAGGACGAGCTCACGAGATCCTGTTGCGGTGCGCCGAGAATCATGGGGCCGGCGCGTGGCACACCGCCCGGCGTCGGGCGTCAGGAGTCGATAATGTGCCCCGGGGCAGCGTGAGGCAACACAGCGTCACCTGAACAGGAGGCCGGCCAATCCACTCGGCAGCTTTTCCGGGATGAGCCGCCGTAGGTGCTGCGGTCGAGCGGCGGGGTCCAGCAGCCCATCTCGCACGAACTCGACGAGCGATCGGAGCTCATCCTCATTGAGCCGGACGGGCGCGCGGAGCAGCGGATCGAGCCGCTCCAGCACCGGCTGCGACGGACCCGTAGGGCCTCGCAGATCCGACGGAAGTCGTGACGTGGTGTATGTCATGGCGCCGCTCACCGCGTCGAGGTGATAGCGAATCGCATCCTCGAGCCGGACGAACGCGCCGTTGTGCATGAACGCAGGTTGCAGGGCGACATTCCGGAGTGGCGACGTGCGGAACGCGTAGCGATCGGCGGGGCTGCCGGTCACCTGCTCGAGCCCGAAGTCCTCGTTCGCGCCCGGGCCATCGAAGACGACGTTACCTAACGACGGAACGATCTGCGGGACTCCCGCCACGTGCTGCCTGAAGTCACTGAACATCTCGTTCGACTGCCCGGCCACGGCGTGACACTTCACGCAGCCCGCGCGGCCGAAGAAGAGGACGGCGCCCTGCTTCTCGGATGCGGTCAATGCGTTCTGCGCGCCGCGCGCATAACGATCGATCGGTGCGTCCGCGAACACGAGGGTGAGCTCGAACTCCGAGATCGCGCGCGCAAAGTGATCGAATACGATCGGGCGGCCGGCGCGCACCTCGGGGAAGGCCCGCGCGAAGAGCTGGCCATAGGCGGCACTCGCATTGAGGCGTCGCACGACTTCGCCGCGGATGTCCTCGTTCCCGCCCGGGAAGTGAAACCCCGCGGCCTCGGTTCGCTCGGTGGGCGGGATGAACGCCTGGGCGGTGAGCAGGTTGGGCAAATGTGAGAGCGTCGTCCCCTCCGGTGCCGGAAATACGAACCCCCGACTGTTGTCGAACGGATCGCCGGACCGCGCGAAGAATCGGGAGTTCCACATGAGCGTCGGGTAGAACGCGGCGTTGATCGCCATCGGCGTTCGGCGCTGGTTCCGTGGGCCGCTGCGGTCCGGCCCCACGACCCGATTGTTGTCGATGCCGATCGCTATCGGCTGCGTGTCGCCGAAACCATTCGTCGGCGAGTGGCAGCCGCCGCAGGTGTTGTCGCCATTGAGCCCGTGGATCGGATCGAACCAGAGCTGACGCCCCAGATCGGCGAGCTGACGATCGATGCGGCGGCCGAGTCGCGCCTCGAGCGTGCTGGCGACGTGGCCGGTGAAGCCGTGGCTCGTTAGGTATGCCCGCAGCGTGTCGTCGAGGCGGCTGGGCTCAGCGGACCGTGCTGTCGCGGCCGGCGCGACGGTGCGCGCCGGCTCGATATCGGAGCAGCCGCCTAACGCAACACTGGCGAGTGCCAGAGTAAGAAATGGGCGGCGCGACATGTCAGGCTCCGCCGCAGGACACGCGCGGGTTCGTTTCCGCGAAAAGCCCCTTGGGGTTGTTGCGCCACACCCACGCGTGGAGGGCATACACGCCGAACTCGTCCTCGCTCTGGAACGTGGCGCCGAGGAACTTCGGTAGCTCGGCGCCAGGCCAGAGCGCCTTGGGAATGGCGAACTCCACGCCGACGAGGCGGAAGTCTCCATTGCGGGTTGGCTCGTAGATCAGCGCATCGGGGTTCTCCGGATCGATCGCGCCATCCATTAGCCGCGCGATGTTCACGTACACGGTTCCGACGGGGCCTTCGTCGCCGCGGGACTCGCACGGATGCAGCAGCACGAACCCGTCATCCGTCGCGACGCTCAGGCGGTGGTAGCGGGCGGTGACACGCTGGAGCGTGGCGACCATGCCCTCCGTGTCGGTTCCCGGCAGCGACGCGGCTTGAACCTTGGTCGGACCAAAGTGAGGTGCGAGTGGTGCGGAGTCGGCGCAGGCGGCGAACAGGGTCGCCGCCGCGACGATCGTGAGCGATCGTCCGAATGGACGTAGGGCGGTGGTGTTCATGGCAGGAGTCCTCGTCGAAGACAGACGACTGTGCGTTAGGCAGTCGCAGTGTGGGCGAACGTGGGTGTTTCCGACGCGCGCAAGGTAGGCGGGCGAGGCTCGGCTCACATGAGGCGCGTGTCCCGGGACTTGGGATCCGTCAGGCGAAATCCGTCCGGGCATTTGGGACTGGTGTCCCAGGCAGGGGCAGGTCGTAGATTGACGTCGGCATGAAAGCACGCTTCGACGCCGGCACTGACGTCGCCATGATCGGCGCGTGGGATCTGGAACGCGGCGCCCAGCCCTTGTCGACCGATGAGTCCAGGCGCCTCTCGGACACGCTGGACCGCGACGCCCAGGAGGGCCACCTCTTCGTCCTCCACACCGGTGCCGACGGCGGCGGACCCGTCGACGTGTACATCGACGAGCCGGTGCCTGACGAAACACTGGCGAGCCTAACGCCAGTCGGCGACCCGCTGATCCTCGCGCTTCCGTCAGGCAAGCTGGTCGTCGACGGCGTCGAGTACTATCGAACGCGGAAGGCCGACGCGGCGCACGCGAGTCGCGCTGCCGCCGTTCCGGCAGGCGACTACCTCCTCCGCTGCTACACGCCAAAGGACGAAGAGCAGGAGGCCGCCGCCCGGGCGGAGCACGACCTCGAGGCGATCGTCGGCAAGGACGAGCTGCGGTACTACGAGCGCGTGACGCGCTCCGGTTGCCTCATTGGTCTCGTGCTGCTCCTGCTGTTCCCGATCCTCGGACCGCTGGCGGGGTGGAGAATCGCGTTCGCGACCACGGTAGTCGCCGTGATTGGGTTCTTTTACGTCCGCGAGTGGCTGCTCCGCCGGAACCCACGCTTCACGCGGGTGCGCGAAGCGGTCACCGCCCATCGGCTCGGGACTCAGGAGCCGACGTTCGTCCTGGAGTTGCGACGGATCGACGATCGCGCTGGGCTAGCAGGCGGGTCGGTTTCGTTAGTGTGAAAGCGCAGGGCGAACGTGGCCGTCGGAACCCGGCTGATTCGTTCAAATGCTTGACGGGCCTTCGCTGAACATGCTCCGTTTTGCGTCGGGTGGATTTCCGGCGCCCAAGTCAAACCAGTCACCAATTTGGGATACCTCCCATGAACCGCTTCGCACGAAGAGTCTTCACCGTTGCCGGCATCTACGGCCTGATAGTCATGGTGCCGCAATACTTTCTCGCCGCCCAAATCAGTCGCGACACCCCGCCGGCGATCACGCACCTCGAGTACTTCTACGGGTTCATCGGCCTGGCCGTGGCTTGGCAGTTCGTGTTCCTCCTGATCGGCCGCGATCCCGAGCGATACCGGCCGCTCATGATCCCGGCCGTGCTCGAGAAGCTGGCGTTCGGGGTGCCGGCCATCGTCCTCTATCTCCAGGGACAGCTCCCCGGAACGGTGCTGTTCTTCGGGTTGCTCGACCTCACCCTCGGCGCACTGTTCGTGGCGTCGTGGCGAGCGACCGCAGATACGGCACACGCGGCACCCAGCCTTCGCACTCGCCAGGCAAGCGCCTGATCCCCTTGTCCCAAAAGGCTTTGGCCGGTGGGGCACGGTTGTGGTCGTCGGGTCCGGGAGGGCAGTCGGCATAACAATCCTCAGGCGTAAGGACGGCTCGTTTGCCTTCCGCCGCTCGCGACGACAGGATTCAAGTGTCCTCCCGGCTCGAGGTAGTTGGGTTCCATGTCAGACGAGCGTCGTTACACCGACGACGAGGTGGCCGAGATCTTCGAGGCTGCCTCCAGGCCTGTCGCTCCGCGTGACGAACCCGCGGATTCGGCATCACCAACCGGCCTAACGCTGGCGAGGCTGCAGGAGATCGGACGGGAAGTTGGCATCGCCCCGGAGCAGATCGCCGAGGCCGCTGCCGCGCTCGACCGCCGCCGAGCCCCCATCGCTCGCCGCACGGATCTCGGCATGCCGGTATCCGCCGCGCACATCGTGGACATTCCTCGGCCACTCACCGATCGCGAGTGGTCGCTGGTCGTCGCCGATCTTCGCGAGACCTTCGGGGCATGGGGACGCGAGGGCTCGCAGGGCGAGACGCGCATGTGGTGGAACAACAACCTCCACGCCGTCGTCGAGCCCACGCACACGGGCTACCGCCTGCGACTCGGGACCCTCAAGGCTGACGGCTTCGCCATGAATCGCGTGGGCCTGGCTGCGATCGCGATGAGCCTCGTCGTCGCGTTCGCGGTGGGGGGAAGCGCTGACGCCATCCCCGGCGTCCTGGCGATAGGCAGCATGGGTGCGGGTGCGTTTGCGTTCAACGCGCTTCGGTTGCCGCGCTGGGCGCGGCTGCGCGAACGGCAGATGCAGGAAGTGGCCGAGCGGACGCTCGCGCTCCTCGGGCCCACGCCGCGACCAGAGCCAGTCTGAGACCGCGTTAGGAACGGCGCGAGGATCGAAAGGCGCCGGCCATAACGGCGCAGCGCCCGAAGGGCGCACAGCCGTTACGGCGCAAACCATAACGGCGCAGAGCAGGAAGGCGCCGGAGGCCAGACGGCGCGAGATGCCTAATGGCGCATACGGCCTAAGAGCGCATGGTGCCTAAGGGCGCGACAGGGGCGCAGGACAACAGCGACGCCACGGCGCGGAGCGCCCTTACTGCCTGCGTCGTGTCCGTCCCTGAGCGCCCTTAGGCATTACGCGCCTTTAGGCTTCACGCGCCGTCAGGCATTATGCGCTCTTAGGCATCCAGCGCCTTCATGCACCTGCGCCCCTTTTGCCCGCGCCGTTGATGCCCGCGCCGTTGATGCCAGCGCCGTTGATGCCAGCGCCGTTAATGCAGTATGGCACGAATGCCGTATCAGCCTTGCTCTCGCTAGGTTAATCGGCGTCGCCAATACACCTCCCTACGACCCGAACGCCAGCCAGTGAAACTCCTGCCCACGCCCCATCGAATCGTCATAGGCGCGAGGGCGCACGCCGAGCTTGCGGAGCGACTCCGCGCTGCGCGTCACGACCTCGAGATCCGCGGCAGCTCGACGTCACAGGTCACCGCCGACGACCTGTCGTGGGCCGACACCTACGTCGGGTTCATGCGTCCGGCGCTGCCGACCATGGGCAGCGTGCGTTGGGTGCACTGCACCGGTGCCGGTGTGGATGCGTGGCTGTACCCTAACGAGCTATCCCGGGACATCCTCCTCACCAGAACGTCCGAGTCGTTCGGGCCGTACATCGCGGAATGGGCGCTGTCGCGAGCGCTCGCGATTCGGCAGCAGCTCCTCGACCTCGCCGACTGCCAGGGTCGGCATCAATGGGCGCCGCGCGATGTGGGCTACATACGCGGCTCGAACGCTGTCGTCGTCGGGACGGGCGACGTTGGCGCGCACGTGGCGCGTCTCTTTTCCGCGTTAGGCGCCACCGTGCATGGCGTGTCGCGAACTGGCCGCGGAGATCCGGCGGTGTTCGCGTCCACGTCGAAGACATCGGCCCTCCGCACCCTGGCGGCCACCGCCGACTGGCTCATCGCCACCGTGCCGCTCACGACGGAGACGCGTGGACTCATCGGTCGCGACGTGCTGAGCGCATGTCACGGGGCGGTGCTGATCAACGCGGGACGCGGCGCCGTGGTCGATGAAGCGATGCTCCCGGAGGCACTCCAGACAGGTTGGCTGTCCGGTGCTGCGCTCGACGTGTTTGCCGTCGAGCCGCTGCCGGCCGATTCACCGCTGTGGGACGATCCGAGGGTGATGGTGTCGCCACACATCTCCGGACTGACGACGCCCGACGGCGCGGTGACGGGATTCCTCGAATGCGTCGAGGAGCTCGAGCGCGGGCAGACACCCACGCGCACAGTGGATCGCGATCGAGGGTATTAGGGCACCACCCTGTGGCTGGCGAGTCCGCGACGGCCTAACCATACTTCCGCGTCGATTCCGGTGACGCCACCATGCGCCCGCTGCTCCGTCTCGCCCTCGCCGCGACGCTCATCGCCGATTCCGCCGCGGCGCAACAGCCCATCAAGTACGTTCGCTATTCGCACGCCGGTCGCGTGGCGTACGGCATCCTCGACGGCGATCGCGTGCGCGAGCTCGGTGGGGATCTCTTCTCCAACCCGCGACCGAGCGGCAAGGTCGCTCAGCTATCAGATGTGAAGCTCCTCGCGCCCGTCGAGCCGAGCAAAGTGATCGCCGTGGGGCTCAACTACCAGAGCCATCTGGGTGAACGGCCGACGGCCACGTACCCCGGGCTCTTTGCCAAGTTGCCGACGTCGATCATTGCAACGGGCGAAGAGATCGTGCTGCCGCCTGACGCGAAGAACGTGCACTACGAGGGCGAGATGGTCATCGTCATCGGGCGCAAGGCGTCGCGGGTGTCGAAGGAGGAGGCGAAGTCGTACGTCTTCGGCGTGACGGCCGGCAACGACGTGAGCGAACGAGACTGGCAGCGCTCCGACCTGCAGTGGTTTCGCGCCAAGGCGAGCGACACGTTCGGCCCGTTAGGCCCGGCCGTCGTCACGGGACTTCACTACGATGACCTGCTCCTGCAGACACGACTCAACGGCGAGGTCGTCCAGTCGCAACGCACGAAGGACCTCATCTTCGATGTGGCGACGATCGTGAGCTACGTGAGCCAGTACGTGACACTCATGCCCGGTGACGTGATCTACACGGGAACGCCGGGGACGACCAGGCAGATGAAGGCTGGTGATACCGTGGAAGTGGAAATCGAAGGCGTCGGTGTCCTGAGAAACCGCGTGACGCAGCGATAAGCTCCCGTACGTCCCGCTCGCTGCGCTCGGGATGACACGTGTCGGGTTCCGTGGCGATCTCGCGTTAATTCTCCTAACCTGAAAGACGAGGCGAACATGGCGCGGGTTCAACGTGCGGGGCACGGACGATTCGCCGTACTGGCAACGGCGTTCACGCTGGCGTGCGGTGACGGCGACAACGAACCGAGCGGGAATCGAGGTTCGATTCAGCTGACGCTGAACCCCGCCACACTCTCGTTACCACAGGGCAGCAGCGGGACAATTGCGGTCTCGGTCGCGCGGGCCGGCGGATTCACCGGCGTCGTTACGCTTGCCGTAAGCGGCATGCCAACGGGCGTCACGACTACAATCGACCCGTCACAGCTCTCGCCGTCGACGACGAACGCCACCGTGACGGTGACGACCACCGCGGCGGTCACACCGGCGAGCTACACCGCGACGGTTACCGCCACCGGAGAAGGTGTCACTTCGGCGACCGCAACCCATCAATTGACGGTGACGGCAGCTCCAGGCGCCACCGACGTGGAGTACCAGTACTGCGATGCGTCGCAGGCACCAACGTTTTTCGCGTACCAGGACGGATCTTCCGAGTGGCAGCGAGTCACCGGATCCACGTCAGGAGGCGTAACCCGGTTCTCGTTCACACTCACGCAGGCGCGTGGCGGGGTGCTCTCGGTGTTTCAAAGCGACCTATCAGCCGCGAGTGGCAGCCAGGCCTACGGCCGCCGCGCGAACGTTGCACAGTCGCTGCGCAGCCGCCGCGTGCTTCGCACGCACTTGGGCGCTGCCGCCGGGAAAGCGACGGCTGGCCGATCGGTCCTCACGGAGACGTATCAGACCTATGTCCAGTATGCGTCGGCTACGGAGCTCGTGCAGGACGGCCTCGATAACTGCGACCTGACGCGCCCGACAAAGACCATCAACGCAACGGTGCAGGGCGTATCGCTCGGCCAGTACGGCATCCTCGCGTTAGGTGGATCGAGCGATCTGTTCATTGGCGGAACATCGACGAACCCGGTCACGTTCTCCGATGTCCCTACCAGCGTCGTCGACTTCGTCGGCACCCGGATGGAGCCCGGGCAGCCGCCTGACAAAACCATCCTCCTGCGCGGCCTCGACATTCCGGACGGCGGCTCGCTTCCGGCAACGGTAAACTTCGATGCGTCCGGCGTGGTGCCTGCGTCGGCGACCGCCACCATCACCGGTGCTGGTGGACACGACCTCGAGATCTTCACCGAGCTCATTACCGCCAACAGCCGAATGCTCATGTGGTTCGACCTGGCGCCGAGCGACGTCACTGCACGCCCGTGGCAGGGACTTCCTTCCGCGGAAATGGTCAGCGGCGACTTCCATGGGCTGTACGCGTTCGCGTCGCCGTCGGGGAGCGACGACTATCGAGTCACACTCAAGTTCGTCGGCCCGGTCGCCGATGAAACGCTGTCGCTCGGCGGTGCGATCCCGGCTGCCGGGATTCAGCAGGTGTCGGCAAACGCCTACCCGAGGTTCCGGTTTTTCGGATCGCTCCCCGCGGAGTACAGCAAGGGCGCATCGATCGACATCGTGGGCGGCGACGGCGATGGCAATACGTTCAGCATCATCAGTTCCCGCGCGTATCTCACCGAAGTGGGCGGCACGCTGACCTACGACTTTACCATGCCGGACGTCGCTGGTCTCGCCGGCTTCCCCGCGGATGCCAGGCTCACGGCGGGGCCTAACGCGGCAACCACGACGTTGTGGGGATTCACGGGCCCTGGAATCTTCGACCTCAAGCCTTCGCTCGGAAGCGAGTACAAAGCCGCGACGGCGACCGCGTCGATCACGGTTCCATGAGCGCCCCGCCACTGCTGCCGCCGCGGCGCCAGGCCGGAAAACAGCCGTTGACGCCGCGCCCGCCGCCGTCAGTTTTCGAGGGGAGGGCTCCCTCTAACTTCTGCCTTCGAGATGCATCCGGACCCACGTTTGACGAAGGCCCTTTCCGGCCGCTACCGCGTCGAGGGCGAGCTCGGATCGGGCGGCATGGCAACGGTTTACCAGGCGCGCGACCAACGCCACGATCGGTGGGTGGCGATCAAGGTCCTGCACCCGGAAGTCGCCGCGTCCGTCGACAGCGAGCGGTTCCTGGCCGAGATCCACACCACCGCCAAGCTCTCGCACCCGAACATCCTTCCGCTCTTCGATTCCGGAAGCGATGACGGCACGCTCTACTATGTAATGCCACTCGTGGTGGGCGAGTCGTTGCGGGCTCGTCTGGAACGCGAGCATGCGCTCGAAACGGACGAGGCGCTGCGGATCACCCGCGAGGTGGCTGACGCGCTCGGCTACGCTCACGCGAACGGCGTGATTCATCGCGACATCAAGCCGGAGAACATCCTGCTGCAATCCGGTCACGCGCTCGTCACGGATTTCGGGATTGCTCGAGCACCCGGTCTGACGCGTAGCGACCGCCTAACGGGTGCCGGGCTGTCGGTCGGAACGCCTGCCTACATGAGCCCTGAGCAGGCGTCCGCGGATCCGCATGTCGACGGGCGCGCGGATCAGTACAGCCTCGCCTGTGTGCTGTTCGAGATGCTCACTGGCGAACCGCCGTTTGCCGGCCCGTCGGTCGACTCGATTCTCGTCAGGCGATTTACGCGTCCTCCGCCGCGAGCGACGAGCCGTCGACCGGACATCGCGCGACACCTGGACGGCGCGCTGTTCAAGGCCATGGCGCGCGATCCGAACGAGCGCTTCGGGTCGATCGAACGATTCGTAGAGGCGCTGAACTCGCCAGCGCGACCATGGAACGCAGTCCTCGACACCACCGAATCGGTCGCCGTGCTTCCGTTCACGAACATGAGTGGCGATCCGGAAAACGAGTTCTTCGGCGACGGGATGGCCGAGGAGATCACCAACGCTCTTGCAAGGGTCCCGGGGCTGAGGGTCGCGGCGCGAACGTCATCGTTCATGTTCAAGGGGAAGAGCCACGATCTCCGCGCGATCGGCGAACAGCTGAACGTGAACGCGGTCCTCGAGGGAAGCGTACGGCGCGCCGGGAATCGCGTTCGCATCACGGCGCAGCTCGTGAGCGTGAATGACGGCTATCACCTCTGGTCGGAGCGCTACGACCGTGAGTTGACCGACATTTTCATGATCCAGGACGAGATCGCAACGGCGATTGCGGGTCGCCTTGCGGCGGCGCTTCGTGACATCGATGCGAAGTCACTCGTGAAGGCGTCGACGTCGAGCATCGACGCGTACGAGCTCTATCTCAGAGCCCGCGGCTTGATGAAACACCGGGGCACGGCGTTGTTGACCGCTATAGAAAAGCTCGAACGAGCCGTCGCACTCGATCCCGAGTTTGCGCAGGCATTCGCTTATCTTGGCCAGGCGTTGGTGCTTTCGGGGTTCTGGGGCGTCCTGGCGCCCGACCAGATTGCGGAGCGCGCGAAGTCGGCTGCCGCGTCGGCGCTCCAGCATGACCCGAGCCTGGCCGCCGGGTACACGGCCTGCGCGCTCGTGGCCACGTGCATCGAGTTCAATGCGGAACGTGCGACGGCGGCGTGGGATCGCGCGCTGGAGCTGGACCCGATGGACCTCGAGGCGCGCACGATGCGCGCCGCATTCGATATCTGCTACACGCGTGCCGCGTTCGATGAGGCCGTGGACGAGATGCGTGCGGTCATCGAACAGGACCCGCTCAGCGCCTACGCCCACGCATCACTCTCCGTCGTACTCGGCTTCTCCGGGCGGTACGATGAGGCGCTGGCCGAAGCGAAGCGCGCGCGCGAGCTGGACGCAGGCTCCTTCCTCGTGGTGTGGAGCGAAGTCAACGCGGTCGCGTTCGGCGGCAACGCGAGCGACATGGTGAACGAGATTCCGCACATGTTGTCGCGTAACGGACGGCATCCGTGGCTCATGATGGCGCTCGGCGCGGCGTTTTCACGAACGGGTTGGACGGACCGCGCTGATGCAGTGTTCACCGAGTTGAGTGCGCGATCGCGGATCGACTACGTGCAGCCGACGGTGCTCGCGATCACGGCCGAGTGGGCGGGGCGCCGGCAGGAGGCGCTCGGGTTTCTCCGCCGCGCAGTGGAGATCCGCGACCCGGCGCTGGTCGCGTTCCAATCTCCGCATATGAGCTCGTTGCGAACGGCGCGTGAGTTCCGGGAGATTCTCGCCGGCCTGCGGTGGGAGCTGCCGGTGTTCGCGCCGAACGAGGTGGCCAGGGCTTGATCGAGGCGTTACGTGCGCGCGGGAACCTAACGCGGCCAGTATCGCATCCCTAGTTGGATTTTCCACCGCGATGGATCCGGCTGGACCTGCCGGCGCGCCGGAAGCCCGATCGGCAGGAGCCCGTATTTCGGACGATTCACCGATGCGTCCCATCCGGGCGCGGCCAGAAAGGCGACTGTCTCTTTCGCCGTCGTTGACCGGGCGAGCCCCCAATCGTGGTCGAGGAGATTGGCGACATTGAAGACATCGAGGCCAACCTCCAGCCGCTGGACGTCGCCGAGTGTGATCGACTTCGCGAGTCGGGCGTCGAGCGTGATGACGGCCGGGTTACGACACGAGTTGCGCGCCATGATGCGCCCGCGCTGCTCGCGCAGGCACGCCTCTCCGTCGATATAGGCGTTGATCGCGCTCCACTTTTCCGGAGCCGTCAACGAGATGTCCGCGGAGTCGCGAGGCACGTAGAACAGGTCATTTCCAGCTACGCTGTCGGCGTTCACGTCTTGCTTGATGGTGTAGGCGTAGGGTTGCCCGCTCTGTGCGCGCATGAGAAACGAAGCCGAGAGGGCGAACGGCAGCCGCGCGATGGCGCTTGCCACGAGGCTGTGCGGTATGTCCACGCCCGATCGTGCCTGTCGGCGCGCGTCGATCGTTCCATCGATCGCTGAGTTCTGGAACGCGAGTGCCGCCCCGGGATTGAACAGCGTCATCGCGTCGGTCGCGCGTGACCATTGATAGCCAACCTGCGCGACGGAGCCATTGCTCCATCGCTTGCTTGCCGACACTGACACCGCGGTGGACCGGTCGGCGCCGCGGCTTCCGAGCTCGAGGACCTGGGCGAAGGCAGGATCGGGCCTTGTGGGAAGTAGCTTGCCCTTGGGTGTGACCGTCCCGTACATGGCGCGGCCCTCGGCGTTCGTTCCCGTGAACGTCAGGTTCACGTCGCGGATGTATGTCTGGTGGCGCGCGTCCGTTCGGACGACGTCGAGCGACACCGACGTGCCCCATGCGAGCATGGCG
>Ga0207675_100003040_pt1 | contig 16447 bp, 18 predicted proteins | sample KBSSwiS42_FD_184305 | JGI IMG/M metagenome (GOLD analysis project Ga0207675, IMG submission 184305) | Switchgrass rhizosphere microbial communities from Kellogg Biological Station, Michigan, USA - KBS Switchgrass S4-2 (SPAdes) (version 2) | ecosystem: Host-associated > Plants > Roots >... | reverse complement strand
CCATCGTCAGCGGCGGGGAGGTCGCGTAGACCACGTCGGGCCTCGGCCCGCGCAGGGCGGCCACTGTCGCCCCGATCGCGAAGCTGGCAAACGCGAGCATCCGGTCCAGGTTGGACATGGCCGTCGCGCGCATGTAGTCGGAGTAGGCGCCGCGCACGCCGACCACCTCGATCCCGTCCACGGTGGCGGCTGCGCCCTTTGGGCAAGCACCGGGCGGTGCCCGGTGCGCCGCCATGCTTTCTGCTGCGGTTACCATCCGCACCGCGTGGCCCCGCTCCACGAACCGGCGCCCGAACTCGTACGAGCGAGTGCCGCCCACCCCGGCGCGGGTCACGAAGAACTGATGCAGATAGAGAATGCGCACGCGCGGGAACGGTAACCAGCGTTGAGCAGAGCGCTGGACGTCGCGCTGTCAGCGGCGCTGCTCCTCATCACCTCGCCGCTGCTCGCGCTGGCGGCGATCGTCATCAGGCTGGAGAGCCGAGGGCCCGTCTTCTACCGCCAGCTGCGCGTGGGCAGGGCAGGCGAGCCGTTCCAGCTCTGGAAGCTGCGCACCATGGTCCCGGGGGCGGAGTCGATGGGCGCGGGCATCTACGTGCTCGAGGGCGACCCGCGCATCACGCGCACGGGACGGCTGCTGCGGCGCTTCTCACTCGACGAGCTGCCGAACCTCGTGAACGTGCTCAGGGGGGACATGGCGATCGTGGGCCCGCGCCCGACCGTCCAGGAGCAGGTCGACCGCTACACGGACCGCCAGCGCCGCCGCCTCGAGGTGAAGCCGGGCATCACCGGATGGGCGCAGGTCAACGGTCGCACGTCGCTCTCCTGGCCCGAGCGGATCGAGCTCGACGTCTGGTACGTGGAGCACCGCTCGATGCGGCTCGACATCCGCATCCTCACGAAGACCGCGCGCATGCTCGCCACCGGCCACGGGCTGTACAGCGAGGACCTGAAGCAGGGCTGGTAGCTCAGCGGACGCGGAGCGCCCGGCGCTCGGACGCGCCGCGGTCGGTGTCCAGGTCCGGCTTCGCCACCGCGTAGTAGCGGTAGCTCGCCCTGAACTCCGGCACGAACGAGGTCGCGAAGCGGCCGCTCCGCGTGCGCGCGGCGCGCCGTCCCACGGTCCGCCAGCGGCCGCTGATCTGCTGCTGGAATACCACGTTCACGATCCGCTTGCGCGGCGCCACCGTCCCGCTCACCGAGACGCGGCGGCCGCGGCTGCCGCTGCGGGGCGCGCGCGTGAAGCTGACCACGGGGCTGAGCCGCAGGAGGAGGCGCGCGGAGGAGACGGCGCGCACGTCCGCGCTGCCCGGGAAGCGCACTCGCACGTACATGCGCTTCCGGGGCCTCAGCTCGCTCGCGAAGCCGCCGTCGGCTCCGGTGGTGAGGCGCCGTGACGTGCGCCACGCGTTGTCGCTGTTCACCTGAAGCTCCACCGCCTGGCCCGCCAGCGGGTTGCCGTCGGGCCCGGCCAGGACGCCGTTCACCGGGACCAGCTCGCCGTAGCTCGCGCTGTAGTCGGCGAGCGCCGCCGTCACGCGGGCCGAGGGCACGGCGAAGGGCGTGCCGGACACGACCAGCGAGCGGATCTGGTCGAGCTGCGCGTACAGGGCGTTGCCGGGGCAGGCGGTCTTGCCGGTGTCCCGATGGCCGAGGACGCGGTCGACGGTCACGTGCGTGCCGGCCGGGTAGCGGCTCTCGGGGCCGCCTGCGCTGGTGAGCGTGACGGGCCCTGACAGCGGCTGGCCGTGGACGGTCAGCTTCCAGCGGATGTAGTCCGCCGTCGCCCCAAGCGCGGCATCGCTCGCGCCGACGCTCGTGTAGTCGCCGATGTTGGCCACGCCCGCCGTCTGGGCGTTGAACCCCTGCGCCTGCGCGCCGATGACAGCCCTGTCCAGCCCGCCGGCACGGCCCTCGTAGATCGTCCCGTACTTGTCGACGAGGGCGTTGTAGCCGATGTCGTTCCAGCCGTTCGAGTTCCGGTGGTAGCGGCAGATCGCGAGCACGATCTGAGGCGCCTCCTCAGGCGTGTAGTCGTTCAGCGACACTGTGTGGTGCACCTGCACCGCCTTGACCTGCCCGTACTCCGGCGCCGCGCGCGGAGGGCACTGGTCGGCTCCCCACTCCTCGCGCGTGACGTACGGGAAGGGCGTGTCGACGCTCTGGCTCGCCCGCGCGCGCACGCGTGGCCTGCCTACCGCCACGAAGTGGGCGCGGAGACCGGGCACGCGTCTGCTGAGCCGGTACTGAACGGTCCTTGCGCGGCCGACCCAGATCGGGTCCGAGGCGCCCCTCCCGTGGATGCCGAGGTGCTGCCAGCGGCTCCAGCCGCCCGGGCGCCACACACGGATGTCGGCGTCGGGAAGAGCGCGTCCGCGCCAATGGAGCCCGACCAGGTTGAAGGGCCGCGGTGCAACGATTCTTGCACTGGCCCGGTCCGGCGCCCGGCGCTCGAAATCGGCGGCTCCCTTGGCCGCAAAGGCGGGCGGAACCAGGCACAGGACGCACAGAAGCGCCGCTGCTGAGGCGAGCAGCTTCATCACAGCCCCAACACCTATAGCGGCGACCGGTTGCGCCGCCTGCCAGGTGCGCCCTACGGAATCGGCTCGGGGCCCTGAGAGCGGTGCTCGTCGCGGAATGCGGCGAGCGCGTCGTAGGTCTGGTCGTTTACCGCCGTGCAGGTCATCATCTTGCCGGTCCCGTTGGGCCCCGGGTCGGCATCCCAGGCCGTCGCGGCCACCGCGTACGGCATCTTCGCGCGCGGCACCAGGAACATCTGGTACGGGTCGTCGTCGACGAGCGCGCGGATGTTGGCTCGCTGGTCCTCGGGGAGGCTCGGCTTGACCCAGAAGATCACGCGCCCGTGCTCCATGCCGTGCACGAGCTCCTCGTCCTGCGGCGGATCGCCATAGATGCCGTCCTGCGCGGGGATCTGGTAGTGGCGTCCGCTCGTCGGCGGGTTGGTGCTGTACTTGACGTGGTCGGACAGCGAGGTCGTGTGCTCGCGCGACGTCGCCTTGACATCCCTGAGCGTGCAGCCCGCCGCCCGCGCCGCCGGGGCGACGTCGAAGATCTTCTGCTCCGGGACGCTTCCGCCGTCGGGGAACACCTCCGCGGCCTGGGCATCGCTTCCGCCGCCCTTGCCGCCGGTGGCGGCGAGGATCACGACCACGACCGCGGCAAGGGCGAGCAGCCCGCCGGCGGCGTAGCCGACGAGCCTCTTGCGCTGCGCGGCGGCGCGGGCCTGGCGCTCCCGTTCCTCGCGCTCCCGCCGAAGCCGTTCCTTCTGCTCCCTGCGATGGGACACGGGCGCGAAATCTAGCGACAGGCTCTAAGCGGAGGCTTAAGCGGACCGGCGCGGCGTGCGGCTGCCCCGCGCGGCCCCCGAGCCGCTCCGCCGGCGGGCTTCGGAGCGCCGCGCAGGCTTGAAGCACTCGCCCACGAATTCGACGATCTCAGCGGTCAGCCGCTCGGGGGTCAGCCGCAGCTCGAGGATCGACGAGGCCTGCACGAGCCGGGCGTGCGGGAGCTCCCGGACGAGCATGTCCGAGTCGGAGAAGGGGTGGATCGGGTCGCGATAGTGCCCGATCACGAGCGTCGGCTGGCTCATCTTGGCGCGCTCCTCGCGGGGCGGGGCGACGCGGCCGTAGAAGAGGCCCTGAAGCACGGAGGCGGAGGGCTTCGGGTCCTGGCTCAACCAGTCGAACATCATGTCGCCGAGCAGCCAGCTCCCTCGGGGCACGCGCCGTGCCGCCGCGCCGATGGCGCGCGCCACCGGGGCGCCGAAGGTGAGCCCCACGAGCAGCGGCGTGAAGGCGATGGCGCAGCCGAGCAGGGCGTTGTCCAGCACGGGCATCTCGATCAGCATGCCCTGCACCCGGTCGGGCGCCGCCGCGGTGGCCTCGAGCGCCGTGTTGGCGCCCAGCGAGGTGCCGCCGATGACCGCCCTGTCCACGCCGGCGTGGTCGAGCAGCGCGATCGTCTGGCGCCCGAAGATCGACATGCCGTAGTTCCACATCTCGGGTGGCCGGTCCGATTCGCCGTGGCCCAGCAGGTCGAGGCAGAACACGCGGTGGCCGCGCTCCTCCAGCGCCTCCGCGAGCGGCCGGTGCATCTTCCGCGAGAAGAGAAGCCCGGGCAGAAGCACGACGACCTTGGCGCCCTTGCCGTACTCGTCGTACACCAACCGGTGCCCGTCGAACTCGAACGAGTTGGTGACCATTGCGGGCCACAATAGCCGCGCACTAGCATCGGCTGCGAAGTACCGAACGACCGGAGGAGAGGTGATGAGCGCCACCGTCCATGTGGAGCTGACCGTCAACGGCGAGCGGCGGGAGGCGGACGTGGAGGCGCGGCTTCTCCTGGTGCACTGGCTGCGTGACCATCTCGGCCTGACCGGCACGCACGTCGGCTGCGACACCACCAACTGCGGCGCCTGCACCGTGCACCTGGACGGCGAGGCTGTGAAGAGCTGCACCGTCCTCACGGCTCAGGCCGACGGCGCCGAGGTCACGACCATCGAGGGGCTCTCGGACGGCGACGGCCTCCACCCTCTCCAGACCGCCTTCATGGACAAGCACGGCCTCCAGTGCGGCTTCTGCACGCCCGGGATGATCATGGCCGCGGCCGACCTGCTCACCCGCAACCCGAATCCCACCGACGACGAGATCCGGCACGGTCTGGAGGGCAACCTCTGCCGCTGCACGGGCTACCACAACATCGTCGAGGCGGTCAGGGCGGCCGCCGGCTCGGGTGTGACGGCATGAGCGCCATCGGCCAGGCCATGCGCCGCAAGGAGGACCCCCGGATGATCACCGGGGCGGCGCGCTACACGGAGGACATCCAGCTGCCCGGCATGCTGCACGCCGTGGTGGTGCGCTCGCCGGAGGCACACGCCTCGATCACTCGGATCGACACCGCTGAGGCGCTGGAGCGCGACGGAGTCGTGGCCGTTCTGACCGGTGAGGACATGGCGGGTGACTTCGCGGGAGGCCTTCCGATGGTCTGGGCGCCCGCCGGCGTCGAGATCCACACGCCGGATCACTGGCCGCTCAAGCGCGGCGAGGTGAAGCACGTGGGCGACCCGGTGGCCGTGGTGGTCGCAACGAGTCGCCACATCGCGGTCGACGCCGCCGAGGACGTGATCGTCGACTACGACCCGAAGCCGGTCGTCGTGGACCCGGAGGCCGCTCTGGAGGACGGGTCGCCGCTCGTGTGGGAGCAGTTCGGCACCAACAAGGTGCACGAGTGGGCGATCAGCGGCGGTGACATCGACGCCCAGCTCGCCGAGGCGGACGTCATCGTCGAGCGCCGCTTCGAGAACCACCGCACCTCGGGCGCACCGATCGAGCCTCGCTGTTCGATAGGGGAGATTCGCGGCGACAAGCTGACGCTCTACTCGACCACGCAGATCCCGCACATAGCGCGCTTCGTGTTCTCGGGGATGCTCGGCATTCCCGAGGATCAGCTGCGCGTGATCGCGCCGGACGTGGGCGGCGGGTTCGGCGCGAAGCTGCAGACCTACGGTGAGGAGTGCCTGGTGCTGGCGCTGGCCAAACGCCTCGGCAGGCCGGTGAGGTGGGTCGAGACACGCTCTGAGCACATGACGACGAGCCACCACGGGCGAGACCAGGTGAACTACGTGAAGGTCGGCGCCAAGAGCGACGGCACCGTCACGGCGTGCCAGGTGAGGATCATCGCCGACCTCGGCGCGTACCAGATGCTGCTCACGCCGTTCATCCCCGAGCTGGGCTTCCCGGTGATGGGCGGCTGTTACCGGTTCCCCGCGATCGACCTGCACTTCACGGGCGTCTTCACAAACAAGATGTGCACGGACGCGATCCGCGGCGCGGGACGGCCGGAGGCGACCTACTGGATCGAGCTCACGATGGACCGGCTCGCGGACGAGCTGGGCATGGACCGGCTCGAGCTGCGGCGGAAGAACTTCATCCCGAAGGAGGAGTTCCCGTTCGAGACCGCGCTCGGGATCGTCTACGACTCCGGCAACTACCACGGCACGCTGGACAGGCTGCTCGAGAACTTCGACCTGAGCGAGTTCCGCGCGGAGCAGGAGCGGCTGCGCGGCGAGGGCGTGTACCGCGGCGTCGGCTTCTCGACCTACGTGGAGGTCTGCGGGCTCGCGCCCTCGAGGGCGGTCGGGCCCCAGGGCGTCGGGCTCCAGGCGGCGTTCTGGGAGTCGGCCAACGTGCGCGTGACCCCCACGGGCTCCGCGATCGTCTACACGGGCACGTCGCCGCACGGCCAGGGGCTCGACACGAGCTTCGCCCAGATCGCGGGTGACATCCTCGGCATCGACCCCCAGAACGTCGACGTGCATCACGGCGACACCGACCAGGGCGCGTGGGGATGGGACACGTACGGGTCGCGCTCGCTCGCGGTCGGCGGCGAGGCGATCGTGCGCGCGTCTCAGCGTGTCCAGGAGAAGGCGAAGCGAATCTGCGCGGCACTGCTCGAGGCCGCGCCGGAGGACATCGAGCTGGCCGACGGCAAATACCACGTGCGCGGCTCGCCGGACAAGTCGATGACGATGGCCGAGATCTCCGGGGCGGCGCACATACCTCCCAACGAGCTCCCGGCCGACATCGAGCCGGGGCTCGAGGAGAGCGCCTTCTACGATCCGGAGAACTTCGTGTTCCCGTTCGGCGCGCACGCTTGCGTCGTCGAGGTGGACGCCGAGACCGGCAAGGTCACGGTGGTGCGCTACGTCTCGGTCGACGACTGCGGCCCAGCCATCAACCCGATGCTGATCGAGGGCCAGGTGCACGGCGGCGTGGTGCACGCGATCGGGCAGGCGCTCTACGAGCAGGTGGTGTACGACGAGCACGGCCAGCTGGTGACCGGCACCTTCGTCGACTACGCGCTGCCGACCGCGGCCGAGGTGCCGCCCCTCGAGACCGACCGCACCGAGACGCCGTCTCCCGTCAACACCCTCGGCGTGAAGGGCGTCGGCGAGGCCGGCACGATCGGGGCCACGCCCGCGGTGGCCGCGGCGGTGCTCGACGCGCTGTCGCCGCTCGGCGTGACGGAGCTCGACATGCCGCTCACCCCGATGAGGGTCTGGCAGGCGCTCGAGTCGGCCGGAAGCGGAGGTGCCGCATGATCACCGCTCCATTCGACTACGAGGCGCCGGAGTCGGTCGAGGAGGCGATCCGGATCCTCCACGAGAACGGCGAGGACGCGAAGCTGCTGGCGGGCGGCCATTCGCTGCTGCCGCTGATGAAGGTGCGCCTGGCGGCTCCGACGGTGCTCGTCGACCTCAGGAAGATCCCGGGGCTGCAGAGCGTCGAGCAGGAGAACGGCGGCTGGACGATCGGCCCGATGACCCGGCACGCCGCCCTCCAGGACACCTCCGAGCTCGGCGTGGTGGCCCGCGCGGCGTCGCTGATAGCGGACCAGCAGGTGCGCAACCGCGGCACGATCGGCGGCTCGCTCGCCCACGGCGATCCGGCCTCCGACCTCCCGGCGGTGCTGCTCGCGCTCGACGGATCGGTGACCGCCCGCGGCCCGAACGGCGAGCGCAGCATCCCCGCAGCGGACCTGTTCCAGGACTACCTCACGACGACGCTTCGGCACGACGAGGTGATCACCGAGGTCCGGCTGCCGGGGCTCGAGGGCTACGGGTTCGGCTACCAGAAGTTCACCCGCCGAGCCGAGGACTGGGCGATGGTGGGGGTTTGCGCGCTCGTGAGCAGGGCGGCCGACGGCAGCTGCGCCGACGTCCGCATCGGGTTCACGAACATGGGCCCGACGCCGCTGCGTGCGACGGCCGCAGAGGACGCCCTGCGCGGCGGTCAGCTGGACGACGCCTCGATCCGGGCCGCGGCGGCGCAGGCAGGCGAGGGCACGGACCCGCCTGGCGACCTCAACGCGACGCCCGAGTACAAGCGCCATCTGGCGCGGGTGCTCACGCGCAGGGCGCTCGAGGAGGCCGTGAGCCTCTGAGCTTCGAAAGCCCGGCAGCCGTTCAGGAGGCCCTGGCCAGGGAGCGCTATCTCGCCGACCGGGGTCTCTCCACAGCCGTCTACCTGGCCGGGACGCTCGAGCAGCCGCTGCTGCTCGAGGGTGAGGCCGGGGTCGGCAAGACCGAGGTGGCGAAGGCACTGGCCGGCGCGACCGGCTCGCGCCTGATCCGCCTCCAGTGCCACGAGGGCATCGACCTCCATCAGGCCCTCTACGACTGGGACTACCCGCGCCAGCTGCTGCACCTGCGGGCGGGGATGGACCAGCCGCTCTACTCGGAGCGCTTCCTCCTCAGACGCCCCCTGCTCGAGGCGCTCCAGGCCACCGACGCCGTCGTGCTCCTGATCGACGAGGTCGACCGCGCCGACGACGAGTTCGAGGCCTTCCTGCTCGAGTTCCTGTCGGACTTCCAGGTCTCGATCCCCGAGCTGGGCACGGTGGTCGCGGAACGGCGGCCGGTCGTGGTCGTCACGTCGAACCGGACGCGCGAGCTGCACGACGCGCTCAAGCGGCGCTGCCTGTACCACTGGATCGACTACCCGTCGCCGGAGCGCGAGGCGGAGATCGTGCACGCGCGCCTGCCCGGCGTGCCCGACGAGATCGCGGCGCGGGTGTGCGGCGCGGTCGCGCGCCTGCGCGGCGAGGAGCTCTACAAGCTGCCGGGGGTGGGCGAGACGATCGCCTGGGCCCAGGCGCTGCTCGCGCTGGACGAGGGCGACCTGGACGAGACGCTCGGCGTCGTCCTCAAGGTCCGCGAGGACATCGACCGAGTGCGTGAGCGCGAGGTGCTGCGCGGTGCGTAGGAGCAGCCGTGACGCGGGCGCCTCTCGGGCCAGGCCTCGGCGGCTCGGGCTTCGCCTGACCGGCCGGCTCGCCCTGCTCGCGGCGTCGATGCGCGCCGCCGGCGCCCGCGTCGGCGTCGACGAGTTGCTCGGCGCCCACCGCGCGCTCGCGGCCGTCGATCCGGCCGATCGCAGCGCGGCCTACTTCGCGCTGAGGGCCACGCTGTGCTCACGGCGCGACGACTTCGCCGCCTTCGACGCGGCCTTCGCAGAGCTGTTCGCCCCGCCGCTGCGGGAACCGCCCGAGCTGCCCGAGGAGCTCGCGCCCGCTGCGCTCGCCCTCCCGCGCGTCGGCGTGCCGTCCGAGCCGGTTGCGGTGCCGGCCGACGGGGAGGCCGATGTGGTGCCGTCGGCGTGGTCGGACGCCGAGCTGCTCCGCGAGAAGGATTTCGCCGACTACAGCGACGCCGAGCGCGAGCTCGCGCGCCGGGTCATGGTGCGCCTGGCCGCCGCCGGGCCCGCCCGGCCGACCCGCCGCGCGCGCCCCGCTCGCCGCCGCGGTGTTCCGCCGCACGCCGCTCGCCCCGACCTGCGCCGTACGGTCCGCTCCTCGCTCCGGACCGGCGGCGATCCGGTCGAGCGCCACTGGCGTGAGCCGTCCGAGCGGCCCCGCCCGCTCGTCCTGGTCTGCGACGTGTCCGGTTCGATGGAGCCGTACGCGCGCATGCTGCTCCAGTACATGCAGGCCTGCGTCGCGGCACGCCGCCGCGTCGAGGCGTTCGTCTTCGGCACGCGGCTCACGCGCGTGACCGCGGAGCTCGCCGGCCGCGATCCCGACCGCGCGCTCGACCGCGCCGCGGGAGCGGCTCAAGACTGGTCCGGAGGCACGCGCATCGGCGACGCGCTCGCCGCGCTCAACCGCGAGCACGGTCGCCGCCTCGGGCGCGGCGCCATCGTCGTCCTGCTGTCCGACGGCTGGGACCGAGGCGAGCCGGAGCTGCTCGCCGCAGAGATGGCGCGCCTGCGCCGCTGCGCGCACAGCCTCATCTGGCTCAACCCTCTGAAGGCTCATCCGGGCTATGAGCCGCTGACGCGTGGCATGCGGGCCGCGCTCCCCCACGTGGACCATTTTCTGGCGGGGAATTCCCTGTCGTCGTTGGCAGACTTGGCTGAGCTGATGGAAGGTGGGCTCCGATGAAGGACGTTCTGGAAGACGTGCAGGCATGGGTCGATCGCGGCGACCGCGTCGCGATCGCGACGGTCGTCGGCGTGAAGCGCTCGGCGCCGCGGGCGCCCGGCGCGAAGATGGCCGTGAACGAGCACGGTGAGGTATCCGGGGCGGTCTCGGGCGGCTGCGTCGAGGGGGCCGTGGTGGAGGCCGCGGCCGAGGTGCTCGAGGCACGCGAGCCGCGGCTGCTGCACTTCGGCATCGCCGACAGCGAGGCCTGGGATGTTGGACTTCCGTGCGGAGGGGAAATAGATGTGTTCGTGGAGGAGTTCTCCCGGTGAGCTTGCAGAGCGAGTTCGCCGAGATAGCGGCCATGGACGGCCGCGCGGCGCTCGTGACGGTGATCGCGGGCCCCGGCCTGGGCGCGAAGCTCTTGGTGCGCGCCGACGGCAGCACGGAGGGCGGACTCGGCACGCCTGAGCGGGACAGCGTCGGCGTCGAGGCTGCCGAGGAGCTGCTCTGGGCGGAGCGCTCGGAGACGCGCGAGGCCGGCGAGGCCACCCTGTTCGTCGACGTGGTGGCGCCGGCGCCGCGGCTGATCGTGTTCGGCGCAGTGGACTACGCGACGGCGCTCTGCAGGCTCGCGAGAGCGGCCGGCTGGCGGTCGTTCGTCTGCGATCCGCGCTCGCAGTTCGCGACCAGGGAGCGCTTCCCCGACGCGGAGGAGGTGATCGCGGCCTGGCCCGACGAGGCGTTCGCGCGCCTGGGCGGGATCGACCGCGCCACCTACATCGCGGTGCTCACTCACGATCCGAAGCTCGACGACGCCGCGCTCACGATCGCGCTGCGCTCCGACGCCCCCTACGTGGGAGCGATGGGCAGCCGCCGCGCCCAGGCGCACCGGCGCGAGCGCCTGCTCGCGGCCGGGCTGGACGAGGAGCTGCTCGACCGCATCGCCGCGCCGATCGGCCTCGACCTCGGTGCCGTGAGCCCCGAGGAGACGGCTCTCTCGATCATGTCCGAGGTGGTCGCGGTCCGGAACGGCCGCGACGGCGGGCGGCTCTCGGAGAGCGGCGGGCGGATCCACGAGGTGGGCGCTTGATCGGAGGCCTCGTGCTCGCGGCGGGAGCCGCAAGGCGCTTCGGCGCTCCGAAGCAGCTCGCCGACCTCGACGGCGCGCCGCTCTTGGAGCACGCCCTGCGCACGATGAGCGCGGCGCCGGTCGATCGCGTGGTCGTGGTGCTGGGCGCCGGCGCGGACGAGGTGGCCGCGGGCGTCGACCTGCACGGCGCCGAGCCGGTCGTCTGCGGACGCTGGGAGGAGGGCCAGTCGGCGTCGCTCGCCTGCGGGCTCGCGGAGCTCGCAGGCTGTGAGGCGGTCGTCGTGACGCTCGGCGACCAGCCGCGCGTGTCGCCCGACGCGATCCGCCGCGTCATCTCGGCTCGTAACGATGCCGCCGCCGTCCGTGCCACGTACAACGGCAATCCAGGTCATCCGGTTCTGCTCGAGCGCAGGCTGTTCGAGCAGCTCCGCAACGTCTCTGGGGACAGGGGCGCGCGCAACCTGCTCCTCAGCGTTCAGGTGCTCGACGTGCCCTGCGACGACCTCGGCGGCGGAGAGGACGTGGACACGCCGGCCGAGCTGGACGCGCTGCGTGCCGGCGGCCCGGTCACGGGCAACGCCGCGCCGCGGTGAAGCTCGAGCAGTCGTTCCAGGTCCGCGCCCCCGTCGAGCGGGTGTGGGAGACCCTGATCGACATCGAGCGCGTGGCCCCCTGCCTGCCGGGGGCCGAGATCACGGAGGCGGGTGAGGACGGCACCTACCGCGGCACTTTCAGCGTCCGCCTCGGACCGACCACCGCGGCCTACCGCGGCGAGCTGAGGATGGAGGAGGTGGACGTGGGGGCGCGCCGCGTCGCGATGGGCGCGAGCGGGCAGGACAAGCGCGGCCAGGGGTCCGCCAAGGCCTCGATCGTAAGCACGCTGCGGCAGGAGGACGACGTGACCAGGGTCGACGTCCAGACCGACTTCACGATCACCGGCCGGCTCGCGCGCTTCGGCCGCGGCGGCATGATCCAGGACATCTCGAACCGGCTCCTCAAGGACTTCGCAGACTGCCTCCGGCAGAGGATCGAGGCGCCGCCGGCGACGGAGCCGAACCCGCCCGCCGCGCCCGGTGGCGACGCTCCCACGACGGCAGGGCCGATCGGAGGCTTCTCGCTCTTCCTCCGGTCCCTACTCGGCCGGCTTCGCCGCGTCTTCGGCCGGAGCTGAGGCGAGCGCCCCGCCCAGCCATCCCGGCAGCTCGCGCATGAACGCGGGGTCGATGGTGTGCGCCATCGGCGACTCGCGGTAGGTCACGTCCGCCCCGGCCTCCGTGAGCCGGTCGCGCGCGTCGCGCCCGAACTCGACCGAGATCACCGGGTCGTGGGTGCCGTGCCCGATCGCCACGGGGAGGCCGACGGCCTTCACGAGGTCGAGCTCGAAGCCCTCGACCTCCGGGAGGAACCCGCTCAGCGCCAGGATGCCGGCGGGCCGTGGGCGCCCGGCGCCGAGGCCGAGCGCGTACGACATCACCGATCCCTGCGAGAAGCCGCCGAGCACCGTGCGGCCGTGAGCTATCCCGTGCTCCTCCAGGAGCTCGTCGAGCCAGTCGGCCACCTGCGGGAAGGTCGAGTGGAAGGTCTCGGGGTCGGGGTAGCCGACCCTGCGCACGACGTACCAGTGGGCGCCGCCCGGCGGCAGCGACAGGGGTCCGCGGGCCGTGGCGCCCAGCAGGCGCCGCTCGGGATCGAGCATGTCGAGCAGCGGGAACAGGTCGCGCTCGTCGGCGCCGCGGCCGTGGAAGAGGACCAGCGCTCCCTCCGGCTCGCCCGCGGCGGGGCGGTACAATGATTGCATCAACAACCACTCTACAGCAGTGCTTCTCGACGAAGAGGAGCTGGCGGCCTGGCGAGGAATGCTCCGCGCGCACGCCGAGCTCGTCCGCGAGCTCGACGCGGAGCTCGCGCGCGAGCACGACATGCCGCTCTCGTCGTACGAGGTGCTTCTGTTCCTCAACGACTCCGAGGACGGGCGCATGCGCATGTCCGAGCTCGCCGACTCGGCCCTGCTCAGCCGCAGCGGCCTGACCCGGCTCGTCGACCGCCTCGAGCGCCAGGGCCTGCTGACGCGCGAGCGCTGCGAGAGCGACGCCCGCGGCTGGTTCGCGGAGATCACGCCCGAGGGCCGGCGCGTGTTCGGCGCGGCCCGCAAGACGCACCTCGACGGCGTGCGCCGGGCGTTCCTGAGCCACTTCTCGCGCGACGAGCTCCGCACGCTCGGTGGGCTCTGGCAGAAGCTGTAGTGCGATGGTGTAGTGGCGAACGCCCTCCTAGGACATTGGAGCGGACACCGCGCGCCGCGTGCGTCGGCGCACCTCGCGGATCGCGCGGGCGAGCCGCTTCACCCCCTCGTCCAGCTCGGGCGGGTCCAGCAGCGAGAACGAGAGCCGGAACGAGGTCTGGCTGCGCCGCTCGGCCGTGACCGCGTCGCCGGGCGTGAAGGCCACGCCGTGGCGGGCGGCCTCGGTGTAGAGCGCGCGCTGGTCCAGCGGGCGGAGGAGCGTCACCCACACGTGGTGGCCGCCGTGAGGCGGATCCGCCTGGTACTCGCCGGGCATGTGGCGCTCGAGGGCCGCGAGCAGGGCGTCGCGCCGCTCGCGGTAGAAGGGCTTGGTGTGCTCGACGTGCCGGTCGTACGCGCCGGTCGCGAGCCAGCGTGCGGCGATGTGCTGGATCAGGGTCGCCGAGTGGAAGTCGCTCTCGAGCTTCAGCATCGCGATCCGCTCGCGCACGGGACCGCGCGCGGCCACCCAGCCGGCGCGTAGCCCGCCGCCGACGACCTTCGACAGCGAGTTCACGTAGATCACGTGCGCCGGCGCGAGCCCGCGGATCGAGGGGGGCGGCTCGCCGTCGAAGTTCGCGTCAGCGTAGACGCGGTCCTCCAGCACGAAGAAGTTGCGCTCCATGGCCAGCTCGGCGAGCCGCTGGCGGCGCGCCTCGGACAGGTCGCGTCCGGTGGGGTTCTGACAGGCGCTCTGGAGCGCCACGAGCTTCACCTCGTGGCGCACGAGCAGCCGCTCGAGCTGCCCGACGTCGAAGCCGTCCTCGTCCACGGGCACCCCGATCACGCGCGCGCCGGTCTGGCGAAGCGAATCCAGCAGGCCGACGAATGTGGGCGACTCCACCACCGCCACGTCGCCCGGCTCGAGCGTCGCGCGCGCGGTGAGGCTGATCCCCTGCTTGGCCCCGGAGGTGACGATGATCTCCTCGGGGTCGTCCGCGAAGCCGAAGCGCCGGCCGCGTGCGGCCAGCTGCTCCCGGAACGCGTAAAGGCCCTCGGCGGGCAGGTACGAGAGCGCCTCGCCGCCCTCCTCCGCGTAGATGTCGGCCGTGATGCGGGCGAGCTCGTCGGTGGGATAGAGGCGGGGGGAGGGCCAGCCGACTGCGAGCGAGATCAGACCCGGCTGGCCCGCGCTCGACATGACGTCCGCGAGCACCTGCTCGGAGTAGCTCAGCTCGTGCTCGGGGAGCGCGTAGATCTGCCAGTCGTCGCCGAGCTCCGCGCTCCCCGCGGGCGTCAGCGTGCGGACGAACGTCCCGCGGCCGACGCTCGCGGTCACGTAGCCCAGCTCGGCGAGGCGCCGGTAGACGCGGGCGGCGGTGAGGTGGTTCACGCCCACCAGCTCGGCGAGCTCCCTGGTGGGGGGCAGCTTCTCGCCCGGCTCGAGCTCACCGGAGTCGATGGCGGCCGCGAAGCGGTCCACCACCTGCTGGGTCAGCGAGACGTCGCCGCCGCGGTCCAGCCGAGACAAGTCGATCTTGTATGACATTGAAGACACGCTTGTAGTACGTACACTAACACCAGTAGGTCATACACACAACGGGTGTACCACCCAGGAGGTCCAACACACATGAAGAACGTAACGGTGCGTCGGTCGACTTCAGGCGATGCCGGCGCGCTCGCCCGGCTTGCAGCTCTTGATAGCGCGAGCCCGCCCAGGGGGCCGGCGCTGGTGGCCGAGGCGGACTCGCGCCTGTTGGCCGCTCTCCCGCTCGGCTCGGGCCGTCCGATCGCGGACCCGTTCGAGCCGACCGCCGAGCTGGTCGCTCTGCTCGAGCTGCGCCGCTCGCAGATGGAGACGGCTGACGGCGGCGATGAGGCTCACCGCCGCGGGCTTCGTGCGCTGCTGCGCGGCCGCCTCTCGCACGCCTGACGAGCCAACGCGTCGCCGCCCACCGGGGCGGCGCACCCACGGGGCTCCAACCCAAGCCCCCGAGCGCGAACGGCGCCGGTCACCCCTCAGGCCGGCGCCGTTCGTCGTTGGTCCTCAATCCCTTAGTTCGTCCGCCGGCACCGCCTCGAGCTCGGCCCCCGTCACCGCACCGGCGTGACGCGCCAGGATCCGCTCGGCCTCAGCGCTGTCGAGCCGCGGGTGGCCCACCACGACCTGGAGGCCGAGCCCGTCCTCCATCGCGACGATGCCGCGGGCGAGCGAGTCGGCCGGCGCGGCCAGCTCGAAGGCCCTCTGTGCGGCGCCCGCCTCGAGGACGTGCTGGTAGAGGAGCACCTGCCTGTCGAAGAATGCCGAGCTGAGCACGCGGAAGGCGGGGCTCGAGCCCACGAACGCGTCGAGCTCGTAGAGCAGGCGGCTCTCCTCGTCGTCAGGCCCGGTCGGCACGCCGAGGTGGATCGCCAGCCTGAGCTGCCGGAGCGGATCGTCAAGCGCTCGCACGCGCGTCGAGCGCCGCTCGGCGTAGCGCTCCATCGCCTCGCGCGAGACCTCCATCATCAGCTCGTCGATGCGCGGGTAGTAGTAGAGGACCGAGCTCGGCGTGATGCCCGCGCGCTCGGCGATGTCCTTCACCCGCAGCCCGACCGCGCCCCGCTCAAGCAGCACTCGTCTGCCTGCGTTCGCCAATTCCCTTCGCCGGCGAGCCTGGTTTCTGGGCCGCATTACCGGTAGTTTATGAAATCGGATTCGAGGAACTACGGAGGAGTCCGGATGACTCGCTGGATTGTGGCTGCCGCACTGGTCGTCCTCGCCGCGCTCGCCGCGGGCTGCGGGACCGACGAGACCAAGTCCGCGAACGGGGGTGAGAACGCCGAGGTCGTGGCCAAGGGGCCGGCGAAGGGCTCGTTCACGTTCTCGCAGTGGCCGCTCTACATCGATCCCGGCAAGAAGGGGACGGTTGCCCAGTTCGAGAAGGACACGGGCATCGGCCTCAAGTACGTCGAGGAGATCAACGACAACGACCAGTTCTTCGGGAAGATCCGCCCGCAGCTTGCACGCGGCGACAGCGGCGGACGCAGCCTGATCACGGTCAGCGACTGGCTCGCCGCGCGCATGGACAAGCTCGGCTACCTCCAGCACTTCGACTACTCCAAGCTGCCGAACGTCAAGAAGAACATGATCCCGGCGCTCCGCCATCCGGCGGCGGATCCGAACCGGGCATTCACGATTCCCTGGCAGAGCG
>Ga0207675_100003039_pt1 | contig 16449 bp, 14 predicted proteins | sample KBSSwiS42_FD_184305 | JGI IMG/M metagenome (GOLD analysis project Ga0207675, IMG submission 184305) | Switchgrass rhizosphere microbial communities from Kellogg Biological Station, Michigan, USA - KBS Switchgrass S4-2 (SPAdes) (version 2) | ecosystem: Host-associated > Plants > Roots >... | reverse complement strand
GCCGGTACTCGCCGCCAAACCTGACAAAGTGGCGCCCGCTCGTGCGGCTGACGGTGTCGTTGACGACGTAGGACGTGTCGTACCGTCCCTGCGGCAGCGCGCCCGGGCCGCCGAAGTTGAGCGCGCCGGCGACGATCATCTGCGGCAGTCCGATTGCATCCGTGACGCCACTCCGGATCCCGAACTCCACCGGATTCAGCGGCGAGGCCGGGAACGTCCCGCCATTGAGGTGAGCCCGGCCGAAGCGCGCTTCGTTCAGGAGCGCCGATCCGAAGAGGCGCGTCGCGCCGATCGTCAGCACGTTTCTCGACGGCTCCGAGGTCGACCCGAAACCGGGAATGCTGTTGCCCTGCGACGTCGGTTCGAGCGAGCGAACGAACTGACTGCCGTAGAACACGTGGAAGCGATCGTTCTCGCCGGCGTTGTGCTTGACGTCGATCGTCCACCGATCCTGGTCGGCGACGGCCGGCGCCGATCCGACGAATCGCGGCGTGCCGTCGGCATCGAAGAAGTTCGCGTGCGGAATCAACGGAATCAGCTGCCGAACCACCGGATCGGTCGCGGCGGCGCGCTGCGCGTCGCTCAGCACGACGCTGTTCAGGTCCACGCCCTGACGCTGTCTGAACCCTTCGTAGGCGCCGAAGTAGAACGTCCGCCCGCGCTTGATCGGGCCGCCGATCGATCCGCCGAACTGATTCCGCCGGAACGGATGCGGATCCGGCGTCGTGAATTCGAAGAAATTGCGCGCATCGAGCGCATCGTCACGAAAGAACTCGAAGACGTCGCCGTGAATCTCGTCGGTGCCCGATCGCGTGACGAGATTGACGATCGCGCCGGACACGTGTCCGTGCTCGGCGCCGATCGCCGAGTTCTCGACCTTGAATTCCTGGATGCTCCCGAGCGGCGGCTCGTAGATGAGCGAACCGAACGTCTGGTTGTTGGTGCTGACGCCGTTGACGAGAAACGCGACCGACTCCTCGCGATTGCCGGCCGTGTTGAAGGCCAGCGTGCCAATGCCGCGAATCGGTCTCGAGGAGAAGCCGGTCTGCGACGGCGCGACCGACCCTGGCACGAACAGCCCGAGATCGGTGAAATGGCGGCCGTTCAGCGGCATCTGCTGCACGGTCTGGCCCGTGACCACGTGCCCGACCGAGGCCGACACGCGATCGACCAGCGGCATCTCCGCGCGGACGACGACGGTCTCGCTTTGTTCGCCGACCACCAGGCGGAAGTTGCGCACCACCGTACGGCCGACGTCGACGTTCAGCGCCTCGATGATCTCGGTGCGAAAGCCGGGCGCTTCCGCCGTGACTGTGTAGGTCCCCGCGGCCATGCCGGCGAGGTGATAGTGCCCTTCGAGATCGGTGCGGACGGACACGGCGAAATCGATCGAGTCGTCGCGCACGCTGATCACGGTCGCCGGGATGACCGCGCCCGATTCGTCGACGACGCGTCCCTGGAGAACCGCCGTGATTTGCGCCTGCGCGGGCGGAGCAGCGCACAGCACCACGAGCACGACCATCGCAGCGCGTGGTCCCGTGATCTGCCACCGGGCACCCGAGTCGCTGATTTGCCCTCGAGATGACATGGCAGGATCCTTGCGAGCGAGTATGCCGTCTCATCAACGGGAGATCAACGCAATACCATACAGGATTTCACGTATTGCGAACGATGTGACATCCGTGTTTCAATCCGTGCCGCCGCAAGGCCGGTCGGGCCTCGCGCAGCATTCGAGATCGTCAAGGCGAAAGTGAGCAGCGCTGTGACCGCAGTCGACCATCCGCGTGTCCTTCTCGTCGATGACAGCGAGGTGATTCTCGAACGCGCGACCGCGACCTTGTCGCACGAGTGCGAGATTGTCGGCGCGGTGAAGGACGGTCAGGCGGCGATTGCCGCGGTCGGGGCCTTGAGGCCCGATGTCATCGTGCTCGATATTTCGATGCCCGGCATGAACGGTCTCGAAGTCGCCGGCCGTCTCCGCCGTGCGGGTTCGACGGTCCCGATTGTCTTCCTCACCATCCATGACGACGAAGAGCTCGTGCTGGCCACGCAGGCGGCGGGCGGCATCGGCTATGTGGTGAAAACCCTGCTGCCGTCCGATCTCGTGTTCGCGGTCAACGAAGCGTGCGCCGGCCGCCGCTATGTCTCGCAGATGCGATGAGGCAGGACCGGCTGCCGGTCATGACTGGCGATGACACGCCACGCGCGAAGGACGTCGAGGCTCGTCTGATCGAGGCGCACGAGGCCGAGCGCACGCGAATCGCCGGAGAGCTTCACGACGACATCGGTCAACGGATGGCGGTCCTGACGATGGACCTCGACGCCCTGGGCCAGGCGCTTCCGCTACCGACCGACGAGGCCCGCGCTCGCGTCCGTGCGTTGGGCGATCGGACCCTCCAACTGGCCAAGGACATCCAGGCACTCTCGCACCGGCTGCACCCGTCGAAGCTGGAGTACCTCGGTGTCGCATCCGCGTCCGCATCCTTCTGCCGGGAGGTGTCGAGGCAGCAGAACGTGGACATCGCCTTCAGCCATGACGGCATTCCGGACGGCGTGCCGAATCACGTGGCGCTGTCTCTGTTCCGTGTGCTGCAGGAAGCGGTGACGAACGCGGTCAGGCACGCCGGCGTGCGTCAGGTGGCCGTCACGCTGCGCGGAAGTCGTGACGACATTCGTCTCGAGATCGTCGACACCGGTGTCGGCTTCGATCGGGACGCCGTCCTCAGCGGCCGCGCACTCGGACTGGTCGGCATGCAGGAGCGCGTGCGCCTGGTCAACGGCGACCTGGTCATCGAGTCGCGACCGGACGCGGGCACGTCCATCCGCGCCCGCGTGCCGTTGCCCGGTTCCGATCGGTCTGTTGCGACCTGACGGCCGCGCTCAATCCATCTTCTTTCGCGTGATGCCGAGCCGCGCCATCCGGCTCTCGAGCGTGGTCGGCTTGAGGCCGAGACGCTCGGCCGCACCCCCGGCGCCGCGAATCCGCCAGTTGGTACTGTCGAGGACCGCCTGGATGTGGTCGCCCTCCAGCGCGCAGAGGGTCATGGCGGCCCGCGGCACCGGCCGTTGTTCGACACGCGGCGGCCACACCACCAGCTGACGGCCGGTCGCGACGATCACCGCGCGTTCGATGACGTTGCGCAGCTCGCGGACGTTGCCCGGCCACGGATGGCGCTGCAGCGCGCGCATGCAGTCCTTGGGAATCGAGTCGATCGTCCTGCCGAACGATCGCGAGAACTCCTCGACGAAGTTCCAGACCAACGACGGAATGTCCTCGACCCGCTCGCGCAGCGGCGGGACGACCACTGGAAACACGTTGAGGCGATAGAACAGATCTTCGCGGAACGTCTTGTCGCGGACCGCATCTTCGAGATTGCGGTTGGTGGCCGCGATGATGCGGACGTCCACCTTGATCGACTGCGTGCTGCCGAGGCGTTCGATGACGCGCTCCTGAAGCACGCGCAGCAGCTTGACCTGCACCTCCATCGGCAGGTCACCAATCTCGTCGAGAAACAGCGTCGACTGATGCGCGGCTTCGAAGCGCCCGATCTGGCGCGACAGCGCGCCGGTGTAGGCGCCGCGCTCGCGCCCGAACAGCTCGCTTTCGATGAGCTGGGTGGGGATCGCCGCGCAGCTGACGCGGATCATCGGCCGGTGATGACGCGGGCTCGAGTCGTGGATCGCCTGCGCCATCACGTCCTTGCCCGATCCGGTTTCGCCGAGCAGCAGCACGGTCGCGGGCGTCGGCGCGACCTGCTCGACTTGCGCGAGCACCTGCTGGATCGCCGCGCTCTCGGCGATCATCGGATGCGGCGTCCGCAGCACCCGCACCTCGCGGCGGAGCTCGACGTTGTCGGACGAGAGGCGATCGCGGAGCCGGCCGATCTCGGAGAGTGCGGTCTGCAGCGCGGTGTCACTGGCCTGGCGCGCGAACGCCTGGCCCAACACCGCAGCGACCATTCGCAGGCGGTCGACGACCGCGGGCGCCCAGACCACTTCGCGCGCCGTCGACCCGTACGCCAGCGCCGCGAGCCCGCCTTCTTTTCCCGCAGGCAGAGGCACCACCACGGCCGATCGAAGTCCGCAACGGCGCAAGACCTCGCGATCGCCTTCGGGCAGTTCGTCCACGGTCACGAAACAACGTGTGTCGCCGGCCTTCAGGCCGGCGACAATCGTCGGGATGGCGGCGAGCGGCACCGGCTTGGGCGCCCAGACCGTCGGATCAACCCAATAGTGCGTCGGGACCGCCATCGCCTCGCCGGCGTCTCTCCGCCAGAGTACCGCCCAATCGAGCTGCAGCGCCTCTCCGGTCTGACGGAGACTGTCGACGATCGCGGCGTCGACCTCCTCCGGAGCAATCGCCCCAAACCGTGCGGCGACATCGGCGACGAGCCGGTGGAACGCCAGCTGCGCGTTCGCGACGGCCAGGGCGGCCTCGAGCTCGAGCCGCTCGCTGATGTCGGTCATCGAGGCGATCGGCTCGAAGACGTTGTCGGACTCGGGTGGCGGCGGCACTACGATCCGTCGCATTCGATCGAGATCGCGGCCACGGCGTGACGGCACCATCGCTATGCTCATGCCGCGAGTTTTACCAGACGCGGAGGCGGGCCAACAATACAGTGAATTCTGTAGGACCGTCGTCTCTGTGCAGCCTGTCGCTGCGCCGGCCCGAAGGCCGAAAGCGACAACGATGTAACAAATCGACTAGGCGTCGATGATGTGATTGCGGATGGCATAGCGCACCAGTTCGCTCATCGAATGGACTTCCAGCTTGGACATGATCCGCGCACGGTGCGTTTCGGCGGTCTTCGTCGTGATGCCCAGCACGTTCGCCACTTCCTTGTTGGCCTGCCCCTCCGCGAGCAGCTGCAGGACCTGGCGCTCGCGTGAAGTCAGCACGAGCGGCTTCGGACGAACGACGGGCATCTGCTCGTTCGAGGCGGTGCGTCCGGCGACGCGGCCCACCCGCTCGGAGATGAACTCGCCGCGCGACAGGATGGCCCGCACCGCGTCCGCCATCGTCCGCCCGGCCTCGGCTTTGAGTACCAGGCCGTTCGCTCCAGCCTCCATCGCTTCCTGCACGACCTGATCGGAATCGTGCATCGTGACGATGAGCACGGGAACCGGCCCTGCGCGCCGGATCTGTCGCGTCACCTCGATGCCGTTCATCTCGGGCAGCGCCACGTCGAGGATGACGAGATCCGGCTGCAACTCGATCGTCATCGTGAGCGCCTGCAGCCCGGTGGTGGCTTCGCCGCACACGACCCACTGCTGCTCGCTCTGGAGGATCGCGCGCATGCCCTGGCGCACGAGCTCGTGGTCGTCGGCGATGAGAATGCGAGCAGCTTTTACGGCACTGAGCCCGTTCATCGTGACCCTCATGTCGTGGTCAGCACCCGGAGCGCCCGGACCGCCCTTGCCAGGTGACTGAACGTCCCAGGAACCGCAACCATCGACACCGTGCGCGAGATCGGTAGCGAAACGAGACCGATCAGCGATCCCTGACGCCACCGATGGTTGGCAATTTCTTGAGATTCAGCTGAGCGATCGGAGCGTAACAAATCCCGACGTTTGCCATAACTGTCAAAACAGCTAGTCCGGAGTTCTGGTAGACGGCCAGTGGTCACCTCGACGGGTCGGCCCGTCCCACATACGGTCACCGGTCATCCCCGGCATTTCGGACGCCCCTCCATCAGATTGGACCAGCGGCGCGCCGGCTCGTCGGCACTCGGGTCCCACTCGTCAAAAAATCCAATGAATCGGGCCGCTCCCGCCTTTGTCCGCCTCCGGCACGATTAAGGCTTTTGCAGTTGACCGCCATGGCAATCGTACGTCCACGGCTCCTGACGCTCGCCGAGGGAGTGAGCTGGGCGGTCGGCCTTATCGGCCTGGCGGTTTGGGCCTCGTTCCATGTCGGGAACGCCACTCGGACGCGCCACGATCTGGATCGCTTCGCCGCGCTCCAGGTCGAGGCGGCGCATCCCGCGACGCCGGACCAGTCGCTGTGGTCGGCGGTTCGCATCGGTGCATGGCTCAAAGCGTCGAGCGAGCCGGCGCCCGCGCCGCTCGCGGTGCTCCGGATCCCGAAAATTCGACTCGAGGTGCCCGTGCTCCCCGGCACCGACGACCGCATCCTCGACCGTGCCGTCGGTCATATCGAAGGCACGGCACTCCCGGGTACAGCCGGCAACTCGGGCATCGCCGGACACCGGGATGGCTTCTTCCGGGGACTCAAGGACATTGTCCCGGGCGACGCCATCGAACTCGACACGCTCGACGGAAAGGAGGCCTATCGCGTCGAGCGGACGTGGGTGGTCGACCCGGAGGACGTCTCGGTGCTGGATCCGACGTCCACACCTGTGCTGACGCTGGTCACCTGCTACCCGTTCTACTTCGTCGGCTCCGCTCCGCGGCGGTTCATCGTCCGTGCCCTGCGTGTCACCGAGAAACCGTTCCCCGGGCGGCCGTCCACTTGATCGGCTCGGAAGCGAACGCGCATCGCGTTCTTGAAATGGAGAGTGTTATGAGACGTGCAATGAGTCGCGTGGTTTTGGCGGCGGCGCTGTTGTGTGCGACGGCCGCCGTCTCGCTGGCGGAACAGACGACGACGTCGTCGACGCAAACCAAGACGTTCGAAGTACTCGCGGTCGACGGCAATCAGCTGATCGTCAAGTTGCCGGAAGGGACGAGAGAGCTGACGGTCGCCGATGACTTTCGCTTCAACGTCAACGGACAGCAGATGTCGGTGCACGAGCTGAAGACCGGCATGAAAGGCAACGCCACGATCACGACGCGAACGACGGTCACGCCGGTCAGCGTCACGGAGGTGAAGAACGGCACCGTCATGCAGTCGACGGGTTCGTCCATCATCGTACGCACCGCCGAAGGATTCAAATCGTTCACGCAAGGGGACATCGACAAGCGCGGCGTCAAGATCATGAAGGACGGCAAGCCGGCGACGGTGTCCGACTTCCATCAGGGCGATGTGCTGACCGCGACCATCATTACGTCGCAGCCGCCGCGGGTCATGAGCGAGAGCCAGGTGAACGCGACGCTCGCGGCGGCCCCCGCGGCATCTGGAGGCGCGCCTCCGGTCGCGGCCTCACGGGCTCCGTCCGCCAGCCAGCAACAGGCGCCGCAGGCGACATCAGGGGGTGCGACGAGGACGCTGCCGAAGACGGCCAGCTCGTGGCCGTTGCTCGCGCTCGCGGGCGTCCTGGCGCTCGTGGTCGGGCTCGCCCTGGCGATCAGGCGCCGCTTCGCCGTCTAGCCGCCGTGCGGATTTTCGGGCCGCGCTCGCGCGTCGAGACGCGAGCGCGGTCCCACAGTGACCGATCAATTCTGCATCTGCATGGAGGCGTATGACCACACACCGCTCGGTGTCGATGGCGATCGTGGCTCTCAGCGTCGCGTGCCTGGCCGGCACGGGCCGCGCGCACCCTCAACAACCGCCGATACAGATTCCGCAGCCGGGCGTGCCGCAGATCATGACGCTCGAGGCCAAGTTCGTCCGCGTCGCGTACAACAATGAAGGCTACGTGATTCTGGGCTACCAGATTGCGAATCGGACCGTCGGCACGGACTGGATCATGCTCGACGTCGGCATCACCCTGATGGAGCGGGTGCAGGACTACACGCTGAAGCGCGACGCGCTGTCGCTCGACACGCCCGACGGAACGCTTCCGCTGCCGTCCATCGAGGAGTACCGAAAAGACGACTCGACCGTGCAGGGCCTGCAGAACCGGATGAAGGTCCAGCGCGACTCGATCAATTACTTCCCGCCGTGGACGCACGGCGTGAACCGCCTCGGGTTCTTCTCGGATCTCGACTCACGCGCGATGCCGTGGGATCAGGTCGAAGTCACCAGGAGCCGCGCGTGCACGGGTCAGCTGTATTTCCACGTGCCCGGGGGCACCAAGCACGGCCAGTACTGGCTGAATGTGAAGTTCGCGCAGAGCCTGGTGCGCGTGCCGTTCCGGCTGCTCACCGACGAGGAAGAGAAGGTGCTCGGCAAGAACTACGGGAACATCAAGAAGCAGGTCGACGCCGCCTTCCGCAAGAAAGCCTGACCTCGTCCCTCACGACCAGCAGCGAACAGTCGGCGTGAAGGATCCGGCCGGCCACACGAGCGATCGTGCGACCGGCCGGAACCGTCCCCCTTAAAATCTGACTCCGAACGTCAGCGGGAAGTACGACGCGTTGGTCGAGGTTGGGGTACCGGTGGGCAGCGGTATGTTATTGGGGGGAGTGATCTTCGGGCCCCACACGTAGTGATAGCGCGCCTCGATGTAGAACTTCGCCTCATGGCCGAACGCGATACCGCCGCCGAAGTTGATGCCGAAGTCGTCCGATGACCGGTCGCCCAGGATATTGTCCACCGAAACCGCCACGGGGTAGCAGACATACCAGTACGGATCGCAGAAGGTCGTGAACCCGACTGCCGGCGAGGTGATCTGGACGGTTCGATGATAAAGCCCGAGGCCGGTGATCCCGTACGCGCTGACGGCTTTGCCTTGATGCAAGTTCCCAAAGACCACATTACCGAGGAAGGCATGGGCCTGCTGGTTGCTTTCGAGGAGCTGGGCGCTCCCGGGTCCGCCGGGTACGGGGCTGACGATGATCGTCTTCTCCGGGCCGTTCATGCGCTGGTACATGTACTCGGCCTGCAGGCCGACCGACGGCGAGATGTTGAACGTCACCCCGAAGTTGCCGTTCCAACCGCTGTCGAAACTGTCCGCGACCTCTCCCTGGGGGAACGTCCAGCCGAAGCCGAAGTTGACGTCGACCGGTTTGTCCTGCGCACCCGCCGGCGCCGCCGCGAGAAAAATTCCGAAGACCGCCGCAAGTAGCTTCCGCATGTCACACACTCCTCAGAAATGACGCTGACCACTGCATCAATTGACAGTCACAACGTGTCGGTGCCGCAACCGCAGTAATTTCGGCGTGAGCATCGAAGGTGCCAACCTCCCAGCTCGGCGGCTGGCGCCGTCAGGCGCCGATTGTTTTCGCGCCGTCATGGGCCGCCCTCGGCCTCGAGCCGTCGACGCTCGAAAGCCGCGTGGCCCGGCTGGGCATCACGCGCAAGCGCGCGAGCCGATCCATGACCCGACATTTCGGAGCCACTCCAGCCCGCTGGAGTCTGCGATCAGCCTTTTCCCGCCGCGGCCGCCGGGCGATTGTCAGTTGTGCCTCGTAAGGAAGCCACGATGCGTCATTTCAATTTCCTGCGGCGCTGGCATGCCGCCTGCTCCTGCTCGAGGTTGCGGGCAGGTTGCACGCCAAATTCCCGGAGTGTTCTTGCATTCGAGGGGCATATGAGCTTCACGCACGTGCGGATGACGCTCGAATGGTTGGTCCCGATCGGCCAAACCCGGTCGATCACCATGGCGCTTCATTCGCTCGCTTCGGATGTCCGCTCGACGGCCGGTTGCGTGAGCTGTTCGGTGTCGACGGAAATGGCGAATCGGGGCGTCGTCCGGTATGTCGAAGAGTGGGCGACCGAGGAGGACCTGCGTCTCCGCGTGAGTGCCGATGCCTTCGCGCCGCTGATCGCGCTGCTGGAAGAGGCGGCGGACCCGCCGCGAGTCGAGTTCGCGCTCCCCCGCGGCACGCGCGGCTTCGAATTCGCGGAAGAAGTGCGCGGGGGACGGCCCCATGACTAGCGGCCGCCGGATGGCACTCGCGGCCCTTGCCGTATGGGGCGCCGCCTGGCCGCCGGCGCCGACGCTCGACGCGCAAAAGGGTGCCGCGCCGCCCCAGACCACCGCGCCGGCGAAGAGCCCGGCGCCGCCGCCGACCGCCGCCGCCACCGCCGCGGTGCCTCGGGATGTCGACGGCGGGTGGCCGCGCGACGACGTCACGCCGGAAGGCGGCGCCATCAGAATCTTTCAACCCCAAATCGCCAGTTGGGACGGCCAGCGCAAGATGGTGCTCTACGCCGCCGTCTCCTACAGCGCGCCTGGCGCGTCCAAGCCGGCCCTTGGCACCGTGAAGATCGAGGCCGATTCGACCGTCGCCCTTCCCGCCCGGCTCGTCGACTTCACGCAGGTCAAGCTCACCGAGGCGAACTTTCCGGACCTGCCGAGCGATCAGCTGCGCGTGCTGGTCACCCGGATCGCCGAGTCGGTTCCGCGGGGTGCTCTGGTCATCGGTCTCGATCGCGTGCTGGCGCGGCTCGACAAGAGTCAGCTCGTTCCCAAGAATGTTTCCGGCGTGAAAGCCGATCCCCCGGTCATCTTCTACAACGCCTCCCGGTCGATCCTGGTCAACCTCGATGGCGACCCGGTCTGGAGTCCCATCAAGGACAACGATCTCAAGTTCGCGGTCAATACCAACTGGGACCTGTTCGAACACCGGCCGACCAGCACCCTGTGGCTGCGATACAACCAGTCGTGGTTGAAGGCCAGCGACATCAAGGGACCATGGACGCCGGCCGGCAAGCTCCCGGACGGCTTTGGGAAGCTCCCGTCCGACGAAAACTGGAAGGACGTCAAGGCCGCGCTGCCCGGGCGCGCGCTGCCCCCTGCGGAGACGCCGAAAGTCTTCGTCAGCACGACGCCTGCGGAGTTGATCCTGCTCGACGGGCCTCCGAAGTATGTGGCGGTGCCCGGCACCAAGCTCCACTGGGTCAGCAACACCGAGAGCGACGTCTTCAGGCTCGGCCTCAAGGGTCCGGTGTACTACCTGATCTCGGGCCGCTGGTTCACGGCCCCCGGCCTCAACGGCCCCTGGACCTTCGCGACGCAGCAACTGCCCGACGACTTCAAGATGATTCCGCTCTCGCACCAGCGGTCGCGCGTGCTGGCGTCGGTGCCGGGCACCGATCAGGCGGCCGAAGCGGTGCTGCTGGCGCAAATCCCCGAGACCGCGCGCGTCAACAAAAAGCAGGTGAAGGCTCCCGAGGTTTCGTACCAGGGTGAGCCGCAGTTTCAGCCGATCGAGCAGACCACGGTCGCGCGCGCCATCAACACCGACAAGGACATCATCAAGGTCGGCGACCTCTACTACATGTGCTTCGACGGTGTCTGGTTCATGGGCCGGAGCCCGAACGGGCCGTGGGAGGTCACCGGATCCGTTCCCGGTCAGATCTACGAAATCCCGGTCAGCTCGCCCGCCTACAACGTCACCAACGTCACCGTCATCGAGGAGGACAACGACTCGGTCGAGTTCGCCACCGCCGCAGCGTACTCCGGGATGATGGTGGCGTGGGGCTGCGCCGTGTGGGGCACCGGCTACTACTACCCGCCCTACGTGTACTACGGCGGGTTCTATCCGGCGTATTACCCCTTCTATCCGACCTACGGTTTCCACGCGTCGTACAACCCCTGGACCGGCACCTACGGCCGCGGCGTGGTGGCGTATGGCCCGTACGGGGGCGCCGGCGTCGGTGCACGCTACAACCCGCGCACCGGGACGTATGCGCGCGGCGCCGCGGCATGGGGACCGTACGGCGCCCGCGGTGTCGCTGGCGCATACAACCCGCGCACGGGCGCCTCCGCCGCGACGCGTCAAGGGTCGGGTGTCTACGGCAGCTGGGGCCAGACCGGCGTGCAGCGCGGCAACCAGTGGGCATCGACTTCGCGCGTGACCAATCGCGTCACCGGCACGACAACGCGCGTGACACAGGGAAGCGGCGGCGGCGAAGCGGTGACGCGGAGAGGCTCACAGGGCACCGGCGGCGTCGCCCGCACCGGCAGCGGCGACGTGTACGCCGGGCGCGACGGCAACGTCTACCGCAACGACGGCAGCGGCTGGCAGAAATACGAGGGCGGCAGCGGCGGCTGGAACCCGGTCGAAGGGACCCCTGAGCCGCGCCAGCAGGCGCAGCAGCGCGCGACCGGCGCGCGTGACCAGGCGTCCACACGCGCGGGCGATTCCTCCACGGTGGGACAGCTCAATCGCGATTCGGCCGCCCGTGCCGAGGGCGCACAGCGGACACGAGATTACAGCAGCAGCACCAGCTCTCGATCGGGAAGCTCCGGCAGCTACCGGCCGAGCGGCGGCGGCGCCCGCCCCTCGCGCGGCGGCGGGGGCCGACGACGCTAGCCAGCCACGCGTACCTGGAACAGGAGTGCACAAGGTCATGACCTCAGTGAGACAGACAACCACCACGGTGTTGATTGCCATCGCCTGCCTCGTCGGCGCGAGAGCCGCGAGCGCCCAGGCGACCACCGCCGACACCACGCGCGAGGCCAACCTGCGCGCCTACGTCGAGCTGATGCGTTCGGACCTGCGGACCGAAAAGGTCGCGATCATCACCGAGATGATGCAGTTCTCCGAAAACGAGGACGCCAGATTCTGGCCGATCTATCGCGAGTACGAAACGCAGTTGACCAGGATCAACGACGACCGCATCGCCGGCATCAAGGAGTACGCGGCCGCCTACGACAAGATGACCGACGACATCGCCGACCGCCTCGCGCGCATGGCGCTGGATCTCGAGGCGCGGCGAAACGCGCTCACGGCGCAGTTCTACGACCGCTTCAAGTCCGCGCTCTCGGCGAGGACGGCCGCGCGGTTTCTGCAGGTGGAACGCCAGATCCTCCTGATCCTCGACCTCCAGATCGCGGCGTCGCTGCCGATCGTCCAATGACGGGCTCAACCACGGTGACAACCATGCGAACCTCCCTGTCCGTTATTTCAGTCCTCGCGCTCGTTGCCGGCGCCACGGCCACGCTCTCGGCCGACAAGGTGACGCTGCGCTCCGGCCAATCTGTCCAGGGGTCCTTCATGAGCGGCGACGCCACGATCGTCCGCCTGCTGCTCGCCAACGGCCGGATCGCTGAGTTCCCGGTGGCGGACGTCGCCACCCTGGAGTTCACGGTGAAGAAGGCGCCGCCCGCGCCGGCACCCGATCCGGCGCGAGCGCCGGCGCCGGTCACGCTGCCGGCGAACACGGCGCTGAACGTCCGGCTCACCGAAGGCGTCGACGTCGACGCCGCGCAGGCCGGCCTGGCCGTCAAGTCGCTCCTCGACGATCCGGTGATGCTGAACGGCAAGGTGATCGTGCCGCGAGGCGCGGCGGTGACCCTGCAGGTGGCGAAGGTCGAACAGGCCGGGAAGATGAAAGGCGCGGACAAGATCACCCTCAAAGCCAATTCACTCGCGTTTGGCGGGCGGAAATACGACATCGTCACGAGCTACGTCGAGTCGAAGGGCTCGGGCGAAGGCAAGAAGACCACTCGTAAGGTTGCGGGCGGCGCCGGCCTCGGCGCGATCGTCGGCGGCATCGCGGGAGGAGGCACCGGTGCGGCGATTGGCGCCGCCGCCGGCGCCGCGACCGGCGCGGTCGTCGCCAGCCAGGGCACCGAGCACCTGAAGATGCCGGCCGAGACCCGTCTCCAATTCACCCTCAGCGCCGCCGTCACGGTGCAGCCATGACCCCCCAACAATCGACGACTGCGCCGGCGACAGGCCACGGCGCGGCTCGTCCAGCAACGCCGCGGCGCGTGGCGCGAGCCGTGCTAAACTCGCGAACCATGCTCGTCAACCGCTTCTCCACTTGCATTCGGCGCTGCCTGCTCTGCGCGATCGCGCTGGCCAGCGTCTCAGTCGCCCACGCACAGACTGAAACGTTCACCGCCGTCGCCTCGGTAAAGGGAGCCAAAATCGGCGCCGGCATCGCCAACATGACCTTGACCGTCAACCGCCTTGCGACCGACGCCGAACGGGATGCCTTGCTGGCGGCGGTGAAGAAGGGGGGCACGGCGGCGGCGCGCGCGCTGCTTCGCGGCAAGGCCGACGCCGGCACTCTGCAGCTCGGCTCGCGCCCGGCGACGATCAAATACGCCTACGCCCGCAGCGTCGGCGGCGGCCGTCTTCTGACGCTGATCACCGCCGATCCGATCGTCCTGCTGGGTGCCGGTCTGCCGGACGCGAAGCCGGCCGCCGGCTACGACCTCGGGCTGGTGCTCCTCGAAGTGGCCGCGTCCGGGCCGGGCAAGGGCGAGCTCGTGCCGGCGGCGAAGGTCAAGGCCGACGCGCAAGGCGCGATCGTGACCGAGGATTACAGCGGCGAGACGGTGCAGCTGACCCAGATACTCAAGAAGTAGGCGCCGGCCGTCGAGCATGGCCTCCTCGCAGAAAGCGGTGGAGATCGGCCTGATTGTGTTCGCGGCTCCCTACGTCGCCTCCTGGTTGCCGCCGATCGCGCCTCGGCCTGCATCACAGTCTGCGACGACAGCGCGAGCACGGCCTCGTCCCGCTCGACGATTTCCATGATCGAAGCAGCAGCGGGGCCTCTAACCCTTCGGAGGTCCCTCCGGACGCGCGGACGTAGCGAGAGAAGTGCGTTCAGCGAAGTGCCAGATGCCGGTCGCGTCGACTGGTCGACCGTGGGAGATGGAGTGAGACGAACGAGTGCCGCTCACGTAACGCGTGGGCTTCTGTTTCTGACCCTCGCGGCGAGCCTCGGCGCGCATGACACCACGGCGCAGACACTCGCTCCGGTGCAGCGGCCGCCGCTCGTCTCGGATGTCAACCCCGCCGACAAGGCCGGCCTGGATCTCGACGTCGATCTCCTGAGCGTCGAGCAACCCGCTGAAGCGGCGCCCGCCGCGGTGCCTGAAGGGCGGCCCTGCGACGGCTGCCCTCCCCGCCGGCTCGGAACCGCATTCCTGCAGGCGACCTACATCAACGTGTTCTACGAGCTGGCGAACTTGATCCGCGGACAGGCGACGGCCCACATCACGCCCGCGACGTGGTGGACCAACATGAAGCGCGGCTGGGAGTGGGACCTCGATGACTTCGTGGTCAACCAGATCGGCCATCCGTATCAGGGCAACAACTATTACACCGCCGGGCGCGCCAACGGCCTGAGCTTCTGGGAATCGTCCGCGCTGACCGCGTTCGGCAGCGGCACCTGGGAATATTTCGGCGAGACGAATCAGGCCTCGCTGAACGATTTCATCAACACGACGCTCGGCGGCATTGCTCTGGGCGAGATGTTTCACCGTGCGGCCTGGCTGGTGCGCAACACCCGGGCGACCGGCAAGTCGCGCCTCTGGAGCGAAATCGGCGCGACGGCGATCGACCCGGTGGGCGGCGTGAACCGCTTCGTGTCAGGGGACTCCTCTCGCGTCTCCGACAAGCCGCCCGACATGGTGCCCTCGGAACTCGGCACGATCGCGTCGGCCGGCGTCATCTGGCGCGGCTCGAACACGCACGAAGTCGAGTCGACGACCGGACCGTTCATCGAAGTCGATGGGTTGTACGGGGACGTGGACGCAGTGGTTCGGAGCCGGACACCCTACGACGCGTTCGGGGTGCGGCTCACCTTCGGCGGCGGAAGCGCACTCAGCGAGGCGCGCGTCCGCGGCCGCCTGATCGGGCAGCCTTATCGAAATGGCACCCTGCAGCTCACCGTCGCCCAGGGATACCAGTACAACGCGAACCCGGCCTATCGATTCGGCGCCCAGTCGGTGGACGTCCGTCTCGGCGGCACGAAACAAATGACGCAGCGCACGTCCGTGTGGGCGAACGCGTGGGGCGGCCTCACCATCCTGGGGGCGGTCGACTCGATCCCGCTCGGGGGTGCCGTCGAAGAACAGCCCGATCCGGATGCGCCTCAAGGCGTCTCCACCGGGCCGCGCTTCTACGACTACGGCCCGGGCGCGAACTTCGGCGGATACGTGAACCTCAAACGCGGGGCGCACACCTTCCTCACCTTCGGCTACGAGGCGCACCACTTGCACGTGCTCGACGGCGTGCGAGCCAACCATCTGCTGCAGCGTTCCAGGGTCGATCTGCTGCTGCCGCTGCGTGGACGCCTCGGCATCGGCGTCACCGGCGAGTACTTCGACCGGCGCACCTACTACCAGCAGCCCGGCGTCGAGCGCGCGCTGTTTCAGTTTCCCCAGTTCCGTCTCGCCCTCACCTGGAGCGCGTCATGAACCGCCGGACAGTGGCGCGGCTGTCGTGGGCGGTGGTGTTCTGCTGCGCCGCGTCCGCAGTGGCCGCCGCACAGGAGGCCGCCCCGCCCGGCGCGAGCGACCCTGCGGCGTTCTCGCGGCTCTGGATCGTCGGCGGCGGGGCCTCGACGTCGATGCTCGGCGACTGCTCGGACTGCGCGGCGGATACCTACCTGCACACCGGCAGCGTCTTCGCGGCTGCCGGCCGGTCGCTCAACCGGCGGACCGACTTCGGCGCCGAGTTCTTGTGGGCGCCAACCACACTGACCACCGGCGATACGATTCGCGTGTCGTTCCTGATGGCGTCGTTCCAGTTCCGGCCCTGGCGAACAAAGGGCTTCTTCCTCAAGGCCGGCTCTGGGATGGCCTTCGTCCGAAACTGGCTCGCCACGGTTGAAGAGAATGCGCCGCCGATCCGATCCAAGGCCTTTGCGCTGGGGATTGGCGCAGGCTGGGAGTGGCGCACGAGTGAGCATCTGGGCGTGCAGATCATGGGTTCGCAGCACGCCGCTGCGCTCGGCGACCTGGTCACGAGCGAGCG
>Ga0207675_100003038_pt1 | contig 16449 bp, 17 predicted proteins | sample KBSSwiS42_FD_184305 | JGI IMG/M metagenome (GOLD analysis project Ga0207675, IMG submission 184305) | Switchgrass rhizosphere microbial communities from Kellogg Biological Station, Michigan, USA - KBS Switchgrass S4-2 (SPAdes) (version 2) | ecosystem: Host-associated > Plants > Roots >... | reverse complement strand
GGTATTCCGTGCGCCGGCCACAGCACGAACCAGCAGAAAAAACCCACTGCCAGGACCACGGCGAGCGCCACCAGGCGCAGCGCCCACTTCAGCAATCGACGCATCGCGTTACTCCCTGCCCGATCTGTCGCATACTCCAATCGAAACTCAGGCGACAGGACGGCGATTGTGTACAGCCTCAGGGACGTTGCAACTATTTCGTGGATGCGTTGGCTGTTCGCCGTCGTCTTTGTTAGCTCTGCCGTGGCGGATTCCGGGGGATCGCCCGATGTAGCGGCGATGCTCGCCGACAAATCCGTGCAAGAGCAGTCGCTGACCTCGACCATCGAGCTGCTCGAAGACCGGGGTGGCGCGCTCACCATCGCCGATGTCAGCCGGTCTTCCTCGAATCTGGGATTCGTGGCAGGCACGCCCGAAAACACCAACATCGGCTTCTCGCACTCCGCGTGGTGGGTCCGCTTCACGCTGCGCAACAGTGCCGACACTCCGCGGCTCGTGTACCTGCGCCAGTCGTACCCGCTCATCGACTGGCTGGAGTTGTTCGAGCCGGATTCCGGCGGCTGGAAGATTCACTCCACCGGCGACCGGCGACCGTTCAGTTCGCGCGACGTGAACCACAAGGACTTCCTGTTCCCGATGAACGTAGCGCCGAACTCCGAGCGCACGTTCTATCTACGTTTCGCCTCCCAGGGTCCGATCGACATCAACCTTTCGCTGCTCGGCCCAAGTGTGCTCGCCCAGGAGCTCAGCAAGGAGCAGGTCGCGTACGGCGTGTATTTCGGCTGCGTGCTGATGCTGCTGGTGTGGAGCGGACTGGTGTTCGTCGCGGTGCGCGACAAGGCATTTCTCGCCTACTTCGCGTATGTCTGCGCCTTCGGCATCTACATGACGGTGAACACCGGCTTCGCCTTCCAGTACTTCTGGCCCGACAGCCCGCGCTGGGCGAACGCCGTGCTGATCGTGATGCTGAACCTCGCCATGATCGCCGCGCTGCATTTCTCGGTGACCATCCTGCGCGCGCGCGACTATGCGCCGACGCTGTACCGCATCGTGCAGGTGTTGCAGGTGCTCGGCGTCATCGGTCTCGCGCTGACGCCATTCATGTCGTACGCCTCGCTGGTGCGGCCGACGGCCTTGCTCGTGTTCCTGTCCGTGGCCGTCATGATCACGCTGGGCATCGTCTGCCTGCTGTCCGGATCGCGGCCGGCGCGTTTCTACGTGACGGCGTGGGGAGCCTTCCTCGCCGGCTCGGTGATCTTCCTGTTCAAGAACTTCGGCCTCGTGCCGCACACCTTCATGAGCCAGCACAGCTGGCAGGTCGGCGCGTTGCTCGAGATGCTGTTGCTGTCAATGACCCTCAGCAGCCGCATGAACGAGCTCAAGCACCAGAGCCGCACCGATCCGCTCACCTTGTTAGGCAACCGCCGGCACTTCGACGACCGGCTGCCGATCGAATTCGCGCTGGCGCGCGATTCGAGCCGGCACCTGTCGCTGCTGGTGCTCGACATCGACAACTTCAAGCCCTACAACGACAAGCACGGCCACCTGGCGGGCGACGAAGCGATCAAGATCGTGGGCGCCGCGCTGCGGCGCCACACGCGCAAGCCGGTGCTCGCCTGCCGCTACGGCGGCGACGAGTTCTGCGTGATCCTGCCGGCCACCGACGCCGAGACGGCCGCGGGCATCGCCGAGCGGCTGCGCACCAACGTCGCCCAGGCGCGCGCCGGCGACCTCGCCATCACGATTTCAATCGGTTACGCATCGGTGGCCGACGCGGTGTTCGAGTCGCACGAAAACCTGTTCGACGCCGCCGATGCCGCGCTCTATTCCGCCAAGCAGGCCGGCCGCAACCGGGTCGCCGAGTTCAAGGGTCGGCGGGCCGACGACCAGCGGCGCCGCACGTCGGATGCGGCGGACGCCACCGGCTGATCACGCTCACTTCTCCGGGCTGCGCGGCGTGATGCGCACGAAGCGCGACAGCGGAAACGAAACCAGCCACGCGATTGCCGCGAACAGCAGCATCTTGCCAGCCAGCGAATAGGCCAGCAGGAATTCCGGCCCGAGCAATTCACCGCCCGCGATACCCAGGGCGAACAACAATCCCCAGACCCAGGCGAAGACCCACAGCCATCGCGGTTTCACGCTCCAGCCGAGCCTTTGCAACGCGCTGCGCGCGATATACAGCGCGCCGCAGCACACCAGCCCGAGGATCAGCGCTTCGACCAGGTAGAACGCCAGGCGCGAAATCATGCGAGCTTGCTCTTGAGGTGGTGGGCCAGACGCAGCGCCAGTGCGACTATGGTCAGCGTTGGATTCGCCTGGCCGCCGGTCGGGAACACAGAGCTGCCCGCAACGTAGAGATTCGGCACCCCGAACACGCGACAGTCGGCGTCCACGACGCCTTTTTGTTCGGAGTCGGCCATGCGCGTCGTGCCCATGTGGTGCGCCACATCGCGCAGGTGACGCGTCCAGTCGGTCTGCGAATCGCTGAGCCAGAACGGGATGCTCATGCGTGCCTTGTAGAGCCGCGCCATCTCCGTGGCGACGGTGAGCACCAGCTGCTGCGTGCTGTGCCGATCGAGTTCATTCAGGCGCCAGTCGGCCACGACGCGGCGCATTCCCAGCGCATCGGTCGCATCCGAAAGCCGGATGCGACTCGACGGGTCGGGTGACTGCTCGCCCTCCAGCATGATTTGCCGCAACGCGCGCGTATACGGTTCCTTGCCGGGCGTCAGGAAACGACGGCGCACGTTGAGCGCCACGTCGGAAAAATCCTCAACCACGTTGAAGAGCTCATGGCCCGCGTCCTTCGGCCAGTGCCCCTGCGCGAACGCATCGACCACGCGCTTGAGCGAGCCCGTGCCGCTGTCGGGGTCGATATCGCCTTCGCGATAGGTGACCACGGAACCGTTCAGCACCTGGTTGGCCGCCTGGAAGCGGTCGCAGAGGCGTGCACCGACCATGTAATTGCCGAAGGCTTCGGCATGGTGCGCGAAGATGCGCGAAACCCGGTAGGGGTCACCCTCCATGACCAGCGTTGCATCGACGCGCAGGTGCTCCATGAAGAATCGGCCCACCAGATCGTTCTGGTTGCCGACGCCGGCTTTCTGCACGCTGTTCGACAGCAGCAGGAGGCGTGGATTCTCGATGCCGCCGGCGGCGAGCACGTAGTAGCGCGCGTGGGCGCGATGGCGCGTGCCCTCGGGGGTGGACAGGTCGATGTGCTCGACCTGGGTGCCGTCCGGAGTCAGCGCCACGTTGGTCGCCGTCGCGTGCACGACCACCTCGATGTTTTTCGCGACGCGCAGCACCGCGCCGTACTTGCCCGCGAAACGCGTCGGGGCGCTCAGCTGCCAGCACTGCGGATCGAGCTTCTCGCGATCGAGCTCCATGTCCGGCACGTGCAGGTCTGCGAGTACCTCTTCGCCGTAGCGGAACTGGCCGAGGTCGCAGATGCCCTGCGCGCGCTCATAGAAGGAATCGAGGTCCGCGCGTTTGATCGGCCAGCCGCTGTGCGGCACCCAGCTGCGCGCGGTGAAATCCGCGGCGTCGAGCGGCGCGCATCGCCCGGTCCAGTGATTCGTGGTGCCACCAAACATGCGCAGGCGCGACTGCGTGCCGAGCACCGGGATCTGGCCCTGGTTTTCGATGTCGTAGAGAGCCTGGCTCTCCTGTTCCATCTGCTCGCCGCCACCTTCCAGCAGGCACACGCGCGTCTGCGTTCCCAGGAACTGCAGGGCCAGGCTGATGCCGGCGGCGCCACCGCCGACGATGCAGACATCGGCTTCCAGCACCTCGCCGGGCGGCAATTCGTTGAGATTCGAGATCAAGCGGCGTCGCCCACGAATACCGCGAGCGCGCACCAGCGTGCTTCGGTCACGGCCATGAGCCAGCCGCGCACCACGAGCACACGACCCGCGCTGAAATCCGCATCGCGCGCTGCCGCGAGGCGCGACCTCAGCTCGCGTGTCGTCGAAGGAATTTCCGCTCCGAACAACGCACGGAGCAGCCCCGGGGCGTCGGCTTCGTGCGGCTTCGCGCCCAGGTAATCACGGCCGATGACACGGGCGTCTTCGACCGAGTGCCAGGCACCGCCCGGCAATCCGCGGTCGGACGACATCGGCCTCGCCGGAAGGGCGTTCGCCAGCAGCGCCGTTCCGAGCAGACCGGCCAACCCCGTGCCGAGCAGCTCGCGCCGTGACCAGGGCGCACTACCGTCGTCGGGCGCGGGGGTGATTTCGATCGTGGACATATTCTCCGCTCTCAGGCGGGTTGGGCGGTGATCCTGCGCACGCCTCCCCGCGCCGTCAAGCATCCGGACCGGTTGCACCATTTACTACAATCGTCATAGACTCAGCCACAGCTGTAGTGAGGGGAGCACCCGTGACCGAGCCCAAGCTGAGCGCGCTCGAGCTGCGCATCATGTCGGAGTTCTGGAGCCGCGGCCCATGTTCGATCCGCGAAGTGCACGAGGCCATCGTGCGGCGCGACAAGCCCGCTTACACCACCGTGCAGACCATGGTCTACCGCCTGGAGATCAAGGGCGCCCTGCAGCGCACGAAGAAGATCGGCAATGCGCACATCTTCGAAGCGACCACCTCGCGTGCCTCGGTGCAGACCCGGTTGCTGCGCGAGTTGTTGGGCCTGTTCGGCGGCAGCGCGCGGCCGGTCATGGCGCACCTGGTGGAGATGGGCAAGATCTCGCACGAGGACATCGAAGACGCGCAGAAACTGCTGGACGCGCACCGCGCGCGGAATACCGCGACGAAGGAGCGTAAATGAGTCACGCGCTGCTCGATCACCTGTGGCAGTCGACGTTGTTCGGCCTCGCCATCTGGGCGAGCACGCTGCTGTTGCGACGCAATTCCGCCGCGGTACGCCACTGGATGTGGCTGCTGGCGTCGGTGAAATTCCTGCTGCCGTTCTCGCTGCTGCACGCGCTCGGCGCCTCGGCCGGCGTTCCGGAATCGATCGAGGCGCGGCCCGGCTATTTTCTCGCGCTGAGTTCGGCCGAACCGGTGGTGTCGCCCGCGTCACTGGTCGCGGATCGTGTCGCGATGACGTCGCTGTCCGGGGCGATGGCCATGGCACTGACTATGGGCGCCTGGCTGCTCGGTGCGGCGTGGCTGGCGCTGCGCTGGTTGCAGGGCTGGCGACTCGCGAACCAGCTGTCCAATGCTCCCGCCGCGGCGAACGCGCCGACGGATGTCCAGGTGGTTGACGCGGACATCGAACCTTCGGTGGCGCGTGTCTTCCGGCCGGTGGTGCTGCTGCCCGCCGCGCTGCCCGACAAACTGTCCGCGCCGCAGCTCGGCGCCGTGCTCGAGCACGAGCGCGAGCACATCGCCCGTCGTGACAATCTCAAGGCGCATCTGCATCGCCTGGTCGAGACGCTGTTCTGGTTCCATCCGCTGGTATGGTTCATCGGCCGACGCCTCGTCGACGAGCGCGAGCGTGCCTGCGACGAGGCCGTGCTGGCGCGCGGCCACGACGCGGGCGAATACGTGGCGGGCATTCTCGCGGTCTGCCGGCACTGCAGCTCGCACTCGCCGCATGCCATCGCGGCCGTGTCCGGCGATCTCGGCGCGCGCGTACGCTGCATCCTGCGCAGCGCGCGTCCGGTTTCACTTGGATTCCTCAAGGCATTCGCCCTGACTACCTGCTCGCTGTTGCTCGCGGCCGTGCCGCTCGCCGCCGGCGCGCTCGATGGCTCCGTGCATCGGCGCGAAGTGGCGCAGGCCAACTCGCGGCTGCTGCTGGATTCGCAGCTCGCGATGCGCGAAACCGCGGGCGGCGCCGCGCCGATGTCCCTGGATGTTTCGGCCGCACGGCTGCGCATCCACGACAGCTCGTTGCGCGAGCTCATCGCCCTCGCCTATCAGGCCGATACCTGGAGCGTGAAGGATTGGGGCGTGTGGCTCGATTCGCCGCGTTACGACATCGACATCGCCCTGTCGCAGCCGCTGCGCGAGGCGGATGACTTCGACGCCGCCGCGCTTCGACCGCTGGTCAACCAGTTGCTGGCGGCGCGCTTCAACCTCGAGATCCACGTCAATCAGCAGTGCCAGGACCCGTGCGGTCCGCGCGCGCTGCGCGTCGCCGCGCGCCGGTGAACGCCCTAGCCGATCACCTGTGGCAGTCGTGTCTCTGCCTGCTGGCGATTGCCGCGATCATCGCGCTGTTGCGGCGCCAGTCCGCGCGGCTGCGACTGTGGATGTGGCGCATCGCGGTGCTCAAATTCCTGTTCCCCTTCGCGCTGCTGTATTTCGTCGGCCAGTGGATGGGCTTTCCCGTCCAGCACGCCGCGGACGACGCCCCAGGGTGGCTGGTGGCGGGGTTCGCCCAACTCGCACCCCTGGTCTCGCCCGCGCAGTCGTCCGCACTTGCCGCGATGCCTGCGCTGGGAATCTCGGCGTTGCTCACGGTCCTCGCGGTGGCCTGGAGTGTGCCGATCCGCCGGCAGATGCAGCTCGAACGGACGCGCGCCTACTGGGAGCGCGTCGATGCGGAGTTCGGCATCGACACACCCGGGATGGGATTCTTCAAGGCGGCATCGATGACGACGCTCACGATGTTCGTGGTCGCCGGCACGCTCGTGGCCGGCGGAGTCGATGACCGCCAACATCGCCATCGTCTGCTGATCGTCGACGGAGTTGCGTTGCGTGGCGCGAGTGTCGTGGTGTCGATCGCGCGCCCCGGCATGGGCGAACGTTCGCGCGTGCTCGTGGATACGGGCGGCGTGCTGATCCGCAACGCCAACATCCGCGAGCTGCTTGCCATCGCCTACGACGTGCGCAACGGCGCGGTGATGGGCGACCAGATGGCGTCGAGCCGGGACTCGGATCCCGGCGACTTCTGGCTGATTTCGCCGCGCTACGACGTGCGCGTGAACGGGCCGGTGCGCGAGCCGGAGAAGTTCGAGCCGTACGCGTTGCACCAGGTCATCACGCGCATGTTGGCGGAACGTTTCGGCCTCGAAGTGCACGTGGACGGCAAGTGCGCGCCACCCTGCGGGCGTTACGGCGTGCCGCTGAGCGAGTCTCCACTCCAGTGAGGTAGCCATGATACTTCTGCAGGGAAAGTTGCTAGCCACCGGTTATCTGATCCTGTTTGGCGCCTGGATGCTGAGCTCGGTCGTGACGCTGGTCAGGATGCGGGCAAGGACCGGACTCGCGGCGCGCGACCGCGGGTTTGTAGCCAGGGCTTTGCTGGTGCTGCTGCTGACAAATTTCATCGCGATTGCCTGCCTCAAGCTGTTCCCTCGCGCGATGTTTGCAACCGTGCTCACATCCGTCATCGGACTCGTGCTGATGGGCCTGGGCCTGGCGGTGCGCTCGTGGGCGATGGTTCATCTCGGCCGATACTTCACCGTCGACGTCGCGGTCGCGGCCGATCAGCGCATCGTCGATACGGGGCCGTATCGCCTGGTGCGTCATCCCTCGTATACGGGATTGTTGCTGCTCGCGGTGGGTGTGGGTCTTTGCTTCGGCAATATCGCGAGCTTCCTCGTAATCGCGGTTCCGATGATTGCCCTGATGCTGAAGCGCATGAAGGTGGAAGAGGAAGTACTCGCCGAAGCGCTCGGGAACACCTATCGTGAATACATGGCTCGTACGCAGCGTTTGATCCCGGGGATCTACTAGTTACCTGCGACCGCCGCGGCTTCCGGCTTTATTGAATACTTGGTGCGGACGGCGTTCGCCAGGAACCCGGCGTCCCACGCTCCCGGTTCCTTTGTATCCGCGCAGGAGACGGCAATGCCGCTGGTCGGGCTGTACAGATCGGTTTGCGGTGAAGTTTCCACCGTGGTGACCACCGGGGGTGAATCGGGCCCGGTGGGCGTCACGGTCGTTGAAGTGCCGGCCGGGATGTAGCCGGTCTGCTGATAACGCGTCGACAGATTGCCGACGTGAATGAAACCCTTGCCGCGCTGCAGGCAGATCTCGGCGCCGCGCAGCAGCGCGAAGTCGGCGCTGCGGTCCGGCGTGGTCGACGAGTTGCCGATGAAGCGCACCAGGAACAGCCCCGGCTGCACTTCGGTTTCCGTGTAGCCGCTGCCAACCCAGGGCGCGGGCTCGTAAGGCGCATAGGCCGCCGGCATCAACGCCTGGCAGGCGCCGAGCGCGAGTGCCAGGACCGTGGCAGTGACGAGGCGTGACGCGACACCCATGGCTGCTCCCGTGCCGGCTAACTACTGGGGTGCCCGGACGATGCGCCGGCCAGCCTGAACCGGTGCTGAACCGGCGGTTGAATCGTCCCGCGGCCGGGACGCGGATTATTGCGCCTTCGCCTTGTCGGCTACGCAGGCCTTCGCGAGCTCCAGGATTCGAGCGGTCAGCGGCGTGCGCAGCGCGTCCATGGTAGTCATGGAGGCATAAAATTTCTTGCCCGCCGACGTCGAGAAGAATTCGGTGATCTCCTGCTCTTCCTCCGGCGTGAACTTGGGCGGCGGTTGCGGCGCCTCGGTGCCGAGTTTCTTGTACGCGGCGGCCTCGGCGTTGAGCATGAAGTCCTTGCCCGCCTGTCCCGCGAAGAATTTGTCCGAGACCTTGAGATCGTCCTCACCCATGATGCGGAACAGCGCGTCGTGCGTGACATCCTCGATCTGCGCCGGCTCCACGGCCTGGATGCAGTCCATCACCAGCTTGCCGCCCGGCTGTTCGGTCTTCTGCCTGTCGACCATCGTCAGGGCAGCCTTGACTGCGACGACGATGGTGCGTGTCATCACCACCGTGGTTTCGCCGGGCGCTTCATCCGCGGCAGGGGCGAACCCGGAGAACAGCAGGCAACCGATCAGGACATATGACGCTTTCATGGGCGCCATGCTAACCAATCAACTTCCGCCCAGCAGCTCCATTTGACCGCGGCGCGCGATTCTTCGATCGAACAGCCCCCACGCGCCCTCGTGGCCGTGCCAGGCACCGCCGGTCGCGGCCTTGGCATATTCCGTGGCGCGCGTTTCGAAGAAGTTGGCATGCTCCACGCCGTTCAGCATGGCGGTGAGCCAGGGCAGTGGATGCTCCCGGACGCCGTACAATTGCGGCAGGCCTAACTGCTTGAGGCGCCAGTCAGCAATGTAGCGGATGTAGGCCTTCACCTCACCGGCCGACAGGCCCTCGACCGGACCCATCTCGAAAGCCAGGTCGACGAAGCTGTCTTCGAGCGTCACCACCTGGCGCGCGCAAGCCACGATGTCGTCGCGCACGGTGTCGGTGAGCGCGCCGGTCTCCTGCGCGAAAGTGTGGAACAAGCGGACGATACCCTCGCAGTGCAACGTCTCGTCGCGCACCGACCAACTCACCACCTGGCCCATGCCGCGCATCTTGTTGTGTCGCGGAAAATTCAGCAGGATGGCGAAGCTCGCGAACAGCTGCAGCCCCTCGGTGAAGCCGCCGAACATGGCCAGCGTGCGCAGCACGTCGCCGTGCGTCTCGACGCCAAAGCCCTGTAGATAGTCGTGCTTGTCGCGCATGGCCTGGTAGTCCATGAACGCGGTGAACTCGCTGTCCGGCATGCCGAGCGTCTCGAGCAGCAGCGCGTAGGCGGCGATGTGCACGGTCTCCATGTTGGCGAACGCCGCCAGCATCATCTTGATCTCGGTGGGACGGAACACGCGCGCGTAGCGCTCCATGTAGTTGTCCTGCACCTCGACGTCGGATTGCGTGAAGAAGCGGAACACCTGCGTGAGCAGATTCCGTTCCGCGTCGCTCAATCGCGAGCCCCAGTCCTTGCAATCCTCGCCCAGCGGAATCTCCTCGGGCATCCAGTGGATCTGCTGCTGGCGGCGCCAGAACTCGATGGCCCACGGGTACCGGAACGGCTTGTAGCTGCGCGACGGGGTGAGGAGACCAGGGTTACCGATTAATTCGATTTGCATTGGATGGTGCCGGGTGAGGAAAGTGGGGAAAGCGTCGAATACGTCGTTAACCGGGCGAGGGAGCTTTCCCCACTTTCCTCACCCGGCACCATGTTCATTGGCATGACAAGCACTCGTCGTATTTGTCGTCTTTGACCGCATCGAGCGGCTTTTTTGGCCAGTTGCGCGTGTTGTCCGCCTCGACGCCCGCGAAGCCCGCGCGCTGTACGGACTTGCTGCGGCAGTAGTACAGCGACTTCACGCCGCGCTCCCAGGCCGTCCAGTGCAGCATCAGCAGATCCCACTTATGGATGTCGCTGCGCAGGTAGAGGTTCAGCGACTGGCCCTGGCAGACGAGCGGCGCGCGGTCCGCGGCCAGCTCCACCACCCAGCGCTGGTCGATCTCGAAGGCGGTGCGGAACACGGCCTTCTCGTCGTCGCTCAGCGCCTCGAGGTGCTGCACCGAGCCCTCGTGCGCCAGGATGGATTGCCAGGTGTCCTCGATGTTGAGGCCCTTGCCATCGAGTAGTTTGCCCAGCGCCGGGTTGCGCACGCTGAACGACCCCGACAGTGTCTTGTGCGTGTAGATGTTGGCGGGGATCGGCTCGATGCAGGCGCTGGTGCCGCCGCAGATCACCGAAATGCTGGCGGTGGGCGCGATTGCGAGTTTGTGGCTGAAACGCTCGAGCGCGCCGCGCTCCGCCGCGTCCGGGCAGGCGCCTCGCTGCTCCGCGAGCGACCGCGAAGCGGTATCCGCCTCGCGCCGCAGATGCTTGAACATGCGCAGGTTCGCGGCGCGCGCCAGTGCGCTCTCGAAGGGAATGCCGTTGTTCTGCAGGTACGAGTGGAAGCCCATCGCGCCCAGACCCACCGAGCGCTCGCGCATCGCCGAGTAACGCGCCGCGTCCATCGAATCCGGCGCGTTGTCGATGAAGTCCTGCAACACGTTGTCGAGCATGCGCAGCACGTCTTCGATGAAGCGGGGATCCGCGCTCCACTGGTCCCAGGTCTCGAAGTTGACCGACGACAGGCAACACACCGCGGTGCGCGCGCGGCCGAGATGATCCCGGCCCGTGGCCAGCAGGATCTCGGAGCACAGGTTCGATTGCCGCACGCTGAGACCGAGCTCGCGCTGGTGCGGAGCCAGCTCGCGGTTCGCCGTGTCGCTGAACAGCAGGTAGGGTTCGCCGGTTTGCAGCCGCGTTTCGAGGATCCGGGTCCACAGCGCACGGGCGTTTATCGAACGCAGCACCTTGCCGTCCCTGGGGCTGCGCAGCGCGAACGGCCGGTCGTCGCGCACCGCGTGCATGAATTCATCGGTGATGCACACACCGTGATGCAGGTTCAGGCTCTTGCGGTTGAAGTCGCCCGAGGGTTTGCGGATCTCGATGAACTCCTCGATCTCCGGGTGAAACACGTCGAGATACACGGCCGCCGAGCCGCGCCGCAGCGATCCCTGCGAGATCGCGAGCGTGAGCGAATCCATCACGCGCACGAAAGGAATGATTCCCGAGGTCTGGCCGCAGCCCTTCACCGTCTCGCCGATCGAACGCACGCCGCCCCAGTAGGTGCCGATACCGCCGCCGTTCGAGGCCAGCCATACGTTTTCGGTCCAGGTGCCGACGATGCCGTCGAGATTGTCCTCGACCGAATTCAGGAAGCATGAGATCGGCAGGCCGCGCTCGGTGCCGCCGTTGGAGAGAATCGGCGTCGCCGGCATGAACCACAGCCGCGACATGTAGTCGTACAGGCGCTGCGCATGCGGCGCGTCGTCGGCGTAGGCGCGCGCCACGCGCGCGAACAGGTCCTGCGCGGTTTCGCCGGGCAGCAGGTAGCGGTCCTGCAGCGTGGCCTGGCCGAAATTGCTGAGCAACGCGTCGCGCGACGGGTCGACCTTCACGGCCATGGCCGCGCGTGCCGCCTTGGGCGAGTCGATGCCCGGAGTCAGGGCCCTGACGCTGCTGATCTTCGGCGCGTTCTTGCGCGCAACTTCTTTTGCGCGCTTTCGCGCGACCGCGAGTTTCGCGCGCACTCCTGGAACTGTTTCGCTGGCCATCGCTGCTCCTCGAGTCCGTTTCCTGCGGGGAGAGCGGGCGGCGCGAGTTCCGCGGATGGCGGAAGGTTCACGCTGCTGCCGGAACACCCCGTCCGTTCAGTCGTTGCAAAAAGTGCCCGGCAGGTCTCCTGGCTCACCGCTATGCCGCGATTTCCCGGTCTTCCCAGGGGCGGCAGCCCCCAGTGGCCTAACAACCTTCGGCAGAAGGTCGCGAAAAATCGCTCGCGGTCTACAGTTGCGGGGGCAGCTGCGGTATTGCCATCACGGCTCACCGCATTCCCTTTTCATCGCGCTTGCGCGCGAACCGATGCACGACTGGATGTTGTGTTTTGTGACACGGGGATGTCAACAGCTTGTGGTGATGCCGCGGAAAGAAAGTCTTCGCGGCCACGGGATTGGTCGCGGGAATCGTCGGCACGGCGATTGCACGGATGTGTTCATGAAAGTCTTCATCGTTCACGCCCATCACGAACCCGCGAGTTTCAATTCCGCGCTCACCGCGGCGGCACGCGCGGCGTTGGCCGCGGGCGGATACGAAGTGCGCGTCTCCGATCTGCACGCGATGAACTTCGATCCGGTTTCCGATCGTCGCAACTTCCGCACGGTCGCCAACCGGTCGCGGCTCAGGCAGCAGGCCGAGGAGGAACATGCGAGCGCGGTGGGGGGTTTCGCCCCGGAGTTGCAACTCGAGATGGACAAACTCGCCTGGTGCGACACGCTCATCCTGCAGTTCCCTCTCTGGTGGCTCGGCATGCCGGCGATCATGAAAGGCTGGATCGACCGCGTGTTCGCGCTGGGGCGCGCGTACGGCGGCGGCCGCTATTTTTCGCGCGGCGTGTTCTCCGGTAAACGCGCGTTGTGTTCGGTGACGGCGGCGGGCTCCGAGGTCATGTACTCGGAGCGCGGCGCCTATGGACCGATCGAAAAAATCCTGTTTCCGATTCATCACGGCATCCTCGGCTTCACGGGTTTTTCGGTGATCGATCCTTTCGTGGTGTACGCACCCGCGCGCATGCGCGACGCAGAACGCCAGGCCTGTCTGCAAAGTTATCGCGCGAAAGTGCTGGCGCTTCCGGCCGCACCCGCGCTCGCGGCGCTGGACCTGAGCGGCTTCGACGGATTGGTCCGCCGCTCGAATTGACCGGCGCAATTTTCGCGAACGCGCGCCGGTCTCCTCCCGCAACTGACGGCGGATTTGCCACCACTTCTTGTGGCCGTCCACAACGCCGCCCCCCGTGGCGCGCGCGGTGGCCAGGCACAAGTAGTTGATTCATATGCCCTCGGACAGTTGGCACGCGCATTGCTTTTCTTCCCAGCGCGCCCCCGCGCAATCGAACCAACAACTTTCAGGAGATGTAACGATGAAGACCAAGACCGCACTGATTACCGCCGCCCTCGGCAGCCTGCTCGCCCTCGGCGTGGTGACGGCGTCCGCGGCCGACGATGCCAACACCGAGAAGTGCTACGGCGTCTCGAAGGCCGGCAAGAACGACTGCGCCGGTGCCAAGCACGCCTGCGCCGGCCAGGGCACCAAGGCCGGTGACGCCAACGAGTGGGTCAAGCTGCCGAAGGGCACCTGCGACCGCCTCGTCGGTGGCAGCCTCGCCGCTCCCGCCAAGAAGTAAGGCGCGAGTCGTGACCAGGCACGTCCCTGACGTGACGAATCCGCGACCGGTGCCCGCGCGTGCGGGCATCGGTCTGCGGGCCGGTCATTTTGCAGACGTGCTCACGAACCGGCCCGACGTGGGCTGGTTCGAAGTACACAGCGAGAACCATTTCGCGCCCGCCGGCGCGGCGCATGCCGCCCTCGACGCGCTGCGCGCTAACTACCCCATCAGCCTGCATGGCGTGGGGCTCTCTTTGGGCGGCACGGATCCGCTCGACCTGCGGCACATCGAACGCCTGTCGCAGGCCATCGATCGTTACCGGCCGGCACTGGTATCGGAACACCTGTGCTGGAGCATGGCCGGCGGCCGCCATACCAACGATCTGCTGCCGCTGCCCTATACGCGCGAGGCGTTGCGGCACGTGGCCGCGCGCGTGCGTCAGGCGCAGGACCTGCTCGGCCGCCGGCTGCTGATCGAAAACGTCTCGAGTTACCTGCAATTCCGCGCTGCGGATTACACCGAGTGGGAGTTCCTGGCCTCGCTGGCGCAGGCCAGTGGCTGCGGCATCCTGCTCGACGTCAACAATGTCTACGTGAGCGCGCGCAACCACGGCTTCGACGCGCGCGAGTACTTCGCGGCGCTGCCGCGCGACTGTGTCGGCGAGATCCACCTCGCCGGCCACAGCGTCCGCGAGCTCGAGGGCCGCGAGCTGCTGGTCGACACGCACAACGCACGTGTCTGCGACGAGGTGTGGGCGCTCTACTCCATCGCCATCGCGCGGTTCGGCCGTGCGCCCACGCTCATCGAGTGGGATACCGACCTGCCGGCGCTCGACGTGCTGGTCGACGAGGCGCGCCGCGCCGACGCCATCGCGGGAGACGCGCTTGCTGTCGCTGCGTGAACTGCAGCTGCGTTTCGTCGCCGCGCTCTACGAAGCCAGCGACGTCATCGTGACGCCCGAGATCGAGATCGGCGCGCTGTCTGCCGCGGCACGACTCGGCGTCTACCGCAACAACCTGCGTGAAGGTTTCATCGGCGCGCTGGCCGTCGGCTTTCCCGTGGTGGAGAAGCTGGTGGGTGAGGCCTTCTTTCGCCAGACCGCGCTCGATTTCCAGCTGCAGCATCCCTCGCGTTCGGGCGACCTGTCCGATGCCGGGGCGCTGTTTCCCGGCTACCTGCGCGCGCGCCACGCCGACGGCGATCTCGGCTGGCTGCCGGATGTCGCCGAGCTCGAGTGGGCGCTGGAGTGCGTGGCGACCGCGTCCGAGTGTGGCGCCATCGATCCGGCGTCGCTGGCCGGTGTGCCGGCAGACCGCTACGACGACCTCGCCTTCGTGCCGAACCCGGCGGCCCGCCTGGTGGAATCCCGCTTTCCCATCGTGCGCATCTGGCAGACCAACCAGCCGGGCGCCACGCCGCAGACCGTCGACCTGGACGCGGGCCCTGACCGCGTGCTGGTCCGGCGCCGCGGCGCCGATCTCGAGTTCGTGCGCCTGCCGGCCGCGGACTTCACCTTCGCGCGCATGTTGTCGCGCGGCACACCCTTGGGTCTCGCGACCGACGCTTCGCTCGCAGTCGATCCCGAATTCGACCTCGCGCACTCGTTGCGCACGCTCATCCAGGCCGGCGCCTTCGCGCGCGTCGCGCTCGCCTAACTACCTCCGGAGGATTCCATGAACAAGCTGCTCGACCTCGTGAACCTGCATGTCTCCCTGGGCAGCGGCCTCGACCGCCTGCGCTCGCTGCTGTTGCTGGGCACCCGCCTGTGGGTGAGCTGGCAGTTCTGGGTATCCGGCTGGCTCAAGGTCACCAACTGGGACACCACGCTCGAACTGTTCCGCAGCGAATACCACGTGCCGCTGTTGCCGCCCACGGTCGCGGCGGTCACCGGCGCGTTCGGCGAACTGTTCTTCCCGACGCTGCTGGTGCTCGGACTGTTCACGCGCGTCGGCGCGCTGGGGCTGTTCGCGGTGAATGCCATGGCGCTGTACTCGTACTGGCACGTGCTCGGCCAGGAAGGCTTCGAGGCCGCCCGCGGCCAGCACTACCTGTGGGGTTTCATGGCGCTGGTGATCCTGACCTGCGGCGCGGGCTTCTTCTCGGTGGACACACTGCTGGAGAAGCGCTCCGCCGCCCGGTGCCGGCCGAAGACCGCCGTCAGCCCGATGGTTGCCGCCTGATTCGCAGCGAGGCCGCGGCATCCGCCAGGGGTGGCGGGTGCCGCTTTCGACCGGGGAGCTCGCGATGGAAGACATCCAGGGACTCAAACTGTTGCGCGCGGTGGACGAGAGCATCGCCGCGCACACCGGCAAGGAATTCTTTCCGCAGCTGGTGAGCGCGCTGGCGCGTGTTCTGGGCGCGCATTGTGCCTTCGTCACCGAGTTCGACCATGCCGAATACAAGGCGAGCGTGCTGGCATTCTTCTGCAACGACGCCTTCACCGAGCCGTTCGTCTATCCACTCGCCGGCTCGCCCTGCGAGTGCGTGCTCGACGGCCAGATCGTCGCCTTCCAGAGCCGCATCGCGGACAAGTTCCCGGTGGAGCGCGAGGCATTGCTGCAGATCGGCGCGGAAAGCTACCTGGCGATCCCGCTGGTGGACGCCGCCGGCAAGGTGCACGGTCATCTCGCGGTGATCGACGGCAAGGTGCGCGACTGGAACGAGGCGGATCGCGGCATCCTGCGCATATTTTCCGCGCGGGCCGCGACCGAGATCGAACGCCGCAAAAACGACCGCCAGCTCGAATCCATGAACGAGGCGCTGCAGAAGGCCAACGCGCAGCTGCGGCGCGAGCTGGCCACGCGCCTCGAGATGGAGGAGCAGCTGGCGAACGCCAAGCAGGCGGCCGAGTCCGCGAACCAGGCGAAGAGCACCTTCCTCGCGCACATGAGCCACGAGCTGCGCACGCCGCTCAACGGCATCCTGGGATA
>Ga0207675_100003037_pt1 | contig 16455 bp, 17 predicted proteins | sample KBSSwiS42_FD_184305 | JGI IMG/M metagenome (GOLD analysis project Ga0207675, IMG submission 184305) | Switchgrass rhizosphere microbial communities from Kellogg Biological Station, Michigan, USA - KBS Switchgrass S4-2 (SPAdes) (version 2) | ecosystem: Host-associated > Plants > Roots >... | reverse complement strand
GTTCTCGTCGCAGGTGCCCAAGCAATACGCCGCGCTCGCGGGTTCGACGGTCATGGAGCACGCCCTCGCGACTTTCGAAGCCGATCCGGATTGTGCCGGCATCGTCGTGGCGATCGCGGCGGACGATGCCGCGTGGCCGGCGGTCGCGGCGCGCCACTCTCGAATGGTCGAAGCGGCCGCAGGTGGCGAGCAGCGCGCGCATTCGGTGATCAATGCGCTGCGCGCCCTCGCCGCACGGGTGCGCGCCGATGACTGGATCATGGTGCACGACGCCGCCCGGCCGTGTTTCGCGGCGGAGGATCTGCAATTGCTGAAGCGCACGCTGGCCGCGCATCCGGTGGGCGGACTGCTGGCGATTCCGCTGGCCGACACTTTGAAGCGCGCGCTCGAGCCCGGCACACACGCCATCCACGTCGACGAAACCATCGACCGCAACGGCCTGTGGCGTGCGGCGACACCGCAGGTGTTTCGTTTCGGCGTGTTGTTGCGCGCGCTGGAGGCCGCGCTCGATGCGCTGCGCATGCCCACCGACGAGGCCCAGGCCATCGAGTGGACCGGCCAAAGACCGCAACTCGTCGCCGGCCGCGCGGATAACATCAAGGTCACCACGGCCGCGGACCTCGAGCTTGCGAGTGCCATCCTCGGGCGGCGTGCAAAAGAGGGGAGTCGTTGATGCGAATCGGATCGGGATTCGACGTGCATGCCTTCGGGCCAGGAGATTCCATCGCCTTGGGCGGTATCCGTATTCCGCACTCGCGGGGCGTGGTGGCGCACAGCGACGGCGACGTGGTCCTGCACGCGCTGTGCGACGCGATGCTCGGGGCCGCGGGCCTCGGCGACATCGGCATGCATTTCCCCGACAGCGACCCGGTGTGGAAGGGCGCCGAGAGCCGCCGCTTCGTCGAAGCCGTGCTGCAGATGCTGTCGGTACGCAAATACCGCGTCGGCAACGTGGACATCACGCTGCTCGCGCAGGCGCCCAAGGTATCGCCGTATCGGCTGGAGATACGCCGCTCGCTGGCACAGATGCTCGGCATCACCGAAAACCAGGTGAACATCAAGGCGACGACCACCGAGCACCTGGGGTTCATCGGCCGCAGCGAGGGGCTCGCCGCGCAGGCCGTGGTATTGCTCGAAGCGGTTCCCTGATAACCGGATGATTCCCGACCACTGGCGCCGTGCGGCGCTCGGGCCGCCGACGGCATGGGGCAGTGAGCCGCTCGCGACGGGCGTGATCCGCGCCACTCCGGAAGACTTCGTCGTCGAGGAGATCCTGGGGTTCGACGCGAGCGGGGCCGGGCCGCACGCCCTGCTCTCGGTGCGCAAACGCGGCGCCAATACCGAATGGGTGGCGCGCGAGCTGGCGCGAGCGGCGGGCTGCAAGCCCTTCGAGGTGGGCTTCGCCGGACTCAAGGATCGCAACGCGGTGACCACGCAGGCGTTCACGGTACCTCTCGGAAAACGCGCACCCGACGCATTCGTCGGCCTCCACGGCGAGGGATGGGAAGTGGTGAGCGCCGCCGCGCATCAACGCAAGCTGCCGCGCGGGGCGCTCGAGGGAAATCGCTTCGCAATCACGGTGCGGCAGCTGGCCGGCGACCTGGCGCGCATGCGCGCGCGGCTGGAGCACATCGCCGCCGGCGGTGTACCTAACTATTTTGGCCCGCAACGCTTCGGGCGCGACGCGGGAAACCTCGAGCAGGTACTGCGGGCCGCGGTTGAAGGTGTCGCGCGCGGCCGCTCGCGCGGCCGTGGCGACCCGGGTTTCACGTTATCCGCGGCGCGCAGCGTGGTTTTTAATGCCATTCTCGCCTCGAGGGTGGAGGCGGGTACCTGGAACCGCGTGTTGCCCGGCGACGTCGCCAATCTCGATGGCCGCGGGTCGGTGTTCGCGGTCGAAGCCGCCGACGCCGGGCTCGAAGGACGCTGTGCCGCGCTGGAGATTCACCCGACCGCGCCACTCATCGGGGACGGCGAATCCATGGCGCGTGGATCCGTGCGGGAACTGGAAATCGCCGTGGCGGGTCTTTTCCCGGAAGCCGAGGCGGTGGTGCGCGCGGAACGGATGAATGCCGAAAGGCGCGCGCTGCGCCTGCGGGTGCGCGAACTGGCGTACGAATTCGAGGGCGATGTGCTGCGCTTGCGCTTTGCCCTGTCCGCCGGCAGTTTCGCGACCGCGGTACTTCGCGAGATCATTGCGCTGTCAGAAGCCGGGGAATAACCATGTTCGAGATCACCGATCACCCGCTCAAGGCCGACGCCGCGCTCGGTGCCGGGCGCATCCGCGAACTGCGCTTGGCGCGCCCGCCGGTCAATGCGCTGAACACCGACATGCTGCGGGGGTTGATCGCGGCCGTCGACGGGGCGGGCAAGGATGCCGCGGCCGTGGTGATCACGGGTCAGCCGGGACTCTTCACCGCGGGACTCGATGTGCGCTGGATCCTGGGGCTGGATCGCGAAGCGCTCACGGCGATGTTCATCGAACTGTGGCGGGCGCAGCGGAGCATCGCGAATGCGGCGGTGCCGGTGATCTTCGGGCTGACCGGCCACTCACCGGCCGGCGGCACGGTGCTCGCCATCCACGGCGACTACCGGGTCATGGCGCAAGGCGACTTCCGCCTGGGTCTCAACGAGGTGCAGGTCGGGCTGTTCCCGGGTGCGGTGATTCATGGAGCGTTCCGGCGCCTGACCGGGGGTCACGGCGCGCAATTGCTGACGCGCGGTGCACTCCTCGATCCCGCCACGGCGCTGCGCGTCGGCCTGGTCGATGAGCTCTGTGAGGCGTCGCAGGTTGTGACACGCGCGCTCGAAGTGGCGCGCGAGTTCTGCGCGCTGCCGCGCGATGCGATGTTGCGCACGCGCGCGTTGGCGCGCAGCGATCTCATCGGGTTGTTTGGCAATCCCGGTCATGCACTCATGGAGGAGCGCAAGTTCGCCGCCCTGGGAGCGGAAATGTGGCTGGCGCCCGCAACGCAGGAGTTGCTGAAGAAGGTGTTCGCGAAGAAGTAGGGTGGTGTCAGGCGGGGAAAACGGGGAAAAGTTTTGACTTCGAAACGTTTTCCCCGTTTTCCCCGCCTGACACCACCCTATCTCAACAACACGTTGATCGCGCCGGTGCCGCCGTCGATGCGGCGCGCCGAGGTGAATGCCAGCACCGGGCCCGTTTTTCTCAGGATCATGTTGACCGCGGTCTTGATCACCGGGCCCTTCGGCCCCGAACCCTTGCCCTTGCCGTGGATGATGCGCACGCATTGCAGATGACGCGCCAGGGCTTCGGCCAGGAAGCCGCGCAGCGCGTCCTTGGCCTCGTCCACCGTGAGGCCGTGCAGGTCGCACACCTCCTCGACCCGGTACTCGCCGCGTTTCAGCTTGCGCATCACGCGGTCCTGGACGCCGTCGCGCCGAAACGAGATCTCGTCGCCCGAGTCGGTGACATCGCTCTCGCCAAATCCCTGCAGGCTTTCGACCAGCACCAGGGCGCGATCGGCGGCGGTGAAACGCGCCCGCGCCGGCGGCTTGCGCTTCGCGACCGGCGCCCGCGACCGCTGCTGAATCGGTTTCACGTCCTGCATCGCTTGGCGAAAGGCGTCCGTGTCCGTGTCCCCTTTTTCTTCACGTGGGGTGCGTTTGCCGCTCAAGCTACCTCCGCGACCTACCTCCGAGTTGGCGCATTGAGTATATTGCGCGCCGGTGCGAATCCTAATATCCAACGACGACGGGTATCGCGCGCGCGGCATCATCGCGCTGCGCGAGGCGCTCAAGGGTCTCGGCGATCTCACGGTGGTGGCGCCGGACCGCAACCGCAGCGGCGCCAGCAATTCACTCACGCTCGAAGTGCCGCTGCGCGTGAACCAGTCGGAACCCGATGTGTACTTCGTGCAAGGCACGCCCACTGACTGCGTGCACCTGGCGATTTCCGGGCTGTTTCCGTTCGAGCCCGACATGGTCGTCTCTGGCATCAACGACGGCTCGAATCTCGGCGACGACGTGTTGTATTCGGGCACCGTCGCGGCCGCTACCGAAGGACGTTTCCTCGGCAAGAGCGCCGTGGCCATCTCGCTCAACACCGACGGACTGCGCGGCGACGCGACCCGGCACTTCGAAACCGGGGCGCATTTCGCGCGCCTCATCGTGGAGCGGCTGCAGGCGGCGCCGCTCAACCGTCCCACCATCCTCAATGTCAACGTGCCGAATCTCCCGGTGAAGGACGTGAAGGGCATCAAGGTCACGCGCCTCGGCAACCGGCATCGCTCCGAGGCGGTCATCCGCGCGGAAGACCCGAAGGGCCGGCCGGTGTATTGGGTCGGGCCCGCCGGTGCGGGCCAGGATGCGGGGCCCGGCACGGACTTCCACGCGGTCGCGGAAGGTTTCGTCTCGGTGACGCCATTGACCGTCGATCTCACCAACCACGCCGCGCTCGACAACGTGCGCACGTGGCTCTTCGAAAACCCGGGCGAAGCTTCGTGATCGACCGGCTCGCCGGTATCGGCATGACGTCCGCGCGCACGCGCGACCGGCTGGTGCAGCGTCTGCAGGAGCAGGGGATCAGCAACCTCGCGGTACTCGATCGCATTCGCAATGTGCCGCGGCACATCTTCGTCGATGAAGCGCTGTCGAGCCGCGCGTACGAAGACACGGCGCTGCCGATCGGCTTTTCGCAGACCATCTCGCAGCCTTACATCGTGGCGCGCATGACCGAGGCGCTGATCGAAGGCGGGCGCAAGCTCGGCAAGGTGCTCGAGGTCGGCACCGGTTGTGGATATCAGACGGCGGTGCTCGCGCCGCTGGTGAAGAAGGTCTACTCCATCGAGCGAATCGAGCCGCTCGCCAAGCGCGCCAAGGTCACGTTGAAGGAACTCGGCATCGGCAACGTGATGCTCAAATACGGCGATGGCACCAAGGGGTGGAAATCCCAGAAACCTTTCGACGGAATCCTGGTGGCCGCCGCGCCGCTTTCGGTGCCCGAGGCGCTGTTCGCGCAGCTCGCCAATCGCGGGCGGCTCATCGTTCCCGTGGGACCGGAAGGCGCCCAGGAACTGGTGCGTTTCACGCGCAATGGCGACCAGATCGAGCGCGAGGTGTTAGGCGCGGTGGCGTTCGTTCCCCTGCTCGGCGGAACCGCCTGAATGCGCCGCTGTTGCGCTGCGCTCCGGAATTCGAGTAAATCCTCGAATCGGGATTCATATATAAGTCTTTGTTTTTCCTGAAAACGTGACCTCGATATCGGGCCGAGTTTGTCAGGCTCTTAGGACTAAGGCTTGTCAGTCCGGATTTAACATGTTTTCATGTCGCCGCTCGCCGACATCGAAAAACTGCCGTGAGGCGGTCCGCATGAAGGCACAGGGGAGAACGGGGAAGTCGCGGTAACAAGAAGAACAAGCCGAACAGAAGAAAAAGAAATTTCGCCAGTTATTCGAGTCTGTCAGCTTCGAACCATTGGCCTCGCAAGATAACTTTCTCCCCCTGTGCCTTCACTCGGACCGCTTCTCGGACGAAGGCAAAAGAATCGCAGCCAGCACCTTCCGCTCCTCGCCGACCAGCACGTTGTAGGTCCGGCACGCTGCGCCGATTTCCATCACTTCGAGGCCGATTCGCCGCGTCGCGAATTCCGCGCGCAATGCCGCGCGGGGAAATTTCTGCGTCGCTCCCGTGGCAAGCACGACGATCTCCGGTGCGAGCGCGAACAACACCGGCAGATGTTCCGCGGTGAGTTCGTCCACGCTGCGCGGCGGCCAGGGCGTGAGCGTCGTGGCGCTGACGATGACGCTTTCGCGAAGCTCGCGTTCGCCCACCAGGATGAAGTCCGGACCGTAGCGGCGAATGAGGTTCGCGCCCTCTTGCGGCTGCTGAGTGATTTTCATCAGTCCGATACGATACCGGCATGCGACGCCTCACGCTGATCCTCTCCGACCTGTATTTGCCGGAAGAGGCAGCCGGCGACAGGCCGCTTCCGCAATCCGTCGAGTTGCCCAGTCTCGACTGGTTGCTGCGCTTCGCGGAGCCGCCGCAGCGCATCGACGACTGGCGATCCTGGCTGGCCGGACACCTCGGAGAGACCACCCTGGCGCGGCTTCCGTTGGCCCTGGCCTGCGAGAGGCAGTTCTTGTCCGGCGGCGACGGTTCTGCGTGGCTCGCCACACCGGTGCATCTCGAAGCACGACTCGACCACGTTCGGCTGGTCGATCGGGGCGCGATGCGTATTGAGTCCGGACAGCGAGCGGCGTGGTGCGAAGAGTTCGCGCGGGTATTCGGGCCACAGTACTCGTTGCACGACATCGGTGAGCGTGCGTTCCTGCTGACCGGCATCGCTCCCACCGCGGCGCAAACCCGGGATCCACTGCGGCTCCTGGATTCGGACATCGCTGGCGCACTGCCGAGGGGCCCCGAAGCGGCGGAGCTGCGCCGGCTGGGCGCGGAGATCGAGATGTGGCTGCATCGTGCCGCACTGAATTCCCGGCGCGAACGGGCACGGGAATTGCGCATTTCGGCATTGTGGTTGTGGGGCGGCGGTCTTGCGCCCGACGAACATCGTGCCGCAAGCATCGCGCCGATGGGCGAAGTGCGGTTCCACGGCGACGATCCATTCCTGCGCGCGCTTGCCGAGTCGTTCGCGCACAGCCACGAACGTGAAGTGCGCCTGGCGCCCGCGCCTCGGGCGTACTCGACGGTTGACCCGGACGCGGAGCAGGCGGTGGTCGAACTGACGCCCATGACGGGGCCGCCGGAGCAGTCGCTGCACTCACTCGAAGCAAACTGGTTTGCTCCGCTGCGTGCTGCGCTCGCCAACGGTTCGCTCGAAGCCTGTGATCTCGTCGCCAACGATCGGTGGTTCAATATTCGTGCGCGGTCCGGCTGGAAATTCTGGCGACGCAAGGTGAAGTGGCTCGAACAGTTGGGAAGCGATACGCGCCGGCCCTAGGCATAATCGGGCACATGGAATTGATCGTCGAACGCCGCGCGCCGCTCGGAACCGAAATCTCCGACGCGGCATTGCACCCGGTATTGCGGCGCGCCTATGCCGCGCGCGGCGTGCGGGATCGCGACGAACTCGCCCTCACGCTCGACCGCCTCGTGCCCGTGAGCTCACTCGACTGCATCGAGAAGGCGGTGCAGCTCATCCTCGAACACCGCGATCGCCGCATCCTGGTGATCGGCGATTTCGACGCCGATGGCGCCACCAGCACGGCGCTGATCGTGCGCTGCCTGAGTGCGTGGGGCTTCGCAAACGTCGACTTCCTCGTGCCGAACCGCTTCGAGTTCGGTTATGGACTCACGCCCGAGATCGTCGGCCTCGCGGCGCAACGCGCGCCTTCGCTCATCATCACTGTCGATAACGGCATCTCGAGCCTCGCGGGGGTGAGGGCGGCACGCGAGCGCGGCATGCAGGTGCTGATCACCGACCACCACCTGCCGGGGGCCGAACTACCCGCCGCCGACGTGATCGTGAACCCCAACGTGCCGGGCAGCCGCTTCGCCTCGCGAGCGCTCGCCGGCGTCGGCGTGGCGTTCTACGTGATGGCCGCGGTGCGTCGCGAGCTCGACGTGCGCGGCGAGTCGGTCTCGCCGCCGGTGGCCGATTTTCTCGATCTGGTGGCGCTCGGGACGGTCGCCGACCTCGTACCCCTCGACGCCAACAATCGAGTGCTGGTCGCCCAGGGAATCCGCCGCATCCGCGCCGGCCGTGCGGTCCCGGGCATCCGTGCGCTGCTGGCCATCGCGGGGCGCAATGTGCTGTCGACCACCGCCGCGGATCTCGGCTTTTCGATCGGCCCGCGCCTGAACGCCGCCGGCCGGCTCGATGACATGTCGATCGGCATTCGTTGCCTGCTCTGCGATTCGGATTCCGAGGCACTCGCGCTGGCGACGCGCCTCGATCGGCTCAACGCGGAACGGCGCGAAATCGAGGCGCGGATGCAGGTTGATGCGTTGGCGGCGGTGGCCCGCCTGCGCGAGCCCGATGGTCCGGTACGCCACGGGGTGTGCCTGTTCGACCCCGAATGGCACCAGGGCGTGGTCGGGCTCGTGGCGAGCCGCATCAAGGACCGCGTGCGCCGCCCGGTGATCGCCTTCGCGCGCGCCGGCGACGGCGGCCTGCGCGGTTCGGCGCGTTCGGTTCCCGGCATTCACATCCGCGACGTGCTCGACGGCATTGCGGCGCGTCATCCGGAGCTCATCAGCCGGTTCGGCGGTCACGCCATGGCGGCGGGGCTGTCGCTCGAAGAGTGTCACCTCGATGCTTTCGCCGCGGCCTTCGATGCGGAAGTCGCCCGCTGGCACGATCCTTCGATCCCGTCGAACCGGGTCGAGACCGACGGCGAGCTGACGGCCGATGAAATCGCGCTGGAAACCGCGCAGGCCTTGCGCGATGGTGGGCCCTGGGGCCAGGCTTTTCCCGAGCCCTGTTTCGACGGCATATTCGCGGTGCGTAACGCACGCGTCATCGGCGAAAAGCACCTCAAGATGTGGGTGACCACCGCCGACAGATCGCGGGCTTTCGATGCGATAGCTTTCAACTTCAAGGGCGCACGGGAAGACACCCGGTTGCCGGACGGCGAAGTGCGACTGGTCTACCGGCTGGACATCAACGAATACAAGGGAGAACGGCGGCTGCAGCTGCTCGTGGATCACGTGCTGTGAGTGCTCAAACTACCGAAAACTACGTCATTCGCGAGGGCGATCCGCGCACACCGGGCGTGCGCGCGCTGATCGCCGAGCTCGATGCGTTCAACTCGGCGCTGTATCCGGTCGAGAGCAATCACTTCGATCCGCCCGAGGCGCTCGCAGGTCACGGCTGCATCTTTCTCGTGGTCGAGCAGCGCGGCGAGCTGGTCGGCTGCGGCGCGGCAAAGAACTGCGGCGGCTGGGCGGAGCTCAAGCGCATGTACCTCAAGCCCAGGGCGCGCGGCGGCGGTATTGCACTGGCGATGCTGGTGCGGCTGCTCGACTGGGCGCGGGCGCAGAAGCTGCCGCTGGCGCGGCTCGAGACCGGCAACGTGAGCGTCGGTGCACTGAAGTTGTACCGGCGGGCGGGATTCAAGGAAATTCCGGCTTTCCCGCCGTACAAGCCAGACCCACTGTCCATATTCATGGAGCGCCCGCTCAGGTAGGATGCGCGGCCTCCTGGAGAGTCGCCCTTGCCATTCGAAGTCGGACAACTGAAGCGTCAGCTCAAAGACCTGGAGGAGCGCATGATCTCCTTGAGGGGGTTTCTTTGAGTACGACCAGAAGAAAGAGCGGCTGGAAGAAGTAAGCCGCGAGCTCGAAGACCCCAACGTCTGGCAGAAGCCCGAAAAGGCGCAGGAGCTCGGCAAGGAACGTGCGCGCCTCAGCACCGATCTCGCCGACATGGACAAGGCCACCGGCGCCGTGACCAGCGCCGCCGAACTACTGCAGCTGGCCGAGAGCGAGAACGACGAGGGCATGGCACGCGAGATCGAACGCGACGCCGGCAAGCTCGAGACCGACGTGCGCAAGCTCGAGTTCAAGCGCATGTTTCGCGGCGAGATGGACTCGCACAACGCGTTCCTCGACATCCAGGCCGGCGCCGGCGGCACCGAGGCACAGGACTGGGCGCAGATGCTGCTGCGCATGTATCTCAAGTGGGCGGCATCGCGCGGCTTCGAAGCCGAAGTGTTCGATTCGCAGGCCGGCGAAGTGGCCGGCATCAAGAGCGCCACCATCGAGATCAAGGGTGAATTCGCCTACGGCTGGCTGCGCACCGAGACCGGCGTGCACCGCCTGGTACGCAAGTCGCCGTTCGATTCGGGCAATCGCCGTCACACCTCGTTCGCCTCGGTGTTCGTCTCGCCCGAAGTCGACGATGACATCAAGGTCGATCTGAATCCGGCGGACATCAAGATGGACGTGTATCGCTCGAGCGGCGCGGGTGGCCAGCACGTCAACAAGACCGAATCGGCGGTGCGGTTGACCCACGAACCCACCGGAATCGTCGTGGCGTGCCAGAACGAGCGCAGCCAGCACAAGAATCGCGCCACGGCCATGAAAATGCTCAAGGCCAAGCTGTACGAGCTGGAATTCAACAAGCGTAATGCCGCGGCCAAGGTGCTCGAAGACTCCAAGAGCGACGTGTCCTGGGGCAACCAGATCCGCTCCTACGTGCTCGACCAGTCGCGTATCAAGGATCTGCGCACCGACGTCGAGATTGGCGACACCACCAAGGTGCTCGACGGACACCTGGATCCATTCATGGAAGCATCATTGAAGGCGGGCCTGTGAGCGAGTCAGATGAAAATGGTTTGATAGCCGAAAGGCGCGCCAAGCTCGCCGCCATTCGCGAGCAGGCGAAGGCGGCAGGTGTCGCCGCATTCCCGAACGACTTCCGGCGCGACGTGCTCGCCTCGCTGCTCGCCGCCGAGTACGGCGACAAGCCGCCCGAGTGGTTCGACGCGAACAGCGTGCGCGTGCACGTGGCGGGCCGCATGATGTTCCAGCGCGTCATGGGCAAGGCGAGTTTCGCCAAGCTGCAGGACCGCACCGGCCAGGTGCAGATCTTCCTGCAGCGCGACACGCTGGGCGAGGCCTACGAGGCATTCAAGAAGTACGACGTCGGCGACATCCTCGCCGTGACCGGCACGCTGTTCAAGACGAAGACCGGGGAGCTGTCGGTAAGAGCCGAGCAGCTGCGGATGCTGGTGAAGTCGCTGCGCCCGCTGCCGGACAAGTGGCACGGCATGGCGGACGTGGACACGCGTTACCGCCAGCGCTACGTCGACCTCATCGTCAACGAGAAGTCGCGCAACGTCTTCATCGTGCGCAACCGGATCATCAAGTACCTGCGCGATTTCCTCGACTCCATGGACATCCTCGAAGTCGAGACGCCCATGTTGCAGTCGATCCCGGGCGGCGCGGCCGCGCGCCCGTTCCGCACGCATCACAACGCGCTCGACATGGACATGTTCCTGCGTATCGCGCCCGAGCTGTATCTCAAGCGCCTGGTGGCGGGCGGCATGGAGCGCGTGTACGAGATCAACCGCAACTTCCGCAACGAGGGCGTGTCGACGCGCCACAACCCCGAGTTCACCATGCTCGAGTTGTACGTCGCCTATGCCGACTACAACGATCTCATCGTGATGGTGGAGCGCGCCATGCAGGGCCTGGCGGACGTGGTGCTGGGCACGCGCAAGGTCACCTACCAGGAGCGCGAGTACGACCTCGCCAAGCCGTTCAAGCGCATTACCGTCGTCGATGCGGTGGCCGAGAAAGTGCCGGGCTTCGAAATGGCGAAGGCGCGCGACGTGGCCTATCTACGCGGGCTCTGTGACCAGGCCGGCATCCACTACAAGCCGGCCGACGGTGCCGGCAAGCTGCAGATCGAGCTGTTCGAGAAGTACGTCGAGGACACGTTGTTCGATCCGACTTTCGTGTATGCGTATCCCACCGAGGTGAGTCCGCTGTCGCGTGCCAACGACCAGGATCCGTTCCTCACCGATCGCTTCGAGTTCTTCGTCGCCGGCCGCGAAATCGCCAACGGGTTTTCCGAGCTCAACGATGCCGAAGACCAGGCGGCGCGGTTCCGCGCGCAGGTGGAACGCAAGGACGCGGGTGACGACGAAGCCATGTACTACGACGCCGACTACGTGCGTGCGCTCGAATATGGACTGCCGCCGACCGCCGGCCTGGGCGTAGGAATCGACCGACTGGTGATGTTTTTCACCGATGCACCTTCGATCCGTGATGTGCTGTTGTTCCCGCACATGCGGCCGGAGAGCACCTGAGAATGTCGGAAGCGCGCAGCGACGCACCGGTGGGGGTATTCGACTCCGGTGTGGGCGGTCTCACGGTATTGCGCGCGCTCGCGGCCACACTGCCGCAGGAAGACTTTCTCTACCTCGGCGACACGGCACGCCTGCCATACGGCACCAAGAGTCCGGCGACCGTGGCGCGGTATTCGGTACGAGCCGCCGAAGCGCTGGTCCACCGCGGCATCAAGGCATTGGTGGTCGCCTGCAATACCGCCTCGGCGACCGCGTTGCCGTGGTTGCGCGAGCAGTTTCCCGAGTTGCCCGTGATCGGCGTGATCGAGCCCGGCGCGCGCGCGGCCAGCGATGCCAGCCGGAGCGGGCGTATCGCGGTGCTCGCCACCGAAGGAACCGTGCAGGGTGGCGCTTATGAACGCGCGATCCACGCGGTGCGGCCGGATGCACAGGTGACCCAGATCGCCTGCCAGGTGTTCGTCGCACTGGCCGAGGAAGGGTGGAGTGAAGGCGAAGCGGTGGACGCCGTGACGACTCGTTACCTGGCGCATCTCGATGCGCGAATCGACACCGTGGTGCTGGGTTGCACGCATTTCCCGCTGCTGACCGGAACCATAGCCCGGCAGGTGGGGCCGAATCGTGCCATCGTCGATTCCGCTGCGACCGCGGCGCGCGCCACCGCGGCCATGCTCGCCGAGCGTGCATTGACCACGGGTGCGTCCCGCGCCGGCACGGTGAGGCTCATGGCCACCGACAGCCCCGAACGTTTCGCACGCGTGGGTGCCCGGTTCCTCGGCTCGTCGATCGCCTCCCGATCGATCGAAGCCATCGACTTGTAAAGACTTTCCATAACACGGTTACACTTGGCGCCCCGACGCGGCAGCGGCGGCAGGGATCAAAAGAAGGGATGACCTTGATGCGAGAAAGATCTGGCGTGGCACACGATCGTGCGGTGATGCCGTTACGGTTCGGATTTGCCGACACGCTTTCCGGGCAGCTTCACTTCCGCGCCTGCGGCGCAGGTCCCGACCTGGTATTGCTGCCGTGGTCACCGGCCAGCGGCCGCATGTACGACCACGTGATGCCGCACATGGCGCGCGCCGGATTTCGCGCCATCACTTTCGATCTGGCGGGCACCGGCCGTTCCCACAAGAACTGCCGCGGCTGGACCGTGCAGCAGTACGCCACCGACGTGCTCGAGGCCTGCGGCTCGCTGCACACCGTGCCTTATACGATTATCGGCGGACGCTTCGGCGCCGCCGTGGCGGTGGAGATGTTGTTAGCCGCGCCCGCGCAGGTCACCGGCGCGGTGCTCGATGGCGTGCCGGGTCTCGCTCCCGAGGAGCTGCGCAAGATGACGCTGCCCACCTCCGGGCTGTCGCCCAAACTCGCCGCCGACGGCGCGCACCGCGGCTTCGCCTTCGACGTGACCGTGCGCATGTTGAAGGACTGGGACCCGGGTTTCGAGCTCACCCAGGAAACGCTGCCGCTGGTCTATGAATACATGCGCGACTACCTGGAGCTGGGTTACGAAGCCATCTCCGCCGGGGTCGAAGCAGAAGCACGCAGCGGCAAGCCCGCCTATGACGTGCTGGCGCGACTCGGCGAAGTGTCGCAGCGGGTGCTGATCATGACTTCCGATACCGACAACCTCGCGCCCGCGTACAACCGCGCCCTCGAGCGCGCGCGCAATTCGCGCGGTCACAAGTTCGCGGGCAATCATCCCGTGCTGACGCCGGCCCGCGCCGCCGAGTACGCGCAGCTGGTGGTCTCCTTCGCCCGCAGGTAATTACTCGGGGAGTGGGTAGGGCAGGGACAACGGTCCGCTGACGCGAACCGCTGAATCCGCGGCAGCGGATTCGCCGGGTTCGCCGGCCCCGAACGTCCCGACGGCCAGCAACTCCTGTCGTCCGCCGCCGGCTTCCGCCGCGCGCACCACGGTGAGTGCGCGTCCGTCGAGCGAGCGTGCCGCATCACCGGGCTTGAGCGGCGTGCCACTGGCGTTGTGCCAGCGCTGCATGCGGCGCTTCACGCGTCCCCGGTAGTGGGCGCGCGCGATCACCTCCTGCCCCGTGTAACAGCCCTTGTCGAAGGCGATGGCGCCTAACAAGTCGAGATTCAGCATCTGCGCCACGAACTGCTCGCTGGTGGCCGCACACACCTGGGGCAGCCCCGCGGCCACGTCCGCGGCGTCCCACTGCGCGAGCGACGTGACATCGAGCATCGACTGCGCCGTGGCCTCGCGCGGCGCCACGAGCAGGCGTCGCTCGCCCCAGGCGATTTCAGGAAGGCCCGGCGCGGGCACGCCGCGCCGCAGCCCGACGACCCGGTGCGAGTCCGACAGGTCCTCGATGCGCAATTTCGCGCGCAGGATGTATTTGCGCAGTCGCGTCGTCGCCGTTTCGATCAGCTCCCGCGGCAACACGGCGAGGATTTCCTCGGCCCCCGGACGCACCAGGGCGAGCAACGCGATCACGCGACCCTGCGGATTGTGCAGGCCGGCCAGCGTGCTCGTGCCCGGCGCGAGGCCTTCGACATCGGCCGATAACTGGCCCTGGAGAAAACGCGCGGCATCAGCGCCGCGGAACGCAATCACGCCGAGGCCGTCGTTCCCGGCGGAGAGTTCGACACCCTCTGGCGTGCTCATCTTTGTTTTTGCTCGGTTTTCATATGGTCGGGCGCGGTCGATTCTGGCAGAATTTGCGCCCGTGCCGAATGCCCCTTCCGACGTAGAGACCGAGCGTCTCTCCATCACCGACGCCAACGCACCGCCGCATCCCAGGCCTGTGGAGCGCAAGCCCGTGGTTGCCGTGGCGGAAACCGGCGGCCCGCCGGGTCCGGAGCCGACGCGTTTCGGCGATTGGGAACGCAACGGCCGTTGTATCGACTTCTGAGCGCCATGAATCAACGTCCCACGTCTCCGCATATCGGCGTGTACAACTTCTCGTACACGATGTCGCTGTCGATCCTGCACCGGATCACGGGCGTCGCAGCCTCGGTGGGCTTCTTCATGTTCGCCTGGTGGCTGATGGCGCTGGCCTCCGGACCCGCCGCCTATGCCACCGCCATGCAGGCGCTGTCATCGCCGATCGCCAAACTACTGCTGGGCGGTTTCACGTTCTCCTTCATCTATCACTTCTGCAACGGCATCCGGCATCTCGTCTGGGACACCGGCCGCGGGCTGGAACGCACGCAAGCGCGCCGCAGCGGGCTGTTCGTGATCATCGCCGCGTTGCTGCTCACCGGCCTGGTGTTGTGGCTGGGTTGCGCGGCGCTCACCCGGGGTGCGGCATGAGCCTGCAGACACCGCTGGGCAGGGTGTTGGGAAGCGGCGCGGCCGGCCAGGGCGTCGCCCATTGGTGGACGCAGCGCGTCACCTCGGTGGCGCTGATCCCGCTGACGTTGTGGTTCACGCTCTCGCTGCTCGGCAAGTCGCTGCAATCCTATGAAGCCATGCGCGGGTGGTTAGGACAGCCCTGGGTGGCGGTTTTCACCATCCTGCTCTCGCTGACGCTGGCCTGGCATTCCTGGCTCGGTGTGCAGGTGGTCGTCGAGGACTACGTACACGGCAAGGCCGCCAAGACCTCGCTGCTGCTGGTTTCGACGTTCCTGCACTTCGCGGCCGCGGTCGCCGCCGTGTTCGCGGTGATGATCCTGGCCGTGTCCTGACCATGCCCAACAAAGACTACGAATTCATCGATCACACCTACGACGTCGTGGTGGTGGGTGCCGGCGGTGCCGGACTGCGCGCCACGCTCGGTCTCGCCGAAGCGGGCCTGTCCACCGCCTGCCTCACCAAGGTATTCCCGACACGCAGCCATACCGTGGCCGCGCAGGGTGGCATCTCCGCCGCGCTCGGCAACATGGGCGAGGACGACTGGCGTTTTCATTTCTACGACACCATCAAGGGATCGGACTGGCTCGGCGACCAGGACGCCATCGAATTCATGTGCAAGGAAGCGCCCGCCGCGGTGATCGAGCTGGAGCACTACGGCGTGCCGTTCTCGCGCACCAACGACGGCCGCATCTATCAACGCCCCTTCGGCGGCATGACCACGCACTACGGCGAGGGCACGGCGCATCGCACCTGCGCGGCCGCGGATCGCACCGGCCACGCCATGCTGCACACGCTCTACCAGCAGTCGCTGAAGCACAATGCCGAATTCTTCATCGAGTACTTCGCGCTCGATCTCATCATGCAGGACGGCGCCTGCCGCGGCGTGGTGGCGCTCGACATGGCCACGGGCCGGCTGCATCGCTACCGTGCGCACACCGTGATTCTCGCGACCGGTGGTTACGGCCGCGCCTATTTCTCCTGCACCTCGGCACACACCTGCACGGGTGATGGCAGCGGCATGGCGCTGCGCGCCGGCCTGCCGTTGCAGGACATGGAGTTCGTGCAATTCCATCCCACGGGCATCTACGGCTCGGGCTGTCTCATCACCGAGGGTTCGCGCGGCGAGGGTGGCTATCTCACCAACGCCCACGGCGATCGCTTCATGGAGCGGTACGCTCCCAACGCCAAGGACCTCGCCTCGCGCGACGTGGTGTCGCGCTCGATGACCATCGAAATCCGCGAGGGTCGCGGGGTGGGCAAGGACAAGGACCACATCCACCTGCACCTGGAGCATCTGGGTCCGGACGTCATTCACCAGCGGCTGCCCGGCATTGCCGAGACGGCGCGCATCTTCGCCGGCGTGGACGTCAACAAGGATCAGATCCCGGTGCTGCCCACGGTGCA
>Ga0207675_100003035_pt1 | contig 16461 bp, 15 predicted proteins | sample KBSSwiS42_FD_184305 | JGI IMG/M metagenome (GOLD analysis project Ga0207675, IMG submission 184305) | Switchgrass rhizosphere microbial communities from Kellogg Biological Station, Michigan, USA - KBS Switchgrass S4-2 (SPAdes) (version 2) | ecosystem: Host-associated > Plants > Roots >... | reverse complement strand
ACGCGAGTGTCAACACGACATTGCGATTGACCAGGAATGCGATCCGTTTTAGTCCCAGGGTAGACGCCGCGGCAGACTCCTACAAGCGAAAAGGAACAACGTCAGACGATGACCCGCGTTTCAGGGAGAGTTCCGCCACGATCACGACGATTGTAACCAGCAGCGGCCAGCAGGACAGCGGCATGTTTGAGGCAAATCTGCGCGACGAACGCTTCTTGCCATTCGAGGGCGCAGGCGTTATCAGTCGCTGGCATCTTGAATTGCCCTCGAAATTTCAATCGTTTGATTACGACACGATTTCAGATGTCGTTCTGCATCTGCGATACACCGCCAGGGACGCCGGCGACTCGCTCAAGTCTCCAGTAGTTGCGCAGCTTGTGTCGGCCGTGAATGAGATCGCCACGGCAACCGCCACAGGAAATCCTGGTCTAACTCGTCTCGTCAGCTTCCGACACGAGTTCCCAACTGAATGGTATAACTTCCTGAACCCAGCTGAAACAAAGGATGGGCAGACGCTGGAGTTTGACTTGTCACCGGATCGGTTTCCATTTCTTTTTCGCAGGGAAAAGATCCAAATTCAGAAGTTGGACATCTTCCTGAAGATCAAAAACGAATTCCTTGAGGATTACCAGAACGAGGATCCTCTTGCGCTAGATATAACACCGCCAGGACCTCCTCCAATTCCTAAGAAGGTACCTCCACCGGTCCCGCCACCGGTCCCGACACTGGTTAGTAATAAGTCGGAGTTGAGCGGCTTACCGCATGCTGAGAAGGACTTCCTGAAAGTTTTCGACAAGGCAAGAGATCTCGGCAAATGGTCACTTGTAATAAAAGAGGATGACATCAAGAAGATCGCTGCTTCGTTACAGATCACGACTGCGGCTGGAACTGTTAACCATGCACGTCTTAAACGATCCGCGATTGAAGATCTGTTTATAGCGTTTAGGTATTCAATCTGAGACGCCCATTGATATGGCAGCGCGAAAAGAGCCGCCTCGAAAAGGCGGCTCTTTCAGTGAAACTGCTACTCAAGTTTAGTGTCCTGCAGTTGCCGAAGCAGAGCGGGCGCCTTGTTTGGCCTGGAACTGTTGCCAGTAGTCTTGAACGAAGTCGAGTTGTTTTCCGTGACCGTTGCTGGTGTAGAAGTCGTACTGCTTCATTTCCGCATATACCTGATCATAGTTCCAGTGATCGTGATTGAAACGATAAAGCGCACCCATCACTCCCGTGCGATGACGTCCGCCCGCGCAATGCACGTAGAACTTTCCGGTGGCTGGGTCGTTCGCAACCTTCAAGAACTGATTTACCTGTTCCATGCTTGGATTTGTCTTGTCAACGATCGGGATATTAATGTAACGCATGCCAGCAGCCTCAACTGCAGGCTGTTCCCGCTCCCTTGAGTTATCGGTTAGATCAATAATGGTATTGATACCCAACGCCGCAAGATTCTTAAGCTCCTCCGGTTTTGGTCGACCGCCACGGTAAAACCGTTCGTCCATTTGGCCAAAATTGTCGATCTTGATATTGGGGAAGCTACTCTTATTATTTGTCTTGCCAAATGTAACAACGGAAAGTGCCAGCATCAGCGCCATCGTTGCGATTGGAAACTTTCTTAGTACGCTCATCTTAAATCTCCTCAAATAGTCAAACACGTTGATACGGTCGGGCTCCTCAGCCATTCATTCAAATAAATCAGTGATTACTCGATTATCCGATTCGACGGGGAAAAAGGATTAACACGGGGTTTCAAGCACAATTCGTAGCAAAGAAACCGTCTATAAGATTCAGAGATTGCAACGAAAGTTGCGCAAAATTCTTACACGATTTGCGTCGCTCAATTGCTGTTTTAGGGAATACTGGCAGGCGGGTTCAGAGTGCCGCTGTCGAGGACTGTACCGTCATCACCCACTGGTTAACCGCGCTCAGATCGTTTCAGCTTACCGCCGCATTTGTTTTACGCTCTGTAGCAGTTTTCGCGCGAGAGTCACGTCTTCGCCTGCAGTGATGGCGGCGCGAAACTCCTGTTCAGCATCATCAAGAAGTCCTTCATGAGCATAGACCACACCGAGCTTTAGATGTGAACCTGCTAACTCAGTAATCAATGGCGCAAGCGCTGTTTTTTCTGCCGACAGTATTCTGAAACGCGCCTCTTTGGCCGGCGCTGCGGGCGACGTCACCTCTCGCCCTTCTTTCAACGCCGTGACCTGCCAGATATAGACCGCGTTACGTTTAAGAGGGTGAAGCGGGGTCCAATTCATTCTGCTAGTTGGGCTGCTCTGCGTTGGTGGATTGTCATTGGTCGTGTAGATAAATATCATGATTAGGCTCTCAAGATAATATATCTATGGCGACAAACTGTTGGCCCACCGAAACTCAGGAACTACTCCTTCGTGCCTGTCTGATGAATGATCATCAAGCTTTGGCGGCGTGGCAGCAGTGGCAGGTTGTTTTTGAGTCGGGATCGTTTGATGAAGGCTCCCGTCGATTACTGCCATTACTTTATCGAAATCTCAAAAACCAAAAGATAACAGGTCCTTTAATTTCGAAATTAAAGGAAGAGTATTTCCATACATGGAGCGAGAATCAGTTTTGTTTGCGGGGAATTGCGAGGCTGATCGCCGAGTTTAACCAGTACGCGATACCGAATATCCTTTTGAAGGGTTCTGCTTTGGCAGTTCTCTACTATGAAGATGTCGGGCTGCGACCGATGAAAGACATTGACCTTATGGTCTCCAGCGATCAGGCAAAACGATCGATGAAGTTATTGGCAAGCCTGGGATGGAAACCTACATTCTCCTCGCCTGAAGCGCTCATACCGTTTGAGCAGGCGACTGAATTCGTCGATGCCAACAATCAGAAAGTAGATCTCCATTGGCGTTTAATGTGGGAAGGACGTCGATCTTTGGACGATAGTGATTTTTGGCAAGCCAGTATGGCAATGCAACTTAATGGGATTCAGACGAGGTCGTTAAGTCCTGCTGACCAGTTGTTACACGTTTGTGTGCATGGAGCGAAATGGAACGATACGTCCCCGCTGCGTTGGATACCGGACGCGATGATGATTATCCGTTTTCAGAAAATGAAAATTGATTGGTCCAGGCTTGTCCACCAGGCCCGGAAACGTCAGCTAACGCTTCCCATGAGAGAGACACTCGGCTACCTGAATAGGTTGTTTGAAGCGGACGTACCAACTGAAGTGTTGAGCGAGTTAGAAGGGTCACGGACGACAAGATTAGAACGCTGGTCCTATCGAATAAGGTTGGGAACTAACGACTCGCTCAAGATGTCGGCCGTCATGTGGCATTGGATGAATTCTTTACTGGTGAATTGCGAAGGGACTCCATCTCAACGACTAGGTCAGTTTTCACAATATCTCCAGAGCCTTTGGTCAATAACCAGCGGCTGGAAGATTCCCATTTATCTCGTGGTGAAGCCGATAAGACGCGTCTATTCCACCATCAGATTAAACTTACCGAGCGCCTCCTCTGAATCACACAATTAGAATGTAGATCCGCAGAGAAACAGCACTCAGTAATGCCAGTATTAATGCCAACCAAACTCAAGACCCTTCAGTTGTGTCGCGGGCTTGCCGCGGCACTGGTTCTTCTCTTTCACGCCACTTCAGTCAGTAGCGCCTTTCTTAATTACGATCTGCTCCATGGTATTTTTCTGTTCGGCTATAGCGGCGTGGATTTCTTTTTTGTCCTGAGCGGCTTCATTATCTTTTGGATTCATCGCGTCGATTTGGGCCATCCAGCAAGGTTGCGACCTTATTTAAGAAAGCGCTTCATCAGAATTTATCCATTGTACTGGGTAGTCTTTCTGGTGCTTCTGCCTATCTATTTCGGACTGCCAAATAACTTTCACGATTGCCTGGTCCTTCTGAAGTCATTCCTGCTTCTGCCTCAAGTCAGCAACCCGGTTTTGACTGTCGCCTGGACTCTCTCGTCAGAATTATTCTTTTATGGTCTATTCGGATTGGCGATCTACCTTTCCTGGAAACACATGCGCGCCGTAGTTTTTCTATGGCTGCTATTCACATTTTTCTTCTGGCTGGCGAAACTGTTGACCTACGGCACGTATCAGATGCCACCTCACCTCGGCTTTGTGTTGTCTGCGTATAACCTCGAATTTGCCATGGGCTGTTTGGCGGCCTATTTGGCGGGAAGTCTTCGGCCATATCGTTTTTGGTGGTTGGCGCCAATTGGGTTGGCGCTGTTTCTAACCTGTGGATTGACCGAGCGGTTTTTGCACCCAATTTTTGGACGGCACCACTCCATTCTCGCCTATGGAGTGCCGTCAATGCTGCTGGTCCTGGGTTCTGTTCAATGGGAGCGTCGTGGCGTGAGGACCATGCCGCCATATCTATTGCTGCTTGGTGATGCCTCTTACTCAATTTATCTAACGCACTTTGCGTTGTTGGATCTTTGTGTGAGAGGGAGTGTTGCTATAGGAATTGTTACGTGGACCGGACCTTGGCTGGTTATATTGATAAGCATTGCGACGGCGTTCACTATTGGCGTTATGATTCATTTATTCATCGAAAAACCACTGCTTGCGCATTTGCGAAAGAAAAGCGGAGGGGTCGACTCGGCTAATCAGCAACAGCCGGCTCCGGTCGAGTTATCGCCATAGTAAAACCGTCAATTCATTCTTCGTTGCACGGGGATTAGGATGTGCCGCTGAGGATACTCACCGCGATAGATTGGCTCACCCAGATCATAAAGTTGACCTGACGAAAGTTTCTTAACTCGGTCCATAGCAGTCAGGTCGTGTTCTGTAACGGCCAGCCAGAAATAGTCGTCTGTAAAAGCAACATCGGGAGAACAAGGTCTGGTTACGAATCGTCGTTCACCCGTAAGGTTAAGGGCGAGACGGAGTCCCTGTTCTGCGTATGGTGATATGCCGTAAATGTTGATGGGACCTACGCTGCGAGTCTCTCTTTGCGATAGATCTTGCGCGAGCAAAAACGACGTGCCATTGGGACCATGCAGAACCTCCGGCAGATTATCGGTAAACCCTGCAACGGAACTCCAGGCAATTAGGAAGAGTATCGCCAGCGTTCGTAAGTAGCGGTTGCGTAAGCTAAAAGCAGAAGCGGAAATCAGGAGTAAGTATGACCCAGCCACTAAGATTAAATAGCGAGGTTCCCACTTCCAGGTAAAAATCTTGCAGACAACCTCACTCGAAACGATCGGGAATACAGAAAGCCACAAAAGCAAAGCATAAGGATTTAAATTAGGTTCACGCTTTGGATCTTCCGATTGTGATCGCAAAGAGGTTTTTAAAGCTGCGAGGATGATGACGAGTACAATGAAGCTCCCGGTAAGCGTCAAGGCCGTAGAATTGAATCCACCCTGAAAACAGCGAAACAGCAGCAGGAGACTATGAATGCCTGGCGGGTAGTACCAGCTAATCTTATCGAGAAAAGAATAGGATACTTGCGTCGAAACATAGACGATGACTCCAATCCACGGCAGGCAACTAAGAAAAACGATCGACGTTGCCAATGTTATTGAGCGCAAGTGTCGGCGGTCCTTGACGACTATCCATAGATACTCGGCAGCAATCATGAGCCACGCGAAATAATGCGTATAGACGAACACGATGTTTACTAGCGTCAACGCAACCTGTATCTGCCTTTGATTTGTTGGGCGGCTGCGCAGGAACATGACAAACACTGCTTGCGAACTTAGTGAGAGAAGAAGCAGCAAGCTATTGGACCGCAGATAGTAGCTATAAAGCACTAAATAGTTATTTACTGCCGCCAGGGTGAGTGTGAGGATGATGACCGGCATCTGAAACTTGAGTTTACGACCTAACACGATCAAGGGAACGATCGTAGCGATTGAAAACATGGCTGGTAGGATTCGTAATCCAGGCACCGAACTGCCCGTAACGTAGATCCATAACTTAAGAGGAAAATAAAAGAGCGGTGGATGGACCATATCGAGTCCCGCTCGTTTAAAAAGAGTAATCCACGAGCCTTGCGAGAGGGAAAAACTAAAGACCTCATCGTTCCAGAGTTGAGGTGTCCATAGCGACCAAATCCGCAGACCGATGTAAAGAACAATCACCGCAGACATCATTGCCATTAACAGGCAATTCCAGGAGAGGAGTTTTCTACGCTCGTTAGGTTTAGCGAGTATTTGATCCGACATTGTTGATCAGCGCGTTTAGATGATTAGTCCATTCATGATTAGCGGCAAAGACATCATTTTGTTTTCCGGCATCGAGTGGAGCTCACTCTGGCGAGGCTCCCATGAAATTGCGCTGGGCACTCGCAAGTGTCTGTAAGGCGACTATGTCTCGGGCCACCTGCTCGCGAAAACCTGCATATTCGTCAGACGTGATTTCTTTATAGGGAATAGGATTCGTCTCGGAAAGGATTTCGATCTGGTTAAGAGAAATCCGATAAAAGAAAAGCTCAACTCTTCGCCACGATTCGTGAATGACGGCCTGGATCGCCGGTGAACTAGAAGCTTCCTGATCTTTAATCGTCTTCGCCAGTGTCGTAAGGTATCTCAAGTCGTTGATTCCATCCGCCAGCCCTTTCCATTGTCGTGTCGGGATACTCCCGGACGTAGCTGGATACGTCGTCATATGATCTTTGAATGGCCGCTTCACTGAGCCAACTTGGAAGCCCGGCTCCCATTCGTCGAAGTCGTTGAATGGTGAGAACGGAGCGGTGGGCAGATGTTGATAACAATAAGGCGCGATGCCATCAGCCTTGCTCTTCCAAAGATAGACACCGGCAAGCACTCGATGAACGTCCGGTTTTTCCATGTGACTTTGCCAGTAGTAATAGGTTTTTCTTTCCCGAAGTTTTGGAAATTCCGAGTGAGCCAAAAAGTAAGTCAAGTTTGACGGTAGATAGTAACTGAGTATTTCCGGTGGACAGCCAATGTCTGACTTATCAAAGAACCGTTTGGTGAAAGTTTGGTTGACCAATGAAGCCATTGTTTGTCCACCTGCATGCTTTATCCTGTGCCACTGCTCTATATGGGAGCTTATGTAGCTGTCGCCTCGGACATCCACTTCATCACTGACGTAATAGATTGGGGTGAGATTTCTAAAGTCGATCTTTGAGAAACGTGCAGGATAAGGAGCGGTAAGTACGATTTCACGATTGAAACCAATATCGTCGGCTATATCCACCGCGCGCTGCAGTAGGTCCGTGTTGTGCTCGTTCAGAGAGATGCTACGGAATCCGTGAGCGTAAATGTCTTGTAATTGTGCCCGGAAGCTCTGCTCACTCAGAAAATGCTGTGGCCAGTTACAGTCCAAAGTTCCCTTGAACCAAATGAAGAGATCTTGATTCGCCTCGAGTAGTCTAAAGGGAAGCACTTCGATTTGTAGGTCCAGCCTCTGAGCATTTCCCTGACTTGGTTCGCGCAGATCAATGTGGCCGCTATAAAATCCGGGCACTGTGTCGCTTGGAATCTTGACAGATACCCAGATTTGTTTCGATTGGTTCGTATCTAGCGACGTAAACACGTCGCCGTCGATGCGAATGTCAGGCGGCTGGTAGAGTGCAGACCTACGTAAAAGATGCTTCCAATGACGACACCGTCCTCTTCTGGTGTAATGGTCGCGTAGTGGCACGCGGTCGTCTTTAAGTAGCAGCTCCGCGACTTGAAGTGATTGGGATTGATAGACGCCAATTCCGGCTTGTTCCCAGACTTTGACGACGAATAGATCGATACAACTCTTCGCGATGAGGCCGTTCGGACCCAGTAGATCAGTTGAGGTCAACTGAAGTTCTGTAGTCGAATCAGTTTTAGAGATAGAGAACGAAAGCGAAAGCATTTCGCCAGCGGTTCCGACACCTTCAACGCTGCTAATCTCTTCATTCTCGGGGTACGTTGCGTACGGCGAATGCTTGAAAAATGACAGCATGTTTTGAATAGTAACAAACCCCGTTTCGTTGAATAACGAGTCTTCAATTACTTAACGTGCAAAAAGCTGATCAAGAGAGTCGTCCTCGAATTATCGTCCTCGTGCCAGTACGCAATGAAGCATGGATTCTGAGAACTTTTCTTGACTGTGCAAGTCTATGGGCCGATCACATCATTGTCGCCGATCAGTCATCAACAGATGGATCAGCAGAAATTGCCGCCGCTTTTCCGAAAGTTACAGTGATGGAAAATTCCTCACCGGTCTACAGTGAAGTCGAACGACAGCGCCTGTTAATCGAAGCGGCGCGACGTTTCCCGGCCCCACGCGTGCTAATCGCTATTGATGCAGACGAGATCGTTTCGGCCAACATTCTTACCAGCGCGGACTGGGAGGCCGCGGTGCACCAACCACCTGGAACTGTTTTAGGTTTTGCGAAAGTTGAACTCTTTGGATCCACCGAAGAATACTTCCTACACTCGGTGGAGGATAAGAACTCATTTATCCCATTTGGGTTTGTCGATGATGGCACGAGTCATAACGGAGAAGTGCTGCACACCTGCAGAATCCCGGAACGAGTTGATTCGCCCCGCTTTAACTTGAAGGATGTGGTAGTTCTTCATCTGGCGCGCATTAATACGCTTCGTGCTGAGAGTAAGGAACGCTGGTATCGTTGCTTTGAGCGCATTTCAACACCCGAAAAGAACATTCTAACGATTCATCGTCTATATGACTTTTTTGAACGGCTGAGAGATCAATTCAACATTCGCAAGACCCAGCACGATTGGTTCAGCAACTACGACAAGAATGGGATCGATCTCACAGTTGATGATGCGGAGACAATCTTTTGGTGGGATTGGGAAGTCCTGCGCTTCTTTAAGCAGCACGGAATTGCGCCGTTTCGTCATTTGGATATCTGGGATGTCGACTGGGAAGCCTTGCGCGAGCGGGGATTAGCGCAGGGAATTGACGGGCTTCCAGAAAAACCAGTCGACGTTCCGCTAGACCTAAGAGATCGATTGATTCGTGGCGTGCTGAAGCTCCCGTACGCACGCGGTCTGGTGAATAGAATCATGTGGCGTATGTTTCGCTACGGAATCATTAGAACTGTTACGCCGTTAACTTAGCACCGCTTGACTTCCCTAAGTCGAAACTTAAAATGAATCGCACTTAGGAGAAGACATGGTAGACAGTAGCAACATTATCTGGTCAATAGTTGATGGCGAAGCCGTTTTGCTCGACACTTCTTCGGGTCACTATTTCTCTTTGAATCCGCTCGCTACTGAGATCTGGTCGCATTTGCAAACGGGTAATTCTGTTCCTCAAATTGTCAGCACTATTGCCGGTAAGTACAGTGTTGAGGAAGAGATCGTGCGAAGTGATGTGAGCGACCTAATTGGAGAACTACAAGCCGCAAAGCTGTGGAACTAAAATACCGTATCGAGGACAAATGTCAGTTAACAACGAAGCCGACGCCCAAAACAATCATGATACTGCTGCAACCGATAATGACCAGGGGGAGACTCCGATATACCAAAAACCGATCTTACGCAAATACGATCAAATAGAGCAGGTCAAGCCTTACGGTCCCAGTGAGCTCGAGGCCGGATAGATATCAACCGCTAACCTTCAGAAGAATTTCCGCTTCGATGAGTTCTTCGATCAGATCATCCAAATCCGCTGCTGCAGTAACGGTGGCTACGCCATAGTAAGACACCAATTCCTGCACCAGCGCATCCCGATTTGTCTTTCGAACAATACGTCGCCAAATAAAATCCCCGACTCTATCGAGAACGACTCGTTGTTTCGTCGGAATGTGAACGATGACCGATGACGGATGCTTTTCATTCCGGAACCAGAAAATAGCATCATCCGAGATTCGCAACGTCAGTCTCGATGTCCATAAGAACGAAGGACGAAACTTTTTTAGTACTTGCGCCCGAGGTTGGACCTCCGGCTGCGCGTCCAGGTTAAGGCGTAACCGCCATTCTTGTTCTCTATATCCGGCCCAATAGTACAGTCCAGCTAAGAGTTTTTCTGGTTTAGTGCTCCAGATCTGTGACGGCAAGAATTTCTCACGTCCCCCGTGTTGTCTATAGGCAGCTGAAAGCATCGCGGCGCCCCGCCCTTTGGTCATACCCTTGCTAAAGAATCCTAGCCACGAATCGCAATTGTAGTGAGTGAGCTGCACTTGAGGGACATACGACAGTTGATAGCCGAGCAGGACTACCCGCCAGGCGAGGTCAACGTCTTCGCATGCAAGCAGGTTCTCGTTAAATAGACCGGCGTCAGTTATCGCTTCCCGCCGGTACATGCAATTGCCCGATAGAATCCAGGGATAGATGTTGCGTTTTCCGATGACCGTGTCTTCCAATATGCGTTCGTTGGAAAGCACACCCGAACTATCGAGGTACTGTTGGATGCGGGGGTTGACGGACCTGTTATCCATGCTTCCCTGACAGCCGCCCAACTCGCTTGCCTTGAACTGCTCTGACATCAAACGAACCCAGTTTTTGTCTGGAATACAATGAGCATCTAGAAAACCAATCAATTCGCTGCCACTTCGTGCGATTGCTGCGTTTCGAGCTGCCGCTGCACCGGGTTTCGGTTCAATCAAGACATTGACTCCATGTTCTTCTGCGATCGTTACCGTGCGATCCGTAGAGCCGTTATCCACCAGGTAGATCTGTAGCTGTTCCTCGGGATAATCCTGCGCTCGAATAGCCTCGAGGCAGTGAGCGAGGTACCGCTCTTCATTCCTGGCGGCAATAATGATGTCTACGCTAGCCGGATGATTCCCGCCCATTCAGATTCCGAGGTCCTTCATGTATTTAAAGCTGGCTGATGAGTTCTGGTATCTCTTCAAGGTGCTGATCCGCGTATTCCAATTCATAGGTTTCGGCTCCGTGAATTACTTTCGTAAGCAGATCGAAGACAAATTCACTGTAGTCACCGAACGGTTTCGCCTGTCTGCGAAACGATGCCTGGCGAAAGATAACCATGCTTTCATTGATAAGAGCGCGATGGACCAAGCCGCGTTCGAGTTGTTTAATCCGTGGACGACTAAGATCCGATTGTCGGCGAAGTTGAATGTAGTGAGTGACCCGCTGAGGTTTGGTCCACGCGCTGCTATTTTGAAGGTTACTCATACTTACAGCGAATTTTTCCCGGTGATCTTTCTCACCTACCACATATGCTTTCAACTCCGGAAACAGGCTTAAGGTGTTCTCAGTTACATGTAAAAAATCAAGTGATGACAATGCATATGCGGATCCATTTTTGGTGATAAAGAGCGGCCCATCTTCCGATAACAGATCGTAACCGGCGCGCATCAATTGAACAGCACTGGTTGTCTTTCCAACTCCACCTTGACCGCTTAGAAACACTGTTCGCTCAGACTTCGTCAAAACCGCGCCGTGAAGAGTCTTCATCCGGTAGAACGGCAAAATAAAACTTTGCAGGATCGGTCGAATCATATGTGAGAGGAATGCCTGGCTGTTAGACAAGTACTTGCCGGCGACGTTGGCGCGAATCGTATGGGCCTGAAGGTCATACTCCATCTCGTGCCAGTAGTCTCCATGGTTGGAAGAGAAGAACCGTCCCTCTTCATAGTAACAACGCCCCGTGCAGAGATTCGTCTCTGCAAACACCCCCTTCGCAGGTGGCTTTATCAGCAAAGCTTCAGGAGCGTCTTTACTTTCGATGATTAACTTGAGCGACGCGCATTTATCTGGGAATGTCTGCGTCAAATCGTTGGAGACATAAACTCGGTCGATCCATCGCTTGAAGTCCAGGCTATTGCTGTGTATATCGAATTTCAGAAAATGGAGAAGCAGTTCGAGGTTCACGTTCTTGTCTCCGACTCAACATCAGCTCAAGGTACTCGCTGAACCGGGTATTATCCTTAAGACTTAAAATTAGTTGACACCAATCATACTTAGCTTTGAAAGCGTCGTAGTATTCAGCGTTCTCATTCGCAAGATATGAACGCAACTCATCACGCAAGATAGACAATTCTATCAACATGACAGAGCTTGGATGTTTTTCGGTGCGTATCCTTTGTGTAAGTGTCTTCAAAGCGGTGGCCAATTCTTGAAACCGCCTGTAGACCGCGATAGGTGTCAAATTGCCATCTCGCTCCAAATCAGCCAGTAGACGCTGCATCTCCATGGGCTCAACTCGACCCGCGCCGTCATAGGTCCGATCAATTTCATTGAGATGTTCCCTAAAAATCTTGGCGGATGTACTCCAGTCGTAACGTTGTTCCGTCGACTTCAATGCTTCTCGGCGGAGTCTGTCGGCAAGCGATTCATCAGACAATAGTCGGCGCAGTTTCAGATAGAGATCATGTGGGTCGTTGGGCTGAGCCAGGAGTAAATTGACATCATCGATACCGTAATCAGAAACCCCGAAAGTACGCGTTGATACTACCGGAACTCCGCAGCGAAATGCCTCGATCGCTGGAAGTCCCAGCCCTTCATACCAGGAGGTGCAGCAATATGCATCACAACTAGAAATAATTGCCGGCATCCGTTCTTCTGTCGGACAATAGTGCAACTCAATTGGAAAGTTTAGTCCCTCAAAAACACGGCGCCCCCTGGATTCCTGAGTTGCCATGACCAACTGAACGGGCATCTCACTTGAAAGCTTGCCGAGAGCTTCAAAGCCATCGTTCATTCCTTTGTAAGGCATCAAGTAATTGCCTACCATCAGGACCCGCTTGAATTCCGTAGGTGGCTTTTGTTCCTGTGGAGCAAAGACTTCCTTGTTGAGCCCCATCGGAAGATATAACGCGTCACGGCCAACTCGCTCTTTCAGCAAACTTTGGACTGCCATCGAAATCGTTATGATCGGAACAGGAAGTTCGTAGATTTTGGTAAAGGTAGGAGAGTCTGAAATGAAGTCTTCGTATCTTTGCCCGCGCGCGTGGTGATAACTTTCGTAATCCTGGCAGAACAAAATGCAGCGAGCAGTTTGAAGAAGGGGAAGGACCATCGGCACCATAAAAGCATTCGACACCAACACAAAGTCGTAGGCACTCATGTCAATGGACTCGAAGTCCTTGGCTTCGATCAGATTTGCTTTTAGAGGAAACCACTTGGGGAAACCAGCAAATGAGAAAACATCTACTGACTCACCGTTCGCTTTAAGCTGATTAACTAATTGGAAAATGACTTTAAGGCCGCCGCTAATTTGGGTACTTGGCAGGCAGAATAGTAAACGCATTCCTCGTTGTTGCTCCTCATTCGACAAAAGACGATCATCCACAGGTTACCCCGATTACACAGACTCCTCTCGAGAAAAGCCACTGCACTAACGTCTTCGAAGGAAGAGATCTGTGTAATCGGGCTGATCTGTGGAAGGGATTATTGCGTTTTCGCAGCCATTACTCTATCGGCGGTGAAACCCGGTGCAAAGGCTCCGTTGAGTGGCCGAAGTCGAATTGCTCTCAACTGATCAACGAGAGCCTCAACGTTTCCTGTAGGTAGGACGTAGCCATTAACGCCATCCGCCACATATTCTTTCATGCCGGTATCTTCTGTAACTATAACGGGCACGCCGCAAGCAAGAGCCTCGAGAGGTGCAAGACCGAGTCCATCTTCAAAACTGGGGTGGACCAACACATCCGCGCGATGCAGCGAAGGCAACGGGTCACCCGGACAAATCTTGATACGACGGTCAGCCTCAATTCTTCGGCGCAAGTAGCTCTCCATCCCGTTACTACCATAGCCACCTACCAGGATCAGTTGCGCGTCTTTATCTTGTATTTGTTTGAATGCATCCAACAAGACGGGTAGTCCTTTAGAGACCTGTAAACGCCCGACGTATACGATGGTGAAGCGGCCCGAATCAAACTGTCGCGTCGGTGGGGCAAACCTGGGCTCTACGGTTAGAACGCGTCGTTGCACTTTCGCTTCCGGCAATCCTGCTTTCAGAAAAGTCTGTCGTGAATATTCTGAAAGTACATAAATAAGATCGGCTGTCTCGTACTCTTGCAAAGTCTTATCGTACTGTTGTCTGTTAAGCCAGCCTTTTTCAATCGGAAATGCTTTCGCGGCTCGTTGATGTTGCTGCATCACATTGCTTATGTGTGAAGTCGCGGATTCCAGGATGAACTGTTGGTATCCCAGTTTACGAGCGCTCACGAAACTGTGTTGGGCTCTCCCGCAGAAGCCATGAAATATCATTGAAGCAGCGAGCGTTTTTGCTACCGCCCGGTCGAATAGATCGGCGGCTAGAAAGTCTCTCCAGCTAAGCGAGTAACGAAGGGGAAGGGAATGAAACAACCAGCGAAAGCGCTTGAGTGAAATATCGTGACCTTTCGGATCATTTGATTTCTTGCGGCTCGTGTAATAGCAATCAAGTGTTCTGGCAGAGCGTGCTTCCTCGACCACTTGGGCCAGCACTTTCCCGAGCCCGCCGTCATTGTATGGAGCATTGCAAGACAGGATTTTCATAGTCTTTAAGAAGTTACCACCGAACTTACTCCTACCTGCGAAAACTATGAAGGTCATGATCAAAATCGCGAGGCACGTGAGGCAAGCCATTCCGCCGGCACCATGATCTCCTCCGCAACAAGGGCATCCTGAAAGCAGTGGCAGCGCCCTCGATAGGGTCACACCCCGAACAACTTAATTTAGGACACGACATCACCGCCTGGCGTTTGATTTCCAGTTCCCTCGGCCCGAAAAGAGTCCTACGAACAGCAGCAATCGGATGAACCACTTCGATCCAAACAGCGACGATAAACCTCCAGCCAAACAAAACGTCGTGGCCAAAAAGATGATGAAGATCACCCCTACGGGGGTTCCATATCTGTCGAGCCGGTAGTCAGCAATTCGATCGGTGATTACCCAAAATAGGGTGTACGCGAGAAAGCCGCCTAGCAATGTAAAGATAACGCCGCACATCAAGACGATTCCTCTGATCGCCGCGACGCGTAGATACCCGGGACGGCCGCATTCCGGACACGTCGTTCCCTCATCATTTGATCGGTAGTCGCCCCAGATGCATTCGAACGCGAATTGTTGCGCTCCGTTGATCTTTGGTTTTGAAACGAGCGGCACCGTGAACATCCAACGCGACGAGACCCGGGGCATTAGATAATAAGGTGAAAAAATAATGGCGCTCCTCACGACCAGCGTCCTTGCGACGTAGTCGTGCCATGTTTGCCGCTGATCAGAAAAAGAGATTAGGTAGCCGAGCATGAATTCAAAACTTGAAACCATCTTGAGAAAGTATCTGCCAGTAGCGCGACCAAAAGAGATCCTCGCGCCATTGATGTCAGTGACCTTGATTCGCATCACCTGCTTTCCAATCGTCCCCTGCCGGCGACTGCTTTCCATCAAAGCAAAGTAAGGAAACGCGAGGAAAAGTTTGATTGAGGCAAACGTAATAAAGACTCCCGGAAAATCTGCGCTCATAAACATTGTGGCCGACTCAGGCCGCGCCCAGTTGAAAATGGACGTGTATCTCACGGGGAATCCCAGCGCTTGGTTGATGAGATAGAGGATGGCGCACGGCGCGAGCACAACACACAAATCAATCAAGCGCGCCAGGGCACGACGGAAGAATGAGGCATAAGGTGACTGCGCCTGCTCAAGGTTTGAATTCAACTTCATTCGCCTCTGCACAGTCGATCAAGTCTTTGACCAGGTCAACCATCGATCATGACGAAGCTTATTCACAAACCAACACGCATACGTACTCAGCGACAGATTCGATCCGGCATAAAGAGCGCCGAAGATAATTCGATTCGTACTTAGCGTCGGCCAGGCGATCTGCCGAAACAGTATGAAGGTCATGATCAAAATCGCGAGGCACGTGAGGCAAACCACTCCGCTGGCCCATGATCTTCTGCGCAACAAGGCATATCCTGAAAGCAGTGGCATCGCGACTCCCGATAGAGTCACTCCGAAGAGTGTCAACGTTTTCAACTCTCGCAACACATCGAAGTATCCAGCGCCGGCTAGCGCGAGAAACACCATCCATAAGAAGGCTACCACGACTAGATGCGAGCATCCATAGAGGCAGAAAAGAGCAGCAAGAATTCTGCTGTTGTATTCTTGCTCTGGTACGTTTATGGCCCTTGCTTCGCTTTTGCTCATTCTATGTTGGTTCCAAGTTCCTTGCCGTTCAGATCGTAGTAGACCGTGCCATACTTTCGGCCCGCCTTGCAGATAACCTCCCAGAAGGTTATGAGCTTGGTACTATTGATCAGCTCTTCGCGTTTTACGTTTATCGACGATATGCCCGCATTTTCGAAACCTAGTCGCTGAATCGCTTTGCGTCCAAACTCGGGTGCCTGTTCGATTGCGATCGAGTCGATGTCAAAAAGAATTTCTTCGATATTGTGACCACGTTGAATTTTCCGAACGTCCTGCCCAGTTGCCAACGACTCATCCAGGATTACGTCTTCGCTTATACCGTTGATGTCGTATGAATACTGATTCATTTCTTTTGTCTTTGGATCCGCTGCTTTGAAGCGCAGATTCTTGCCCCACATGTGAATATCCATAACCTGGGCGTGAGGGCCAAACTCGGAATCGATAAGCGACACAGCTT
>Ga0207675_100003032_pt1 | contig 16471 bp, 18 predicted proteins | sample KBSSwiS42_FD_184305 | JGI IMG/M metagenome (GOLD analysis project Ga0207675, IMG submission 184305) | Switchgrass rhizosphere microbial communities from Kellogg Biological Station, Michigan, USA - KBS Switchgrass S4-2 (SPAdes) (version 2) | ecosystem: Host-associated > Plants > Roots >... | reverse complement strand
TACGCCCTGATTTTCGGGGGCCTTGTGGGCTTGAAGGGATGGACTTCGGTCCATCCCTTTTTTGTTTCACAATGTGGCCATGTGTTACTCCGCCCAGCTGCAGGCCGCCTACATGCGTTACCTGCGCGAAACCGGTTGCGAAATGGACATCGACCAGTTCGTCGAAATCTTCGGCGCGCGCGTGTCGGACTCCAGCATCCGCATCCCGCGCGCCATCGAACGCTGGTTCGATGCACCGAAAAACGACGCCGAGCGCAAGATAAAGGAGTACATCGACGAGTACCGCAGCGCCGAGATCACCAAGCTCGAGCGCGAGGTGTTCGCGCAGAAGAAGCGCCTGGCCGACGCCGAGCGCACGCTGGCAGCCAAGCCCACCAAGGCCGCCGCGGAGAGTCAGCGCATCGCGACCAACAAGATCGAGCAGGCCTTGACGCGCATCGAGCGGCTGAAGGCCGAGAAGCCGCATCCGGACGAAGCGCGGATCTTTCCCCTGCACTTCGCGCCCATCGTCATGCAGGTGGGCGCAAAACGGCTCATGCGCCTGGCGCGTTATCACTGCCGCAAGCCGGGCGAAGCGGCATTCATCGACCGCAAACTGCCCGGGCTGTACAACGCGCGTCGCGACAGCCTCGGCAAGTACTGGAAGGGACTGTTCGGTGCCTCGCACGCCGTCATGCTGGCCGATTCGTTCTTCGAGAACGTCGATCGGGACGGCAAGAACCAGGTGTTGCACTTCGTGCCCCGCCCCGCCGGCACGATGATGATCGCGTGTTTGTTTGCGGAGTGGCGGGAAAATAACAACAGCGGAGGCCCCCCGCTGTTGTCCTTTGCGGCAATCACCGACGAGCCGCCGCCCGAAGTAGCCGCCGCCGGACACGATCGCATGATCATCAACCTGAAGCCCGAACATCTGGACGCGTGGCTCTCGCCGCAGGGGCGGTCGCAAGATGAGCTGCAGCGAATCCTCAGCGACCGCCAGGCGCCCTACTACGAACACGAGGTGATGGCCGCGTGATGCATCGTGAACGACCCTTCGACGCCGTCGCGAAAGACTGGCTCAAGCGCCAGTTCGAGCGCGGCTGCAGTCACCGCGAGATCGCGGACATCCTGTTCCAGCAGGGATTCTCGGTCGAGACGGTGCGCACGCAGATGGGCGACAAGTACCCCGTCGAGATGGAGAAATCCACGGCGCGCCTCGAGATGCCGCCCATCCTGCGCGACCCGCCGAAGAACCTGCGGCGCGTCGACTCGCCCAAGCTCGACCTGTTCGTGCTGGAAGACTTCATGGGCGAAAAGATGTGCGACCAGGTCGCGGGGCTCATCCGCCACCATCTCAAGCCCTCGCCGCTCGCCGGCGAAACGCACGACAAGGAATACCGCACCAGCCGCACCTGTTTCCTCTCGGACCTGCGCACCCCGGTTGTTGAGGAAGTGAACCAGCGCATCTGCAAGGTGATGGGCATCAACCCCGAATACGGCGAGCGAATCCAGGTGCAGCACTACGAAGTCGGCCAGCAATTCAAGAAGCACCACGACTTCTTCACGGCCGGCAGCGCCTATGAGCAGAATGGGCCGGAGTTCGGCAACCGCACCTGGTCGTTCATGGTGTATCTCAACGACGGCATGGAAGGTGGCGGCACCAGATTCCACGCCATCAACCAGACCTTCGCGCCGCGCAAGGGCCGCGCGTTGTTCTGGGCGAATCTCTACATGGACCGCAGGCCGAACCAGGACACCCTGCACAGCGGCGAACCGGTGACCGCCGGCCACAAGATCATCATCACCAAGTGGTTCCGCGAATATGGCGCGGGGAAGATGTACCTGGAGTAGTCCGCGCCTGACTTATTTGTGCGCGGCCCGATATTCCTGTAGATAGGTTGCACTTCTTCAGGGGGTCACGGATATGAGCTCCACCGCTGCCACGCGGAAACCATGCGTGCTGTTCGTCGACGACGAGAAGCGTCTGCTCGAGGGCATCGCGCAGCTGCTGCGCAAGCAGTACGAAGTGCAGATCGCCAACAGTGGAGACGAGGCGCTCCGAAGACTTGGTGAGCTCAAGGATGTCGCGGTCGTCGTGTCCGATTTCCGCATGCCGCAGATGGATGGCGCAACATTCCTGCACCAGGTGATGCTGCGCGCGCCGACAGCGACGCGCATTCTCCTCACCGGTGAGGCGGGTGTAGACGGCGCCAGGGACGCGGTCAACAAAGGGCAGATTTTCCGCTTCCTGACCAAGCCCTGCCCGACCGATCAACTGAGGGAAGCCCTGGATGCCGGCATCGAGCTCCACCGCTTGGCGAATGCCGAGCGCATCGTCATGCAGGAAACGCTGCTCGAATGTATCGCGGCATTGATGGAAGTGCTTGCCGTCACGAACCCGACTGCGTTCGGACGCGCGCAGCGGATCAAGCGACTCGTGGCCGACGTCGCCACCAAACTGGAATGCGGGCAGTTCTGGCAGCTCGAGGCCGCGGCACTGCTGTCACAAATCGGCTATTTCGCGGAATCGCCCGAGCTGGCGGAGAAAATCTATTACGGCCGGACGCTGTCTCCAGAGGAGAAGAAGCGCGCGGCGGCAGTTCCGGCAAACGCGCAGCGGTTGTTCGAACACGTTCCCCGTCTCGAGCCCGTCATCCAGATCGTTACGGCACTCGACTGGCCCGACGCAGCGCTGGCGCGATTGGGAGACGGAATGATCGGCCTGGGTGCGCGCATTCTCGGCGTGGCGCTCGAATACGACCTCATGACGATCAAGGAAATGCCGAAGAAGGAAATCATGCAGGTCCTGCGCGCTCGCGAATCCCGCTTCGGATCGAATGTGCTCGAGGCATTCACCGCCGTGGTCGGTGCGGAGGCCGAGCCTCAAGTCCAGACGATGCGGCTGCGCGAGGCCACGCCTGGCATGCGATTGCTGCAGGAAATTCGCACGTCGTCCGGCGCACTGCTGGTGCCGATCGGTTTCGAACTCAGTCAGCGGCTGCTCGAACGCATCTCGCAGGTGGCACCGGAAGCGCTCGAAGAAATGGTGCGGCTCGCACCAGCACGACCCGCTACCGCCTGATCAAGCGGACTTGAGATTGATCAGCGACAGGAACTCCCGTCGCAACGCCCCGTTCTCCAGGAACACGCCGCGCATCACGCTGTTGGTCATTTTCGAGGCGTTGTCCTTGACGCCGCGCCAGTGCATGCAGAAGTGATCGGCCTCCATGACGACGGCGAGGCCATCCGGCTTCACCATCGAGACGAGCTGATCGGCGAGCTGGATGATGGCCTCCTCCTGGATCTGCGGCCGCGACATGATCCAGTCGGTAATGCGTGAATACTTCGACAGCCCGATGAGGTCGGAATCCTTGTTGGGCATCACGCCGATCCACAGCCGGCCCATGATGGGACAGAAATGGTGGCTGCAGGCCGAACGCACCGTGACCGGGCCCATGATCATGAGCTCGTTGAGGTGCTCGGCGTTCGGAAATTCGGTGACCCGCGGCAGCGGCAGGTAACGGCCCTTGAAGACCTCGGTCACGTACATCTTGGCGACGCGCCGCGCGGTCTCGCGCGTGTTGTGGTCGCTGTTGACGTCGATGACCAGGCTCTCGAGCACCTGATCCATCTTCTCGCAGACTTCCCGCGTCAGGGCTTCGAGCTCACCGGGCTCGATGAACTCGGAAATGTTGTCGTTGGCATGAAAGCGTTGTCCCTTGGCATTGATGCGCGCGCGAATACGCTGGGAAACCGCTGTTGAGTCCTGGGGCATGGGGAAAGCCTCGGCGGGGACGAGCGCCGAGACTATCCCAAGCTCAGACCACGTACCACTGCAGCGAAACCAGCGTCCAGACGACCGCGGCGAGCGCGAAGCTCAGGCGAACGGTGTGGTCGGTAATGCGGCTCATGACTGTTACTCCTCTGTATGCGTGTTTGTTCATCGATCCAGTGAGCACAGTATTTCGAATGCCGCGGCTGGATTTAAGTGTCATCCGTCATATGAAACTTGTCATGCGGGGAGCATGACGCCCGCGGGATCGGCGGCACGACCCGTTCCTTGCTAACTACCGGACAGCATCCGATTGGCGTACCATCCTGGGCACACGAGGAGGTCACATGCTTCACACAAACAGGATTCGATTGCTGCTGCCATTGATCGCCGCTTTCGCGGTCGTCGCCTGCAAGCCTCAGGGCACGCCGGATGCATCCGCCGACAAGGCCGCGCTGCAGACGGCAGCCGAGAGATGGGAACCGGCCTATAACAACAAGGACTCCGCCGCGGTCGCGGCTCTCTACGCCGACGACGCTGAACTGCTGCCGCCCGGCATGGCGGCGGTCAAAGGACTTACGGCCATCAACGAATTCTGGGCAAACGACGTCGCGACCAACTGGTCGAAGCTCACCCTCAAGGTGGAATCCTCGGACCTCGCCGGCGATTGGGCCTGGCGCTCGGGCACCTGGATGACCGCCGAGACCACGCCGGCGCTGACCGGCAAATGGGTCGAGGTGTGGCATCGCACCGCTGGCGGCTGGAAGATTCATCGCGACATCTGGAACATGGACGCGGCACCGGCGGCGGCGCCTGCAGCAACACCGGCGGCGCCTGCACAGTAATTCATGCCGGCCAGTAGTTCGCTTTCTTCCCGCTCCGCGTTAGCATGGCGCCCAGCGTCAGGGAGGAAGTCGAGATGAGCAACCGCAGTGCGGCCGCGTCGGACGGCCCGAACATCAAGAAGATTTTCGGAACATGGATCGAGGGCTACGACAATGGGGACCTCAAGGAGGTCATGTCGGTGTTCGATCCGGGCGTGATCTACAGCGCGCCGTGTTATCCGGACAAGAATTACGCTGAGCTGAAGAAGTGGTTCCAGTTCGACTTCGACCGCTCGGGCGCGCGGCCGCACTGGTCGTTCACCATCGAATTCATGGAGAGCAGCGGCGACCTGGCCGTGGTGATTTCCGACTGGCAGGGCCACACGGATTTCGGCACACGCCTGCAGGCCCAGGTGCATCACTTCCGCAGCGTCGACGTGCTGAGACGCGGCGCCGACGGTTGGCAGATCATCCGCACGGTCAACCAGCCGGACGATTGCAGCCCGCCCGCGGCAAAGGCACGGAAGAAGCGCAAGAAGTAGCGACCGCGCGATTCCACGCGGGCTACCACGCCCGCTTCCACGCCCGGCCTCGAGACTGAACCGTGAAAGGAACCCGTCTCGAGGTGAATGATGTCGAAGTTTTCCGCAGCCCTGCTGCTGGCGGCCGCCGTGCTGGCCGCCGCGTCCGCCGGTGCGGGCAACCTGTGGCCACCGCGTGAATACGACCAGGGCGTGATCGCCGAATGGAACGCCATGCTGGTGAGCGCCGCGCCCGCCAGCGTGGGCGACAACATGCCGCGCTACTACGTACTGATGCACACGGCCATGTATGACGCGATCGCCTCCATCGACCGCAAGGGTACGGCGCTGCATTCGCGCGTGCCGGCGCCGCACCACGCGTCGACCGACGCGGCCGCCGCGCAGGCGGCGCACGACGTGCTCGTCGCGCTGTTCCCGCGCAACAAGCCGGATTTCGATTTCGAACTGAAGCGGCGGCTCGCGACCATCAACCCCGAGCGGGCAAGGCTCGGGGTTGAGGTCGGACGCGAAGTGGCGAAACTCGTGCTCGCCTGGGGTGCGCCGTAACCGCTACAGCGATCTCAGGAAGTTCAGCATGTTCTGCTTCGCGGTGGCCGACAGCGCGTTGAAGCGCCCGATCACCGTGTTGGCCTCCGATGCCTGGTACGTGCCGTTGGCGTTGCTGGCGTGCGCCGTGATCGCGGTCAGCAGGTTGTTAGTCCTGCCGTCGTGCAGGAAGAACACGCGCTGACCCACTCCCCAGAGGGGCGCGGTGCGGAATTCGTCCCCGCGCGCCTCGCCCTGCGAGACGTCGTCGGCGAGTCCCGGGCCCATGTTGTGGATGGCCACGTCGGAGAACAGCCGTACGTCCTTGTTGCGCAGCGCCGCGACCGTGGAGTTGCTGGTACGCAGTATCTGCGTATGGCACTGCGCGCAGCCGATGTTCACGAAGGCGTTGAAGCCCTCGGCGATGGACGCGTTGCCGCCGGGCACGTTCTGGTTCTGCGTGGGCGGCGCCAGGAAGCGCATGAAGAACGAGAACTTCTCGATGGCGCTGATGGTGTCGGTCCCGGTGGCGCCGTCGGTGTTGGTCACGTCATTCGGCAAGGTCGCGAACTGACACGACTGCGTCTCGTCGCGTTCGATCTGGAAGTTCTCGTTGGTGATGCCCATCTCGACGTTGTAGGCCTCGCCCGAGAACACCAGCGGGGAAATGTTCTGCGCCTTCCAGCCGAAGCGCGTGACGCGGCCGTCATTGCCGTTGTGATTGAGCCGCCCGGTGATTCCGAGCTGCGCCCGCGTGCCCGCGCCCTCGGTGAGGTTGCGATTCAGCTCGCTGTCGGTGATCTGCTCGATCAGTCCCATGCCGAACGTCGGCGTCGGAATGCGGAAGATCACGTTGCCCGTCGACACCGCCTGCGCGAAGTTGTCCTGCACGATGTTGCAGGCCGAGGCATTGCCGGTGCCGTCATTGCGCTGGCTGATCACGTACAGCGCGTGCACGCCGCCGTCGGGCTGGCCGTTCGGCAGTCGCTTGAATCGTGCCTCGCGGATGGGTCCATTCAACGTAATGAACGACGGCACGGTGTTGCGTGCGCCAAAAGCCGTGGCGATGGCGAATTGCGGGTTGGTCGTACCCGCCGTGCCGCCGATCGCAGGCTGCGAGTGGCAGCCGCCGCAGCTGTCGAGGTTGAAGCGTGGCCCGAGTCCGTCACCCACACCTTCGGCTTCGTTGAAGTCCTCGAGTCCGACGTTGAAGAAGTTGAGCTCATTGGCGGTGAGACCAGGCAAAGGGCCACCGGCCCGCGCCGGCCCGCCTTGAACGCCTGGATCGACCTGCGCCAGGGATGGTGTTGCACACAAAAATATGGCAACAGCCGCACCCGGCACGAAGAATTTCGCGCTGTTCATGTTGGTCCCCCTGAAAAAAGATGCGATCAGATCGAGACGGCGCACAGCCTGTTCCTCGATTCCGGGCGAGAAAATGGATCTTTTGATCTATTCGTGGCTCGCGCGCGACGGCCGCTACGAGATGGCTCTATTGACAAGCGGACTCGGTGTACGGGATCGTCACGCCGCACCACGCAGGGAGCGAGCGCGGCCGAAAGGCCATGGAGCAAGCGCAATGGTGATCCGGGTGTTGGTAGCGACGGGGGTCCGCGCCTATCGGGAGGGACTGCCGCGCATATTGCAGGGAGCCGAGGGCATCGCACTCGTCGGCATCGCGTCGTCCGCCGAACAATTCGTCGAGCAGACGTGCAAGTTGTTGCCGTCCGTCGTGTTGCTCGACATCGCGATGGCGAAAAACCTTGCCATCGAAAAACAGTCCGCCGGCACGCCCAGAATCTGCGGCGCAGTGATCCTCGGCACCCCCGAGGTGTACGCGGATGTCGCTGCCTGTCTGCCGGCCGAAGTGCTGGCGTTCGTGGCGGGCGACGCGACGGTCGCGGACCTCATGAGCGCCATCCGCCTCGCGGGACGCGGCGACAATGCGCCGGCGAACGGCGCCACCGTGAACGGCAATCTTCCCATCCGCCATCCGTCCGCCATCGCGCATCTCACCGATCGCGAGATGGAGATCCTCAAACTCGTGCAGCAGGGACTGCCTAACAAGAGCATCTCGCGGCAGCTCGGCATCGAACTCTCGACCACCAAGAACCACGTGCACAGCATCCTGGCCAAGCTGGGCGCCCACAATCGCGGTGAGGCCATCTCGCTGCTGTACCGCTTCGAGCACTCGGGCCAGGCGCGTCACCCGGCTCAACCCGAAGCCGAAACCGCCATCCTGCCCATCGAATCACCCGCCGTCGCCTAGCAAGGCTGGTAGCATCGGCCGTCCTCGTAATCGGACGGAACCATGCCACGCAAGAGTCTCCTGAGCTTCGGCTTCATCCTCCTCGTCCTGGCCACGACCGCCCCCGCGCCGCAGGCACAGCAATCGCAGCAGGCACAGCAAGCGCAACCGGCACAGCTGACTCCGCCGCCGCGCCCCACTCCGCCGACCCGCGCGCCCGATGGCGAAGGCGCGCCAAAGTTCACGCGGGTGGCGCCGGGCGGCAACGCGCCGGTGGACCAGAACGGCGACTACCTGATCGGCCCGGACTATCTACCGCCCCAGGAGCTGAACGTCGTCGAAGGTGTTCCCCAGGGCAAGGTCGAGCAGTTCACGATGTCTTCCGCGGACAGCAGGTTCTATCCTGGAATTGCGCGCGACGTCTTCGGCACGGTAGACCCGAACAATCCGAAGACGCTGGTGGTCGAGACGCATGCGCAGCCCTGGGAGCGCGCCATCACGGTGTACGTACCGGCCCAGTACAAACACGGCAAGAAGGCGCCCTTCATCGTCACGCACGACGGTCCCAAGCTCGGCTCGCCCGATCTCACGCTGCCGCACGTGCTCGACAACCTCATCGCGCAGAAGCGTGTGCCCGCGATGATCGCCGTCATGATCCAGAACGGCGGCGGTGACGCACAGGGCAGCGAGCGCGGGCTCGAATACGACACGATGTCCGGCAAGTTCGCCGAGTTCATCGAAATGGAAGTGCTGCCGAAGGTCGAGAAGAACTACGGCGTCAAACTCACGCACGATCCCGCCGGACGCGCCGTCATGGGCTGCAGCTCCGGCGCGGCCGCGGCCCTCAGCATGGCCTGGTATCACCCCGAGTGGTACCGCCGCGTGCTGAACTACTCGGGCACCTACGTGAATCAGCAGTGGCCGTTCAATCCCGCGACGCCGGGCGGCGCCTGGGAATATCACACCAGCATCATTCCGAATTCACCGCCGAAACCCATCCGCATCTGGATGCACGTCGGCGACCGCGATCTCTTCAATCCCAACGTCATGCGCGACGACATGCACGACTGGGTGGCAGCCAATCACCGCATGGCGGCGGCGCTCAAGGACAAGGGCTACCAGTATCAGTACGTGTTCGCGCTCGACTCCGGCCACTGCGATCGCAAAGTGCGCGAGCACACGCTGCCGCAGGCGCTCGAGTGGCTGTGGAAGGGTTATAAATGAACAAGGTCGCGAAACCCCTGGCGATTGGCGCCTTCCTGTGTCTGATCGCCGCGATGTTCGTGTTCTACGGCGGACTGAAGGCCGGCGGCCTCCACCACTCGGTCGATTTCGTGAAATGGACGCGCGCCCTGCTGATAGTCAGCGCGATTGCCGGCCTGCTTTCAATCCGGAAGTCAGCGGCCGGGACACTCGGCGGAGCCAGTGCAGCGGTCAGTCTCTACCTGATCTACTTCCTGTCGTACGGCCTGGAGCTCGAGATGTGAGCCCGGGCTCGCGAACGCCTGTTGCAGGAGTCGCAACAGGGCGCCGCGAAACCACTCACTGAGCATGCGCGGGTACGCCCGCGCGGTCTCCGCCTGGAAGCTGCGATGCACGCCATGCAGGCACCACTCGACGAAGTGCTCGCAGTTGTTCGAGAACAGCCGGTAACGCTTCTCGCCGAGCCGTGAGCGTGCGCGGCGGACGGCCTCCTCCGCGAGCACGCATGCTTCGCCGTGTTCAACCACGAACACCGGACGACCGCCGGAAAACACCTCCAGCGTCACCTCTTCGACCGGCTTGCGAATGATGTCGTACATCAGCGCGCCGTAATGCACGACCTTGCCATCGCCCGCGTACAAGCCGTGGTGTGCGAAGCCGAGCCAGGGTGTGATGAGGTGGGCGCCGAATGCCGGTAGTTCGCCGGGTTCCAGGGCGCGAACCGTGCGGCGCGGCTCGCGGGGATTCACGTAGTTCGAAAGGATCTCGAGACGGGGCAACATTTCAGAACTCATGGCTTCAGTACAACCGAGATGCGTTAGCGCAAACATCGGCATCCGCGGAAGCGCGGTCCGGAAACCATCAAGCGTGAAATGTAAGTCTCGGCCTACAAACCAGGCGGCCGGCGTCAGAAGGTCAGAGGCGTGCGCATCGTGAACGACACATCGGGCGTGTCGCGGGTCACGCCCAAGGCTGAAACGCGCGGGCCACGAGCCAGGTGAGTAGCGCGGCAAGGATTACGCCCAGGAAGAATCGCGTTGCGGAAGCGCGGCGCACCGGCTGAACCTCGACCGGGAACGAACGCGTGCCGTGCAGCATGGCGGCCGGCAGGTTCTCGCGTTTCATCACCAGGTAGTAAGCGATGGCGAGCACGTGTAGCGCTACCAGCCACAGCAATGCGTTGAACATGTACTCGTGCCACCGAGCCGCCGCGCGTCCGGCGTCGAAGCTCACGTACAACGACAGCGGTCCCGACTCGATGCCGTCGACGTCGACGGCGAACAGGCCAAGGACGATCTGCGCGACTAACAAGGCCAGCATCAGTACGACGCTGAGCGCGCCGAGCGGATTGTGGCCAGCCTCGATACTCCACGCGCCGCGCAGGTAGCTCAGCATGGCGCGCGGGCCGCGCAGGAAATTGGCGAAGCGCGCCGTGGAGCTGCCGAAGAATCCCCAGTAGATGCGGAAGATGACGAGACCGAGCAACCCGTAGCCACTCCAGCGATGCCACTCGAGCCGGCCGGTCTCACCCGTCCACCAACAGAATCCGAAGCCGGCGACCAGCAGCCAGTGGAACAGGCGCGTCGGCACGTCCCAGACCCGGACGCGGGCCTGGGACGCCGGGTTCTCGCCGGTCATCGGGTCTCAATCTTCCGGTTTGCGGAAGGTGTCGTGGCAGTTCTTGCAGGCGCCGCCGACTTCCTTGAACGCGGCCTGCACGCCGGGCGCGTCCTTCGCTTTCACGGCCGCCAGCAGCTTCGGCGCGCGGTCCGAGAGCATCTTCTGCGCCGCGGTGAAATCGTCCGGCTTGGTCCAGATTTCCGGCAGCGCGCGCGTCTTGCCGGCCTCGGGGCCAGTCCCATTCGCAAACCACTGTTGCTGATTCACCGACGCTTCGACCACGGTATTCGCGGCCTTCTCGAGCGCCGCCCAATCCGGACTGTCGCCACGCGAATTGTCGCGCACGGCCTTGAAGGCATCGCCGAGCTGCTCGTAGTGCTCATGGCGCGCCTTCTGCGCTTCCTGCGGCGTGGCCGCGTACGCGGCGACGGCGACGATCACCGGTACGATCAGCGTGGGAACGATTAGGGCCGATCGGAATCTCAACCTTGGGCTTCGAGTCATGTTGTTTCCTGCATGAGAACTGTGACGCGGGCGGCACATATAAACGATTTGGGGCGGTTTTGGCGAGTGGGTCGCCGGGCGATCTGCGCGACGGGGAAAATGGCCGTGACCCTGCAGGGCAAAACCCTCAAAATACGCGGCCATCCTTTTAACCCAACGAGGAAATCCGGCCGGTGCTTGCTAGAGTTCGCGCGATACCTGGCGCCCCGTTGGCGCTCGTTCTCGGCCTCGCGGCTGTGATGACATCGTCTTCACTCGCCCCCGCCGCTCCAGTAACGGAAAATTCGGCGACCAGCGTCTTTAGATCTTCAATCGTCCCGATCCTCGAAGATCACTGCTACGAGTGCCACGGCGATGGTTACGACAAGGGCAAGGTCGCCTTCGACCGGCTCGAAACCGACGACCAGATCCTCAAGACCGATCTGTGGCTGCGGGTCCTGTTGAACACGCGCGCCGGGCTCATGCCCGCGGAGCGCAAGCCGCACCTCCCCGCCGACCAACAGGCGCAACTCGAGCGCTGGATCAAGTACGGCGTGTTCGGTATCGATCCGAACAATCCGGACCCGGGCCGCGTCACGCTGCGCCGCCTGAACCGCGTCGAGTACCGCAACACCGTCCACGACCTGCTGGGCGTCGACTACGACACCAACCTCGAATTCCCGCCCGATGACTCGGGATTCGGTTTCGACAACATCGGCGATGCGCTCACGATCTCTCCCATGCTCATGGAGAAATATGTCGCCGCCGCGCAGACCGTGATCGCGGAGGCGGTACCGACGCAGCCGCGCATGCCGGCCCTCAACACCATCAACGGCCTCGCCTTCACGGGCAGCAAAGCACATGAGAAGTGGAACAACCGCATGGTGTTGTTCAACGAGGAGGCGACCCTGGCGACCACGTACAAGAGTACGTTGCCTGGCAACTACCGCCTGAAACTCAAGCTGTGGGTCAACGGCAGCTACATCCCGGATCCCGGCCGCGCCCGCGTGATCTTCAAGGTCGACGGCAAGATAGCGCTGAACCACGAGCTCAGTTACTACGACGACAAGGTGTTCGTCTTCGAATCGACGCACACCTGGGACCCGTCGGAACACACCCTCTCGATCGAAGTGCAGCCCACCGCGCCCGAGGGCAAGAAGGACACCATCATCGAGCTGTTCATAAACGACCTGACCATCGAGGGACCGCTCGAGACCAGTCAGTGGGTGCAGACGCCGAACTACTCGAAGTATTTTCCGCGCCCCGTGCCTGCCGATCGCAAGGCACGTCGCGCCTACGCCGCCGAATTGCTCGGCGCCTTCGCGGCAAAGGCTTATCGGCGCCCGATCGCGGACGAGGACACGGGTACGCGCCTCGCGGCGCTGGCCGAAGCCACCTGGTTGCAGCCCGGCAAGACGTTCGAACAGGGCGTGGCGCATGCGATGTCGGCGGTGCTCGCGTCGCCAAGATTCCTGTTCCGCCTCGAAGCGCCGGCCGAAAACGCTCCACGCTTTGCGCCGGTGGACGAGTACTCGCTGGCGTCGCGGCTGTCCTATTTCCTCTGGTCGACCATGCCGGACGAGGAGCTCATGTCGCTGGCGTCGCGCGGCCAGCTGCGCGCCCATCTCGACGCGCAGGTCAAGCGCATGCTGGCCGATCCACGCGCCGACAGCCTCGCGCGCAATTTCACCGGGCAGTGGGTGCAGGCGCGCGACGTCGAAGGCATCGCCAGCAACCCGTTCGAAATTTTCATGCGCGATGCGGGAGAAGAAGGACTGCGCAAGCAGCTGATGGCTGCCTTCCGCGCCATGGACGAGAAGACCATCGACGAGCTCAAGGGCAAGGTCGACGCCATCATGAAATCGAAGCCCGCGCTGACCAAGGAAGTGCGCGCATCGATGCGCAAGGAGACGGAGCAGTACTTCGCATACGTGATGCGCGAAAACCGTCCGGTCGCCGAATTCATCGAGAGCGATTACACCTTCGTCGACGAAGATCTCGCGACTTACTACGCCATCCCGGGCGTGACCGGCAAGGAGATGCGCAAGGTCACCCTGCCCGCCGGCAGCCCGCGCGGCGGCCTGCTCACCATGGGCAGCGCGCTGCTCGTGACGTCCAATCCGGATCGCACCTCGCCCGTGAAGCGCGGACTGTTCGTGCTGTCGAACTTCCTCGGCACGCCGCCGCCCCCACCGCCCGCGAACGTGCCGGCGCTCGAGGCCAGCGAGAGCGCGTTCCATGACAAGGAGCCGGCGCTGCGCGACGTGCTCAAGGTGCATCGCGAAAATCCGCTGTGCAACTCCTGTCACAACCGCATGGACCCGATCGGTCTCGCGTTCGAGAACTTCAACGGCGTCGGCATGTGGCGCGACTCGGAGCGCAAGCAGGCCATCGTGGCGCAGGGCAGCCTGATCACCGGCGAGACGTTCAATAGCGTCAGCGATTTGAAGCGTATCCTCGTCACCGGGCATCGCGCCGATTTCTACCGCACGCTGACGTCGAAGCTGCTGACCTACGCGACGGGGCGCGGACCGGAATACTACGACGTGGAAACCATCGACCAGATCGTCAAGCGCCTGGAAGACAACAATGGGCAGTTCTCCGCCCTGTTGATGGGCGTGATCGAGTCCGCACCGTTCCAGAAAATGCGCACCCAGGCAACCCTGACCGTGGCCAACTGACATATGAACGACCATCCCACCCGTCGACAAGTCCTGCGCGGCCTCGGAGCCTGCATCACGCTGCCCACGCTGATGTCGGCGGGCCCGGCGTTCGCCAAGGCGGACCGGCGTGTACCGACACGCATGGCATACGTGTACGTGCCGAATGGCGCCATCCCGGGCTCGTGGTGGCCGGCAGGAGAAGCCGGCACGGATTTCGACTTGTCGCCGACGCTCGCGCCGCTCGCGAACGTGCGCCAGCAGCTACAAGTGATCTCCGGCCTCGCGGATGTCAGCGCGGATCCGGGTCCCGACGGCGCCGGCGATCACGCGCGCGCGGGCGGCACCTTCCTCACCGGTGTGCGCATCAAGAAGACCGCGGGCTCGGACATCAAGGCCGGCGTGTCCATCGACCAGGTGGTCGCGAAGAAGATCGGCCATCTCACGCGTTTCGCTTCGCTGGAGCTCACCTGCGACGTGGTGCGCAAGGCGGGCGAATGTGATTCCGGTTACGCCTGCGCGTACGAATACAACCTCGCGTGGCAGTCGTCCAACCAGCCGCTCGCGCCGGAACACAATCCGCAGTTTGCGTTCGAGCGGTTGTTTGGTGACGGGTCGCGCAACGAGCGCGTCGCGAATCTCAAGCGCCGCGAGTACGAACAGCACTCCATCCTCGACTACGTCATGGCGGATGCGAAGTCGCTGAACACGCGCCTCGACGGGCGCGACCGGCAGAAACTCGACCAGTACTTCACCAGCGTGCGCGAGATCGAGCAGCGCATCGCGATCTCCAAGCGCATGTCCGTGCCGAACCCGGACGTCGACGCGCCCGAAGGCGTGCCGGCGAGCTACGAGGAACACGTGGCGCTGATGTTCGACATGGTGCACCTCGCCTTCCAGACGGATTCCACGCGCATCGCCACGCTGCTGCTGGCGCGCGAAGGCAGCAACCGGCCGTTCAACGACATCGGGATTTCCTCCGGACACCACGACCTGTCGCACCACAAGAACACGCCGGACATCATGGCCAAGGTGCAGCTCATCGATAAGTGGTACGTGCAGCGTCTCGCGGCTTTTCTCGAGAAGATGGACAAGACCCAGGACGTCGACGGACGCAGCCTGCTGGAACACTCGATGATCCTGTACGGATCGGGCAATGCGGACGGCAATCGTCACACGCACAGCAACCTGCCGGTGGTGCTCGCCGGCGCCGGCGGCGGCGCGTTCAAGCCGGGCCGCTACGTGAAGGCAAAGGAACAGCCGATCACCAATCTGTTCCTCAGCATGGCGGATGCCATGGGAGTCGAGGGCCTCGAGAGTCACGGCGATTCGACGGGAAGGTTTGCATAGCCACCGCGGCCCCGGCGCCGCGCCTCCCCATCGTCGACATCCTGCGGGGATGGGCGCTGCTCGCCGTCGTCCTGGTCAACTTCGCGATTTTCTACACCCTCGGCACGACGACGCGGATTCCGGCTGACGACTCCGTCAGTCGCGTCACCAAACTACTCGTGCAGGTGTTCTTCCAGTCGAAAGGCTGGACCATGCTGGCGTTCCTGTTCGGATATGGTTTTTCAGTGCTCATCACGCGCCTGCGGTCCCGCGACCCGCATCCCTCGCGCGCGTTTGCATTGCGCATGTTCTGGCTGTTCGTCATCGCGATAGCCAACTGCGCGCTCTACTACGGTGACGTGCTCAAGGACTACGTGCTCGTGGGCCTGGTAATCCTCGCGTTCCAGCGCATATCCGCGCGCGCGGCATTGCGGCTGTCGCTGGCCTGCCTGCTCGCATTTCCCGCGCTGATCTCCTGGAGCCGCGGACTCGGGCTGAACAATCCGGTCGCCGAGCCGGCTCTCGCGCTCTATCAGAGCGGCAATCTGCTCGACGTGCTCCGCTACGGCTTGCAGGCGGGATTGCGCATGGCGTTTTCGGTGACCAAGTATTTCGACTGGGACCTGGTGATGCTCACGTGCGCGTTCGCCGGAATGTACTGCCAACGCAGCGGTTTCTTCGAGAACATCGTCGAGCGGCGCCGGCAACTGCGCTGGCTGTGTCTCGGCGCACTCTTGTTCGCCATCTTCGCGGCGGCGCTGCGCGCAATCGACTCCGCGAGCGGCCTGCACGTGCTCGAACACTACGACATCGAGTTGTGGTTCCTGCTGGGCCAGATGGTGTGTTTCATGGCTGCCATCTGCTGGCTGTACGCGGCGGGCCGTTGCCGCCGGCTGTTCAATTGGGTACGGCAGGCCGGGCGCATGACCCTGACCAACTACATGGCGCAGAACCTGTTCGGCATGCTGATCTTTTCCGGCTTCGGCCTTGGACTGCTGCACCGCATGCCCTATTCGGCGCACGCCGCCCTGGCCTTGCTGGTTTTCGTCGTCCAGATCGTGTTCAGCCGCTGGTGGCTCGCCAGGCATCCAACCGGGCCGTTGGAATGGCTGTGGAGGCGTCTGGCATCCATTCGTTGACAAATCCGCGCCGGGATCGATCGCCAGCAGCGGTACTAACTGGCGCGGGCGACCTTCTCCAGAAGGTCCAGCAACCACACCAGGCCCGAGTCACTGGCGGCCGCCTGCGGCGCAACCGCCAGGATCGGCTCGCTTGCCAGCGGCACC